>ERZ1684502.8-NODE-8-length-89944-cov-1556.797350_pt1 | contig 89944 bp, 100 predicted proteins | sample MGYA00580192_ERZ1684502 | MGnify/ENA primary metagenome ERZ1684502 (study PRJEB41476, sample SAMN13258264) | hydrothermal vent metagenome | biome: caldera [ENVO_00000096]; feature: acid hot spring [ENVO_00002120]; material: acidic water [ENVO_01000358] | place...
ACTAACCTCAATTTTACTTTGGGTAGTTACGGAAAGTCTACTAGGTTCTACCCTTAGTATATATTTTTCACCGTCATTAGACTCATAAATTTTAATCAATCCTTTGCCCAGTTTGACTGAATTATAAGCTCTTTTATCTATAGTGATAATAACTCCTTGTGAATCTCTCAACACCTCTATTGGGAAATAATCATTAGAAGGTTCTATTATATATATCTTTCTAGAATTAGATATCAGATATACATATTTTCTATCAGCTATAGTTGAAAGAATATTATTTAAATCGAATAACTTCTTTAAATTGCCATCATATACATTAGTTTGTGTATCAGTGGTAATAATATAATTATGATTCACATAGTTAGCCAATAAATTAGATGTGTTAGACAAATATGCCCATCCCCCGTTATAGTAGTATTTTAACTTATTATTGCACAACAGTATCAAACCGATTGATGCCTCACCTAGATAGTAAGCATCAGAAGTGCAAACCCCTAATAGATCATATTCTCCTTCAGTTACTATCTTCCCCGAAAGGGTTTGAAATATCTTCCCTTTGCTCGAAGTTCCTAAGTAAAAATCTGGCCTGTTATATGATGATTTATTCCCATTTATATCTATAATTATAGAATTTTTTTCATAAATCAGATTAACATATAACGGATTTATTCTATAATTAATTGGTTTTTCCAATTCAATCTCTTTATTACTAGCAAAAATTAGGATTTTGTTTTTATTTTCCAATACAGAAAATCCAAATTTACGATAATAGGCTGAGTATTTTTCTCCGTTAAAGATTACATTTTTGCCTTTTCTCTCTATAGGGTAAATGTTATTATCGATGTAAAGGAAATCAATTGCGTTCATGTTTGAATATATAATTTCTTCTTTGTCTTCAGATTTTCGTATTACATAATAATCTCTCTTATAAATCCACTCGCCCTTTATTTTCAGTTCTTTGTCTACGTAAATTTCTGGGCTTTTCATAGCATTGGAAAGTACTTTAATTTGTTCATTTTCATTCATAAACCAATAATTTAACTCTGAAGGAAGTTTTTGCTCATATACTTGAATTATTCTAGGTATCATAAAGTATCTGTATTTTTGAAAAACACAGACTTAGCTGAAAATACTAAAGATATCTGAGCAAGCGTAATATTATGAATTATATTGAGTTACATTAAATTGATTCGGTATAATGAATCCATATGATAGGGTTATATGTGCAACTAATGTTGTTTATATTGTCATTCGTTTTATTTGTTATGAATATTCCATATCCGGTTGAGCTTGCAATTGCAATACCGGTGTTTATAAAGATGATAAAGACCGCAAGAAAAATTAAAGCAAAGAAAATTTGACCTCCCCACAAAGTCCTTTTTGTTTGCATAATTTAAAGAAGCATTCTAAGGCTTCTCTTCCCTTCAGTCCAAGTTCTTTGGCAATATTAGGGAGTTCCCCAGAATTTGCCAAAAGTGAAGCTGACTCTCTTATTATAACTTTAATTTTTAGAAGCTCATCTTCTGTTAGTTTTTTACTCCCTATCATAGAAATAATTATAGGAAGCTTACCACAAACACTCTCCCATTCATTATACAAATTAATTTCCCCTTCATCAAAATCAATTACAGCATTATAGTTATTTAAAGAAGGGATGATAGTTCCATTAACAAATATCTTTACTAGATAAAATTCCGTAGAATTTGTTCCATTTAAATATAATTTTATGTCCTTTTCGTCCCTTATTTTCTTTATAAATAATTTTTCTACTGAATAACTACCATTTGATAGTATTTTTACATCCTTTATTATAGATAAAACTGGCAAAGGAAAGTATAATAAATCATATTTTTCAGCATTAAACTTTATTTCGTCTTGTTTAATTTTTATAGGTTCAATCTCATACCCTCTATTATTTATTTTACCCTCAAGCAGAGGTGCTAATGGCTTTAGTTCCTCATCCCTTGAATATGCTAAACTAATCTTCACAGTAAACTGTTTATTTTTAGCCAAATTAATCTATCTTGCTTATGAGTACACTAATTGTAGGCTCTGGTTATGCTGGTCTAAACGCTTACCATTTACTTAAATCCACTTTAATATCAGATAAATCTGAATTTATTTTCTATACAGCAACTACAAGAAACTTAATTTTTGGAGATAATTTGCGATATTCTAAGAGATTGCCTTTTGTTAAAGAGGAAAAAGTGCTTGATTTTGACCTTAAATCTAAATGGATTAAAACTGATAAAGCTGAGTATAACCCTGAAAATTTAATAATTGCTGCTGGATGCGATAAATCTGAAATAATAAATACTGTAATGAGAATAAGGGAAAAAAACAAAATAAGTATTAGCTCAGAAGACCCACTTACCGATTACCTTGCTATTCAGCTTGCTTTTTACTTTAAAAAAATAGGTAAAGAAGTCAAATATCACGGAAGTTTTCTTAGTTATTTAGGGAAAAGTATAAGTGATTCATTGATGAAATATATGGATACTTACGGCATAAAGTATACTGAAAAACCGGAAGATATTATTCCTTCATGCAAGCCCTCCTATCCTTTTGAATTTTACAAAGTTGATCAAAGTTTGAAATATCAAAATTCATTCATTCTGGGAGATCTTATAGAAGGTTTTCCTAAATTGGGAGAACTTGCAATGAGAACTGGAATCTATGCTGCTAATTATATTAAAAACAAAAAAACTGACCCTTTCAAACCGATATTCATAACAATTATCGATACTGGAAAGGAAGGAATTCATATAAGATCAAATAAACTATGGGGAGGAAATATAGAAAGTGTAAAGATTTCCATAATAAGAAGAATAATGAAAAGATTCATAGAGAGATATTATCTAATTAGAAATGGCAAAATGGGTATATTATACTATTTATAGGGTACCCAGGGACCTCGGGGGTCAGGGGACCTCATCATTCCTTTTATAGGTCCCTGAGTACCCTATAAATAATTAATAAAGTGGGGTATAAGTAGTTTTGCTATTGAATATTTCTTCTATATTTATCATAGAAAATTAACGAGTAACACTCTATTTACTTAAAAAAGGTCTACAACAAAGATAAATATTATGAAATTACAGTTAGGAAAGCCAGACATTATAGTTGATCCTTTAGACGATTTTATATCAGCATTGACAGTTGCCGGTGCTTCTGAAAATACTATAAAACTATATACAATAGCCATAAAAGATTTCCTTAATTTTGTGAAAAAAGATCCTAGGCAAATTACAACTACCGATCTAAATAAATGGGTTATAGATATATTAAATAGAAATACTAAGGCTAAGACTGTATCTGATTTAGAAAAAAGAAGAGAAAAAGCCACTACCGCAAGACATTACATAATAGCAGTTGTTAGGTTTCTAAAATGGTTAGGAATAGATATAAAGCCTACAATACCTAGGATTAGAAGAAGAGAAATAAGAGCATTAAGTGAAGAAGACATAGAAAAAATAAAGAGCCTGCTTAAGAGAACAAAGGACAAATTACTTATTCAGTTATTATTAGATACTGGCTTACGTGCAAAAGAACTTTTATCAATAAGAAAATCGGATATCAACATCGAAAAAAGATACATAATAGTAAGAAATACAAAAAACGGGGAAGAAAGAATTGTGTTCTTCACGGAAGAAACTAAAAAGATGCTTGAAAAGTATATAAAGAATTTGAGTGACAATGAAAAGCTCTTTGACATAACTTATGATGCTCTTTATAGAAAACTAAAGAGACTAGGGAAAAAGCTAGGGATTGATTTAAGACCGCATATATTAAGACATACTTTTGCGACTCAAGCAATAAGAAAAGGAATGCCATTGCCAGTAGTTCAAAAAATACTAGGACATAAAGATATAAGAACTACTCAGATATATACTCATCTTATAACAGAAGATTTACAAGAAATTTATAAAAAAGTTTTTGGCTAAGCTTCCCCTTTAAATCTCCATTTTATCATTTCATACACATACTCAGCCAAATCTTTTACACTGTTAAATGAAGCAGTTTGCAAATGCAAATACTCAAACTTAGCTTGATTATTTAACATATACCTCTGTAACTCTTTGACAACAGGTTTTTTCAAAATATCATCTAACCTCTCATATGACAGATTACCCACAATTTTCCCGTTAATATCATCTGGATAAGGAAGATCTCCGTTAGGATAGATTGTAATTGCATAGCTCACTACTCTCTTTACTTTAGTCTTTCCAATTAGAGCATTAATAAACCCCCATGAATTGTTAATAGTAGGACCATATTTTTTCTTTAATTCCGAGAGAACTCCATAAAGTTCGTAAGGATCTGGAGCTAACTTCACTTTAGATTCTGGGTAATCAATCGCAGGCAATATAACAATCTTGTACTTACATTCATGTACTTTTCTGACCTTCTCTTCTAGCTTGTTAAGATTATATTTAGTAACAACAGTTTGTACATTAACCTTAAGCCCGTATTGCCTAAATTTACATAAATTATCTATAGCTTTGGCATTCCAATGATACTCATCTATTGAATAATGTAAAAAATCTATGCTATCAGATAATTTTGAAAGAAAATTTTCATCATTTAATCTATATCCGTTTGTTGTTAACATAACATAAAATGAGCCATCGTGAGCATATTTTAAAAGTTCTAATATATCATTACGTAATGTTGGTTCTCCGCCTTCAAACGAAAGCACAACTATAGAGGAGTCTCTTAGATTATCAATAATTTTTTTCACCGTCTCTGTGTTTGCTTCTCCTAGTTTGCCCGAATAATAGTCTGGCAAACAAAAAGTGCAATGAAGATTACATCTAGACGTTACCTTAAATGTGGCATAAGCTGGATTAAATGGATCTTTCAAGATCTGTGTTCTCACAAACCATTTAAAGGCTTTAAAGTCTCTATTCAATTTTCATAAACCTCCTAACATGTTTTAAATACTCTTCTGCGTTTTCCCAAATTAACTTTATCTCCTCTTCACTAACTTTTTTTATTACTTTTGCCGGTACACCAACAGCAACACTATATGGGGGAATCCTTGTACCTTGAGTTACTACAGCCCCCGCACCTATTATAGAGTATTCTCCTATTTCAGACCCATTTAAAAGAATAGCACCCATTCCTACAATTACATTTGAGGAAATTTTAGCGCCATGAATGACTGCATTATGTCCAATAGTGACTCTATCACCTATTATAACTTTATACCCAGGATCAGTATGTATAGTTGAGTTTTCTTGAACATTGGATTCTTTTCCAATTTCTATTGAATCATTATCTCCTCTAACGACTACATAATGCCAAATGCTAGATAACTCTCCTATGCTTACATCACCTATGACGTAAGCAGTAGGATGAATGTATGCCTTTTCGGAGACTCTTGGTTTTTTACCTAAATATTCCTCTATTGGCATTATTTTCTCTTAATTAACTTAGCAATAAAAAAACCTGTCATATCATGAACGTTAGGATGAAATCTTATAAGCTCCTCAACTTCAAATCTTTCATCTTCAATAACTCTTTCATTCTCCCAAGTTGTAACTGTGCAAGTTGAATAAATTACGACTCCACCCTTTTTCAGAATCTTATAAGCTGAATTAAGGAATTGCTTTTGATAATTATGGTAAACTATAATATCCTTTTGAGTTTTCTTATCATAAACCTTAGGCCTTACTCCTAGATTAGAACAAGGGGGATCTATAATAACTTTATCAACATCTCTTATACCAAAATCTTCATAGAGATACCTAGAATCAGCAGTATAGACATCAATTTTCATTCCTAGTTTCTCCACTCTCTCCTTTAATTCATGAATTTTCTTCTTAGTATGATCAAAACCTATAATTCTGCTTCTCGGCTCAAGTTGATATACGTGAGTTAATTTACCTCCAGGATAGGCAGTCATATCAACTATTAACTCATTAGGTTTTGGATCTAAAAGATGTGCAACGTACATTGATGCTTTACCTTGTAATAGGATTTCGCCTTCTTTCACTTGAGGTAAATCAGCAAACTTAGGGGCTTGATAAAGGGGGTTTGTTACTTTCACTACAAGACTTCCTTTATTTACTAATTCTCCTTCTCCAACTATAACTCCATTTTCACTTACAACGTTCACTTCTTTTCCATTTCCTATAATTTTCTTAACACCAGGTTTATATACGTCAGCCCCCATCATTACGCTTTCCGCAGTCTTCTTATCTACTATAACTTTTGTTTCATGCTCCTCTATTTTATTTGGACCTTTTAGCTTAACATATAATGCTTCCTCAAAATCTTCATCTCGTTTAAGAAAATCTAAGATTTTTAATACATTATCGACAGAAGTCTTCAAAGTATTAACTCTAACATAAAGCCTGCTGTTAGGTACAAGCAACGAGTTCAAGAACTCGTTCAGATAGCTACCATACACTTTTCTTAAATCCTCGAGTACAAAATCGTCATAGTTTAATCTTTCAACCATTGTACTTTAGCACCTTCGTTGTTTGGCTCAGTTAAAAATCCGCCAAATAAGCTAACTAGCTCTTCCCCTTCTTTTTTAGTTTTCACAAAAGTATAAACTGCTGGACCAAAAGAAGAAAGTCCTGCCGGAAAACCTTTTGAATAGAGTTTTTTCATTATATCTCTCACCTCTTCAGATTGAAGACTTACTTCTACTTTTTTAAACCCTAAACCTTGAATAAGCCAAATGGATTCTAATGCTTCTTCTAAATCATTTTCTATTACTGAAGGGATAAGTTTCATCAAAACAACTCTACTTAACGTATCTATCCCTTCTAATTTAGCATTCTTAAATGCTTTTAATTCCTCCTTTCCAAATATTTTACGACCTCTTGCCGGCACATTAACATAAATGTACCACGGGAAATTATATCTTGCAATTAAAGGAGGGGGTGGAGAAGAGGAGAAATCTGATGGAATAGCTTCACTCTTTACTTTTTTAGAGTGACCGCCGTCAACTATAAAACCACCGTATTTAAAAGCATATACGCCTATTCCCGATGTACCTCCTCGTTTAACCAGTTTTGCTAATTCAACTACATCTACATTTCTTAAATTATATTCTGCAGCCAACTTTGCTATAGAGAGAAGATATTGAGTAGTATGTCCTAAACCAACATGCTCCTCGTAATCCTCTTCTATACAAAAACTTGGAACCTCAAAAGGAAGATTAAGATCAACCTTTTTACAATTCCCCGTTCTAACAACTATTCTAGGATATTTTAGTGCTACACCCACACCTCCATCAATTCTGCCATATTTTCCCTCTAAATCGATAAGTGTAATATGAATTCTTGAAAGACCAAAAATTTTTATCATATAAAACACCTAAGATAAACAAGAGTATATGAGTTTAGCCAGATTAGTTTATGAGTGGAGTAAGAAAACCCCATCTAAGCCATTTTTAATTAGTGAGGATAAAATATTAACTTATGAACAGGGTGCAGAAGAAATTAGCAAAATAGCCTCAAGTATATCTCCCGGAAGTACAGTAGCCCATATAATGTTCAACTCAATTGAATCAATTTTAGCCTATCTAGCTATCTTATGGGCTGGAGGGAAAATAGTGGCTATTGATCCGCTTACTTCTGCAGAAGATCTAAAGTTCATATTGGAAGATGCTAATCCAGATATAGTATTCACGGATGAAGAAATATATGAGAGGGAAAAAGCAATATTAAAAGAGTATAATACAATTACCAACATACCAAGGAAAAATGAAATTTCATATCCTTATGATTATACAGAAGATGAAGTAGGACTAATTTATTACTATGCTGGGATAGCTGGGAGAACAATGCAAGTATTACATAGCGCAAAAAGAATGGAGCTTAATTCTCTCTCACTCTATAGAGCAACAAAGTTAAAAGATGTCAGAAGCATTCTCACAGTTCCAATAGCTCATGTTCTAGGTAATAGCGTATTAGGCGTAACACTAGAAGCTGGAGGTTCTATGTACATCGTCAAAAAATTTGATGTAAAAAACGTAGTTAGTGTAATAGAGAAATATTCTATAAATTATCTCTCTACAGTCCCAATGGTATATGATGCACTAAATACAGTTAATGGAAATCTAAATAGCCTAGAATTATGCGTTAGTAGTGCGGCTCCTCTATTTCCTAATACAGTAAATACGTTCTTTAGTAAATATGGAAAGAAAATTGTCCAACAATACGGTTTCACTGAAGGATTCATACTGACTTTTCAACCTCAAGAATATGGAGATGTGATAAGTGTTGGAAAGCCACTACCAGAAGTCGAAATAAAACTAGTTAAAGACAATGGAGAAGAAGCTAAAGTTAATGAGACAGGTGAATTATGGGTTAAAGCGCCATGGCTAATGTTAGGATATAAAGATAAAGAAGAAACAGCTAAAGTTTTTTCGAATGGGTGGTTAAGGACTGGAGACCTAATGAGTATGGATGAAAAAGGCCTCTTGTACTTTAGGGGAGTAAAGAAAAGAATGTTAAAATATAAGGGCTATCCTATATTTCCTAGAGACTTAGAAGAGTTATTAAGAACTCATCCAGATGTTATTGATGCAAAAGTAATAGGTGAAGATGCAGGTCAATTAGGACAACAACCAGTAGCCAAGGTTGTAGTTAAGCAGAAGAAACAAGGAATAGAAGACGAGTTATTAAATTATGTCAATTCGAGAGTAGCGTTTTATAAGAGATTGAAGAAAGTATACGTGGTAGACAAACTTGAGTGAGATAGATACATTAATTAGAGAAATAGCAAAAAGGCTTGAAGATAAAGCAGAGAAAATGTTGAAAAAAGAAGAAGTAACAATAACTATAACCGATAGTAATATAGACGATATCATAAGAAAGAATAAAATTGTATTTGTAGATTGCTGGGCTCCTTGGTGCGCTCCTTGTCACATCTATGAACCTATATTTAACAAAATGGCTGAGAAATATAAAGATAAAATAGTATTTGGAAGACTTAACGTGGATGAAAATCCAAAGACTGCTGATAAATATGGAATAATGAATATACCGACTACACTAATATTTGTTAACGGAAATGTTGTGGATCAGATAGTTGGAGCAATAGATGAAGGTACATTAGAAGAATATATTAAGAAATACTTAGAAAGTTAAAATTTTGTTGGCCTTTTCTACCCTACATAGAGCATTAGATTTTTTTAACATATTTTTAAACTATTTTTAACATTTACCTAATCTATAATTGAGAATTGTATATAAACTTCTGAACACTTTTTATACTTAAGGCTAATAATGCTTTTAAACAATTAAAGTAAATCCTTCTCATGCCAAATTTGCCTAAAACGCCCGAAGAAGCCCTAAAGTTCTTAAAAGACAATAATATAAAATGGGTAGATCTTCAGTTTACAGACCTACCTGGAAGATTACAACATATCACAATCCCTGCAAGTGAGTTTACGGAAGAATCCTTTAAAACTGGTTTCGGTAAGTTAGATGGAAGTAGTATAAAAGGGTTTGTATCAATTTACGAAAGTGATATGGTATTAACTCCGGTACCAAATACTATGGCACTAATACCGTGGAACGAAGGAGTAGCTAGAGTAATAACTCAGGTACATTGGGGAGGAGGAAAAGGAAGATTTGAGAGAGATCCTAGATATATAGCAGAAGAAGCTGAGAGAAAACAATCAGAAGAAGGCTATGTAAGTTACTTTGGTCCTGAGTTGGAATTTTTCATTTTTGACAAAGTTGATCTAGATGTAGCAACGCCACAAAGTGGAACAGGCTATAAGATTTACGCTAGAGAGGCTCCTTGGTCTAAAAATGGATCATTCATAATAAGATATAAAGAAGGGTACTACCCAGCACCGCCGATAGATCAGTTAATGGATATTAGATTAGAAGCTATTAACATTTTAACAAACTATTTTGGTTTCTATATTGAGGCAACCCATCACGAAGTAGCTACTGCTGGACAAGGAGAAATAGACTTTAGATTCTCTACACTAGCTGATACCGCAGATAAAGTACAAACATTGAAATACGTTTTAAAGAATGTAGCAGCAAAACATGGTATGATTGCTACATTTATGCCAAAACCAATTTTCGGCGATAATGGAACGGGAATGCATACTCACTTTAGTTTATGGTCAAAAGATGGTAAAAATTTAATGTATGATCCTAACGATGAGTATGCAGAGTTAAGCCAAATAGGAAGATATATAGTAGGAGGGTTACTAGAGCATGGTAGAGCTCTATCTGCAATTGCTTCGTCAACAGTAAATAGTTATAGAAGATTAGTACCAGGTTTCGAAGCTCCTATTTATTTAGCATGGAGCAAATCAAATAGAAGTGCAGCAATAAGAATTCCAGCATATTATAAAGGAATGGAGAAAGCAAAAAGGTTAGAATACAGACCGCCAGATCCTGCATGCAACCCGTATCTATTATTCGCAGGCATGTTAATGGCTGCTTTAGATGGAATAAAGAAGAAGATTGACCCTGGTGATCCTGTAGATGAGAATATATATCATATGAGTAAGGAAAGAAAAGAGCAATTAAAGATAAAGGAGTTGCCAAGATCACTTGAGGAAGCGTTAGATGAATTAGAGAGTGATAACGAGTTCCTTAAACCAGTATTTAACTCTTCAATAATAAATACATATATTGACTTAAAGAGAGACGAATCAAGAACTTTGCAGCAATATCCACACCCAATGGAACTGTATTACTATCTAGACGCCTAAAACACCAATTTTTCTTAAGTTTCTTCTTACTTCATTCAAATCTAAATAGGAATCAAAAACATAATTTTTTACACTTTCTTTTAGCACTAAATAATCAGAATTAAGTAGGCTTGCATAATCATTTATCCACCTATCTTTTTGAGAAAGAAAAACTGAAAAAGAGTCTTCATATATTCTTTTGATTAATTCACTATCCAGTTCATTCCTTACAGCTAACGTACAACAATGTAAAGCTTCAAACTTATGTAGAATATTATAACCCTTATTAGAAAGTAACGTGAAATACGGTTCCCATATAGCAATTGCACTAATTCTGTGTTCTCTGAGATCACGAATCATAGAATCTGGTGACTCATAATTTTTCAAATCTAAATCGGGATTAAACAATAATGACCAAATTTCCATGCTAGACATTGAAGTAGAGCCTATAGTATTGCATAAAGAGTCTCCTATTATTCCTCCTCCTCCTTTTGCCCCTCCAGCCACTATATCAAAATTTCCGAAAATCTTCTTAAAAATCAATTGCGTTACTACAGGAGAAAAACCTATATTTATTTTACCTTCAACTAAATCTCTCGTTAATTTTAACCCGTTCTCATAAATTATGATATCAACGAAATATCCTTTTTCTTTTAGACTGTTAACGAAAGGAATAATAAACGGATACTCAGCAGCCCTTATTATTCCTAATCTTATGAATTTATTACTAAGGCGGACATTTAGTGATTTTCCTAAGCTTCTTTTTCTCTCTATGAGACCTTGTTTTTCTAATTCAGATAAAATCTCGGATAACCTGCTCTTTGATAACCCACTAAGCTTAACTAATTCAGTCTGAGGGATCTCTCCTACTTTCTTCAGTATATCAATAATTTTAGTTTTTGAGTCACTCATTCAATTAAAAATCCGAAATGACTTATAATAAACTTGACTTCTTTGATATTTCGAGTAATCTAAATACATAGTTTCTCAAAGATGCGTTATTCTTAAAAGAACCTCTAGTAGCTATCGATAGTAAGCTTGCTTCTCTATCTTTTACGCCTCTAACATAAGAACACATATGAATGGCGTCTCCTATCACCATTACACCTTTAGGATGAATATCACTATTCATTATTGCATCAGCAATTTGCTGAACCAATCTTTCCTGGATCTGAGGCCTTGCAGAGTAGTAATTTGTTATCCTAATTATCTTACTAAAGCCAGCAACTTTTCTTTCTTCACCAACAATATATGCTACATGTATTTTTCCAACAATAGGTAATAGATGATGTTCACATAAAGATGAAAATCCTATATTTCTCACTAACACAATTTGGTCTTCATCTTCGGTTAATCCGTCTTCTGCTAAATTAAATATTTTAATTTGTGGCTGAGGAGTTCTTAGACCACTAGTCATTTCTAACAAAGCTTTCGCTACTCTTACTGGAGTCTCTCTAAGTCCTTCCCTTTCTGGATCTTCTCCAAGCAATTCTAATATCTCTCTAACCCGTTTTGCAATTTCTTCAACTATTTTTTCTTGGTTTAAGGTCTCTTCCATAACAAAGAGTAATTAAAGGCCATTAAATAAAAACTTTAGTTAAGAAAAATAGTAACAGGTTAGGGGCCAAATTTAAATAAGACTGTTTATGGAGCAGAAGTATGCTTTGTACGTTTTTATGATTTAAATATACTCAATAAAATAGGTCAAATTAATTTTCATGAGATAGAAAATTCCAACTCCTACTTATAAAAATTTACCTAATGAGTATAGTCCTTTTGTGCTCATTAAATATATTTAAATGTAGTCTCCAGAACTATAGGTTTTTTCTTAGTTACAATCAATGTATCTTCAATTCTTACACCGAATTTACCTTTTAAATATATCCCCGGCTCAACAGTTATTACCATATTTTCTTTTAATTCTGCGTCAGATAGTGGAGAAACGGCAGGATATTCATGGACTTCGATTCCTACTCCATGGCCGGTAGAATGAATAAAGTATTTCCCATAGCCTGCTTTTTCTATTATATTTCTAGCTGTCAAATCCACTTCAGATGCTTTTACACCTTCTCTAACTTTGTCTATTGCTTCTAATTGCGCTTGCAAAACAATCTCATATATCTTCTTTATTTCATCATTGTTGCCCTTTATGAACGTTCTTGTGCTATCAAAACAATATTTTTCATATCTAGCTCCGATATCTATTACTCCATTCTGTCCATTTCTTATTATTTTGTCGGTGGGAATATGATGAGGAAAAGCTGAATTTTCAGCGAATGCTACTATGCTAGAAAATGCATAATCCTCTGCTCCTTCAGCTCTCATTGTCATATCAATTATTCCAGCCAACTGCTTTTCCGATATTTCTGAATTTATAATTTTTTCTTGAGCCATCTTCATTGATGCTGTAGTAATTTCTCCAGCTTTCTTTATTAATTCTAGTTCCTCTGGTTCTTTTATAGCTCTAATAATAGAAATGTCTTTTGAAAGATCTATTATTTCTGATTTATTCATGAGTCTATTATAAAATGTAGTTGCAGTACTTTGTACATCTATTCCTATCTTATTATTATCATCTTTAATATAATTTAAAATCACATCAACTAAACTACCTTTGAATATTTTGTTACCAGAGAAAGTAGTGCTGTAGGCTATTACGTCAATATCTTTAACTTTTTCTTCAGCTCTATATAATTCTAACAATGGTACTATAATTACTGGATTACCATCACAATATACTAACGCAACACTATTTCCTATATCTGTAGTGATGTAATCATAACCAGTGAAGTAAAATATACTCGCCGTATTAGTTATTATGCCACATCTAAGGTTTTTCTCTTCAAGTATTTTTTGAAGCTTATTAAGACGCATATTCCTTCACTCTGAATTTGAAGTTAGGCTCTCTTATAGCTATTCCTATTTCAAATGCTTGACGTAATAGCTCTATTTTCTCTTCCTCAGTATAATTGCCCCTTAAAATATCTATAATATCTATTTCTTTGTCTTGCCTATAAAGACAAGTTTTTAGTTTACCATCTACTGTTAGTCTTATCCTATTACAGCCAGCACAGAACATGGGGTTAGCGTATGGTTTTATTACTTCTATTACTAGATTATCTATATAGTATCTTGGTCTGAAATGTTTATTCCTAATTTCAACTTTATTGGCTTTTTTTGATATTATTCCTTCAATATTCTTTAAATCTTCATGGTAATAAAAAGCGTCTTTTCCTAATCCTACAGGGTGCAATTCAATTAAGTGTAATTCATCAACACCTGTCTTTACAGCAAAATCTATTATCTTCTCTAGCTGAGACAAATTTTTCTTTGTCACTACAAAGTTAAGCTTTACTGGTTTTAAACCAGCTTCTATAGCTACTTTTATTCCTTCAATAACTTTATCTAACGCATCTACATTGGTTATCTCTTTAAATAACCCTCTATCTAATGAATGAAGACTAACGTTAACCCTATCTAAACCTGCTTCTTTAAGTTTATAAGCCAAATTTGACAACAATACACCGTTTGTTGTCATAGACACTTCTTTTATACCTATTTCCTTTAACAGTCTTATTATCTGAATTAGATCTCTCCTAAGTGTGGGCTCTCCGCCTGTAAGTTTGACCGACCTAACTCCATATTCCATACTTACCTTAGATACTAAAGCTATTTCTTCTGGTGTAAGAAGCCCTTGTAAGCTGTCTTCTCCTTCCATATGACAAAAGAAACAAGAAAAATTACATGTATGAGTTAGCGTAATCCTTAAATCCTCTATGGGTCTTCCAAATCTATCAATCATTATATTTATAATATGTTTTTTCATTCTAATAAACTTGAATATGAAAAGCGAACTATTATGTCCAAAATGTAATATCCGAATGGACTTTATAGCTGAAGCCGAAAATAATGCTGACGGAACTAAAGTCGTGAGATATTTCTATAGATGTCCTGCTTGTGGAACTAGGATTAATGATGAATTAATAAGTATAAAGAAAGAGAATGAATCGGTAATTATAAAAATTTCTCAACAGCTTTTTTAAAATAATTATAATGAGTAAAAGGAATAAGAGTAAGTAATGGAATATTTGAAATATTTGTCAATTCAGATGCCATTTCTTTACTTATAGAATAACCATCTAGAAGGGAAAGTAAATTTAGATAAAAGGTTTGCGGGTCTTTTAAAAATTTATATGCCATGGAGAACGTTAAAACCAGCAAATCCCATGCAAAATACGAAATATTTTCAGTTTCTATTGATTGTTCAGCGTCAATAACACTTATATTTGAATTGAATAAAAAATTCTCAATTTTTGTATCACCTAAAGCAAAACCTTTATCGTGTATATATCTTAATGCTTTTCCAAGCTCACTAAAATGTAATGTAGTGTTAATCTCTTCACCATCTACAAACTCTCTATATATACATAAAGTATCAAAATCGAAGTCTATTAATTTCGGAACTTTTATAGTGTCACCCCAATTATACGTTAAAAAATTTATTTCCCTATTCATTCTCTCCACGGGATTAGATGTATATGGATATCGCCTAAAAGCAGGAGATATAAGATACCATTTAAAAGAGGTAGAAGAGCTATAGCATTTTACAACTATGTTCCTACCATCAACTTTGATTACACGAGTTTGAGTGTAAAAACCTCTAAAGAAATCCTCTAACTTCATTTACTCTCTATTTTTCCTCTCACCCTTATTAATTCACCATCATCATATACTTCTTCACTTTTCAAGTATAGTAGCTTATTAAAATCTATTGATCTAGGAGAAAAATCTAGTATATCTCCACTTTTATTGAAAATGACTATTACTTCGGTAGCCACGGAATATAACTTACCTCTAAAATGACTTAAAAAATTAATTATATATAAGCAGCCAGTTCATCCACGTATTTAAAGGCGTCATCTGGAAATATTAATATTGTTGCTTCTTTACTATCTTCCATAATTTTTTTATAAGCAGCAACAGTTGCACCAGCAGTTAAACCTATTAATATACCATCGTTCCTTGCCACCTCTATAACTCCAGAAACAGCTTCTTGAAGTTTAACTTCTACTATTTTATCTATTTTAACCATTTTAAGGAATTTATTGTTCTCATCATCGGTCACTCTCTTAATTCCAGGTATTCTTTCGCCTTTTGCTGGTTCCACTCCTATAATCTCAACTTCATCGTTATATTTCTCCTTAAAATATTTAGCAATGCCCACTATATGTCCTGCAGTTCCCATAGTTGCCACAATTCTCCTAACTTTTATTCCCGCTGATTTAGCTTGTTCATCAATTTCTTTTGCAGTAGTTTCATAGTGAGCAAGAACATTAATTTCATTATTAAACTGATCCAAATGTGTATATCCATTAAACTCACTTAGCTTTTTAACTAATGGTAAAAGTTCTGTAGTTGACGACCCTGCAGATACTACATTAGCCCCCAAAAGTTTTGATAGAACCTTAAAAGAAGACGGTGCTGTGGATGGAATAAATACTGTAAAATTTATTTTAAATATTGCTGCTAATGCCGCTAATGCTATCCCAGTGTTTCCAGATGACGCTTCAACTAGCGATTTTACATTTCTCCTTATTGCTTCCTTCATTAGAAATAAAGCTGTTCTATCTTTTATGCTATGACTGAATGGATTATAGAACTCTAATTTTGCCCAAACGTTTTCTCCTATACTCAACTTAAGCAGTGGAGTAGGCCACATTCCTTCTATTAGTTGAATTGGGTTATCAAAAACGTGGAGTTCTTTTGATGACACAATATTGACCGCCAATTTATTTTACCTAAATAATAACTTAAAAGCATTATTTTTTCTTTGAAACTCTCATTTTTATAACAAATCTATTCCCTTCTTTTTCCCAACCTAAATATTCATTTCCGGTCTCATCACACCATTTCTTAAGTTCCTGGACTGCTGCTTCCCATTTAGTTTTCACAATTATTTCTTCTCCTTCTTTAGAATCTCTAAATGCTCTCAGTACTTGAACTAGAACTACTGGACATACGTCATCTGAGTCAATTATCATAAAGAAATCACCACGTCTGCTTCTCTAGCTTCAGTAAGAAAAGTTATGCTTCCAGAAAGTTTTACACCTTCAATCAAATCTTCCTTACTAGCCCCAATTATCTTTAGCCCAACCTCATCTACATAAAATTCTACATTTTCTTTAAGTGCCTCAGAAAGCATTTTATCTGCATCCGTAATCTTCAATCTTTTCATTTGCCAATTTAAGAAAAGTCTTGCAAAAAATGGCATTGAGAATTTCTTTTTACTTCCTCTAATAAAAAGACCTACAGCTTGTGACGTGATAAAGACCTTTACAGTCCAACCTAATGCTCTAGCAGAAAGCGCTAAAGTAAGTGCATGATATAGTGCGTCAAGGTTATTATTAGAAACGAGTATGACAAGCTTTTGCATATAAGATAGTATAGAGAAAGTAAAAATAAAATATTTGTTAGCACTAATCGAATACATGAAAATAAGAGCACTGACTGTTTTTGTAACGGATCTGGAGAAAAACAAAATAGAAGACTACGTAAATAAACTTGAAAGTATGAGAGATGAAAGAATATGGACAAAAAGAATTGCTTTTCCTCCTACTCCTTCTAATGTATCGTTTGATAAATTGAGTGATTTAGTACCTAAAAGTAATGAAGTTATATTCTCATTAATCCATGTTAAATCCAATGATCAAAGAATTAAAGAAATTCCAGATGTATTAAAGACAAACAACAATATATATGCATCTATTCTGCTAAAGAGGTCTGAAGATGTAAAAGATCTGTCAAATTTTATATATTCATTAGATCCGGAACTTTCTACTAGAGTTGCGATTTTGATATACGATGATTTCTTATTAACACCGTATTTTCCAGTAGGCTCTGCAAATACGGTAACCGATTCTTTCGCGATATCCCTTTTATATGTAAATGATTATCTAGAAGGAAAAGTTAGCAAAAGCTTTGCCGAAGCAAACCAACTAGGGGTAAAATTCTCTAAATTACTTAATTTAAGATACTTAGGAATTGATATTTCGTTATCACCCTGGATGAATGAAAGTGTTGCTGAGATAATAGAAAAAAAGAGCAGTAAGCTATTCTCCCCAGGGAACACATATACAGTACTTGAACTAAATAAAGAAATTTTTAATGAAGCATGGAAACAAAAAATTACTCCAATAGGTTTTTCAGAAACTATGTTACCAGTGGCGGAAGACTCATTGCTCATGAAAAGAGTAGAGGAAGGAAGTCTTAAGCTCCCACATTTACAACAGTTAACTTTTGCATGTGTAGCTGGATTAGATATGGTTACAATAGCTAGAGATAAAGATCTATATTCTAAAATATTACTAGATAGTATGGCTATACAGTTTAATAAAAGAAGACCATATGGTATACGAATTATTCCGTCTACTGGTTCAGATTACATATTTATTAATGGTTATGGCAAAATTCCCGAGATTAAAATTGTCTGATACACATTTAAACTACTTTTATAAACTTTGAAATATATATAACACATAGTATAGTGATAAAAATGGAGGTACGTAGAGTTCAAAAATTTGGAAAATCTACCTTGATGGTTTCGCTACCAGCAGAATGGGTAAAAGAAGTAGGTCTAAATGCTGGAGAGAGTGTATACCTAGAAACAGATGAAGATGGTAGCCTTAAAATATATCCTCCAAATATGAAATTGCAAGGTTCACCAAGAGAAATAAAAGTAACTATTTCTAACCTAGTAATGCCAGAAATAATTACTAGGATAATTTATGGTCTTTATATATTAGGGTTTGATAAAATAGAAATTGAAAGCAAAGAAAAAATGTTTAGTGAAGATTTGCTCAGAAAGATAAAAGACTCAGTAAGGAGTCTTATAGGATTTGAAATTACAGCTCAGAATGTAGACAGTATTCAGATCCAATCGTTTTTGGATCCAACCAAATATACCATGAATAGCTTGCTTAACAGATTAGTGAACAACCTAAAGCAAATGCTACATTATCTTAGTTTAGGAATAAAGGAAAGTAGTAGAACATTTTTACAAGAAACAGTTGAATTAGAAAGAGAAATAGATAGGTTATATTATTTAGCTTTAAGACAATTAATTCTCTCACAATCAAATAGAAGCTTAGCATATATGATAGGGGTAAAAAGAATCCAGTTAATAGGCAATAGAATATTAATAAAGGCGATAGAGGAAGCGGCAGATGAAATAAGTGATGCAGCAAACGATTTACTTACATTGCCTCCACAAGACCTAGAAGAACTAAAGACTTATTGGAATCGTTTTAATGATCTAATAGAACAATCTACTGTAATAATCGATCACGCAATAAAAGTACTTAATAAAGAAGATATAAAGATAATAAATGAGGCTATGGAAGAATTAAGAACTTTAAGAAGAATATTAATCACAGAAGCAACAGAAAAGGATTCGATAAATAATTATAAATTTGGAGTGATAATAAGAAGTATAAATTTAAGACTATATAATGCTATAAGAAGAATGGAACCTATAGTAGAAATAGCATTCAATAGAAGCTTAGAAAATACTAAGGAAATTATTATAGAGTAATTCTCTTTAATTGATCCATAACATAATCTCTTATTTCTTTTATTGACGGCAAATCCCTTATTATTTTTCCATTCTCTATGTATTTTACGAGTAAAGGTTTACAATTATTTGCTGGAGGATTCTCTTCTAATAAGGTAATTATATCTGAATCTGGAGAATTTCCACACCTATATACTTGTTTAGCTCCAGGCCACTTACCTCTTTTAGTATACGGAACCCATTTTCCATCAATATATTTTTCTACAATATCAGCACTAAAATCAACACTAGGTGGAAAAGCTATGCTAGTCCCTACACCGAAACCATCTACAACATCTCTTAGATTTACTATATCGTCTTCATCTATGCCTCCACTCACTATTATTTTTACATTCTTATAACCGTGTATGTCTAATGTCCATCTGACCTCTTGAATAATCTTCCTAAAGTTGCCTCTTCTGCTTGAAGGAGTATCCAATCTGATACCATATATCCTTTCTTTCAACGATTCAGCCGCCTTTAATGCTTCGGTTCTCTCATCCTCAAACGTATCTGATAATATTATTCTAGGGACATTTGGTGGCATAGCTTCATCAAACGCTTTCCATGCTTTTACATTATCACCCACTACGAGCATTAATGCGTGTGGCATAGTTCCTGAAGGTTCTATTCCAAATATTTCTTTATCAAAAGCACCCGAAATACCATCACATCCCCCTATATATGCAGCTCTGTCTGCCATAGGACCAATAGCTGGGTGTAAAGCTCTTAAACCAAAAAACAAGACAGTCTTGTCCATGGCCAATCTTTTTATTCTAGCTGCCTTTGTCGCTATGCTACTATAATGCCTTAATATTCCGAGAAATGCAGTTTCGTATACACCAAAATCTAGGTAATTTCCTTCTATTATCATTACTGGTTCTATTTCTTTAAATAATGTTCCTTCGGGCAAAGCGTATACATCAACAGGCTTCCCTTCAAGCAGCTTAAGAACTTCTTCTAAACCAGCAAATACTGCCCACTTATACCCTTCTGGCAAGCCGTATGAATGTATTTCCATTCTCACTTTCACGTTAGTAAGTCCTAAATGTTTCAAAGTCTGTTCTGCTCTTTCGAAATATATATCTGTTACCTTGCCCGATAAAATTTCATCTTCTGATGCAATATAAAATTTCATACCAGCCCGATAATTAAAAAGACAAGTTAAATTTTAAACCTTAGATAGATGATGTAATAGGTGAAAATTTATGATAACCCCAAAGATGGTTCCAGCAGACGTTTTCATACCTAGACTAGCACAGTATTTGAAAGAAAACGTAAAAGAGTTGCAGCCACCAGAATGGTCATATATAACCAAAACTGCGAGTTTTAATGAAAGAGTTCCAGATAATCCAGAAATTTGGTGGTATGTAAGAGCAGCCTCACTGTTAAGAAAGCTTTACTTCTTGGCTCCTTTGGGAATCGGAGAAACAAGAAAATTGTATAGTGGACTCAAAAGAAGAGGGGCTAAACCACCAAGAACAGTGAAGGCACCTGGTCATGCTAACAGACTTATATTACAACAGTTAGAAAAGGCTGGACTAGTTGTAAGGACAAGGAAAGGTAGGGTATTATCCCCAAATGGAAGATCACTTTTAGATAAATTATCATACGAAATGTTTAAAGACTTGGAGGAGAAAAAACCAGAATTGAAAAAATATTTAGGGTGAGTTAAATGAGTGACGAATATGACGCCGAACTAGATCAACTGCTCAGAAAAAAAGCATTAGAACAGCAAAGAAAAGCACTTGAAGAACAGCAAAGAAAAGCAGAAATAGAAGCTCAGAAAGAAGCTATTCTTAGAGTAATTCTTACACAAGAAGCTAGACAAAGATTGGCTAATGTGAAACTTGTAAAGCCTGAATTAGCAGAGGCTATAGAAAATCAGCTTATAGCATTAGCGCAATCCGGGAGAATCCAAGCCCCATTAACAGATGAGGAACTAAAAGCAATCCTTGAACAATTAACAAATCAAACAAGAAAAGATTATAAGATTACAATTAAGGAGAGGGGATGGAAATGAGTAAACACAAACCTTTAGGAAGGAAATTAAGAATGGCAAAAGCTCTTAAAAATAATTCACCAGTACCAGCTTGGGTAATAATTAAAACTAACGGCAAATTTAGATATAACTTCCACAGAAGAGATTGGAGAAGAAACGATCTAAAGGTGTAAGCTTATGAAAGAGAAAGATAATTTTGAAATGGTAATAAATTTCAAGAGAGTAATAATGGGTAGAAGAACTACTAGAACAAAAAGAGCCATTAAGCTAATAAAAGATGTAGTAAAGAGACATTTTGGCGCAGAGAAAGTTATACTTGACCCACTGTTAGCAAAAAGCGTAACATATAATGGTAGGGATAAAATAGTAAGGAAAGTAAGAGTAGCCGTTAAAAAGGTAGGAGAAAAAACATATTTAGTCAGACTTGCATTAAAGAGTGAATGATCATAGATAAGTTAACTGTTTTTGGAACAGATAATATAGGAATTTATCTTTTTACTAATGATAAATATACTATTGTACCTAGAAATATAGATAATGAAACAATCAATAAAATTCAAGAGATTTTAAAAACTGAAATAATTCAAGTAACTGTAGCTAAAAGTTTTCTTATAGGCATATTTGTTTCAGGCAATAATGATGTAATATTGCTACCTAAAAACACGGAAGAGGATGAAATAAAGAAAATAAAAGAAATAGCTAAAGATGTAAGAGTTGAAATACTAGATATAAAACCAACTGCACTAGGAAACATTATATTAACTAATTCTTATGGAGCACTTGTCTATCCGGAACTTACTAACGTAGAATTTAAAGAAATTAAAGAAGCATTAGGGATAGATAACATAGAAAAAGGAACAATAGCTAACATTATCACTGTTGGATCTGTAGGTGTTGTGACAGATAAAGCTGGTTTAATACACATAGATACAACAGAAGATGAAATCCAAAAACTAAGTAATTTATTTAAGGTAAAAATAGATACTGGAACAGTAAATTTTGGCAGTGCTTTTGTTCGTAGCGGTCTAGTAGCAAACAGAAATGGAGTTCTAGTAGGGGCATCAACAACAGGACCAGAGATTTTAAGAATACAAAGAGCATTTAGTGATTGAGATGAGTGAAGTAAAAACTTACTTTATAAGAGCAATAGCTACATTCAATGCATCACATTATCCTATAAAGCAGAAGGTAATAAAATATGTAAGGGCTCTTAATGAAAAACAGGCGATAGAATATCTCTATTCCTATTTAGGTAGTAAAAATAAGATAAAAAGATATAATATAAAAATTGAGGAAATAAAAGAAGTTCCACTAGAACAAGTCAAGGATAAGACAGTAAGAGATTTAGCAAAGCTTGAAAAGATAATACTGTGAGACGCAATGAGCAACGAAAACCAAAAAGTTGTAGTATCACTTGAAGATCTTTTAACACAAGCAGATGCACTAAAAAAATATATTGACTATCTACAGAAAACATATACAGAACTTCAAGATAATATTATGTCTATAGATTCGTCTTTACAAGCTCTTAAAGAACTTCAGAATTCACAAGAATTATTGATGATAGGAGATAAGAAAGGTAATATTATTTTCAAGCTTCAAGGCATAGAAAAAGCGAAAGTGTTAGTTCACTTAGGTTTGGATTATTATGCGGAAGTTGATCCTTCATTTGCTGAAAAGATTCTTAATGATAAAAAAGCAGAGTTCAGTAGCGTTCTTAATAATGTTCAGAAAGAATTAACTAAATCACTAGAGGCATATAACGAAATCGTAGAGATCTTAAACCAAGCTCAGCAACAGTTGCAAGAACAAGGATCTCAGCCTAAAGGTGGATAATTTGTTTTGATAAGCTAAAAAAAGCATTTTCTAATTTATTAGACAAAATAAGTGGAAAAGAAGAAGCTCAAAAAACTTCTAAAGAAGAACAAACCTCTTTGCCTCAAGAAGTTAAAACTGAAGAGCCAAAAGAGACACCTCAACAACCTACCCAACAAGCTACAGTAGAACAAAAAGTTAGAGAAGAACAACCTAAGTTAGAAGTTAAGGAAGAACAACAAAAGTTAGAGAAGAAACCTAGATTTTCTTTTTTTGATGCATTAAGATTCAAGACAATAAAGGAAAAAGACATTGCTGATATACTTGAAGAACTTAGATACCAGCTACTTGAAGCCGATGTATCATATGAAGTCAGTGAAAAGATATTAGAGGATCTAAAAAATAATCTAGTTGGGAAAAAAGTAGAAAGAAGCGAAGATTTAGAGAAATTAGTGCTAGAATCTATTAGAAAATCAATAAAAGACATACTAACAAAAAATCAGAAAATAGACCTCATAGAAGAGATAAAAAAGAAAAATAAAAAACCATATGTAATAGTATTTTTTGGAGTTAATGGGGTTGGAAAGACAACAACCATAGCAAAAGTAGCTTATATGCTAAAGAAAAATAACCTTAGTTGCATAATTTCTGCCTCTGATACTTTTAGAGCTGCTGCACAAGAGCAATTAGCATATCACGCAAACAAATTAGAAGTCCCATTAGTAAGAGGAAAATATGGAGGAGATCCGGCAGCTGTAGCATTTGATGCAATTAACGCGGCAAAAAGTAGAAACATTGATGTAGTTCTTGTAGATACAGCTGGAAGAATGCATGTAGATCAAGATTTAGTTGCTGAATTAAAAAGAATAGTAAAGATAGCTAAGCCGGATTTACGAATATTGGTTTTAGACTCTCTTGCAGGTAATGATGCATTGCAACAAGCAAAGTATTTTGAGGAGAATGTAGGCTATGATGCCGTAATTTTAACTAAAGTAGATGCTGATGCTAAAGGTGGCGTAATTCTGTCATTAGCTTATGAGTTAAATAAACCAGTAATATATTTAGGAATAGGTCAAGATTACGATAATCTGGTACCTTTTGATGCGGAATGGTTTGTAAAAAGACTTTTTGGTAGTTAAAGTTAATAACTATACACTATTTTTATTATACTGTTATGAGTATTTCACAAAGATTAAGAAAATTGAGAGAAGATTGGAGGAGAATTATTTCAGTTGCAAAAAAACCAGAAAAAAGTACTTTATACCAAAGTATTAAGCTTACATTACTTGTTATGGCTGTAATAGGTATAATAGCTTATATTATTCAGTTAACTGTTGCTTTATTGTTACATTAGGGTAATTAAAATGGAGAGGCCTAAATTTAGCAACTATTATGCCGTTAGAGTGACTGGGGGTCAAGAGATAAATGTTGCTCTTATGTTAGAAGAGAGAATAAAACAAAACAACATAAAAGAAATATACTCTATTATTGTTCCGCCAAATGTAAAAGGTTATGTTATAATGGAGGCTTCTGGACCGCATGTAGTAAAGCTTGTTGCGACTGGAATAAGGCATGTTAGAGGTTTTACACATGGATTAGTTCAAAAAGAAGATGTGATTAAGTTCATCTCTAAAACCACAACTGCACCTAGCTATAAGCCAGGTGATATAGTGGAAGTTACTTCTGGTCCATTTAGAGGAATGCAGGCTCAAGTAGTAAGAATTGATCTAGGAAAGAGTGAAGTAGTTTTAAATATTTTAGAATCCTCTTTCCCTTTACAAGTTACAGTTCCAGTAGATCAAGTTAGACCAGTTAAAAAATAGGTGAAAAATAAATGCCTACAAAGTCAATTAAAATAGTTGTAGAAGGAGGAAACGTAAAGCCAGGACCACCATTAGCTCCTACTTTATCACAATTAGGCTTAAACGTTGGAGAAGTTGTTAAGAAAATCAATGATGCTACCTCTCAATTTAAAGGAATGTCAGTACCTGTAACCCTTGAAGTGGACACTGATACAAAAAAGTACGAAATAAAAGTTGGAATTCCCACCACAACTTCTTTATTATTAAAATTTGCAAATACAAATGAACCTTCTGGGGATCCTGCACATAAGAAAGTTGGAGATATAAAATTTGAGGATGTCATACAAGTTGCAATTATGAAAAAGCCACAAATGACAACTAAAACATTAAAAGCTGCAGTAAAATCAATTTTAGGTACTGCGCATACAATCGGATTAACCGTGGAGAAAAAGAGCCCCAAAGATCTGGTAAAAGATGTAGATGAAGGAAAATATGATAGCTTATTAGCTAATTATGAGCAAAAATGGAATGAAGCAGAAGGGTGAAAGTTGTGTTAGCTGATAAAGAAAGTTTAACAGAAGCAATTAAGATGGCACTTAGCCCAGAAAATAATCCGAAAAGAAACTTTACACAAAGCGTAGAAATTATACTTACTTTCAAAGGAATTGATATGAAAAAAGGAGAATTAAAACTAAGAGAGATAGTTCCACTACCAAAAGAACCTGCTAAACCAAGAAAAGTCTTAGTCATACCAGCATTTCAACAAATAGAATCAGCAAAAAAAGCTGAACCAAATGTAATTATAACTAAAGAAGAGTTACAAAAACTTCAAGGACAAAAAAGACAAGTTAAGAAACTAGCAAGACAAAACGACTGGTTCTTAGTGTCCCAAGAGTCTATGGCATTAGCTGGAAGAATTTTGGGTCCAGCACTAGGTCCAAGAGGAAAATTCCCAGTACCATTACCTACAGCAGCAGATATAACTGAATACATATTAAGATTTAAGAGATCAACTATCGTAAAGACAAAAGATCAGCCTCACATCCAAGTTTTCATAGGAACCGAAAACATGAAGCCGGAAGACTTGACAGAAAATGCCATCGCAGTGTTAAATACAGTTGAAAGCAAAGCAAAAGTTGAAGCAAACTTAAGAGCTATATATGTAAAAACTACTATGGGTAAAGTAGTTAAAGTAAACTTAAAGAAGTGATAAAAATGGCAGTTGTTACACAAGAAAGGAAAATAGCAAAATGGAAAATTGAAGAAGTAGAAGATCTAAAGAAAAAACTAAAAGAATATCATACGATCATTATAGCTAACATAGAAAGTTTTCCAGCTGACAAGTTACATGACATAAGGAAAAAACTGAGAAGTTCTGCGGAAATAAAAGTGACTAAAAACACGTTATTCAGAATAGCTGCCAAAGAATCTGGGCTTGATACATCAAAATTCGAACCCTATCTCACCGGACCTAATGCTTATATTTTCACCAACAAAAATCCGTTCGAAATTCAGCTATTCTTGTCCAAATTTAAATTAAAGAGATACGCTTTACCCGGAGATAAAGCTGATGAGGAAGTTGTGATACCATCTGGTGATACAGGCATTCCAGCTGGACCAATGCTAAGTGTGTTTGGAAAACTTAAAGTAAAAACTAGGGTGCAAGATGGCAAAATCTATGTGGTGCAAGATACCACGATAGCAAAACCAGGTGATCCGATACCGATTGATGCAATTCCCATCTTACAAAAACTTGGAATAATGCCAGTTAATATCAAACTTAAAATAAAAGTAGCATATATTGACGGTTTACTAATCCCTGGAGATCAATTGCAAATCAATCTTGATGAATATAGAAATGATATTACAAGGGCATATCAATTAGCATTTGGAGTAGCGGTAGAGATCGCATATCCAGAACCAGAAGTACTAAAAGTTACTACTGAAAAAGCTGCAAGAAACGCACTGTCTTTAGCTGCAGAAATAGGATTCATAACACCAGAAACAGCGCAGGCAGTATTTATAAGAGCATTATCAAAGGCATATGCTCTAGCAGCTGCTTTAAGTGGAAAGGTAGATCTAGGAATTCAGGTAGCACAAGCCCAACCAGCAACTCAAGAAAAAGCTGAAGAGAAGAAGGAGGAGAAGAAAGAAGAGGAGGAGAAGAAAGGACCTAGTGAAGAAGAAATCGGAGCAGGTCTATCCTCATTATTCGGAGGATGAGTTTATATATTAGTTATAACTGTTAATGTGTGATAGATATGGAATACATCTATGCAAGTTTATTACTACATTCCGCTAAAAAAGAAATAAATGAAGATAATTTAAAAAATGTACTAACAGCAGCGGGAATAACAGTAGATGAAGTAAGACTAAAAGCTGTAGTTGCTGCACTAAAAGAAGTAAACATTGACGAAGTATTAAAGAATGCAACTGCAATGCCAGTAGCTGTCTCAGCTGCAGCACCAGCACAAGCACCAGCACAACAAGCAGAGAAGAAGGAGGAGAAGAAAGAAGAGGAGGAGAAGAAAGGACCTAGTGAAGAAGAAATCGGAGCAGGTCTATCCTCATTATTCGGATAAAAACTTTTTTAATATAAACTCTTTTAATCTCCTTCTTATCTATTTAGATTATGGTTCAATTAAATGAAAATGAGTACAGGCTGAAATTCTTTTTGAACAATAATTATAATAGAAAAATATGTGAAGTATGTAAGACTCCGTTTTGGACTAAAGATAAAGAAAGAACTGTATGTGCTGATATACCTTGTACAGATTATTACTTCTTTGACCTTGATATAAAAAGTCCACCACTTACTGTGAGAGAAGTAAGACAGAAATTCCTTAAATTCTTTGAAAGAAAAGGTCATACAATAATCCCACCAAAACCAGTTTTAGCTAGATGGAGAGAAGACTTATACCTAACGATTGCTAGCATAGTGGATTTTCAGCCATTTGTAACTAGTGGCGTAGTACCACCACCAGCCAATCCTCTAGTCATCTCACAGCCTTGTATTAGACTAGAAGATGTAGACAATGTGGGAGTAACATTTGGAAGACACTTAACTACATTTGAAATGGCAGCTCATCACGCATTTAACTACCCGGATAAATATGTTTACTGGAAAGATGAAACAGTAGAATTATCAAAAGAGTTCTTTACGCAAGAAATAGGAATCCCGGAAGATCAATTAAATTACAAGGAATCTTGGTGGGAAGGGGGAGGAAATGCAGGACCATCCTTTGAGGTTACAGTAGGAGGATTAGAACTAGCTACTCTAGTGTTTATGCAATACGAGATAAAAGATGGTAACTATGTGCCCTTAAAATTGAAGATCGTAGATACTGGATATGGTGTTGAAAGAATAGCATGGTTTACCCAAAAAACACCTACTTCATTTCATGCAATCTATGGAAATTTAGTTTATACATTCTTTAAGAAGATAGGAGTACCGCAAGTAGATGATGAAATGTTAAAGACTGCAGCAATATTGGCAGGTAGAATAGATCCAGACAAACCAGAAACAATAAAAAGGCATAGGGAAGAAGTTGCCAAAAAGCTAGGACTCAGCCTTGACTATGTAGAACAAGAGCTAACTAGAGCAGCTAGAGTTTTCCAAGTATTGGATCACACAAAAACGATCGCACTAATGCTAGCTGATGGATTAGTACCATCAAACTCTGGTGAAGGGTATTTAGGTAGACTACTTATTAGGAGAGCACTTAGAGTTCTTAAACTATTAGGAAGCGATATAAAATTATATGAATTAATATTAGATCAAATTGATTATTGGAAAGAAGATTTTCCACATTTATTAAAGAATAAAGATTACATACTTGATGTAGTAAATATCGAGCAAGAAAGATTTAATGACACTTTATCAAAGATATCGACTATAGCTTCTTCTTTAACTAAAAAGAAAGAGATAACTGAGGAAGATCTAGTTAAACTTTATGATTCTAATGGAGTTCCTCCAGATTTATTAATAGAAGAAGTAAGAAAGAAAAATCCTAATATAATGGCTTCAGTTCCTTATAACTTTTATGCTCTTGTAGCAAAAAGACACCAGAGTTCACCTATAAAAGGAAGTAAGAAAGAAAAACTACCAAGTGATGTAATAGAATTGGCATCGAAACTGCCACCTACTAAAAAGCTATACTATGAAGACCAATATAGACGTAATTTTACAGCAAAAGTGCTAGCTGTATATAAAAACTACCTAATACTAGATCAAACAACCTTTTACCCAGAGGGAGGAGGACAAATTGGAGATACTGGAACAATTAAGGACTCTAAAGGAAACATATACCAAGTATTAGATACACAAAAAGTTAAGGAAGTTATTGTACATATCCTAGATAAAGAACCACTATTGAAAGAAGGAGACGAAGTGTATGGAGAAATAGATTGGCAAAGAAGATATAGAATTATGAAGCATCATACAGTAACTCATGTAATTCTCTCTGCAGCTAGGAAAGTCTTAGGAGACCATGTATGGCAAGCTGGTGCAGAAAAAACACCACAAAAAGGGAGATTAGATATAACTCATTACAAGCCTTTAACCGATGAAGAAATTAAGAAGATAGAAGACTTAGCAAATTACGTAATAAATGACAGAAGACCAGTTAGACCATTCATAATAAATAGAACTGAGGCAGAAAGCAAGTTTGGAGTATCAATATATGCTGGTGGAGTACCAGAAGGAGCAGATGTAAGATTAATAGAGATAAAGGACTGGGATATTGAAGGATGTGGCGGAACGCATTTATCAAATACTGCAGAAATTGGAGCGCTAAAAATAATAAACGTAGAAAAGATACAAGATGGAGTAATAAGGCTTGAATATGTAGCAGGTGATGTAGTAGCCCAATACGCTAGACAACAAGAGGAGAAACTTAAAGATATTTCAGCACAATTATCTACTTCCCCAGAGCAGATAGAAGTAAGGCTGAAAAGATTCATAGAGGAAGATAAGAAAAAAGATGAATTACTAACTTATTATAGGAAATTTGTTGAAGAGAAAATAGAAGAAATAAGCAAAAAAGAATCGCTTAACGGAATAACACTATTTATTATGAATATAATAGATGAGGAACTGAGCAAAGAACTAATGAAAAGACTTACCCTAAAAGAAAAAACAGTTGCCATAAATATTACGAAGAACAAAGATACAAACATTGTAGAAATAGCTACATCTAAGGATCTTAGTGTGGATAAGATAATAGAAAACCTTAGAAAAGAAGGAGGTAAAGGGGGAGGTAAGGGTACATTTGGAAGCATAACAATAACTCTAAGTGAGGATAAAATTGTCGATATCATTAGATCAACGATTAGTAAAGGCTTATGAAGATTACAAGTATTTACTTAATAGAGGTTATAACAGAAAGTCTTCGTTAGATCTAGTGACAGCTAGATATAATCTTAGTAAAAAAGAAAGATTGCTTCTTTATAGGTGTACACATTCTGATGAAGAAATAATACAAGTTAGAAGTAAAATAGACTCTAATTCAAAGAGAATTTTGGTTGATGGTTATAATCTAGCAATAACGTTACTTTCCTTAATTTATGAAGATGAGATTTTTCTTTGTGATGATGGTTTCTATAGGGATTTGGGACTTGGAAAAAGAAAAAATGACCCTGAAATCCTTGATGCACTTATTTTAATTAGTGAGTATTTAAATAACTTAGATAAAGATTTCGTGATTTTTCTTGATTCCCAAATAAGCAAAAGTGGGGAGCTTGCAAAAAAATTAAGAGAAAAAGAAATAAAAGTAAAACTAGTAAGCAAAACAGATAAAATGCTACTAGCTGAAAAAGAGGTAATAGCAAGTAATGACTTCGTTATCCTAAGTAAAGCGGAAAAAATATGCGATATCTTAAGGGATATAATTGAAACAAGTAATATAAAAGTTAATAAAATACCTCCTTAGTTAAACATAAAAACTAGAAATAAGATTTGTATGTCAGTATGGACCCGTAGCTCAGCCAGGACAGAGCGCCGGCCTCCTAGGCCGGTTGAGAGACAGCCGGTGGTCCCGGGTTCGAATCCCGGCGGGTCCGCTATATATTTAAGATTTCAAGTCGATTTCATATTGTGTTAAATGAAATATTTGATATAATACACGATTTAAATGAGGGTAGAGTAATAGAAGCAGCAAATAAAATTTTACAGCTAATAAAAGATAAAGATGATGAAGATCTGATCAAGATAGGTTCAGAAATAGAAAAAGAAATCAGAGCTATAAGAGAAGATGATGAAATTTATCACGTCGTAAGAGCAGAAACACTAGATGAACTAAAAAATGTAATATTAGAGCTCAAGGAAGCACGAATACGTAAAATTAAGGTTCTAATACACGATTTAATAAGAAGAATAAGTAATAACAACATTTTAGTAGTAGAAGCATTAAAGCCTAAGAGCGATATAAAGCCACATACTTATATTTGATATATTGTGTTCCCCGAACCACTTCATCTCTGAGTATTCTTAATTCCATTGGTTGAGTTGACTCTATAGAATAATTATCGCCAATCACACAGCATAAGGCTCTGACAAGTCCAACATTGTAAGTCTTCAATTCGTATGTAGATACACCGTTAATCTTTCCTACGCATAAAGAATCGTTGAGGAATTTATTTTTATATAATTTGGAAATATTTGGAATATTTACAATTTTCAGTAAACTAAAAGCAATCTTTAAAGACGCTGTTTGTCCAAAGACGTGAGCCAAAAAGGTAGCCGGGCAGGGACTCGAACCCTGGTCCGAGGGGCCAAAGCCCTCGATCCTTGACCGCTAGACGACCCGGCTATCAATAAATTATTATTATGAACCTTTAAATCTTACTCATCAAAAAAATATAAGAGGTTAGGTTGTTTTGATAATGAAGTTTTTTAGGAGAAAAGACGATGATAACTCCTTTAGCATTACTGATGATTTCGGAGAGTGGCTAGTTATTAGACGAAATCCTAATGCTTCTCTAATTAAATCAATGATAGAAAAGACAATGAAAAAATTAAAAATAAAAAATTGGGACCTTAGCCTTCTTTATTATATTGAAGATGAAAAAATTAAAGGTTTATTCTCTGTAAAGGGTATGATAAGCTTACAAGATCATATTACGGAATTGGACTTTTCTAATGCATTCAGAAGCTCTATCTCAAATTACCTTACACTAGGTGAAATGAGATTAAGTAGACTAAGAGTTTGTAATGTTACTTTTCTTTTCTTTTCAACAGATTTACTTTTGAAGAAGCCACAAAAAAGCGAAGAAGACCATGTTAAAATGCTTTTACCACCCAAGGGGGTATATGGATACGAGATTCCGTATACAATGAAGGATTTATTTGTAAAAATGACTGAAAGAACGTTAAACACTTCTTGTTCTTCCGCCTCTATAAGTCTCAATAATGGAAGTTTCGAATCGATCTATCAGTGTAGAGTAAGTAAGAACATTGAGGTGGATATGTTAAAAGAGACTTTTTCTTATTTCTCATTTGAAGAACCAAACGTAATTTTGAAAACTATGTCTCCAAGGAACGTGGAAATTCAAGTAAATGTTCCGAAATTTAGAACTAAATATTTAATACCTCTACTATGGGGAAATATTGTTGCCTCAAATGTTATTTGCTAAAGTCTGACTTACTTATTTATATACTCTTATTCAAATCTTTAATCTGAGATTATGATAAAAGTCTCTGATCTTAATATTCCTGTGATAGAAGATTTTGATATTAACAATAAAAAAGTTTTATTAAGAATAGATATAAATTCTCCAGTAGATCGAAAAACCGGAAGATTATTAGATGATTCTAGAATTAAAGCTCATGCAGAAACTGTAAAAGAATTGTTGGATCGAGGAAATTCAGTTGTAATAATTTCCCATCAAGGGAGGCCTGGTGACGATGACTTCATATCATTAGAAGAACATTCAAAAATTCTCTCAAAATACGTTGGTAAAGAAATACAATTTATAGACGATGTTATAGGGCCCTATGCTAGGGAAAAAATACAGACTCTAGGAAAAGGAGAAGCAATATTACTAGAAAATGTCAGAATCGTTTCAGAAGAACTTATTGAAGCCCCGCCGCAACAACAAACAAGAACGTTTCTGGTTAGAAAATTAGCACCACTAGTAGATTTTTATGTTAATGATGCCTTTGCTACTGCACATAGAAGTCAACCTAGCCTAGTAGGTTTTCCGTTGGTTAGACCGTCAGCTGCAGGTAGAATAATGGAAAGAGAAGTCTCAGCTTTATCAAAAATATTTAACAAGGAAGACTCACCTAAAATTTTTGTTCTAGGAGGAAGTAAAGTTAGTGATACTCTAAAGATTATTGAGCACTTATCTAAAAATAGGGTTGCTGATAGAATATTAACTGGTGGATTAGTAGCAGAATTGTTTGCTGTGGCTAAAGGGATTAATCTTGGAAAAATCAACATGCAAGTGTTAGAAAGCAAAGGATTGCTAAGTTTAATTCCAAGAGCAAGGAAAATCTTGCTATCTGGTGCACCAGTAGAAATACCAGTAGATTTTACAGTTGAAAAACAAAATGGAGAAATATCAGAAGAACCCGAAAACAATGTAAGTGGAGTAATAAAAGATATAGGAAGCACAACTACTGAGATCTATTCCTCATTTATAAAAGAAGCTAAAGTCATCACCCTAAGAGGACCTATGGGTATAATTGAAGACGAAAGATTTAGAAAAGGGACAAAAACATTATTAAAAGCAGCATTTGAAAGTCCCGGCTTCGTAATAATTGGTGGTGGGCATATGATAAGTATGGTAGAAAAAGAAATAGAAATTAACCCTACTAAGGTTCATATTTCAACGGGCGGCGGAGCATTACTTTTATTTTTAGCTGGCGATAGATTACCAGCATTAGAAGCTTTGCATATGTCATGGGTGATGAATAGTGGAAAAAGTTAAAGTTGCATTAAACGGTTATGGAACAATAGGAAAAAGAGTAGCGGATGCCATAAGAGTACAACCAGATATGGAACTAATAGGGGTAGCAAAAACTTCGCCAAACTATGAAGCTATAATTGCAAGTAGAAAAGGGATTAACGTTTATACTTTAAAGGATAGTGTTGAGAAGTTTGAGAAAGCAGGAATTAAAGTTGCAGGGACAGTAGAAGATATGGTAAAAGAAGCTGACATAGTAGTGGATGCTACACCAAATGGTGTAGGTGCTACATATAAACCGCTATATCAGAGTCTGAACAAAAATGCCTTGTTTCAAGGAGGAGAAAAAGCGGATATAGGAGAAATATCGTTCTCAGCACTATGCAACTATGATGAAGCAAAAGGCAAAAAATACATCAGGGTGGTTTCTTGCAACACTACCGGTATGCTGAGAGTAATTTGTACGATTAACAAAGTTAGCAAGGTAGAAAAAGTAAGGGCTACGATAATAAGAAGGGCTGCAGACCCAAAAGAGGTAAAGAAAGGTCCTATAAATTCAATAGTTCCTGATCCTGTAAAAATACCAAGTCATCATGCTAAAGATGTTCTTACTGTAATAAAAGGAATTGACATAGTAACTATGGCAGTAATAGCTCCAACTACACTGATGCACCTACATACTATGACATTAACAGTTAAGGATAAAGTCTCAAGAGATACAATTATAGATGCTCTAATAAATACACCTAGAATTGTACTAGTTAATTCTTCTCGTACTTCTGTGGAATCAACAGCAGAAATTATAGAAGTCTCAAGAGATATGGGAAGAAATAGGTACGATATCCCAGAAGTGGTAGTTTTTGAAGATTCAATATATACAAATGGTAATGAGATACTCCTAATGTATGGTGTACACCAAGAGTCTATAGTTGTACCAGAGAACATTGATGCTATTAGAGCATCATTACAGCTTATGGAGAAAGAAGACTCAATAAAAGTTACAAATGAAACACTAGGAATAATGAAGGGGTACCTAATTTGACGGAACCAACATATACTGTAAGTTTTTGGTTAAGAAAAATACTAGTACCAATTGATGGCTCGGAAAACAGTCTAAGAGCATTAGAACTAGCAATAGATTTTGCAATGAGGTATGGCTCACAAATATCAATACTCCATGTTTGTGAAGATTGCAATGAAAACGAAATAAAAAATCTCGTAGAAAAAAGAGTTAAAGGAAGAGTGGATTATGACCTAAAGATTCTTAGATACTCAAATAAAGAAAGTAGCGTTAGTAATGAGATATTAAAGTTCCTTTCAGAAAATGCTTATGATGCGGTAATTTTAGGCGCTAGAGGTTTATCAATTACAAGCGATATAAACATAGGATCTGTAGCACTCTCTGTATCTGTTAATGCTCCGACAACAGTGATACTTGTTAGATGAGTAATGGTATTACTTTTCCATTAGAGTATTTAGATAGGTCTACTCCATCAAAAGTATACTTTACCTCTAAGAAGTTCTTTCTAAATTCTATGACTTTTTTCTTAACTTCTGAAGGATCTTTATTATCCATTGCCACTTCTCTCATGAACTTAGCAATTTCTTCCATTTCCCCTTCTTTCATGCCAAATCTTGTCATCTCTTGTACACCTAGCCTTATCCCACTTGGGTCTTTTACCGCCGCTGGTGGATCATAAGGTAATAAGTTCTTATTAGTTATTATATTAGCGTCTTCAAATAGCTTAGCAATCTTTGCACCACCACCTAAGTTCCTTACATCAAGAACAACTTGATGACTCTGAGTATAACCTAAATGTTCTCCAATAACTTTGAATCCTTCAGCAACTAATGCTTCAGCAAAAGCCTTAGCATTTTTAGTTATCTGTTTAGCATAATCTTCACCAAAATACTTCATCTCTAAAGCAGTAACTCCAGTAGCAGGCAATCTATGCAAATGATGGTTACTTACAAACCATGGAAATATTGTATCCCAGACTTTTTTAAATGCTTCATCTTCGTTTGAAAATACTGCACCGCCCTGTGGCCCTGGAAAAGTTTTATGAGTAGAAGAAGTCATTATATCAGCTCCTTCTTCTAATGGGTTATGCCAAGCTTTACCAGTTATCAAACCATAAACATGAGCGGCATCATAAACTACTTTAGCCCCTACAGCATGAGCATGGGGGGCTAATTCTTTTACAGGATGAGGAAACAAATATAAACTTCCACCAAGCACAATAAATTTAGGTTTTATTTCCTCTATCATTTTTATAGCCTTATCAACGTCTACATTCATTTTATCAGCGTCATATGGCAACTCTATATGCTCAATACCAAGTGCACCTAAAGTACCAAATTTTGTGTGGCTAACATGCGCTCCAGCTTGAACTGGTGCAATAAGAGCTTTTTCGCCGGGATTTGCTAAAACTCTAAATACCGCCGCATTTGCAATAGTTCCAGATATAGGTCTTAAATCACAAAACTTTGTGTTTGTAATTTCATTCATCAGCTTCATAGCCAATGTTTCTACTTCATCAACATATTTTGTGCCTTGATAAAATCTCTTGAACGGTTTTCCTTCTGCATATCTAGACATAAAATCGCTCATATAGACTGCTTCTGCTAACGGACTCATTACATTCTCAGATGCAATTAAATTAACTACTTCTGTTCTTCTCCACTTATTTTGTTGCCTTGTAAGCTCAATTATTTGCTCAAGCTCTTTAGGAATCTGAGCCATGTGATTAAGATAAAACCTCATAGCTTTTAAACTTTGACTCCTCTTCCTAATCTCATATGGGCTTTGCCAAGTTCCTTATTTGCTAAAGCTGCTAGCAAGTTTAGCTCGCCTGAAAGTACTGTAGCTGCTATAATTTCTGCAAATTTTTTCGAATTGCTTCCAGGCGGATTTCCGGGCCCAGCGACCCCCATTATAGAAAGGGCTTCTCTTTGAGTAGGGAGTCTTGTCCCTCCACCAACTGTTCCTACTTCAAGAGACGTTAATGTGACTGAGATGTATAAGTTGTCATCCCTTACTTCAGTCCATGTATATCCAGAACTACTTTCTACTACTTGAGCAACATCTTGTCCAGTAGCAATAAAGATTGCAGCAATAATATTTGCAAAGTGCGCGTTAAACTGAAATATTGTACCAGCTCTAGCACCGCCTAACCAATTCTTCCTCAAGTTAACTTCATGAATTAAGTTAACCTCAGACTTTAATACAGATTTGACTATATTCTCTGGTATAAGTGCCTCTGCAACAACAGTTTTTCCTCTTCCATGCAAAGAGTTTACTTGAGATTGTTTTTTATCGCTACACATATTCCCGCTTACTGCTATACATTCAGCCTTTCCGAACTCTCTTTCAATAAATTCACAAGCCTTTTCAGTAGCTATAGTAGCCATGTTCATACCCATAGCATCTCCAGTTTCATATACGAATCTTAACCATACGTTATTGCCTAAAACATACGGCTCAATATTTATTAACTTGCCATGAGAAGTCGTTGATTCTGCTACCTCTTTAATTCGCTGGAAATTATCTTTAACCCATTGAAGAAAAGATGCTACATCTTCAATACTATCTAGCTTAAACACTGGAGCTCTTGCCATCCCGTCAAAAATGATCTTTGCTTTTGCACCTCCGCTCTGCGTTATAGCTTTTGCGCCTCTGTTTACACTAGCTATTAATGCCCCTTCAGTAGTAGCTAATGGAACGTAAAATTCACCTTTAGCATAATCCCCATTCACTTTTAGAGGTCCAACAATACCTAGCGGTACTTGGACTCCTCCAATAACGTTTTCAGCATTTTTGTTTTTTATCTCTTCATAATCTATAATTGTAGAACCAATAGAAGGAAGTTTAGAATTAGTAATTCTTTCTAAGGCTAATCTTCTAGCAACCATCGCAGCGTTTCCTTCTAAAAAATTATCTATTTCATGAAGATCTATTTCGCCTTTAATGACCTTCTCAACAATCTCATCTATCATATTTTGCATTATCTATCACTCTAAACTTAATACCGTACTGTATTAAACCGTTACTAGAATCTGCTGTAATCCTTCTTAGTACTGCCTCTACTTCTGCACCTTCTTTAACATTTTCAGCATCAGCTAATGGTGCTAAAATCTTAATGCCTTCATCAAGTTCAATTAAACCTATAGGCATTGGCATAGCTTTTTCATATCCTTCCCTAGCTTGATATGATACTGTATAAGCTAGTAGCTTACCATGCCCCCTTGAAACTATTTTCTCAATCCTACTCGAGCCACACGAACTACATATTGATTGATAAGGATAAAATACACTTCCACATTCTTGGCATTTGCCCAAAGTTATATTATACAACTCTTCTTTTAATCTCCAGTTCTTAGGAGGACTAATTCTCATTTCAATCACCTAGTTAAACTAATTATGAAAGATGAACTTGCTAAATCGTCTGTAGAAACAACTATCCCTTTCTCACCTACAGCCCTTTTACCCTTAAAGTCCCCTCTTAATTGCATTACTATCTCAGAAAGTTGATATATTGCTGTTGCACCTCCTATATATCCTCTCGCTTTCAATCCACCACTATAGTTTATTTGGAAAGAATCTAGTTGTTCTAACGATTTTCCTCTCTCTCCCAATCCTAATTCTTCTAATTCTAAAGCTGCAATTATGCTATAGGAATCGTGTAACTCCACTATGTTTTTCTCATCGATTCTATGATCCAATTCTTTCATTGCTAGTCTAATTGAAGGTAAAGACAGTTCGTAAGAATAGTCGAAAGATGCTCCTGCTATTCTATCTAACGTAACTGGAGTATCAGTATACTTCTTAGCTAAACTATCTTCAGTAAGCAGAACGATAGATGCTCCGTCACCTCTAGCTGCAATATCAAATAATCTTAATGGTTCCGCAACTAATTGAGAGGAAATAACTGTTTTTAAGTCTGCTTTAAATCTTAAGTATGCATTAGGATTCTCTACCGCATATTCATGCATTTTAATAGGCCAATTAGCAAAATATTCGTATGGGACATTATATTGCTTCATATAAAGTTTTGCAAGTATTGCAGCATGTGAGTGCAATGTTAACCCCAAATGATACTCATAGTCATAAAGCAAATTAGTAGCAGTAAAGTCATTAACTTGTTTTGAACTAAGATCAGAGAACTTATCTATTCCTATTAAAAGTACAGACTTGGCTAAACCAGATTTTATCAGAGAATATGCAGTATAAATAGATGCACCTCCATTATCTCCATTTTCAACTCTGAATGCTTTTGCGCCTTTAAATCCTAAAGAGTTAGAGAATTTAACTGCAGAAAGGTTTGATTTTCCTATGCTATCTATATATCCGCTAGAAACTATGACAACGTCTGGTTTAACTCTCTCTTTTACTTTTGTTTCTAGCTGTTTATACGCTTCAATCACTAAGTCTTTCTCAGAATACTCATAGTATCTATCAACTTTAACTAAAGAAACTTCAGCTATGGATACCATTACTCATACACCTTAAATTTGTTAGTTGTTTTAGCGTAATAAGAATATGGAACAACTTTCTTATTAAGGATATAATCGTCAACTTTTGGTGCAAGTTTTTGTCTCTCTTCAATCTTATCAGTAACTAATATGCTAAATGCATCACTACCGGCTCCACTACCAAATGGTGCCACTAAAATCCTTTGTCCGGGTTTAGCTATATCTAAGACCTTTGCTAATCCCAATAAAGCAGAGGCATTATAAGGATTGCCTATATATGGTGACACCAATCCGTCCTTAACTTTCTCTAACGGGACACCGAGCTTCTTAGCTACTTGAATAGGGAACTTTCCATTAGGCTGGTGGAATACAAAATAATCAAAATCAGAAATGTTATATCCGCCTTCTCTCAAAAGGAGTTGAACCGCAGAAATTATATGGGCAAAATATGCTGGTTCACCAGTAAAAGACTCACCATGTAAAGGATAAGGCATTCCATCTCTTCTCCAAAAATCTGGTGTATCAGTAGTATATGAGGTTGAATATTCTATTATCGCTGATGATTCGTTTGCAGGACCAACTACATATGCCACTGAAGCGGCTGCTGATGATAATTCAAGCACATCACCTGGGTTTGACTGAGCCACATCACTACCGATTACTAAACCGTATTTTATCTTATTTGACTCAACCATACCTACAAGTAATCTTAATCCTACTGATGCTGCCCTACATGCAAATTCTAGATCTGCACTTAAAGCCTCATTCGAAATGCCTAAAGAATCAATAATTATAGTTGATGTAGGCTTTACTGCATAAACTTTAGATTCAGAACCAAACAATACAGCCTTTATCTCGGATGGGTTAATCCTAGCCCTAATTAATGCATTTCTTGATGCTTCCCAGGCCATTGTTGTTGAATCTTCATCGTATGAAGGGACTGCTTTTTCTGTTAGACCTAAGCTCTTAACAACACCTTCATCGTATCCCCACAATTTAGCTATTTCCATTACGCTGATCCTATAACGAGGAACATATGCACCCCAACCCACTATTCCAGAGCTCATTGGAGTTATGTAGATAGTTTTCAAATAAAAAGAGTTTCTACATTTGTCTATGAACTCATAGACATTTGTCGAAAAAATTATGCCTTTTCATCAATAGGAAAAACTAATTTATTACTCTGAGCTTCTATCTGCGAAAAACATCTGATACCGTTTCGGCTTCAACTGAGAAACTATGTATTCGAATGCTGCTTGAGGATTGCTATTCTCACCACAAGTATAAACGTCAAGAGTAGCATAATTATATTCACTCCATGTGTGTAGAGCTATATGACTTTCCTCAACTAACGCTATTACTGAAACACCGCCTTTTTTCCCACCAAAACTCCATGATTTGCTCTCTACCAATTTCATATTTGCTATTTTCACTGCTTCTAATACTATATTGTGTAAAAAATCTTTATCATTTAGAATTTTTGGATCTATGTCGTATAAGTTACCAAAAACATGTTTTCCTATTATTCTATCTGTATTTACTTGGGAAATGAGTTGAGAACTCATCTCTTTTCCTAGGGCCCTCCGAATACGAATTTATAATAAATGGCTAATAAAGTAATCTATTATATTGTGCGTTGCGATTAAACTCAAATACTATAGTAAAGAATTACCACATCAATGAAAGGAATTATAGTCCTTGGAGCAGTTTTCATAATACTAATACTTATGGGAATATTATTCTACTATGAAGACACGCATATAGTTATTCAAGCTTATGCACAGAGCGTTACACTTAACGAACTACCGAATAACTTTATAGTAAAAATAAATCTTGTAGTTAAAAATAACGGATTCCTCCCAATGGGTACTACTATAACAAGTATATTAGGTATAGTAAATGGTGCCTCCAATAGTTCAATATTAACGCAAACTCCTAAACAGTATATAAACACAACGTCAGTAGATGTAGGCCCATTCTCGAAAAAGGTAATAACAGTATCGTATACATTGCCACCAAATTTTAATATCGAATACTTTTACGTAGAAGCTTCTGGGTACTACAATTTCAAGTATACTAACACATCTAATATACAATTAATAGAAGAAATTGATACCTTAGCTCAACATACTACATCTTTACAAACTCCGCCACAACCATACTTCATAGGTGGAAATTTAACGTTAATAGGTAATCCTAAACCTCCATACTTATATGTAGTCCAACCATATACTATAACGGTCTTCAATAACAATTCTTATGCAATAACATTTTATGCAATATTTTATCCATATAACCTTAAGATTAATAGCGGAAGTTATAAGATTAAAGTATTTGTAAATAACGTTTCGGTGTATAATGAAACTATTCAAATACCTTATCAGTACAATGAACTCCTTATACCAATAGGCGGAACACCGGCCCTCTCGCAAGATTCTAGTTACACAGAAAATGTCTATATACTATTCAGTGGAAATAGTGCAACTTATTACGTTGAATTTAAACTAGTATTGTAATTAAAAGATGAAAATTTTTTCGCCTCCTAATAATTTTTGCTTTAATCAAAATTTTTACTAGAGCGTCTTAGAGCAGATTAAAAGGATAGTTCGCAAATTAAACTTTATAAGAGTAGAAGTCTTATTTTTTAGTGCCGCCGTAGCTCAGCCTGGTTAGAGCGCCGGACTCATACGGTCTTCGGGGACATCCGGTTGTCCGGGGTTCAAATCCCCGCGGCGGCATTTCTCATAAAGCAGTTATTCTACCGTTTTCATTAGCTAAATAAATCTCATAATCTTTTCCACAGAAAACTCCAGTTTCAACCACAGAAGGAATTATCTTAACTTCCTTATCAAAATTACACAAGGATTCCCTTCTAACCATAACGTCAATGATAATATTTCCGTTATCAGAAATTATAGGTCCGATCTTTCCATTACTCTCTCTAACCATAACTTCATAGCCTCTTTCTTTAAGTAACGAAACTACATAAGAAACGCCAACGGGTACTACCTCAACTGGAACTGGATATATGCTACTGTCTTTCATTTTTTGCTCTTCTCCGATAAAGATCTTTATAGGTGAGAAATAATATAACATTTTTTCTCTAAGTAATGCAGCCCCTCCTCCTTTAATCATTATTTTGTCTGAAGTTACATAGTCAAAACTATCAATATATATCGTAGGTTTTATCCCAGAAAATAAACTAAGAACAGTGCCTCCTTTACTACTTATTTCTAACTCGGTATCAATAGAGCTAGCTATGAATAGTTTACCCTTTATTAAATTTTCATTATTCATAACTTCTATTAGTTTTTTTACAGTCCTACCAGTACCTAGGCCAATAATTTGAGGTTCTTTAAGTTTATCAAGTATATATCGTGACACGAGTTCTTTTGCATCCATGCAGAGATGTTAATGAAGGAAAAATAAAAAATTGACCAATAAAGAAAATGTCTATAAATTTTAATTTATGTTTGTAGCGTAAGCGGAACTTGATAGATACATTATACTTTTGATATTTGGAATCGAATCTTAAACTAGTTATAATAAATTAATGTGATTGGAAATCGTTCCTATTAATAGATAGTAAGAATTCGACATCCTACTGCTACAAAACCTATTTAAGCAAAAATGTTAAGATATATATTGCGCGGGGGTGCCCGAGCTGGTCAAAGGGGGCGGACTCAAGACCGCCCAGGGGGATATCCGCTGGCGAAGGCCTGCGTGGGTTCAAAGCCCACCCCCCGCATACTACTAAAAGTCTTACACTCGGATTGAAACATTTCAATAATTAAAGAGAAATATATTCTAATGCTAGTTTTAATAATAACTTAAATCAAACCAACTAACTAAATAAAAACTTACATCTTTCTAAGAACTAGAGAAGTTAAAGTCGACATCACGCCTTTTACTGATCTAATATTTTCTATTGTCTGATTTAACTCATTAGTGTCTTTAGCCTCTACTTTAACAAGAATATCGTATTCTCCAGAAATTTCCATTACTTCTTTTACTCCAGGGATGACTGCAAGCCTTCTTGTAACTGCTGTAGTATATACATTAGAATCGCATTTAACAGATATTAATGCTTGAATATTTTCTGGTGGTTTAGGCTTTAATACTCTTCCAGTTACTGATTCGGCAATCTCTAGTAGGTCTACGTCTCTATAAAATCTAGCTGAGGGATTAGCTTTAATCTTAGCTAAAACTTGATCTAATTCTGCGTCAGTTAATTTAACTCCTAATTTCTCAAACTTGTCTTTTAATGCATGTTTACCAGTATACTTATCTATTACATAATCTCTGCTTCTACCAAAAGTTTCTGGAGGCATAAATTCGTATGTAGAAGGGTCATTTAATATCCCTGCAACATGAATTCCTGCCTTATGAACATAGGCATAATCTCCAGTAATTGGATAGTTAGGTGGCATAGGAACACCAGAGTATTTCTCTACTAAGTTAGACAGATGTTGAAGTTTATTTAGTTTAATTACTTCAATTCCGAAGTGATATTTTATTGCAGCCGCAACTATTTGCAAAGGAACTATTCCGACTCTTTCTCCCAACCCATTCACTGTTGTATGGATTATAGTAGCACCGCCTTCTATTGCAGCTAAAGCATTAGCTACAGCCAAACCCAAGTCATTATGTGCATGAATGTCAAATTCTAGCCCAGGGACTTCCTTCGTCAATGTACTAAATAACTCTCTAGTTTTTGTCGGATATAGAATACCAACTGTATCAGCTATACTTACTCTATCTGCTCCAGCATCTCTAGCAGTTTTACAAACTTGAATGAGATAACTCAAATCAGTTCTACTTCCATCTTCAGCAGTAAACCTAACTTTCACTCCATGACTTTTAGCATAACTTATATGCTCAGCTATAATATTAAGAGCTTCTTCTCTGCTTACATGATGTTTTGCTTTTAGGTGTATATCACTAACACCATAAAATATTGCTATTCTATCAACCTCCAATTCTGCAGCAACTTCAATATCTCTTTTTACAGCTCTACTATGACCAACGATTTCAGAAGTAATCTCTCCTTCTCTTTTTAGTTTCATAATCCTTTTTATACCTTCATAAATATCAGATGAGACTGACGGATGTCCTGCTTCTATCATTTGTACTCCTATGTCTGATAACGCTTTTGCTATCTCAACTCTTTGATCAATTGTGAAAACTACGCCAGGCGTTTGCTCTCCTTCTCTCAATGTTGAATCTAAGATTCCTACTTTCATACTGATAGTTCTTCATTTAGTAACCCCCTTATAAATAGAGTGATAAAGAGGGGTTCGAATAAAAAACTATTTCAGAGAATTTATTATCAGTTGAATAACATTTTCTGTCCCTATTTTAGGTGAATACTTTTGTAAAATTTTACTTAGTAAGTCAAAAAATTCTTTGTTCTGCTTAATAAGAGTTAGATAATTAGTATATATGAATATAATAGACGATGATAGATTATGGCTTTTCTCGAAATCTTCCTCTATTTCATTTAATATTCTCTCTAAAAGCGTGCTATCTATTTTCCCCTTATATTGTCTAAGTATTTTAAATTCCTCTTCATTTAGTATCGACATTTTTATCACACCGGTTCAATTATACTACCTAACTCTTTGCCTTTAACAATATCTAAAACTTTTTCAAGTCTTTTATAGTTCATAACTACTACCTTTATCTTCGATCTCTCAATTATCTTTATTGCTAAAGGATCTAATAACTCATAAGTACCAGCTTTTACTGATTGACTAGATTCTAAAACTTTTCTTAAAGTTAAAGTATCTAATTTTGGAAGTAATTTAGCATCGCTGTAGTATCTAGGATCTTTATCATAAACCCCATCCACATTTGTTGCTAAAACCAAGTAATCTGCGTTTATTGCCTCACTAACTAGTGCAGCTACTGTCGCTGTTGACTGGCCAGGCTGAAAACCACCTGTAATCACTACTTTTCCACTTTCCCACTTCTCTATGAATTCCTCTACGTTCTCTGGCACTTTCATATAACTTATATCACTTAGGATAAAAGTTAATAAATAAGCATTTAACCTAGAAGCCCATATTCCTAGTAAATCTAAATGAGCTTCATTCACGCCCAATTCTCTAGCAATTTTTATATATCTTCGTGCTGTAGCCCCACCACCACTAACTATAGCAAGTCTATGATTCTCGTTAATAATTTGCTTTACAGTATTTTTAAGCTGAATTAAGTTATTTATGTTCTCCTCATCAAAAAACTTCCCGCTTATCTTAAGAACTAACTTCATCTTTGAAAAATATTTTTAACTTTATTAAAAAGTTAGACTGGATAGTCATCTGGTAATTTATGTCTAAAATATTTTCCTGTTTCTGGGTCTTTGAATAATCCTATTTTTACACCTTTTCTACCTTTTGGCGCTAGAACCCATACTTTTTCTGGTGAGAGTTCTGCTTCTTTACCACTTGGAGTTTTTACTTTTACCTTTTTGTCGGCCATTACTTATCATTATATTACTATATTAGACAATTTTATAAAGGTTTTGTCAAGTCATGTAATGTATAATACCATGAGTAAGATAAGCTAAAGTTAAAGGTTTCCTTTAATATTCAGATTGTATCACTTGTACCTCCATCTATTGGTATTACGGATCCAGTAATATACCCAGAGTAGTCAGATATCAGATATACTATTAAAGAGCCTAGTTCTTTCTTAATATCTCCGGTTCTTTTCAACGGAGATCTATTGATAACCTCTTTCTGCCATAACTCTTCAAAATCTTCATTTAGCTTTTCTGATAGCCTTTTCAAACTCCTTTTTGCACCTTCAGTCTCAAAACTCCCCATTAATATTGTATTTACTGTTATGTTAAAGATTCCTAGTTCTTTAGATAAGATCTTGGTTAGTTGAATTATTGGCGATCTTGAGACATCTGCTAAAACGAAAATTCTCTGTGGCTGTTTAACTGTCCATGAAGATAAATAGATTATTCTCCCCCATTTTTGCTGTTTCATATATGGTAATACCAGTTTAGTTAGTTTTATTGCGCTTAATAAATAGAGTTTTACTGAATATTCCCAATCATCTAAAGATGTTTCATCAAAATAAGAAGGTTCGTTAGGAGGATTTCCAGAATTAAATACAAGTACATCTATTCCTCCTAATCTGTCAAGAGTGAAACTTACTAAAGAATCTAATGAATTATAGTCTGTTAAATCTGATACAATACCATAAACCTGAGGGTTATATTTTCTTAATTCCATAACTGTATTATTAACCTTTTCTTGACTTCTAGAAGTTATAACAATTTTACATCCTTCCTTTGCTAAACTTTCTGCTATACCTTTACCTATTCCTTCTGTTGACGCAGTAACTAAAACTCTTTTACCGTTTATATCAATATACATCGCTAAGTATGTTGAATTGCTTTTTTAATATATGTATCTGCTAACAGCTCGCTTTTCCCATATGTAGAAATGACATCCACAGAGATGACTATAAAACCATTTAATCTGCTTAATAGTTCTTTAAAATCTTTTGCTTCTATAAATATATCGTATAAGTTATCATATATTCTTATTCCGTCCTTTATTTCTTGCTCAGAATAAATTGTAACTCTATATAATCTTTTTATAGGTTTAATAGTATAAATTGTGGATAACTCTTTTCCACTAACTTTAGAGGTGTTCAGAATATGGAAACCCTTAACATGAAGTTCTTTTTCAGCCATATTTTCTACTATAAGTGGATAATCATCTATGATTCTAAAGTCTACAGATTCAGAATAAGGAGCTACTGTCTGAGTACCTAAGACGCTTTCTAATGAATCGCCAGTTTTTGAAACCCAACTCGATATTGGAATTCCACGAGATAATCTATTATAAAAAGCTAGGTATTTAGTAGTTCTAGTAAATTCTATCACAACATCATATTCTATATCATAAACTATCTCTACTTGCGGGTTGTCGAAATCTGGTATAAAACCTTGCTTTGAGAGATTTTTCCCTACTTCTCTTTTTATCTCATTTTTTATGCTCTCATAATAAAAGAGCTGATTTTCTATCATAAATCTCTCTTCTCTTCTTTTCAACTCATCAGTCAGCTTAACACCAAGTACAAACGTTTTGCCCTTCTCAAGTTTTTCTAATGCTTTTTCCTCAAATTTTTCTTTATATTCATTTATTCTATTATTACATATGTAGCATGATCTATTTTGAAAATTATCATTGAAATAGTTCTGATATAATGTGACTGCGTGAGAACCGATGTTATAAAGAACTTCCTTTAATTGGGAAATATCTTCTATTTCATGTTCTTTTATTAATCTATCTATTTCCATCAACAAAAGTAATTTTATTGCCTTGCCTCTTTCTTCGTTTGTATGTCCCAAACTTAATCTAGCAAAGCATCTTCCTAAACAGTTATCACATAATGGATATTTACTTAAGAGCTCAAAAGCCTTATTTAGGATTTGCGTTCTCAAAGAATTTTGCAAGACCCTTCTTCCTCTTCATCATTTTTAAGAGATTATTAGTAACTTGGTATTGCTTCAATAACTCTTTTACCTCTTCTGGCGTAGTTCCAGACCCTTTTGCAATCCTTCTAATCCTTGACTTATCAATTATTGAGGGATTATCTAACTCTTTATATGTCATAGAGTTCATAATTACAAGAAACTTCTTAATTTTCTCCTCTCCTAATTTGATTTGCTCTTCAGAAATTTGAGAGAACATCCCAAAACCAGGGATCATCTGTAAAATTTTATTTAAAGGACCCATTTTCCTTAAACCGCTTAATTGTTTATATATGTCTCTGAGCGTTAGTTTGGCTTTTCCACTTAATACATCTTCCATCTTCTTTTGAATTTCCTCATATTCTTCTACGCCTTTGATTTTCTCAATGATCGTGTCTATGTCCCCCATTCCGAGGATTCTTGAAACGAATCTTCTTGGGTTAAAAACCTCCAGTTCATCTAATTTTTCTCCGGTCCCAATGAATTTTATTGTAGCCCCAGTAGCTGCAACAGCTGATAAAGCACCGCCACCTTTTGCGGTGCCATCCATTTTAGTAATTATTATAGAGCCTATTGGACTTGCTTGATGGAATCTATATGCCAAATCGTAGGCTTTTTGACCAATAGAAGCATCTATTACTAGGATTACTTCGTCTGGTTTAATTTCGTTAAAAATGTTTCTCATCTCATCAAGTAATTTAGTCTCTTCTCCATAACCATGTCTTCCTGCTGTATCTATTATTATAATATCATATTTTTCACTTAGAAATTTCTCTACACCTCTTTTAGCTATAGCTACAGCATCTGTATTGCCTGGTTCTCCATAAACTGGAACTTTAATTTGTTCTCCAATTTGGACTAATTGCTCATACGCTGCAGGCCTATAGACATCAGCAGCAACTATCCCTACTTTATATCCTTTTTTCTTGTAGAACAACGCTAGCTTCCCAGACGTTGTCGTTTTTCCGCTCCCTTGTACACCAACTAACATAATTACATAAGGTATTTTCTTTGGCAAAACTTCTGGATTCTGATCTCCTCCAAATAACTTAGATAGTTCATCATAAACTATTGAAATGAACCATTCTCTCCTTTCTATTGCTGTAGGAGGTTTTTCATTTTCAAGTCTTTTCTTTATTTTTTGAGTTAAATCATTAACAAGTTTAACGTTAACATCTGATTTAATTAATGAAATTTGTAATTCTTTAATAAACTCATTTACTGCTTTATCATAATTAGATGAACCTAAAAATTTTCTTACAGATTCCTTTAAGCTGTCAAGCAAGTTACTTTACCCTTACAATCTTTTTCCTCCCCATAACTTCCCAATATTCAACTTCGGCTCCGGGTCTCACTTTATCAGCAAGATCAGACTCTGCAGGTTTTTCTATGTCAAATGTCTCATACGTTTCCATATCCATAATGGTTATAGTATCGCCTTTATCAGCTAAAATCTGACCTACGTGCTTCTCTATTATAGGTACTTCAACTTGCTGATCAACTGGAGCCATTAATGTCCTTTTCTGATTTGTAAAAAGACCCATCGCAACTATGTTAGCCTTTGCACTACCATGCTTTCCAGTCTTTGCTTTACTAATTTCTACTACTCTGCAAGGTTCTCCATCTATAACAACATAACTACCTACTTTTAGATCACCTACAGTCGTGTACTGAATGCCCATTTACTTTCCCAAAATATCCTAATTAAGGCAAAGCTTTAAACTCTTTGCTCCGAGCTTTGGCCCTTCATCATAACATCAGACAGTCTAACGTCTTCATAGCAAATCTTATTTTACTTCAAAATATAAAAAGAGTTATGCCATGGAAATTGAAGTGTAGAAACTGTGGGACAGAATGGACAATTAATATTAGCTTTGACATAAGCAAGCAAGTAGCAATTTATCAATATTGTAAAGTATGTAAAAGAAACACTTTTAATGATATTTTAGGATATTATGAGTGATGAAGAGACCCAGAACTTTGAGTGATGAAATTACCTGTCTCGGCGGATTTATTCTATATAGTCCTTTGATTTAATTTTTTCTGGTATATATTGAAAAGCTAAGAACTTCAGCCCCTTACTAGCCATGGCTTCTATCTCTAGCTTTGATTTTTTATCTAGAAATATTTCTATCTCGTGTGACCAAGCCTTTGTCTTAAACCAATCATAATTCTTTATTTCCATAGCTCTTTTTATATCAAAATCTTTAGCCTTAATGATATAGTTTCTTCTTTCTTGATCTGATAAATATGGCTTCTTGTTTTTATCACCAAAAATATCAGTCATTGAAACGCCAAGAAACTTAGCATTTGGAGTAGCTAATCTTTCGCTTTCATAAGACAGCGTTATAGAGCCAATCCTAAACACACTATATATGTACCATCCGTAAGGATCTGCGTCAGTCAAAATATAAACAGGTAGTTTTAACTCTTCATTTAGCCTTCTAACAAATCTTCTCGTAGCTCTATCTGGCTGACCAGAGCTAGTTATCAAAATCGATTTATATTGTTTCCAAAAGCCCGCCCTATGCAATTGTTGAAATACAGCATCCTTCTCAACTACCAACACGAATTCTGCGTTTATATCAACAAAATCAATTAAATCTGGTGTGGGTTCGATTGAATAAGCACCGTGACCCATTTTGCTTAAATCGATAATATCATTACCGCTTCTGATTCTCATATCCCCTACGACTTTACCTTTTTCCTTACTTAGAATTAGCATGTCCTCTCTAAGTAATGATGTGAAAACTTCTATATCCACAATTACACTATCAGATTCCTTTTGCTCATCCCATGTGTTTTCTTCGTACGTTTTACCATTTGGGCTCTTTAGGATTATAGAGTGCTTACCTCTGTAGTATAAATCACGTATCGTTGGGTATTCGTCGTTAACTAGTGCGTCATAAATAATACTAGCCATCAGAACGGTTTGCATAAATCTTTTTGACTCGTTAAGATCAAAGAAATTTCTCTTTAATTTTTCTTCTCCAAGTAATAATAACTTCTTTTTCTCATCGTAAATTGTATTAGCTAAAGTTCTCTTAGGTATTTCCATAACAGGTGCTTCAGAATTATTTATTTGTTCAACTAACTTAAGAAAAGTCTGTCTTAGAACTTCAGCAGATTTTTTCCTAGCCTCTTTATCCACTTTAGAAGTTAATTCACTACTCATAGTTCTTCTACCTTATAACTACGTATTTCTTCCTCTAATTTTTTATCATTGACTTCCAACTTATTCAATGCTATTTTTAGTAATTTCTCTCTAAGATCAGATTCTATTTCAACAGCTTTTTTCTTATCACCCGAGGCTGCAAATAAAGCAAGGCCTTTACTTACTTCCGGAATGTATTTAAGATATGTAATTAGTCTCTTCTTCGCTTCTTCTTCTTTCCTCTTTTCTACCATATATTTCTTTAATTCTCTACCTACATCCATTAAAGCCAATTTTATCTCTTTTTCTATTTCCTCAACATCGGCTATACTCTCTTTTCCCGCACTTCTATAAGGTACTTTAGTACTACATAAATGTACCATAATTACTAACGGTGGTTGATCCTCTTCTATACCATATCTTTTCCAATCTACCTCTTCTGCTACAACTTTCCATATTACGTCAGATTTTTCATCATAAATCAAAGGAATCTTATTTGCATATCTTAACACAATTGGCTCTGGTGAAGGTTGTATTGCACCACCATATGCAATTCCCGCTTCAACTATAAACGGGTGTCCTTGATATGCTTTGGGTTTTCTTGTTACAGCAGCTACGAACTCTGGGTTAAATATAGATTTTAAGCCAAGTTTAATCAAATCCTCGCCTATAACTGATAAGGCTTCTGCAGAGGGTGGTCGGAAATCTTCGAATTTTTTCATAGTCTCTACTAATCTAGAGATTTCTTCATCAGATAATTCTGTAATCTTTTTATCTCTAGGAATTTTAGCTAATTCTAAGATCTTATCTGCAGTGACATCACCCACACTTTGAAACTCGTTTATGAGAAAGTCTCTTATAGGGATAGGTTTGCCTATCTTTAGTATCATGAATTTTATGAGTTCAATATCAACACCGTATGGATGGGGTTTTACTTCCTTTGGCGGCTCTGGTATCTTATCGGTAAGTCTCTTATAATATACGACATTATTATCTGGATCGGTAAAGAAAAATTCTGCGTAAGGAGTTATGATGTAAGTCTTCTTTATGTATTCATAAATTTTCTGCTTTGATCTAGACCAATCAGCATATAAATAAATAGTTACAGATGTTCCGTGTACTCCTTTCTCGTTAATAACTGATGTTCTTTGCAATATAACTGGCTCATTTCTAGTTATATCTATCTTTAATTTAAAAAGATACGTTCTTTTTGAGTTAATAGGGGATGTAATGATCTCAACTGGTCTCTCTTGATACATCTGGCTATAGAGTATTGCAGCTTTAACACCAAGACCATACATACCTCTTGTTTGCCTTAAGACGTATTTAGAGCTATAAAGGACTTTACCAAAGGCATTTGGTACGATATGCGGTGGTATACCTATTCCGTTATCTTCAACAGTAACTTTATATATTTGCTTCTGAGGATCTACTAATTGAATTATAATTTTTATTGAAGGAAGAATATTATGTACATCGGTAGCATCTAAAGAGTTTTCTACTAGTTCTCTAACAGTTTGATATAAAGCCCTTGCCGGATTACTGAAGCCGGCAAGTTCTGGATTCCTCTTAAAGAACTCTGCAGGAGAAATGCTTGTAAATTTCTCACTAGACATAAAACTCACAGTAAAAATATTTTGTTTGCTTATCCTAATAAAGATGCTGACAAAATGGGTAAGATTACTGACGCATCTCCATAAATTACAACGTTTTCACTATTGGGTTTTACTTTATTCCATGATATAGCTTCTCTTGGCTTGGCTCCACTTAGACTTCCATCATATTCTTGTGCTGTTGTTACATAAATTGCATAATCTAGACCATCTTTAAATTGATTCCACCATATAGTGTGATGTTTGCTTATTCCACCACCTACTATTAAAGCTCCAGACTTTTTGCATGAAAATACTAAATCTTTTATTAATTTCATATCTTCAAAGAGATTAATCTTCAGTTGTGTGAATTGAGAATAAATAAATAAGTTTGTACCAAAAGAACCATCAACAATACCGGGGACTATTATAGGGACTTTTTTCTCATATGCAGCTTTCAAAATCGAGTTGTTATCAGTTATTCTCTTACCAAATTCCCATAGTAGTTCATAAACTGGCCATTCTTTCTTTATACTTGCTATTTCATTAATATACTTTCTGACCACGTCTTCAATTACTTTCCCATAACTCTCAAAAGGAACCAAAATATTGCCTAATCTATGTATCTCTAATTCCCTTAACATATTATCATCATACTCGAATAACCCTTTGTAATATTTCCCTCCAAAACTTCTAGCCAAATCATGATCAACTGTTCCGCCAGTAGTAATAATTACATTGAAATAGCCTTTCCTTATTAAGTCGGCAAAGAGTCCTCTTAGTCCAGTTGATACTAAATTAGCGGTAAACGATAAAAATCTTAAGTCTGCTTCTTTTATCATATCTTTTAATATTCCAACTCCTCTTACAATAGCTTCTGCTGTAAAACCATATATGTTGTCTAAAATATTGTAAAAGTTTGCGTAAGACTTTAGATCTTCTAAAGTTATATCTTTTACTTCTTCTACTAATAATTCTTCTCTCTTCATCCTTTGGTCACTCCTATAGGTCTTAGTCTCATCACTAGTTTTGCTATTTTAACTTCATGTGCCACATGAGCTACTCTATCTACGTCCTTGTATGCGCCTGGTGCTTCTTCAGAAACAACTCTTCTTGTTGATGCTCTAATTACAATTCCTTTTTGTTCCAAGCTTTGGACTACAGAGTTTACTGGGTAACTGCGCACAGCTGCTTCTCTAGACATCCATCTACCTGCGCCATGAGGTGCGGTATACCATGTTCTTCTTCCTTCTGGTATCCCTACCATAACATAACTCCCTGTACCCATACTACCCGGTATCAAAACTACTTGACCTATATTTCTATGGTCTGCTGGAATCTCTGGGCTCCCGGGAGGAAAAGCTCTAGTCGCTCCTTTCCTATGTACTAAAACTTTTTTCCTTTTTCCTTCAATGTCATATTCCTCTATTTTGGCTATATTGTGAGCAACATCATATATTATGCTCAAATCAAGCTTTTCAGGGTCAGTATTAAACACTCTGCCAAAACTTTCTCTGACCCAATGAGTGATCATTTGCCTATTTGTCCAAGCAAAGTTGGCTGCTGCAACCATAGCATGGAAATAATCTTGAGCTTCTCTAGTATTGAAGGGAATTGCAGCTAATTCTCTATCTGGAACTGTTATATTATATTTTTTCATAGCCCTCTCCATAATTTGTAGATAATCGCTGGCCACTTGATGACCCAATCCTCTAGATCCTGTATGAACCATAACAGTTACTTGGCCTTCATGAGTAATGCCTAAAGCTTTAGCTACTTCTGGGTCATAAATCTTGTCTACGATTTGAACTTCTAAGAAATGATTACCTGCACCCAAAGTACCTAATTGGGTATGCCCTCTCTGCTTAGCAACGGAACTTACTTTTGATGGATCTGCTAGATCCCAACTTCCATGTTGTTCAATGTGTTCCATATCTTTATCCCATCCATATCCATTATCTACAGCCCATTTTACTCCCTCAGCCAAAACGTTGTCTAATTGCTGAAAACTTAACTTTACTTTTCCTTCACTACCTACACCACTGGGAACATTTCTATAAATCTCTTCAACTAAGTCTTTCAATTTATCTTTAACATCGCTATAATCAAGATTTGTTCTAAGAAGCCTTACACCACAGTTAATATCATAACCAATTCCGCCTGGACTTACAACCCCTTCTTCGTCAATTGCTGTAGCCGCAATGCCTCCTATTGGAAATCCGTAGCCTTGATGACCATCCGGTAATACATAAACGGACTCCTGAACACCTTGAAGACAGGCTACATTTGTAGCTTGCTTTAAAGTAAGATCTTGTTTCATTTTCTCTATTAAAACATCATCAGCAAATACAGTAACAGGAACTTTCATGCATTCTTGTTGCCCCTTATCTATGCGCCACTCATAAGAATTTACCCTCTTAATAGTGAGCTGTACCATTCCAAAAGGAAATATATACTAAAATGGTAATAAATTTGTTTAAAGGATGAGAATAGCGGACGCTGATAAGTGATGGCAACTGGCTGAGCACTGATACTAGATAACTTTTTTAGAGGCTTCTTTTTTCTTCTCTAACAAGTCTTCGTATTTCCTTCTAATCTCTTTTGCTACATCCGAAATACAATCAATATCTGCAGAAAGAACAAGCTCTCTAAGGAACTTGTAAGCACAAGCTTTGCTATGGAAATAATAGTCTGTGCCCTTAATAGTAATCTTAACTCCTTGACCTTGAGGAAAGATTCTACCGCATACTAAACAAACGTATTTTTCTCCCATGACTTGAAACGTAGAGTTTAAATTTTTAAAAATAGCGGTATATTGTGCATTAAACATTCGGTGATAATTAGTGGATAAATTACACACTAAACTGCTGACATTGATAAAAGAAAAAGGATGGGATGAGCTAACTCCAGTCCAAAAACAAACATTAACACCTATTCTACAAGGCCACAATACACTTGTCATAGCTCCTACAGGCTATGGTAAAACTGAAGCAGCTCTTCTCCCTATTTTTAATTTAATGCTTTATGAAAACATAAAACCAGTTACAGTTCTATATATAACGCCACTTAAAGCACTTATTAATGATATCACATTACGTATAGAATGGTGGGCAAACAAACTAGGATTTATTGTGGGTAGAAAACACGGAGAAGTACCCCAAAAAGAAAAAAGTTATAGACTTAAAAAAGCACCTCACATCTTAGTAACAACTCCAGAAGGGCTAGAAATAGATTTAGACTGGGCAACTAGATTTAGAGAATATTATAAAAACCTAAAATGGGTTATAGTTGATGAGGTTCATGAATTAATAGGGTCTAAAAGAGGTGCTCAGCTCTCTCTACTTCTTGAAAGATTAAAAGAGTTCATTGAATATGACTTTCAGAGAATAGCGCTTTCGGCAACCATTAACAACGAAGAGCTAGTAGCTAAACTTATCTTCGGATCATCGAGTAGAAATTTTGATATAATTAGAGTCAATTCCACAAAGACTCTTGATGTAAAAATATCAAAAATTTCAAATGATAAAGACATATGGGAGTCCGCTGCAAAAACAATACTATCTAGAATAGAAAAACCCACACTACTGTTTACTAACTCTAGGTTTACAACAGAGAGATTGCATGAAGAACTAGAAAAGATAGGAGCAAAAGATATTTACGTTCATCATTCTTCTATATCAAAAGAAGAGAAACTGAAAGTTGAAGAGAGCTTAAGAAATGGAAAAGCTAACTTAGTAATATGTACAAGAACCTTAGAGTTAGGAATACATGTAGGGGACATCAAAAAAGTAATATTGTATAGACCACCGCCATCAGTTTCCTCTTTCTTACAAAGGTTAGGAAGAAGTGGACATGCAGTGAATGGAGTCTCTAGAGGAGAGATATTATGTTTATATGATTTCGATATACTGGAGGGTTTGGCTTTATATAAATTGGCTAAAGAAGGTAAACTAGAAAAACAACCTATTTTCCCTTATTTCGATGTTGTAGCAAGAGAAATAGTAGGTTTGGCTTTACAATATGACAACATAGAAGTAGATAGAGTATATACCATAATAAAATCCTCATATTATTATAGAAATATTCCAGATGAAAAAATCACAGAACTAATACAATACTTAGCCAAGAAAGAGATGATAAAAATAGAAGATAATAAGATAAAACTAGGAAAAGCATTCTTTAAAATTTGGAGATTTGACAAAGATAACAAAATGAGTTGGGCAAAAGAATTTTCAGAATTCTTCTCTTTTATAAATGCTGATGACACATTTTCAATAAGATTTGAGAATACTCCAGTAGGCGAAATAGATGCAGTCTATGTATATAGACATCTCAGAAACAATGATGTAATAAGAATTGGAGGGAAGATTTGGAAAATAGTAAGCATAGACTTTAATAAGCACTCAATAAATGTAGTCCCTACAAGTAACGGAGAAGGAGAAATACCCATTTGGAAAGGAGAAAATATATCCAAATCTTCTCTTCTTACATATGAACTTTCTAATGTAATTCGTGAAATAGACATAGAAAAAGAGATATTAGACAAAGGAGCAACAGAATCGTTAAAGAAATTTATTGATTACTACAAGATTCATAATTTACCTTTACCTTCAAGAAATATAATTTATGTCGAGAAGGGAGATGATGAAATAATATACTCAGGGATTATACCAGAAAAAGTTGCAAACACAATATCACATATTCTTCTTTATCTCGCAACAAAGAAGTATAATCTTAATGTATCCTCAAGAGCTTCAGTATATGGATTCTCTATTAAGGGAGTAGAAGAAGATTTAATGAAAGAAATCTTAGCAATAAATAACGAGAGAGAACTTAGAAAACTTATCATAAATGCAATAGTTAGATCTCCCCTATTTTTTGCAACAGCTAAAGAAATTCAATATAGTTTCGGAAAATTGGGTAAACTTGATCCTAAGGAAGATAAAATAATCTTAGAAGAGGCTCTAAAGCAGACTGTGGCTAAATATTTCAGCATTGGGAGAACAATAAAATATATAAAGAAAATTCAGTCTGGTAAGATTAAGCTAATTCCAATAGAAGGATTAACACCTTTAGGAAAAGCAGTACTCACTCATACGCCTATAAGACCATGGATATCAGATCTACAGCTAAGGATATATCAAGCCTTAAAAGGTGGCGCATATACAATAGAGGAGCTATCCGAATTAGTGGGAATATCTAAAAAGACATTAGAAATTAAGCTGAAAAAAATGAGAAAACCTTGTGCTAAATATAGAACAGTGTCGTTTATAGACGTAGATAATAACGAGGTAAGATGGTGCCTTGAAGAAGATCTTAAAGATATTGTCGAGTCTGGCGATTATTATAATTCATTCAATCCAGTTAATCTCGACGAGACCTATATTGCAGTAATTAGGGCTTATGAGTCTGAAGGAAACACAGAAGTTGTGTTTAGAGTTAAAGATTTGGTTAAAAACTCAGATTATTTCTTAAAGAAAATTCCTTATAACGAGGTACTAGAACTTAGAATCAAAGATCCAAATGATGCGTTAGTATATTCGATCTCTCCAAAATATTATTATGTTAGAAAAAATAGCGTTGGATTTTTAGTATTGAATGCGGTTAGCTTTATACAAGCATTAAAATTCGGATGATGAAGCCCTTAAATATGACCGGTGATACAGGCCCGTGTTACTGATAGACAGATTTATTTTTTCTTTCATTCTAATCCTTTTACGAACTAAAAATGAGTGTAAAAAAGCCAAATGAGGTCTTAATAAGTAGGGCAAAAAGCGTAGAAGATTATGTATTAGATATAATAGTAATGTTTAATCAAGGTCAAGATGAGGTAGAAATAAAAGGTTTTGGTAATGGTATAAATAAAACTGTAGATGTATACAATCTATTAAAAGAAAGATTAGGTGATGGAGTCTTATTAGAACAAGCCAATATAGGCAGTGAAGTAAAAGATAGAAGAAGAATATCATATATTAGCCTTAAGCTTAAGAGAGTTTACTAGCCTCTGAGATAGCTCTGTGATTTCGTCATATAACTCCAACATTACCTCACTGGCCTCAGCAGTACCGTTTGCTATCTTATCGACCTTCTGTAATAATAATCTGGTTCTGTTTTCGTCTATGAACTCCTTAGCATGAGTAGCAAGAAACTCATATGCATTTATGCCTTTGTTGGTAGCTACTAGCATAGCTTTCTTTTTGCTCTCTACTACATACCCATGTCTAATTAAAGTAGAGATTGTTTTTGCATAAGTACTAGGTCTTCCAATTTCTTTTTCTTTCATACTCTTTATAATATCGGCGTACCCATACAATGACAGAGTGGAGCCCTTACTTATAAATGAGGTAAAGTTCTCAGACAGACTGTATGTCTTAATTGGGTAAATGACAGAAAATCCACTAGATACAGTAATAGGCAACTCAAGTTCGATCTTTTCATCGTTAAGTAATATCTCATATTTAGCATATTTCACAATAGCTGGTTTCATCTGACTTGCAATAAATCTTCTGAATATTAGGTCGTATAACTTGAAATGATATCTAGTAAATTGTATAAAGTATTTATTTGGATTTTCCTCTATATCCTTAATTAGCCCTTCTAGGTCCATAGCAGATGTGGGTCTAATTGCTTCATGAGTACCTTCAGACCCCCAAGATCTTCCTATAAAATTTTCAGACAAATTCTTAGAATCTAGATACTCCTTAGCTATACTAATACCAACTGCTGATATATGAGTACTATCAGTTCTATGATAAGTTATAAGACCAGACTCAAATAGTTCTTGTGCAATCCTCATAGCAACAACAGAATTCATCCCTAATCTATTATATGCCTCAATTAGTAACGAATCGGTAGTAAATGGAGGTAAAGGATTCTGTAGTTCTTCTCTCTCTGATATTTTGTTTATCTTTACATTTAATTGTGAAACAAATTTTTCAGCTTCATCTCTAGTCTTAAAGAATTTTCTTACTATATAATCTCCGAGCTTTATATAAAGTATCCAGCCCATATTTTTCTTGTACTCTTTTGTTCTTTCGACTATCCAGCCTAATACAGGACCTTGAACTCTGCCAATACCCTGATTTCTGTCATAAAACATGGTTTTTAACGAAGTGCTTAATTCAAATCCTATCCATCTATCTTCAATTCTCCTAATAACTTGTGATTTTACTAGGTTATAATCGATACTGGTTTTATTGATTATTGCATTAAGTATTCCATTTCTAGTCACTTCGTGATATTTTATTCTATAAATATTTTTATTATAAGGACTTATAAGTAAAGCAACGTCATAAGCTATTTTTTCTCCTTCTTGATCTGGGTCTGAAGCTATATAAACTTCATCCACTTCCATGCTCAATTTTCTAAGTGCTGCAATTATCTTCTCAGAAGAAGATATAAAAGAGGAGCCGCAATACGGGCACTTCTCAGTTTTCATAGTAAAAGTTCTTCCACAACTATAACATTTGTAGATCGGCGAATAATTTGCAACAAATTTATTTTCGTCTTTTTTAACTTCCACACCATGAAATCCTATATTCTCTGTAGTTAAGTCAGTTAGATGACCTCTAGTTGCAATAATATTTGTAATTAATATTTCATCATTAACCATCATAATGGTCTCATTAACTGGTATACCATAGATGTCTCTTCTACTAGGTCTACCAAACAATCTTGCTATTGTTCTCGCTTTTGTCGGAGATTCTACAACTATCAAAACAGTTTTTGTGTTAATAGGCTTTTGTGAAATTGACGAATCTCTACTGCTCTTTACTTTATCTTTAATTTCATCTATCTTTATTTCACTAAAATTATTAAAATTGACATTAATTACACTTTTTTTCATTTTTTCTATCAATATATGTAATAGATCAAAATCATCAACTAAAATTATACTAACCCCAAATGTTAAACCATTATTTATAATTCTACTACTTCTACCAGAAGCTTGAATATAAGTAGTTATATCTGGAATATATACATAATATTTATTTCCAGATTTTGAAACTAGAAAGTAATCTGCATTGATCCTTTGTATCGAACTATGCTTCAATTCATGATAAATAGTGTTACGTAGTTCCTCAATTTTAATTCTTATATCTTCTAATTTTCCATTTAATTTCTCTTTGTTTCTTAAACTTATTCTTAGTAGCTGAAGTTCGGAGGGAGATAAGAATACGATTTTCTTTCTTATGTCTTTAATATCAAGACCTATTTTTTCTCCTATCTTAAGCACTAAAGAAGGGTTGTTCAACGCATCATCTAAATTTAGTCTAATTTTAGGTACGCCATAGAATATAACATATTTAAGCCTTTTTGGTTCATCTAAACCTCTTACTGCAACTCCATAATAACTTGCCGAGCCTATAAGGAAATCGATCTTTCCCTCACTAAATTTATCCATAAATTTCCTACCTGCAACCGCTAAAGAAGCTGAATAGCCTAAACTTTCTATGATATCTTTTAATTCTTTCATTTTATCTTTACCATATTCTTTTGACACAAGTATAAGTCCTCCACTATCGGATATTTTCTCAATTACATATTTTAGGTCAAGGGATGGATAGTATAAGTCTGCTATATTCCTTAGATAAGTTTGTATAGTAGAAGGTTCAAAGCCTATTAGTAATCTTAATGCCTGTTGCTTCACCCCTTTAGGTTTTAACGTAGCACTGGCTACTAAAAATTGTGCATAAGGTCTCCAAGAAGAGATTTTGTATTCTAATTCGTTAATCTTATCTTTTAGCTCTTTACTCTCATCAAATTTTAGCATCCTTTTCAGTTTGATCAGATTTATCGCGTTTTGAAATATATCGTCAGAAATTCCTAAAATCTTAGCTATTGCTTCAGTAGTTTTACCGCTCTTTAAAATCATATCTGAATCATCAACTATAACAAGCTTAGGTTTTAGAGACTCGTATTCTTCATGACGCTTTAATATTCTACTAAATGTAGCGACATTAATATACTTGTCTTTAATATCATCACAAATTACACGAGCTCCAATTCCTTTTAACCTTGAACATATCTGATCTTTTAATGAATTTGTGGGAACAATATATAGAGAAGTATCATTAAAATATAAGCTGTAAATAAGAAGTGTTGTGGTCTTTCCTAAACCAGTAGGTGCTGATAAAGAGAAGCTTTCATTCTTAGCTAATCTCTTAATCCAATATCTTTGTAAATTCCAAGGCTCATTCTTTATTATTCTTTTAAAAAGTTCTATTATTTCTTCATAAGTCTCATTATCATAATAATATTCTGCAAAACCTTTCAATGTAGAGTTTTTAACTAATAAATCATATATTACTCTATAATCCAGACTTTCAACCTTACCGGGTAAGCATTTTTCACAAGGAATACCTGCTGATAAGCGTTCATCGTCTATTGGTCCTCCACAATTAGGACAGCCAAATAGGTAATTTATCTTCAACATTGCTAAGGTAGTAGATTACACTAGTATGATCTTATAAATCAAAAACCTAAGTGTTACTGCGTTACTTATTTTAAAATAGTTCTTTTAGATAACTTTATTACCCTTATTCTTATTCTTATATCCGACAACTTGGGTGAAAACATGAGCACTGCAACTCCAACTCCAAGCAATGTAGTATTAGTTGGTAAAAAGCCAGTAATGAACTATGTACTAGCAGCCTTAACTCTACTAAACCAAGGTGTAAGTGAAATAATAATAAAGGCAAGAGGTAGAGCAATAAGCAAAGCTGTAGATACTGTAGAAATCGTAAGGAACAGATTCTTACCAGACAAAATAGAAGTAAGAGAAATAAGGATTGGTAGCCAAGTAGTAACAAGCCAAGATGGAAGACAATCTAGAGTATCTACGATCGAAATAGCCATAAGGAAGAAAGCATAAAAGCAAAGATAAAGCCTTTTTATTCGGCCTTTTCTTTAAACAATAGATTAATTAATACGGGTTTCCGATATCTTTTTAGTGGGAAAATGTCAGAAAATACTCAACCTTCTTATAAAGTTGAATTTGAAGGAAGAGCTAAAATAGGGGAAGTAATGGGTAATTTGGTTTCTATCCAACTAAAACCAGAAGATCTTTCTAGTCCTTTAGCATTTCAAATGGCATTAACAAGAATATATAACGAAGTTCTAAATATGATGCAGCAACAACCTAAAATACATTATGTAGCAGAAGTGAAATTCAATGATTCGATGGGGAACCCGGTAGTTATAGGAGTAGATTTTGGAGACAAAATACCACCAATGAGCAAAAAAGACGTAAAGGTTAAAATAACTATTGAGTTCTACGACGAAGAGTAGATCTTCTTTTCAAATACTTTAAGGAAATTTCATTAAAATACTCGTCAAAAGAAATTACCCTATATTCCATTTCACTAACTTTTATTATTAGTCCAGTTTTCACTAAGTAGCTAAAACTATTTTTTATAACTTTTTTAGAAAAATAAGGCAAAAGTAGGTCAAATGCTTCACCTATATTAAATTTATTATCTTTAAATTTTTTGTAAAGCAAATAATAAATTACTATTTCACGCTTTTTTAACCATCTCATGATCAACAGCCTAGTTATTCATCATTTTTCAGACCTTACAAGGTTATATCATTCAAAAGATATTATACTAATGGGTTAAAATGCCTTATGTTGATAAAGGAGACAAGGTTTGTAAAGCAGATATCAATTTAGAAGCAAAAAAAGGGGATATCATAATAACGTATCCTGCATTGCTAAAAGTTAACAAGAATCTACTAGTGTATCCGCCGCTTTCTAAAATATCATCAGAGTGTAACCAAGAGATTGAAAGTCCTGCATGGGTTGAAGGCTATAAAGTCTCCGGAAATGAGAAGATAGTTTCATTTACTTCTAACGAGACAAAAATAATTAAAGGAGAAATAGAGGTCTTGTGCAATAAAATTCTTACCGCGTTTACGTTAAAGAAAATACTTGGAGAAATCGAAATCTCAGTTAATGTTGGTAAAGTCATTGGTTATCCCATAATATCAATAAGCAACATTCCATTAGTTAGTATAAATAAAGACTCGGTAATAGTTTATACATCATTGAACATGCCAATTCTAAGGACATTTATATACTCCATATTTTATTATACCACATCATCATCAGAAGAACTAGGATAAATATCAAGCCCAAATGTAATGTCTTTTCTTTTAGATGCTTGATATTCTTCTGTGGTACCTTTTGTAACTATCTCATAAAGCCTAGCTACTTTTCCATTGCTCGGTCTTAGTAATCTACCTAACCTCTGTACAAATTGTCTTCTTGAACCTGTTCCGGTTACTATAATCCCAACACTGGCATCTGGTATATCTAACCCTTCATCCCCAACTGTAGTTAAAACTAATATTCCAGCCTTTAATGATCTAAATACCTTTAACAATTTTTCTCTTTCAGATTTATTTGTTTTACCTGTTATAAGATAAGCATTATATTTTCTTGCTATTTCTTCTGCTTGTTCAACATATTGAGTAAAAATCAAGATCTTATTTCCATTTTCTTTTTTTATTATATCATCTAATGCCTTTAGCTTATTTTCAGCCAAATTAACGATTTTTTTCATCTCATTATAGACTTTCATTGCCTCTATAGCATTAGAATTGCCTTCCTTAACAAGTTGAAGAAGTTCGGAAACCTTCTTTCCTCCAGACAGTTTTCTAAATTGAGACAAGAGTGAAGAATATTTTATTTTCTCCCTAGGGGTAAGCTCGACTCTAACTTGTATTAGCTCATATGGCGCTAAATAACCCATTTTGATAAGCTCTTGTGGAGACTTATAGTATATCAAACCACCCATTAGTTTAAATAGTTCTTCATGTTTCCCATCTTCTCTAATGGGTGTGGCAGAAAGACCTAGCCTTTTTGACGCAATGCACTGAAGAGCTATCTGCTTAAATTTATCAGCAGGTAAATGATGAACCTCATCAATAATTATTAGATCGAATTTCCCTACTAGGTCTTTCATATGCCTAAATGCAGTATGGTAGGTAGTTATAGTAATAGATCTTATACTTTTTTCACCAGAGTAAAATAACCCAACATCACTCTTACTAGCATCTGTAAACTTAAAAATAGAATCGTACCATTGCAACATTTGATCTTTTGTAAAAGTGACTATAAGAGATGATTTCTTAACTTCAGAAAGGGCAGCAATTCCAATGACCGTTTTGCCTGAGCCTGTAGGTAAAGAAATAACACCAGAACCTTTCTCTTTCCATATATTTACAGCCTCTTTTTGATAATCCCTTAACTCACCTCTAAAATTAATATTTAGGTCTTTTATCTGGAGCTCTAACTCCTTTATTTTTAGGCCGTTTTCTTCTAATCTATTCTTTATAAAATAATAATAATAAGGGTCTGTCACATAAAATTTGTTAAATCTATCATACTTTACTATACCATTATCTTTATAGTCTTTAATTAGATCAAGAATAAAGACATAAGGTTTTATAATTAATTTGCCATCTTTTAATCTGAATTCTACATCATATTGAGGCAAGGACTTTGAAAGCTCGGCTATATCACTCTGGTTTAGTTCCACGCCTAACTCGGTAAGCGTGTCAATTATGTCATCTAGCTTGACTTTATTTCTTCTTGCTCTTTCAATATCTATAACAAATTGTGAACCATTCTGATCTCTATTTATAAACCTTGAGAAAGTAAGTATCTTTTTGAACGTATCTTCATCTAGCCATGACTGTATATAAAAAGTCTTCAAGGTCACCTTTAATCACTTCAACATAAACAATCTTTATATCATTACCATATCTATTAATAAAATTCCTCAAATTAAGGATTTGGTATATAAAATAAGTATTACCAAACTCTCCTTGCTTAAACACCCCCAACGGTCGCAATTCTTCATTGGAATATTTTTTCTCAGTATATAATAAAATGTCCGTAATCTCATCAATATATGGATCAACTTTGATTATAATTCCTTCTCCATTGCTAAGCGTTAAACCTATAAATGTTTTGCCTAGTTCTTGACATTCACTAATCCCATAAAATAAAGCTTCCTCGAATCCTTCCCACTTTATTATTTCTAATAAGTCCTTAACCTTCATTGATTTTTAAATTGCTTCAAATTATTTATTAATATGTCTTACATTATCGCCCTAACAACTACCAATGGCATGGAAAGTGCAAAAAAGATAGCTAAAACTTTAGTAGATGAAAGATTGGCTGCTTGCGTGAATATTGTGCCGTACATAAAATCTTTTTATGTGTGGGAAGGGAAAACAACGGAAGATGATGAGACTCTATTAATTATAAAGACGATAGAGAGCGAAAAAGATAGACTTATAAGTAGGATAAAAGAACTTCATCCTTACACTTTGCCGGAAATTATTATAATAAACTTTAATGAAGGTTCACCAGATTATTTAAAATGGATTAGTGAGAGTGTGAAAAAAGATGAAAATTGAGGTTAATGATCAATTAGTTTCTAAATTACAGAACCTTGCATTAATTGAATTAAGCCCTAATGAAAAAGAAAGAATAAAAAAAGACATTAGTAACATTCTGGATTTCTTTGATAAATTAAATGAATTAGATTTATCAAGTATAGAACCGCTTTTCCATCCAATTTCTACTGGAAAATTAAGGAAGGATGAAATACAACAGCCATTAAGTTTGGATGACGCACTTAAAAACGTTAAGAGAAAAGAAAATGGCTACATAATAGGACCAGCAACATATGGTGAGTAAAATGATATTGGAAACAGTTGAAAAGCTACGCAGTGGAGATTTAGATGTTGATGAGTATGTCGAAAAAACATATGAGAAATTATATAGAATAGAAAATAAAATAAAAGCGTTTATAACAATAAGAGATAAAGAAGAGGTTAAGAGAGAAGTAAAAGAAAAAATAAAGCTAAATGGTAGGCTAAGCGGAATATTGATAGCAGTTAAAGACAATATCTCGACCAAAGGGATCAGAACTACTTGTGCATCAAAAATGTTAGAAGATTACATTCCTCCCTATGACGCCACAGTTATAGAGAAACTAAAGAAAGAAGGAGCAGTTATTTTAGGAAAAACTAACATGGACGAGTTCGCAATGGGTTCAACAACAGAGACTAGTTATTTCGGATCAACTAGAAATCCCTGGGATTTAGAAAGGACACCAGGTGGAAGCTCCGGAGGAAGTGGCGCTGCATTAGCTGCTGGAATAGTGGATATTGCATTAGGAAGTGATACAGGTGGTTCTATTAGAGCTCCAGCAGCTTTTAATGGAGTGTTTGGTCTAAAGCCTTCTTACGGTACAGTAAGCAGATTTGGCTTAGTTGCATATGCAAATAGCTTAGAACAAATAGGCCCAATGGCTAAAAATGCAGAAGATCTTTCCATTCTTTATTCAATTATATCTGGAGATGATCCTAGGGATGCAACAACCATTTCATTAGCTCCAGAAAAAATTGAAAATGCTGAGTTAAAGAGAGTAAAAATGGGTGTGTTAAAAGACATAGTTGATGCCTCAGATAAGGCTGTAGTTTCTGTATTCAATAATGCATTAAATAAGCTTAGCTCTGAAGGAGTAGAAATTGAAGAAACAAAATTAGGTTATACAGAATATGTTTTACCTGCATATTATATAATTGCTATGGCTGAGGCTAGCTCTAACTTAGCTAGATTTGATGGAGTTAGATATGGTTATAGTAAATATGGCGAAGGAAGCTGGAGAGAAACTTTTGCTAAAAATAGAGGAGAAGGCTTTGGTATAGAAGTAAAAAGGAGAATATTGCTTGGGAGCTTTATATTAAGTGCGGGTTATTATGAAGAATTTTACATTAAGGCACTAAAAGTTAGAAGACTAATAAAAGAAAGCCTTGATAATTTGTTAACTAAATATGATGTTATAGTATCACCTACTATGCCTATCCTACCACCAAAAATAGGCGAAGTCATAGATGATCCAATAAAGATGTATGCAATGGATCTAAATACTGTTATAGCTAATTTAGCTGGTATTCCAGCCCTTTCACAACCCGCAGGACTCTATAATAATTTACCAGTAGGTTTACAACTAATGGGTAAGTATCTTTCGGATTACTATTTAATGGCACTATCAAGCAAGATAGAAAAAGTATTAAACCTATACGACTTAACAGCTAATATAAGCTAAAATTTTTAATCTGACACGAAAAGATCTATTGATGGTAAGTAATCTTAGAATTGATACTTTAAGCCTAATAATGAAGGAGCTAGAAAAAGAAAAATATCATATAGTTGGTAGTCATAGCGTATACAAAAAATGTCATTGGACTCATGAAGCTCTAACCTCTGGTAGATACTGCTATAAAGGAAAATTTTACGGAATAGAGAGTCACAGATGTGTACAAATGTCACCTACAGCAGCTTGGTGCTGGTTTAGATGTATACATTGTTGGAGATTAGAGCCTGAAGACATAGGTGTTGAATGGGACGAAACTAAAATGCCGGTTGAGGACGACCCAGATCTTATAGCGGAAAAAAGCATAGAAGAGCACAAAAGAGCAGTATCTGGATACTTTGGAAGAGAGGGAGTTAGCAAGGAGAAAGTTAAAGAAGCTATGACTCCAAAACATGTAGCTATAAGCCTTACTGGGGAGCCAACATTATATAATAGGCTTGGTGAGTTGATAAAAGAGTACCACAAAAGGGGCTTAACCACATTTTTAGTAACTAGCGGAGTTAGACCAGACATCTTGGCAAGCTTAGATGAAGAACCCACACAGCTATTTGTTTCTCTTCAAGCACCCAATGAGATAAAACATAAGATAATCAACAGACCTATAGTTGCCAACTCCTGGAATTTAGTAATGAAAACGCTAGAAATGTTACCTAGTTTCAGCTCTCCAACAGTAATAAGAATGACTATGATAAAAGGGTTTAATATGAGTGATGACGATGCAAAAGAATTCGCAAAACTCATGGAAATAGCACAACCAACTTACATAGAAGTTAAAGCCTATATGCATGTAGGTCCTTCAACTTATAGATTAAGTAAGGATGCTATGCCTAGACATTCTGAAATTAGAGAATTTTCAAAGAAGTTAGCAGAATATACAGGGTATAAAATTATTTCGGAGCACGTACCAAGTAGAATCGTATTGCTAAGTAAATTAGATAGACCTATACAAATTGGAAATGCATGGAATGATAAGTGGGACTGGAGGACTAAAGACGTTGATGATGACATAAATGGAGAATATAAGGAAGCGGAACTAGGATGTACAGAGGAGGGTGGAATTTGAAAAGAGACTTTATTTGCATGTAAATTGTTTAAATTGTTAAGTACAGATAAAGCAATAACACAAGCGGAGATTTCAAAAGAGACCGGGCTATCACAGCAGACTATATCAAGAAAACTAAAAGAATTAGAGGAAGATGGAATAATTCAAAGAATACTTACTAAAGAAGGAGAATATATTAAACTCACAGATAAGGGAGAAGAAGAGTTAAAAAATTGCATAGAAGATGTCCTACAGTTAATCTTAAGAACCAGAACACTACATATTAAAGGAAAAGTTACAAGTGGGCTAGGAGAAGGTAGAATATTCTTATCGTTGCCATATTACAAAGAATCTTTTATGAAGTATCTAGGATTTGAACCTTATGCCGGAACGTTGAATCTTGTCATTTATGATAGAATATCATTGGAAAATAGGTTAATTCTTGATATAGCTAAAGGGATAGTAATCCCAGAACATAGAGAGCCAAATAGAGTCCTAGGAAGCGTAAAAGCGTTTCCTTCATCTGTCAACTCTTTATCTCCAGCAGCAATCGTAATCCCAGCAAGAACAACCCATCCTAAGAGTGTAATAGAGGTTATATCCCCTTATTATTTAAGAGAAAAGTTAAATCTTAAAGATGGTGACGAAATTTCAATAGAGGTCTATCTTTGATTACAATACCTTTTTACTATTTCTTGAATTATAGATGATGTACTTGAATGAGTCCACTTGTTTATTCTTTCTTTCATTCTCACAATCTCTATGTTCTCAAGACCTCTTTTCTTTAACTCTTCCTTTAACTTTTTTTCGTCAACATGTTGATCTGGTCCTAAGAATAGAATGTCAGGTTTGACTCTTTCAACACTTTTTAGAAAATCGTTTTCGTCTCCTAAAAATGCATCGTATACATATCTTATGCTCTTGACAACTTCTAATCTTTGCATTTCATCATTTATTGGTTTTCTTCCTTTAACCCTTTCTGAATTTTTATCTCTAGCAACTGAAACATAGACTCTTCCATACATAGAGGCTTCTTTCAGAAATTCTATGTGCCCTGGATGAACTATATCAAAAGTTCCTCCTACAAAGACTTTTTTAGATATTTCAGAATCAATATCTAGATTTTCATTAAATATTACTGCATCTAAAAGACCTTCGGCATATACAACGTCGACGAGGGCTGTTGCTTCGTCCCCTTTGCTTAAATAGTATTTTGCATCATCAGTATATTGCTTTGCTAAATCCAATATTTTTCTATATTTATCATAAATAGAACTAGGTATTTTTTGTAGTCTTTCTTCCATTCCTTTTATATATTTTTCTGCTCTTTGTCTTATTTCATTAGACATCTTATAGCATCAACCTCCATAAAGTGTAGTTTATCTGTAGGGAATACAATAATATGGGGTGGGTCTTTAAATTTATAATTAAGTGCTTGGTTTATCGTTAAAGCAATTACCTCTTCATCTTCACATCCTAGCCTCTGTCCTATAATAAGTATTCTGTCATCTCTAATTAGCCCTTTATTTTCTATTTTTTCCATTTCTGATAGCAGTTTTATCGCTTCTTTAGCAGACATTGCTTTGTTTTCTTTCAAATCAAGATATATCATGGTATGCAACCCTCTTGAGAAGTTCTCGTATATTACATTGTAAGGGGTAGTGTCTATCTTGTTACCACTTGGGTATACTATGGTAACTGATTTGCCAAATTTATAAGAGGAGAGCATAGATTTAGAAATCATATAACAATGAACGGAAATCCCCGGGATAATAAGAGTCGAATGACCTTTATTTTTAGCTTCCACAACTAAACTAACATGAGTTGTAGCTATCATAGGGTCCCCAATAGTTAATATACACACACTCTTTTTTTCATCTAGAATTTTTAAAATTTCTTTTGTATTATTTTCTATAAAATTTCTGTCAACAACTCTAATATTATTATTAAAATTTCGAAGAAATTCTTCAGTTATATCACAAGATATAGAGGTATAGGTCTCAAACAATACTATATCACAAGACTTTATTTCTTCTATTGCTTTTTCTGTTATTAACTTTTTTGATAGTCCTAAACCTATAAGTTTAAGTATCGACATGCATTCAAACTGGAATTTATTAGTATTAAATCAAATAAAAGGGTAATGATAAGCTTAATCGATGACATTTACATTGCCGAAGACCTACCAGTAGTTTATATAAAGAGACTTAATTCTATAGTATTGTCAGACGTTCACATAGGTTATGAAGAGGAGATGGCATCGAAAGGAATATTCATTCCTAAAATTCAAAAGAAAAGATTACTTAATATTATTAATAGGTCTATTGAGATTTTTAAAACGAATAGAATAATAATAAACGGAGACCTAAAACACTCTTTTAGTAAGTTAACTAAGCAAGAAAAAACTGAACTAACAGATATTTTCCAAGAATTGAAGGAGAAAGGGATAAAAGTGACTATAATAAAAGGGAACCATGATAACTATATCTCATTAGTAACGGAAAAGTTCGACAATATAAAACTTGTAGACTCTTTGTCTATTGAAAATCTTGTTATATTTCACGGCCATACAAATATTCAAGTAGAAGAAAACAAAATATATATAATAGGACATGAGCATCCAAGACTGGGATTAAGGGATAAACTGGGCTTTTCAAGAAAAATGCCATGTTTCCTTATTACACCATTAAAAAATAATTCTAAAGTACTTGTACTACCGGCCATAGGAATTTATCAAGCAGGTAACGATATTTCATTAAACCATTCTAATTATATGTCACCTTTAATGAGGGAGTTCTCAGTTCTAGAAAAATCAAAACCCTTCGTTATAATTGAAAAAGAAGGCATAATGGAATTCCCTGAATTATATCTTTTAAAAGACATTGTGGTTTAAATAGCAATTTATAAATGGGTATTTATAAACTATTTTGTAGGTGACCGAATATATCAGAAATTCCGTACAAGGCAGTAGTGAACATAGAAAATATCGTAGCTACTGTTACTCTAGATCAATCATTAGATTTATACGCTATGGAGAGAAGTGTTCCAAATGTTGAATATGACCCAGATCAATTCCCTGGCTTAATATTTAGACTTGAGGCGCCTAAGGTAACTTCACTTATATTCAAATCAGGGAAAATGGTAGTTACTGGAGCTAAAAGCACTGATGAATTAATTAAAGCAGTCAAAAGAATTATAAAGACTCTAAAGAAATATGGTATGAATCTTACTGGAAAACCAAAAATACAGATTCAAAATATAGTTGCATCAGCCAATTTACACGTAATTGTTAACTTAGACAAAGCTGCTTTCCTATTAGAAAATAATATGTATGAACCAGAACAATTCCCTGGCTTAATATATAGGATGGATGATCCAAGAGTGGTTTTATTGATCTTTAGTAGCGGGAAAATGGTAATTACTGGGGCTAAGAGAGAAGAAGAAGTACATAAAGCAGTAAAGAAGATATTTGATAGACTAGTAGAGTTAGAGTGCGTAAAACCATTTGAAGAGGAAGAGTTAGAGTTTTAAGCAAGTAATTATTTAGGTGTTACGCATGACACTAAAACATGAGAAATATATTTATGTACAACTAGACAAAAACAAATTTGCTAAAATAAGATATATAAAATCATATGAAAAAGCCGAAAAAAGCAACGACGTGAACGCCTACATACTTTTAAATAAAATAGTAACTAAAGTAAGTAGAAAAGCAAAAATAGTAAAAAGAGAAGATTTACCAGTAGAGATAAGGGATAAATTACCAAGATAATTTTATTTCAAATGTTTTTCGATCATGGAGAATACTACATATAATGAGACCAAACCCATAGTTATTATTGAAAGGAAAACTATTGTTTGGAGTATAGTTTGGCTTTCTAAATTTTTTGATATTGATAATATCATTAAATATATCATTACAACCGAAATTATTTTAAATACGTCATGCCAAACCCTTATGTCTCTATCCATAATTTTGCTAATTGCCTTGGCTCCGAACAGAACTACTATTGCAAATGTAATAAAAGGAAGTACTGTAGTCAAGATCCCTATAAAGGCAGAAACTGACGAAATCTCTTTTATAGATACCGCTACATAATAGCCTTCTACTATGCCTATTATAGCAGATATTATTGATATTATTGCAGCAATAACCATTATAGTTGAGTTCTCCCACCATTGTTCAATATATTCGTCTATTCTAAGCCCTCTACCTAATAATGCCAGGCCTATAATTATTAATATTGATGGGGTTGCGTATGCCATTAAATTAAGTAAAGAAAATATCCCCACTACGACTAAAATTAACCCAGGGACACCTAAAAAAAATCTAGCGAATCTAGGCTCTGATATTGCTTTCTTAATGTATTTGCCCAATAATGCATAAGTCTCTTCTATACCTCTATATTGCTCTACCAATACTCTCTCTATTCCTATAACTTTTAATTTAGACTGAATTATAGGAATCGCTTTTGCATCTTCTGGACTATCATAAACTATTATTGCCTCTTCTGCTTTTGTAGTGGATATTGTTTCATCTAATTTTCTTGAAAAATCTATCTGACTTTCCACGTTACTTTTGTCCGACCCTGAAATAAATGCAATTTCTACATCCGTATTATCTTTTTTTAATTTTTTAAAAATATTATAAGCAACTACCATTGTATTAAAATCTGAATCAGTAGGAATCGTTTCTGCAGCTATGTTTATTGCCTTCTCCACACTCTCTTCTCCTATTATAGGAGTTGTGAGCCCAATTCTACCTAAATCATCGTCAATATCAACGTATATTACTAGAATCTTGCTCATTACTATCTTTATCGTTGTAATACAATATTAAAAGTTCATCAAAAGTCAACCTCTTGTTATTCTTTAGCTTCTCTTCAGCCTTCTTACGCTTGTTCTCTATCACTTCTTTATCTATATTTTTCAGTTGTTGCTCGTATACTTCATTAACGTTTCTTGACTTTAGTGTTTCTCTTATTTTCTTGAGATCCTCTCTATATTTCTTTAATTCGTCTTTTTTTGCATTAATTTTATTTTTAAGATCATTATTCTTGCTTGCAAGATCATTAAGCTGATTATTAAGTGCTTCTATTTCTTTTAATATAGCATCTCTCTGGCTCTTTAGTTGTTGATATATTTTTATTTTCTCACTTATTTGATTTCTTAATTCAACTATACGTTGCCTAATAGTGGACAACTCAACTCTTTTTGCCAATAATTCAGCCCTACTCTCAGTAGTTTTCTCTTTTATTTGAGCTAATTTCTTTGCTTCTTCTAGTTTTTTCTCAAGACTAGCTATTCTAAGTATAATTTTCTTTTCCTCATCTAATGGTAAACTAGATGTTTGTAATCTCCATTCTAATTGCTCAATTTTCCTTAGAATTTGTAACGGATCTAGCTTCTCTCTTACTTTATCGACATTTTTAACTTGTTCAAATTCTTTCTTAAGTTCATTAATTACTTGTAGTAAATTCTGCCTTTGGGTAGAGAGTTGCTTAATTTCTTCACTTTTAGCCTTTAGCTCTTCTCTTAACTGTTGTAATTGAGTCCTTATCTCTCTAAGTTTGATAACTTTTTCTCTTCTTTTATCCTTTAATTTTCTTATATCTTCTATTACTTTTTCTCTCTGTTCCCTTAACTTTCTCAACTCTTCAGAAGCTTTGGATAATCTTTGTTGAAGCTCTTCTTCGGATTCTATTGAGTCGCTCATCTGAATATCACTATTACCCAAAGTTATTATAGTTATTTCTAATTGTGAATTTAAGCTTTTAATCCAATAATCTTAATCCTAAGCCTGGTAGTATCTCATCTTCTTTTCCTAGAGTATTATTATAAATAGTATCTAATATAATAACTGCGATAGTATTCTTGTGACAAAAATTAAACTTGTTGAAGTAGGAGAGTATTACAAAGACACGCTAAATGGTAAATGGCTATTAAAAGGGAATCCAAAAGTTGATTATGCATCTCAAGAGTATAGCAATAAAATTCTAATAGATGGAAAAGGTAATAAAGTGGGTAAAATCCTTGAAGTTATAGGAAATGTTGAGGAGCCTTACATACTAGTTTTACCTTTAATTAACAAAAAGCCGGAGGGAAAGCTTTACGTTCAATTTAGAGAAAAGAAGGGTGGAAGAAGATGAAATGCCCCAACTGCGGCAATGAGAGTATAACTTTCGATACTTCAAGAGGTTCCTATATTTGCACAAGTTGTGGGTATGTATTGGAAGATTACGTAATTGACCAGGGGCCAGAATGGAGGGCTTATACAGAAGAAGATAGATTGGAGAGAGAAAGAACTGGCTCCCCAATGACTGCTAAAGTCCATGACTGGGGATTGACTACAAGAATAGGTTACTCTAGAGCAAAGGACAAAGCTAAAATACAAAGGCTAAGAATAATTCAGAATAAACTAAGAGTATCTGCCAGAGATAGAAAACTAGTTACATATTTGTCCGTTCTAAATAATGAAGCAGCAAAATTAAACTTACCAGAATATGTAAAAGAGACTGCGTCATTACTAGTAAGAAGAATAATCGAAGAAGGAAAGGCAAAAAGAATAGATATGTATGTTCTAATAGCCGCAGTACTCTATTATTCTTGTCAAGTAAACAAAGTACCTAAATCATTGCAAGAAATAAAGAATATTTATGGAGTTACATCAAGTGATTTGTGGAAAGCGTTAGATAGAGTACAAGAAGTGGCTAAAAGTTCACTAGAATTCAAACCAAATATAAAACCTACAGAATATATACCAAAAATTGTAGAAAAATTGAATTTACCACCTTATGTCTCTACTAAAGCTTCAGAACTGTTAAATATTATGCATAAGCATGGATTGACTAGCGGAAAAGGTTATACTGCATTAGCTGCAGCAAGCGTTTATTTAGTTAGTACACTTATGGATGTTAAGAAAACACAAAAAGACATTGCTAACACACTAAATATAACTGAAGTCACTATAAGGAATAGATATAAGGAAATTATATCAAATTTCGACATAGAGGTAAAACTTTAAAAGACAATAAAGTAAATAAGCAAGTTTTACAATATATAAATATAGCCAACACGGTGATTGTATGGAAACATCTACATCATCATATGAGGAGTTAGCTTATCAAAAGATAAAAGAAACTGGAGATAACGGATTACCACAAAAAGATCTTATTAAAGAACTTGGCCTCTCTACAAAAGAGGCCAGCCTTATAATTAAAAAGCTTATTGAAAAGAAGAAAATTATCAAGAGATCCGTAAAGGAAAACGGCAAGAGTATAATAAAATTATTTGCAATAGATGATGATGGAATTGATATCTATGTCTCTCTCTCATCAGTTATAGAGATTCCCTGTTATACATGCAAGAATCTTAAGAAATGTGGGAATGGAAGTTATATATCTCCTGCAACATGTCCTCAATTATCTAAGTATCTCCTTTCAAATGCCAAGTTAGCTAGTTGATTTTTTAATACACGAGACTATATCGTCTATTTCTTTATCACTTTTTATAGCTTTATAATCAAAATGAGTAAATGATGCGTCATTAAGGCACTTTATTAAGTTTTCTTTTTTAGGTATATTGCTCTTAATTTTCGACGCTATAAAATCTAACCTATAGTAAGGAGTTTTGTATTTAGATTCTTCGTATATAGTATCTAAGAGCTTTCTTATTATAGCGTAATTTTCTAGATAATCAAAGCTTTTCATATTATCTCTTATCTTTATCAGAAAACCTTTGTCCCAAAGCTCTCCACTCCATGCGGGCCCATAAACCTTCATATCACTTTTACACCTAGGACATTTCTTTTTTTCTAGATTTTCATCTGTTTCTCTAAACCCACAATTAGGACACTCATAATAATATCTCTGTTTTCTCAGCAATTCGTCTGCTTTTTTAGCTCCATTTTCTACTTTAAATAACACTCTATAATAATAATCATGATAAAAAGAAAAAATTGGATAAGCTGCTTTTTCAAGAACAGAAGCCTCTCTCACAACTTTAGCTATAAGTCCCCTAATTCCAAGCTCCTTAGAAAATGATAGTTTTTCGCAAATTAAATCATATTTTCTTCTTGCTGAAAATTTTGAAGAGCATTCTAAAGCTGATAAATCTGTTGCGGTAAAAGCTACGTAACCTTTACTTATCACAGCATTTACCGATGATAAAATAAAAGGGGCTGGAGAGCCAAAAGGGTCTATATCTACATATTCTGTTTTTACTTCATAAAGAAGAGAATTCGCATCCCTATTAGTAATTTCTGCTAAGACATTATTTCTTTTTACGTTCTCATTTATCAGTTTTACAGCTATGGGATTTTTATCATTTAATATTAACTTGTTTATACCGCCAATCTCTACGTAATACCTTATTCCTCTAATCCCTGTAGCCGAAAGGGCATCAACAACACTTTTAGGTTTTATACCGCTTAACAGTAGTACACTTAAGTCTCTATTTAATTTCATTCTAGGGTTATAAAATACAGGAGCCCAACTAGGATCAAATTTACCATTTTTCTCATAATCTTTTGGATTAGGAACAAGAATTGATACTTTACCCTCTTTAATTTCAATCAAATTCATAGTTCATAATTTCGTTTTCAGCTATGGTATTAAAGTCCTCTTTTTCATACACTTTTTTATTTTTATTATCCTTAACCACAACTATTAGTTCAGAATCCATTTTTTCGCTAATTTTTTTAGCTTCATTAAATTTAATTAAGGACTTTGAAACGCTTTCGGTTTCTAGAGAGAAAAACAACTTTTTGGTTTCCTTTGATGCAATTATATCTACTGCAGTAAAATTCATACTAACGGTTTTGAAACCTTTTTCTGAAAGCTTACCAATTATTTTACTTGAAGCTGTTGAACTAGAGGGGTTTTCAGCTTCAGAGTTTATATCATGTGCTCTAAAATTATTAAAAACATCTCCTAAAATATCTTCTCCGAAAATTTCCACTAGTTTTTCAGCGATGTCTATAGAGACATAAGAGTCTTCTTTTTCGTATTCATAAATTGATATTCTAGAGACACCTAAAGCTTGTGCAATCTCACCTAGACTTAAGCCCATTTCTTCCCTTTTCTTTTTTAGCTCTTTTGAGTTAATCTTAATAAAAATTCCCCCTCTAGTCTTATAAAGAAAGACTTTTTCTCCATCTAGAATTTTCTCAAAAGTATCTATGTTCATTTCAAATACGTTCCCTTTATCATTAATTACCTCTTGTTCTATGGCATCATCTATCATTATAGGAACGCCAATACCGATTTTTGCTACATTTTGAAGATCAGACTTGATCTTTGAAATTTTTTTGCCTTTTAGAATTTTTACTATTATTCTGTTATTATTCTTATTTATAGCTATTAAATCGATAGATTTTTCCCTTTTATCTGGGTAGTTTATCATAGAATACTCCAAAGATCTTTTAACTAATAACTCGGCAACTTTATCAATAATATCCATATTCGTCCGCCTCGTTACTCATATTTATAGGGCTTAATGTTATAATTATTAAAGATTTATACTCTTTTATTAATTTTTCAACATCACCAACACGCAACCCTAAGCTAACATCTTTATTAAGTACTATAGATAATGCTTTCTTTTCCCAATCACCACCATTAAGTAAATATTCGCCTGGAGTCAAAGTCTTTACGATAACAAAAGGAACTTTAACCAGTGACCACAAATAAATTGGAATTACGTGAGAGAGCTTATTTATCTCTTCTTTATCAAGCTCCTGCGTAAAACCTCCATTCAATTTAATTTCCAATTTACCATCCAATGCTTCTCTAATTGTTACGAATTCTTGAGGATAAAAACTTAAAAAATTCTTTAAACCGATGTCAAATATTTTATCTATCATTCATTTTCCCTTATATCTTCCTAACACCATAGCATGATCTTTATCATAAGGATCTAGCTGAATTACTTGGATTACATCAAAGTTAGCCTCTTTTAACTTGTTTACTTCAGCTTCGTATATCTCTGTAGGTTCTTTTGTAACGTCTATGCTTCTAGCTTTTATGGCCATCATTAAATAACCACCTTCTTTTAGGAAGAACCTCGAGTTATATAATGCAATTTCAGTTTCGTTCGGTTGAGCTATATCAACATATATCACATCAACATCCTCAATCAATGTTCTATAATATTGTGGAAATCTGGCATCTGCAATAATTGGGAAAAGATTAGGTCTATGTTGAGCAACAAGGAGTAACTCTCTAACTACTCTAGGAGAGAACTCAACTCCATATACTTTCCCTTCAAGCTCAACAATATCAGAAACATGGCTTGGAGTAGTACCTGATGCAGCGCCCAAATAAAGTACTTTAGTACCTTTAACTATAGGGTTTTGTTTTAATCCCTTAAGAATAGCACCAGCAAGTTTGCTCCTAAAGGCATTCCATTCCCTGTATTCTACTCCTTCTACTTTAATGAGTCTTTCACCATATACACTGTGACCAGGGGCTAAGTTCTTAGTGCAAAGCCTTGTAGTTCCATCATTAAATTCGCATTGGAAAATGTTCTCAAACTCTGTTTTTGATAACTTAACTAATTCTGACATAATTTTCATCTCCTACCTTTTCTTTTACCTTTTCCTCCTTTTTTACCTTTTCCTCCCTCTTTTCTCTCTTCTCTTGGTTTTTGTTCTGGGGCTTTTCTGGGTGGAGGCTGAGCATATTTAGTTTTTATCTCTTCAATTCTTTTCTTTAGCTCCTCATTTAATTTATCTCCTATAAACCTTCCACTAAAAGCGTCAATTCTTGCCGCTATTGCCAACTTAGCAGCTAAAGCTCTAGCAATTTTACCTCTTTGCCATCTCGGTGAACTATGAATTGCAGGGTATTGGAATATAACGCCATGCTTTGGTGGTCTTCCCCCTTTTCTCAAAGCTCTAAATAACGCTTTCTCTGCACCCAAAACTTGAATCGTACTGGCAGGCATTTTGGCTAAATCTTCTAAACTTCCTGCAAGGCTCAACAGTCTTGCTCCTAGTGTCGGACCCACTAACGATGTAACGTTTGGAGCTACCTCTCTCATAACTGAGTCTATATAATCTGTTAACTCATTCCTAATTCTGTAAAGATCTAAGATTGCATCGCTTAACATTCTTATTGCTTTAATATCAACATCTGATACATCTGCGCCAATACTTTTCTTTGCGGCATCCAAAATTTTTTTAGCAAAGTCTTTACTCACACCGAGTTCATCAAGTCCTTCGTCACTTATATCATCTCTATAGCCGAACTTTGATACTATAGAAGCATACAACTCATGATCTTCAATTAATTTATCAAGCTCTGGGAAATGTATGCTATACCATTCTCTTAATCTTTCTGAAAAGAGATTTATGGTCTTATCAATATCATCTATTGCTCTAATAGCTTGAATTGCCAATAAGTCCCTTTTGCTTGCTGCGCTTCTTAGTTTTCTTCTAGTGTATTCAAAAGAAACATCATATAGAAACGAATATAATTCATTTTCGGAAGAAGAAAATTTAGTCTCCAAAGCAACTTTAGGTAAAGATTGTCTGAGTATTTTACTCCCTAAATTATGTATTTCATAAGCTGCTTTAACACCTAGTTGTTGTATACTTGGAATTTCAGCTTCGTTTTCTACTACAACTTCACTTGGTTTTAATTTCTTTATTAGCTCTACAGTAGTAGGTAAAGGGATGCCTTTTTCATTTTCAATTAATGCCTCAACAACCTTACCTAGATCCTTGTTACTTAGTACGTAATCTACCAACTTTCCCTGCTCATCATAGGCAAATGAGCCTATTGCATGTTCAACGATATATACTTTCATCAGTAATCAAATCAACTATTAGCATTTAAGTTTAAATTTTTCTTCGTATATTATTTACTAGTATGCCATCCCACGGATCGCTCACAAAGGCAGGAAAGGTAAGAAATGCAACACCAAAAATGCCTAAAAAAGAAAAGCATAAGGAAGTTCCAAGAGTAAGGAATAGAATGGAATACGAAAAAAGAGTGTTGAAAGCAAAACAACCTAGCCGTGCAGTAGCTAGATAAACGTTTTTATCTGTTTTTATCTCCTTTATTTTATGCTAGAAGGCTATAAAGGAAAGGCATTAGAGTTTTTATCTACTTATAAAGCTGATATAGGAGATATTATAGAATTTCATAAAAATGGCCTAGTAATAAAAGGAGTATTAATGCCCAGTTATTCTAAAACTGATGACATTATAGTGGTAAAGCTTGATAATGGATATAACGTTGGGTTTTCCTTAAATGGAATCTCTGATTTTAAAGTATTAGAGAAGAAAACCCCTACTAAGTCTCCTGAAGCTTTAAAAAGCGAAATTAAAGGGAAAAGTGAAGTTAAGATAATAAGTACGGGCGGAACAATAGTAAGCAAAATAGAATACGAAACTGGAGCTGTAAGACCTGCCCTAACAACAGAAGAAATAATAAATTTCATGCCAGAAATCAAGGAGATTGCTAAAATAGATGCAGAAATTCTATTTTCTATTCTAAGTGAGAATATGAAACCAGAATATTGGATTAAAATAGCTGAAAGTGCAAAGAAAGCACTTGATGATGGAAACTTAGGAGTTGTAGTTGCTCATGGAACAGACACAATGGCTTATACTGCGTCTGCATTAGCATTCTCATTTAAATCAATTACTGGACCAATAGCTTTTGTTGGGTCTCAAAGAAGTAGTGATAGGCCAAGTAGTGACTCACCAATAAATCTTTACTCATCGATATTAGTTGCAAAAAATGCTCCTTTCGCAGAAGTAGTCGTGAATATGCATGGAGAGAGTTCTGATACCTATACGTTAGTACATAGAGGAGTAAAAGTTAGAAAAATGCATACTAGTAGGAGAGATGCTTTCCAATCAATTAATGATATTCCTCTAGCTAAGGTATTTTGGAAGGAAAAAGAAATTAAAATGGTTAGGGATGACTATCAAAGTAGGAAAGATCACAACGAACTAGACGCTAAATTTGATGATAGAGTATTTTTGTTAAAATATTATCCAGGGTTAAAACCAGAAATAGTCGATTATCTAATTTCTGCTGGGATACGAGGCATAATAGTTGAAGGTACAGGTTTAGGTCATACATCTTCTGACTTCTTTGACGCATTCAAAAAAGCTACTAAAGATGGCATATTTATAGGAATGACTTCGCAATGCTTATTTGGTAGAGTAAACATGAACGTTTATACTACTGGAAGGTTATTACAAGAAGCTGGAGTTACACCATTAGAAGACATGCTTCCAGAAACTGCACTAGTAAAGCTTATGTGGGTACTTGCACATGAAACTGATTTAGATAAAATAAGAGAGTTAATGCTAACTAATTTTGCAGGAGAAATCAACTATAGACACATACCAGAATACTTCCCCAGGTGGTTCCATGACAGAATTAGACTACAGTAAATTAGGGTTAAAAGTTGGTCTCGAAATTCACCAACAGTTAAATACACAGCATAAATTATTCTGCAACTGTCCGACAATACTGACTGAGGAATATCATACACAACTAGAAAGATACCTTAGACCATCATTCAGTGAGTTGGGAGAGGTTGATGTAGCTGCACTTTTTGAGTGGCAAAAAGGTAAAAAATACGTTTATAGAGTCTCACAAAATTCTTGCCTAGTAGAGTGCGATGAAGAACCCCCACATATAATTGATGATGAAGCGTTAGGAATTGCTGTAGCAATATCTTTAGCATTACACTCCACTTTAGTGGACGAAGTATATGTAATGAGAAAAATTGTAATAGACGGTTCTAATACGTCTGGTTTCCAGAGGACGGCTATAATAAGTATGGGAGGTTTTGTAGATGATAATGGAGAAAAAATAGGAATTCAGACGCTTGCTTTAGAAGAAGATGCATCAAGAAAAATTACTGACACGCCAAATGAGACAATTTACACACTTGACAGACTAGGAATTCCTCTAGTTGAAATCTCAACCGCACCAGACATAAAAACTCCAGAACAAGCTGAAAGAGTGGCACTTAAAATTGGACAATTATTAAGGCTGACTGGAAAAGTGAAAAGAGGAATAGGAACTATAAGACAAGATTTAAACGTCTCTATACGAGGCGGAGTAAAAACTGAGATAAAAGGTGTGCAACTACTAGAGTTAATTCCAGAAATAATTAAGAATGAAGCTAAAAGACAATATGAGTTATTAAAAATTAAAGAAGAGCTGGAAAAAAGAGGACTTAATAAAGATGTCGTTAAAAACTCGTTTAAAGTAATTGATCTAACAGAAGAATTAAAAGATACTAATAGCAAAATAGTTAAGAAAGAACTGGAAAAAGGAGGTAAAATATATGGTCTTAAAATCTTAGGCTTCAAAGGCATATTCGGCTGGCAGTTGATGCCAAACAGAAGATTTGGGACAGAGGTAGCAGATTACGTTAGAGCGCTAGCAGGCTTGGGAGGGATATTTCATTCAGATGAGTTGCCGAATTATGGAGTAACAAAAGAAGAAGTGGAAAAAGTAAGAAAAATGTTAGAAACTAATGATAATGATGCATTCATATTAATAGTTGGGCCAAAGGAGAAGTTAGATCTAGCTACCACAACAATTCTTGATAGAGTTTTATATGCGTTTGATGGAGTCCCAAAGGAAACTAGGGCTGCATTAGATGATGGAACAACTAAGTTTATGAGACCACAACCAGGTTCTGCAAGAATGTACCCAGAAACCGATATACCGCCAAGAAGAATAGATGAGAGAATATTAGTATTGGCTGAAAAATTCAGACCAGAAGAGCCAGACGTAAAATTGAAAAAGTTAATTCAGCTAGGATTAAGCAAGGACTTAGCTAATACTATTCTAAATAGTGTAAGATTAGATCTATTTGACGAACTTGTAAATAAGTATTCTCCTAAAGTTTCCCCCACATTTATAGCATCAACATTAGAGGTTACAGTAAAATATGTGAAGAGCAAAGGAGGTGATATATCAGTTATAACAGATAATGTGTTAGAAGATCTCATAAAGTACGTTTATGAAGACAAAATTCCAAAGGATGCTGTGCAAGAGATTTTACTTGAACTGGGACTCAGTAAAAAGCCATTAGATGAAATTATAAAGAAATATTCGCCTCTAACTGATGAGGAGTTAGAAAAAATAATAGTTGAAGTAATTGAACAGAACAAAAAGGATATTGAAGCTAAGAAAGATAAAGCATTTAACATTGTTATGAGTAAAGTTATGAGTAAAGTAAGAGGAAGAGCGGATAGCAGAAAAGTAGTTGAGTTAATAAAGAAATATTTAAGATGAAGAGTTACCCCCGAGACAGATAGATGAAGAGAAGGCATTTGTCGGATTTTAAGATGATGAGCCTGACCGCTTATGAAAATTGATGATTTATTAGTAAAGGTAGCCGCTGATTTCCCGATAAAACAAGAAGATAAAATTGATCTTAAAGAAGATGAAAAAATATTATCTTTAGACCAAGCACCTCAACTCCTCTCATTGTTTAGTCCTAAAGAAATAACTTGGGATTATAATTCAATTATTATAGGTCCTGACGGGACACAAATAGAAACAAAAAATGGAAAAAATGATAAATTACTTTACTTTTTATCGCCTGTTTATGAACCAGTTGCAGTTGGATGGGACTTAAAGATCAATACGAAAAGCATAATAAACATGATTTACGACTTACTTCCATGTAAGGAAGGAGAAAGCTACTTTAATCCTTCTTTCTGGCCTAGAGAAGATATTGAAGAGAATAAAAAGGTAATAATGGATAGTGGAGAAATTAATGAGAAATTGAGACCCAAAAATGAAAAAGGAATTGAGTTTTATGAAAATGAATTATTATTAGATACTGGTTATGTTAATCCACTTTATACATACCTTAACCCCTTTTTTATCTCTCAAAGTAAAAAATATGAAGGAAAGTCAGAGTTTTTTAGTATAACACTAAAGGAAACTTATACGTTAGTTGGAGAGAATAAACTAGAGATTAAAAATGAACTTGGCAAAATAAAGGCGACTACAAAAGGTAAATTGGCATTCATAAAAACTTCTTCTTGGAAGGAAGCAAGGCCATACGAAATATCATGGAATTTGAAAAATAAAATAGAGAAATTAGATTGTAAAACGGAATTTCCTATTTCTCTTTATAAAATATATCCAAGTGGAATTATACCATTTTTCTTTAAATATAATAATAATAATTTAATCTTGGGTTTACTTAATTTAAATGAAGTACCAGTTATTACAAATCTTATATTAGCAGCTAGAATAGAAGAGGCATATATATTGTCTCCTCAAGGACAAGAAAGCGAAAAACTAAATACTGAATTCGATAGAATAAAGATACCAATAAAAAGATTTGGGATAATTTTTATAAGATTAAAAATTAGAAAACTTTTAGAATCATTCCTCAAGAGAAAGATTATAACTAGCTAGATTGTTCTCTACTATACAATGTGATAATTTATAGCCATTTTTATTAAGGACTTTTTTCCCTTCTGCACATAAAATACAATAATAAGAAGATAAAGAAGAATTATCCTTCTTTACAATCTTGTTACTGAAGCTATCCAAGAAATCCATGAACTCTTTATCATTTTTCAACAATTCTTTGACCCCTGTTCCTCTTCTTTTCTTCAAATAATTTTCTACCGCTGCAGGAGTCAAACCCATTAACTCAGCGGCCTTATAAATAGAAAGGTTTTTCTCCTCTACCAATTTTTCTGCTACTAATGCCCTAATAGCTGGCAATATCTCCTTTACTGAATATTCACAAGGAAGTACCAATTGCATATAAACACACTACAATAGAAGTATCAGAAAATAAGAATAAAAATCTTATAGCTTATTCTTTAGCCCTAAAAAGCCAAAACATTTCATAATTCGCAAGTTTTACAACCACCAGAATACGTTTCACTTACTTCCACGAATTTTTGTTGCATCCTAAATGATGATGGAATTAATTGTTGAATTTTCTTCTCCTCCTCTTTCTTTACCTCTTCTCTTTCCTTCTTTATACCAAAGTAGATTACTTGTTGTGACTTAGACTTGTCTCTATACACAGTTACTCCTTTTATTCCTAACTTCCAAGCTAGTAAGTACACCTTTTCAACAGTTTCTGGAGGTTCTTCACTTCTTAGGTTTATGGTCTTCGATGTCCCAGAGTCGTTCCATTGTTGCCATGCTGCTTGGTGCAATAAGTGGTACTCTGGTGCAACTTCATGAGCAGTCCTAAAGACTTTTCTCATACTCTTTGGCATGAATGGGTTGTCTCCTATCATACCAGTTTCAGCAACTTTCTTTACAACCTCTGGGTTGTCTAACTCATACTTTCTGAGATACTCAAGGAAGAGCGGGTCAATCTCCATGAATTTGCCAACAGCAACATTTCTGATAAATGCCAAAGCAAAGAGTGGCTCAATAGAAGATGATGTGCCTGCAATTATCGATATTGTGCCAGTTGGAGCTACCGAGACGACAGTAGCATTTCTTAATCCATATTTAATCCTATCCTCCTTCAGCCTATCGAAGTCAAGTTTATCAACGGCAGAAGTTAGTTTTTTTACGTAGTCAGATGGTCTTTCATTTACTCCGGCTATATTCAAAATTTCATCAAAACTCTTTGCACTCTCCCATATGTCTTTGTACAGCTTAGAGTCATAAGCTGGGAATGAACCCTTCTCTTTAGCAATCTCAATTGATTCTTTGAAAGCGTGGTAGTAAATGAACTTCGCCAACTGATAAGATAAATACACAGCATCAATGCTGTCATATGGTATTCCAAGTTTGATCAGCATTCTTGCTAGACCCATTACTCCAAGTCCAACTTTTCTAGTCCTCTTTGTAGATTCTTCAATTTGTTTTAACGGATAGCGGTTTGCATCAATTACGTTATCCAAGAGCCTAACGGCATATTTAATTGTTTCTGCCAATCCGTCCCAGTCTATTATGGCTTTACCATCTTTCTCTACTACAAACTTCTCCAGGTTTATTGATCCTAAATTACAACTCTCCCAGGGCAATAGAGGTTCCTCACCGCATGGATTAGTCGCGTTAATTTTACCAAGATACCATGTTGGATGTCTTCTATTAATTGTGTCAATGAAGAGTAAACCTGGGTCACCACTATCCCAAGCGCCTCTAACTATTTCGTCAAAGAGTTTTCTGGCATTAACCCATTGTGAGATTGCCCCTTCCTTTTGTGCAATTACTAAAGCCTCATCCACCGTGATGATCTTGCTCTCATCTAGTGAAACTACACCATTATGTTCCTCTAATTCTGATAGGATAACCTCTTGTACCCAGTCTTCAGTTATGTAATTTCTTGCTTTTGTTATATAATACTCCCAATCTTTACCGGGTATCCTAGTCTTTCTAGGGTTTATTAACGGTACGACATCACTCCTCTCCACAGCTTGCATAAAGTAATCATAAGCACCAACAGAAATGTTAAAGTTCTGTAATTGTGTATCCTTTAATTGCCCAGTCTTAGCTTTTATAAAGTCCTCGATATCTGGATGCCATACATGCATCACACCCATATTTGCTCCTCTTCTTTTCCCTCCTTGCTTAACAACGTCAGTGGAAACATCGAATATCCTCATGAAAGAAACTGGGCCCGAAGCTACTCCGGCAGTTGAAGCAACAATATCACCTTTAGGTCTTAGTTCGGAAAAGTCAAAACCTGTACCTCCACCTTGCTGATGAACTACTGCCATAGCTCTTAAAGCATCATATATTCCTTCTCCATTTGAAGTAATCATAGAATCTCTAACCGGAATTACGAAACAGGCAGACAAAATTCCGAGTCTAGTTGCACTATTCATCAGCGTCGGTGTATTTGGCAGAAACTTTAACTCACTCATTATTTTATAGAAATTATCTTCTAATTGCTTAACTTCGCTTTCAGACTTGCCATAGGAGAGATCTACTGACGATAAGAACTTTGCTACTCTCTTAAACATCATCTGTGGAGTTTCTATGTACCTAAGCGTGTTAGGGTCTTTCAGCAAGTATCTTGCTTCAAGGACTTTCAACGCGTTATAAGTGAGTAAAAGATCTCTTTCATCAAAGGAATTCCACTTACCTTTACCATAAACGTGATTATATATTCTAGCTAAAACATACTTCTTAGCCAAATCCATTAACTCTGGATGATCAAGGGAGTTTTCAATCAGATTTCTTTCTACTATATCCGCAATTGTCCTTGTGTCAATAGCGTTATCTTTAGCATTTTGTGATACGTCATTAAGTATACCATCAATTACTTCTGATGGAACAGGACCTAATTTAGAGAGGATTTTATCAGCCTTAAAGTCTTCAACCTTGCCTCCTCTTTTAAGAACCTTGAGTTTAGACAGAGAGAGAATGCTAATATCAGCTTTTTGCATTTGTTATCATTAAAGATTTAACATAAAAATATATTAACACTCCATATAAAGAACTCGGTAATACCAAAATATATTTTTCAAGGATTAGTACACTTTTTAATCATAAGGGTAAAGAATATTATGTGGACCCGTAGCTCAGCCAGGACAGAGCGCTGGCCTGCGGAGCCAGTGATCCCGGGTTCAAATCCCGGCGGGTCCGCTATTCTTACATTCTTTGTAAAGGTTTGATTCCTACTAAGCTAAGCCCATTATATAGTACTCTTTCTACTCCTTTTACTATATATAGCCTTGTCATCCTTTTACCCTCATCTGGTTCTTGCAAAACTCTCTCGAAATTATACCATCTATTAAAAGTATCAGATATGTTTCTTAGAAAACCGAGTAGATCTTCCGGTCTTAATTCATCTATAGCCTTTGATGCAACCTCAGGGAATTTTGCAATAAGCAATAGTAACTTTCTCTTATCACCAGTAATGTCTGTAAAATCAACTTTGTTTACTTCAAGAGACTCAACACTCTTGTTTAGTATATTGTAAGCCCTTGCATATGTATATTGTAAGTAAGGACCGCTATTTTGTTCAAAATCTACTACGTTCTTTATATTAAATGAAACTGGTTTATTTGCAGATACTGAAAGAATAGTATATCTAATTGCAGAATTAACTATATCCATTAACACGTCTAGATTTCCTCCTTTTTCCTTTATTTTATCCTCAGCAACCTCTTTCACTTCATCAATTATTTCATCTAACGATACAAATCTTCCTAGTCTACCGCTCATTTTTATACCTTGTAAATTGACCATTCCGTAAGAGTAATGGATCAAGTTTTCCGCTATATTCTTGAAACCTAAAAGATAGAGAGAAGCCCTTAATTGCATCTGAGGAACTGATTGCTGTTCAGCTATAACGTTTATAACTTTATCAGCAGAGAAAGTTTCAAACTTAAACAAGGTATACGCCATATCTCTAGTTGTATATAGAGAAGTACCATCTGATCTTACAAGAACTAGAGGTGGGAGCTCTAAACCTAGTGGTATGTTTAGCTTTTTCCTAGTCTCCTCATCTATATCTAACGATAAAGCTAAAGTGCCTTTATGTTGTTTCGCAAACTCAGAAGAAAGTGCTAACTTAAGTATATTATCTACTCTTTTACTCCATAAAAGATCACTCTCATAATCAAAATTATCAAAAGTTATATCAAGAGCCTTAAGGCTCTCCTTAAAACCTTCTAATGTCCAATTAACCAATTTTCTGATAGTACTAACAATCTTCTCATCTTTCTTACCTTCATAACTCCTTATAATGTCTTGGATCCTAGCTTCAATGTCTTCAATTTTTGCTATTTCATCTGCAAGCTTATCGAAAATTTCAGGATATTTTTCTCTTTGTTTTCCAGCTAAAGAAACTAACTCGTCCATTTTATGTATCTTTTCTCTATATTCCTCTTCCTTTTCCGGATTAAGCTCTTTCTTCAACTGATTTATTTCTATCAGAATGTTTGTAATTGCATAAATTGCACCTATCCATTGATCGATTTTTACATCTTTAGGCGGTTCTGGTTCTCCAAGTAAAATGTAACCTAAAGCAAGTATTGCTACTTGTCTACCTGCATCATTAACATAAAACCTTGTGTTTACTTGATAACCTCTAGCCTTTAACATTCTTGCTATGGCATCACCAAGTATCGCATTCCTTAAATGTCCCACATGTAGTGGATGAATGGGATTAGCACTAGTATGCTCAACTACAATTCTTTTTGGAGAATCTATTTTCTCTATTCCATAATCTTCAGATAAGTTTGAAAAAATAAGAAGGAATAACTCTCTCT
>ERZ1684502.9-NODE-9-length-83318-cov-67.085824_pt1 | contig 83318 bp, 79 predicted proteins | sample MGYA00580192_ERZ1684502 | MGnify/ENA primary metagenome ERZ1684502 (study PRJEB41476, sample SAMN13258264) | hydrothermal vent metagenome | biome: caldera [ENVO_00000096]; feature: acid hot spring [ENVO_00002120]; material: acidic water [ENVO_01000358] | place: New...
TACTGTGCTGGGCAAACGGCACGGGAAAGTAGGTCGCCCTCGGGGGGTTAAAATTTAACATGGACAACAACATACAATACTCACAGGGGCTTTTCGAAACTTTTATCTACAACGGTGATACCCCTTCCCTAGAAAGACATCTAAAACGGTTAAACAACTCATCAAGAGAGCTTTTTAACATAGAACTTGATCTAGACAATATAAAAACTACATTAAACCAATATCCCAAAAACACCGTTTTAAAGCTTTTAATAGCCTACGATGAAACTAAGATTTTCTACGAAAAGCCCAAAACTTATAAAGTCTATATCAAAAAGCGTGAAAAAGGACACTTACCAGAGATAGTAAACCTAAGAATATCACCTTACAAAAGACACAGTAAAGATATTACCATATACCACAAAACTACAAACTATCTTTTAAACACGCTGGCAAAAAGGCAAGCCAAAGAAACTGGCTTTTTTGATGCAATATTTTTAAATGAAAAAGAGCATATACAAGAGTGCACCAGTTCTAACTTGTTGCTTGTCAAAGACGACAAGTATTATAGCCCTTCTGTTGAAAGCGGTATGCTACTTGGTATAACACTCCAAACGCTTAAAGAACAAATAAATATATACTTTTTACCTATAGAAGTCAAAGATTTAAAAGATTTTGAGAAAGCTTTTATACTAAACTCTGTGATAGGAGTAAAGTCCGTAAATGCTATAGAAGACATAAACTTCAAAGTGGATAAGGATCTGGAGAATTATTTAAATATATGCGTTCAAAAAGAAAACTTATAATAGCTTCAGGCTTTTTCAATAAGAAAAACAAATTTTTATACAAAGCAAATATAAAAGATATAAGGTATTTGGAAGATTTATGCGCTTTTCAGGAAGACAAAGATATTCATTTTTTAATAATACCCTTCTCAAAAGGTAAAACAATAGACATAAAGATATCTTCTTTTACAAGAATAAAACCTTTTTATAAAAAATCTCGTTTTAAACTTCTCAATATGACACCCAAACAAGACTATATAAATATGATACTAAAAGCCAAAAAACACATAGAAAATGGAGACATATATCAAATAAACTTAGCTATGAAGTTTGATTTTGAGCTTTTATCAAAAGAAGAAACATTGTTTTGGCATTTTTTCAGATATCAGCCGGTAGATTTTGGATTTTTCTTTAAAGATAGAGATTTTTATATAATAAGCGGGTCTATGGAGCTTTTTGTAAGAAAAGAAAACGACAAAATAATTTCAAAACCTATAAAGGGCACTTCAAAACGAAAACTTGAACTCGTTAAAAGCCAAAAAGATATATCAGAAAACCTAATGATAACGGACGTTATGAGAAACGACTTTAACAAAATATCAAAAGAGGTAAACTGTAAAAAACTTTTTGCCATATCAAAACACAAAACCCTTTTTCACATGTACTCTGAAATATTAGGTAAAACCAAAGAAAATCCCATAAACATAATAAAACAATGCTTACCAGTGGCCTCCATAAGCGGTGCTCCAAAGAAAATGGCTACACACCTTATAAAAACAATAGAACCCTTTAATAGAAGTTACTACTGCGGTGTAGCTTTGCTTTTAAAAGGTAAAAATATGGTTTCAAGCGTTTTGATAAGGACTGTAGTAGGAAATGGAAAACATTTTTGCTACTATGCTGGTTCTGGTATTACATACGATTCAGACGAGGAAAAAGAATACGCTGAAAATCTTCTGAAATCAAAATTTTTTAAAATTAAAAGCCTTTAAACTATCTTACAAACTTTTTTAGCTTTTTTAAAAAAGAAAACACAAAATCCCAAAATATATGCACTATATCAGATACTACGGCACCCATTATAAACCAAAATATATCTTCTTTGGTTATCCTGTATCTTATATGTTGCAAAAAAGTGTCCGAGCTTTTAATAAAAGTGTGAGAATAATTTGAAAAGCTCATGATACCCACTATAACAAAGTATAAAAATACCACCAGGACAAAAACGTATAAAAACCTAGACAAAGTACCCACTATAGGAAAGTGCGACAAACCCCTATGTTTAAAAACAACGCGATAAGGGTGCCACAACCACTTCAACATTTTCCATCTTTTTGATGGTTTTGAATGAGGCAAATCTATATCTGGAGATAGCAAAACGGTAGATATAACGTATGCGCTTCCAAAATATAAAAAATACTCATGAGGCACACCGTAAAGGAAAACCGGAAGCGTTGCCAGATTTAAAAAATCGTGCGTATTACCAGAAGCCATCAGACATCAGCAAAATACTGCATCTATCATGTTTATTCCGTAGGAATCTATGTTGTATATGGCTTTTAAGCGCTGGCCAGGTCTTAGCTTTACAAAAAGCTCCTCTTCAAAACAGCTTAGCTCTATCTCTTTATCTTTGTCTAAGGTTTTCACCCTTACGCCTACACCTCTGCTTGATATAGAAGAAATAGTGATATCCTGAGATATAAAAATCGGTTCTGGGTTTAGCTCACCGTAAGGAGATAGCCTCTCTATTATTTCTTCAATACGCTTATCAACGCTTCTTAGAGGAAGTTCCATATCCACTTCTAAAACCCTATCTACTTCAAAAGACTCTTTCTTTAGCAAATCGTTTATCTTTTGTTTAAAAGCATCAAAATATTCTTTTTTTATAGTAACACCGGCAGCCCCAGCGTGACCACCCCATTTATCAAACATATAGCTTAAGCTTGAGAGAAGTTTATGAACATCAAGCCCTTCTACAGACCTTATAGAACCCACCGCGTGCGTGTTGTTTATGTAAAATATACCTGTTGGTTTTTTAAGCTTGTTTGAAAGCCTTCCGGCCACAATTCCAAGAACTCCATGATGCCAAGTGTGTTTTCCAAGTATTACAAAATCGTCGTTAGATTGGGAGGCAAGACTATAAGCCTCTTTAAACATCTCGTTTGATATTCTTCGGCGGTCTTGGTTTATCTTGTTTAAATCCTCAGCCAAAATCCTAGCTCTTTCATAGTTTTTTTCTGCCAAAAGCCTCATAGCCAATTCGGGTTTTTTTATACGACCTGCGGCGTTGATTCTTGGAGCTATTGAAAATCCTATATCTTTGGCAGTTATTAGCTTTTGATTACCGTTTTGAGTTTTTGATATGTAGTTTATAAGGGCTTTCATACCAGCTTTTCCAATGTCTGTAGCCATATCCCAAGGCATATCTTTTATTTTGTTTATAAGCTCAAGGCCTTTGGATATAAGCACTCTGTTTAACGAATTTATCGGCATAACATCCGCCACAGTCCCTACTGCCACCAAATCAAGATATTTTTTTATATCAAAATCTACACCTAAAGCCCTTCTTAAAGCCCCTACCATATAAAAGGAAAGCCCAGCTGTGCATACACCTTTAAGCTTGTTGTCTTCTTCTAAGTTTGGATTTACCACTATAGCCTTAGGCAAGCCTTCGCCATGATTTATCCTGTGATGGTCTAAAATGATAAAATCCATATTGTATTTTTCTTTTGCATACTTTGTCTCTTCAATGGCTGTAGTACCGTTGTCCAATGTAAGCACTAGGTTAGAATACTTTGATAACAAATCTATAAGCTCTTTTGAAAGCCCGTAGCCGGAGTTTCTGTTTGGAAGCACAGGTATCACGTTGGCACCAATTTGTTTTAAAAAATCGTACATTATGGTAGTGGAAGTAACTCCGTCCACGTCGTAATCACCGTAAAGAAGTATCCTCTCTTTAGATTTTACAGCTTTTACAAGTCTGTCTACTGCTTGTCCTATGTTTGGTAAAAGCTCAAAACTTGGTATATTTTTTAACTTTACATCCAAATCTTCAAGATTTATATTCCTAAGACTAAGTAGCGTATTAAAAACTACTTTATATAAATCTGCCGCACCATCTAAACCTTGTATCTGGCTTTTGATACTAACTTTTCTACCTAAAGCGCTTATCATCAAGCCTTCTTGTAGAGGTTGTACACAGCTGAGAAATCAAGGTCTTCCATTTTTGATTTTATAGCAAGACCATAGGTTTCTTTAACGGAGGATAAGCTAAAAGAGAAAAGTCCAAAATCTTTAAGAAGGTCTTGCACATAATGAAGGTCCTTGTATATGGCTTTTACAGAAAATTGAGGAGAAAAATCCTCTTGTAAAAGCTTTTGCTTCTTAACGTTTAATATGTAGGAGTTTCCGGCCCCAAGCTCCAAAAACTTCAAAATCGTCTCTTTGGGAAGTCCGACGCTTTCCCCAATACCAACGGCTTGGGCTATGGCATCCATAAAAGCCCCAAGCACTATGTTGTTTATTAGTTTTCCATAAGTGCCGTTTGGTACTGGCCCAAGGTAGATTCTTTCTTTTGTAAAAAGCTTTAAAACACCTTCAACGCTTTTAAACACATCTTCATCACCACCTACAAGCATGACAAGCTCACCCTTTGTAGCGGGTATCACAGAACCAAGCACGGGAGCATCAAGATACTTAGCACCAAAACTCTTTAAAGTCTCGTAAGCTTCCTTCACATAAGCGTAGTGGTTGGTGGTAGTATCTATGATAGTCTTGCCTTTTAAATTTCCTTTTACAAGGCCGTTTTCTCCAAATATAACCTCTCTTGAGGCAAAAGAGTCAAAAACGTTTACAAAAACAATATCTACCGCTTCCAAAAGCTCATAAGGATAATCTACCGCTTTAAAATCTTTTACCTTTGATTTTGTTCTGTTGTAAACTATCACCTCCGTACCAAAAGAAGCCATCCTTCTTACAATCGCCGAGCCGAGATTTCCAAAGCCTATAAAACCCACCTTCATACCAATAGTGTATCAATATTTTTATAATTTTTCAAGCAAAGTAAAAAATATAAACGTTTAAGCTTTTTAGAATGCCTGTTAGAAGTTAAAAGCTAATGACAGTTTTCATGCTAGAAAACATTCTGTGTTTTTATGAGCTGGTATAAAATATATAGGATGAGTTATATACCTTTTGCCAGAAAGTATAGGCCAAAAACTTTTAAAGAGTTGATAGGGCAAGAGATACCAGCTACCATATTGAAAAATGCATTTTTGTATCAAAAAATACACAATGCCTACATATTTGCAGGACACAAAGGCACTGGCAAAACCACCACCGCAAGGATATTTGCAAAGGTTTTAAACTGCCTAAATCCTCAAGAGGGGGAACCTTGCAACAGCTGTCCAAACTGCCAAGCCATAGAAAAAGGCACATTTGTGGATTTGATAGAAATGGACGCCGCTTCCAACAGAGGTATAGATGAAATAAGGACTATAAAAGAAGGTGCAAGCTATTTACCAATGCAGGGCAAATACAAAGTCTATATCATAGATGAAGCTCATATGCTTACAAAAGAGGCTTTCAACGCATTGTTAAAAACTATAGAAGAGCCACCCCCTTCTTTGATATTTATACTTTGCACCACCGAATTTGACAAGATACTTCCCACTATTCAATCAAGATGCCAAAAACTCATCTTCTCAAAAGCCTCAAAAGAAAACATAAAAACATATCTAAAACGTATAGCTACCGAGGAAAACATAGAAATAGACCAAGAGGCTTTGGAGGTACTGTCGGATTTATCCGATGATTCTATGAGAGATGCCGCTAGCCTTTTAGATCAAGCAAGCACTTACGGCAACAACAAAGTAACCATAGATATAGTAAAAGCTATGTTTGGGCCTGTAGACAAAACCTCTATAAGAAAGTTTTTAGAGCTTTTAATAGAAGCTAACACAAAAGAAGCTATAGACATGCTAAATACGGTAAACGAAAAAGGATACAACATAAGGCTTTTCTGGGAAGGAGTTTACAAAGAGCTTAAAAACATATTGAAAGCCTTTGCTACAAACGAAGCCCAAGAAGAGTTTTACCAAAATATGCTGAAAAAGCCTTTAGAGGTGTTTTTATACCTTGAAGATATCGTAAACCAAGGTTTTAGTGCCATGTATCAAAAAGACCCAATCCTTGCTCTCGAGATAACAGTATTAAAAGCTTCTTTGATAAAGGATTTTGTGCCCATTTCAGAGCTTTTAAAAGAAGGTTTAGATTTGCCCACAAAAACTGCTGAAAAAAAAACACTAAATGAACCTACAAACGACACTCTAAACGAGTATCCAGAAGAGGTGGAAAAAATTTTAGAGGTGTTTAAACCAGCAAAGATATTGCACTATGAGAAAAAGTGAGACAAAGGTAGTAATACATCTTTCAAAAGAAGGGGAGCTTCTTATATTGGATGCCATTGTAACAGGTGCACCAAATAGGCTTGGCCTTACAAGGACAAGACCCTATGACAAAAAGACCCTTGAAATCCTCACCACAGATTTTCAAATTAAAGATTTGATGGAGTTTTTAGAAACGTTAAAGCCTTATTTTAGTATAGAATCGATAGAGATAGAGCAATGAAGGTGCTTATAATAGACGACGAGGCTTCCATAAGAGAGTCTATATCAAATATACTAAGCGATGAAAATATAAGCTCAAAAACCGCAAAGTCATTGGAAGAGGCAAAAAAGATACTCACAAAAGAATATTTTCCGGTCATACTCCTTGATATATGGCTTGAAGATGGCTCTGGTATAGATTTTATAGATACTATAAAAGAAATATCTCCAAACTCTTCCATAGTGATGATAACAGGGCATGGTGGTATTGAACTTGCAGTCCAATCTATAAAAAAAGGAGCTTTTGATTTCTTAGAAAAACCTCTATCCATTGAAAAGCTTTTGAACGTTATAGAAAAAGCCCACAAAGAGCATATCAAAAACAAACTAACAAACATAGAACCAAAAGATGATATCATAGGAGAATCTCTTGTAATAAAAAAACTCAAAGAAGAGATAAAGAAGGTGGCAAAATCAAACGCAAACATCGTAATATTTGGAGAAAACGGCACTGGTAAAGAGCTTGTAGCAAAAAACATACATCAACTATCCTATAGAAAAGACAAGCCTTTTGTGGATATAAACTGTGCTGCTATACCAGATGAGCTTATAGAATCCGAGCTTTTTGGATACGAAAAGGGGGCTTTTACTGGAGCTTTGTCAAGAAAAGCCGGAAAACTTGAGATAGCAAACGAAGGAACGATATTTTTAGATGAAATAGGGGATATGAGTCTAAAAGCCCAAGCAAAACTCTTGAGGGCTATAGAGACAAAAAGCTTTCACCGTCTTGGTGGGCTTCAAAAAATAGATGTGGATGTAAGGTTTATATGCGCTTCCAATAAAGACCTAAAAAAACTAATAGAACAGGGGCTTTTTAGAGAAGACCTTTACTACAGGCTTGCGGTTATAACGCTGGAGGTCCCACCTTTAAGAGAAAGAGGCTACGACATAATAATCTTAGCAGAGTATTTCTTAGACAAGTTTTGCCAAGAAAACAAGACAAAACCTAAAAAGTTGACAGATGAAGCAAAGGAAATCTTACTGGAATACAATTGGCCTGGAAACGTTAGAGAGTTAAAGAACCTTATGGAAAGGCTAAGCATAACCGTAGAAAAAGATGTTATAGATGCTGAGTCTATTGGTATAAAAATTAAAGATAAAGAACCAAAAGATTTTAAAAGTGCAAAACAAGAGTTTGAAAAGCAGTTTATACTTAAAAAGTTAGCCCAATACAACTACAATATAAAACAAACAGCTCAAGCTATAGGTATAGATTTTACAAATCTATATAGAAAGATAAAAGCTTACAACATTAAAATAGAAGAGGAATCTCAATGAACAAACAAAAAGATATGTTGAAAAGAACCATTGAAAAAGAGGTGGCAAACATACTATTAAAGGACATAGAAAATATCCCTGGTTTTATAACAGTAAACGGTGTGCTTTTAAGTGAAGATGGCAAAAGTGTGTTGATATCTATAAGCGTTTTAGAAAAAGACAAGGAAGAAGCGGTGTTAAAAAGGTTACAGAGCGCAAAAGATTATGTAAGACATCTTTTGACCAAAAGGATAAAAACCAAATCCATGCCAAAAATCGATTTTGTCATATCAAAGGAAGATTGATGGAACGATACGACGTTATAGTTATAGGCGGTGGCCCAGCAGGTGCAGGGGCATCTTACGAGCTTGCAGACGCTGGAGCAAAAGTTTTGGTTATTGAAAAAGCCAAATACCCAAGGCCAAAGCTATGCGCTGGTTGTATATCAAAAAGGTCTGTAGATTTGTTTCCGGCTTTTAACATAAAAAATAGCATAAAAGGAGGCATACTTGGGCTTAGAGGAGAAAAGTTTATAGAAAAATCCACCGACGAATGTGCTGTTATAGTAGATAGAGAAGAATTTGATTATTTTTTAGTATCAAAAGCCCAAGAAAAAGGAGCCCATCTTTCAGAAGAGACGACCGTAAAAGAAATAGAGCTAACACCAACTGTAAGAAAAGTCATCACCGACAAAGGCGTATTTGAAGCCGATTATGTAGTAGGGGCTGACGGCTATCACTCTATAACAAGAAAATCTATAGCCTGTAAAAGCTTACCGAGAAAGTTTTTTATAGCTATGGAGGTAAAAGTCCCAAAAGATGACCTAAAAGATTTTCCAGAAGACGAGGTCCTAATAGATATAGGCGTTGTAAAAAGAGGCTATGGATGGTATTTTCCACAAGGGAAGTTTATAAATATAGGTATAGCCACCGCTGAAAAAGAAGACCTTTTAAACATTTTTAAAGCTTATACAAAAAACCATAAGCTATTCCCGATAGATTTGTCAAGATACCGCATAAAATCGTGGTTTATACCTTTTATATCAAAAGCCCAAGATTTAAGACTTGGAAGAGATAGGGTATTTTTGACAGGAGATGCCGGGGCTATAGTAGACCCTTTGCTAGGAGAAGGCATAAGATACGCATACTTAAGCGGAAGCCTTTGCGCAAGAGCTATAAAGTTAGCCAAAAAAGACGCCCATTCTTTGTATGAAAAGTTTGTAAAAAATACCATTTTAGAAGACATAGTTTACGCTAGTAAAATCGCTTCCATAGTCTACAGCATACAGGAACTATCTTTTAAGCTGTCTCAAGACAAAGCTCTATATATGTTTTTTGAGCTTTTAAAAGGAGAAAAAACTTACAAAGATCTATACAGATGGGGTTGGAAAGAACTTATAAAAAATATACCAAACATTCTGATGAAAAAAATATGAAAATCGTTTATAATATAACACAGGAGGAGGAACGTGATAAAAAAGGATATAGGTATAACAAGCTCGGTGCTGTTGTTTTTAAGCGCCTTGGTAGGGGTATTTGTAAAAAACACGCCTGTTGGTATTGGTCTTATTCTTTTGGACTTTGTTTGCTTTGGTATCATAATATGGATTAGTTTAGACAAAGAAGCCAAAGAAGAGATAGAGGTAAGAGTCTGTGAAGACGAAAAAATAAAAAAAGACTTCAAAACTATAATGCCAGATGTTGCTACAGAAGTTTATGACTGCGCCAGAATAGAAATAGCTTCGCTAGAAGCAAGACACACATCTGATATGCTGAAAGAGTCTATATCGGCTATAGCGAATGCAGAAGAGGAATTTAGCGCTACCATGAAAGACATTGCAAACTCTATACTTGATACAAAAAAGATTCAAGACAAGCTAAGTGAGCGCATAGAAGAAAAAACAAAACATGTTGAATCTTCAAAAGAGCTTGTAGAAAGCTCTAAGCTTGTGTATAGAGAGGTTAGCAAATCTATATCTCAGTTAAGCGAGAAGTCTAAAGGCATAGAATCTATAGTCTCTACCATACTTTCGATAACGGAGCAGATAAACCTTCTTGCTCTAAATGCAGCTATAGAAGCAGCCCGTGCAGGCGAAGTGGGAAGAGGCTTTGCCGTAGTGGCAGACGAGGTAAAAAAGCTTGCAGAAAGAACATCAAGAAGTGCCCAAGAAATAGCATCTACTTTAACAGACATGTTAAAAGCCACAAACGATGCCTCAGAAAAAGTTAGCAACATAAACACCGTTATAAAAAACATGGAATCTTTTTACGAGGAGATAAACTCCTACTTTGCAGAGATAAAACAAAGCGCTAAAGAGGTAACAGAGTTGTTGGATAGGCAAACTGCAGCAGTAGAAGAGCAATCTCAAGCCATACATCAAATATCCGAAAACGTAGTAAACTTTAGAAAAGGTTTTGAAGATTTTATGAATATAATAAATGAGATTACAGATTACACAAAGGAGTTGTTTAAAGACTCAACGGAGACTTGGAATCTCGTATACGAAACCGAAGACAAGGATTTATTTGTAGAAACTATAAAAAAAGTGGTAGACCATGCAAACTACATGCACAATCTATTTTTAGTATTGACCGGAAAGTCCGATTGGAAACCAACAGACCATACCCAATGCGCTCTTGGTAAATGGTACTACGCTCAAAATAAAGAAGAAATAAGATCAAAGTACGGTGAAGAAGCTTATGAAGCTTTTGTGAGAATAGAGGAGTTTCATAAAGAGTTTCACGACAAAGGTAAAGTAGCTTACGATTATTATATAAACAAAGATATAGAAAACGCTTTAAAACAAAGCTACGAACTTGCATCGCTGTCTCAAAACACCATAAAAGCAATAGTGGAATTTGCTAAAAGTATAAAAACTTAACTATGCAAACTCACAAACAATATGAACAAAAGCTTTGTTTTTACTAGAGGTGTACAAATCTTTAAACATTGACTTTGAAGAGTTTAGAAGTATATTAATGAATATTGTAATTTCTAATAGCAGGTGTTCATAACGTACTACATTAATACAAAAGCTTGATTTTTTAGTAAAAATAGTTTATCTTATATAAACTATCTTAAATTGGAGTGTGTCTATGAAGGACTCTTGTTCTATACTTGTTTCTTGTTTGGAATCGTTTTTTGACGAACTAAGGTCCAACCCTTTTGATAGATCGCTCTTAGATCTAAAGATGAACTTTGCTAAAAGCATAAACACAATAATAATGAGCACAAAATCAAACGGAAATTTGGAATATGTCCTATGTCAAAATATAGACGGTTTTAGAGAGTGCCTTCTAGTAAATATGCCAAATTTAAAAGACAACTGTCAGCGTTTTAAGCTTTTAAAAGCTTTAGAGGAAGTGATAGATAAGTATATGCATTCTAAAGATATAAAAGATAAAAACTCCATATCAACGCTTGGGGAAACCATATTTACATTGCTACAGCAAACAAAACCCTGTAAGAAATGAACAAGTTTGACCAATTAGATTCTATATTAGAAAGAGAGTACGACGTAGAGGTAAAACATTCTCAAGAAGGTTGGGGCTGTGGATACGATCCAAAATACGTATCCATGGTGGACATGTGGGCAAAAGGGGAAATAGAAGATATACCTCAGATAATAAGAATACCAGCAGGTGTTGTATATAACGCTTCAGAGTTTTTAAGAGCTTCTCAAGAACAAGCTCTGTCGGACATAGGCCATGAAATAAGGTATATATTAAGTACAAACCTATTTAACTTTAGAAACGGTCAAAGAGAGGTTTTTAGAGCAGGATATGATCCCACTTCGTTCGTATGTCTTTACGCTGTATTTGAAAACATAAGACTTGATAAAGAGGTTGGTTTTGGAGCTTTTGAGAAAAAAAGATTTAACGAAAGATTAAACCGCATAAAGCCAAAGTATCCACACCATCTATACCTTGCTTATATCTATAAAAGCTTTTACCAAGAGCAATTTGATATACCAAACGATATAAAAAAACACGCAAACGATACAAGGCATAGCTTTGACGAAGCCTTAAAAGATATACCAGAAGCCTACAACATCTTAATGGAATCCATATGGCCAAGATATAGACAACTTGTAGAGCTATCCCAAGATATCAGATTAATAGAACTAATATTAAAAGAACTTGACAAACATTCTGGTAGAATCACCACAGATATAGTAGGAAAATTAAACACAGAGCATGTATCGTTTTTCGAAAGCTTAAAAAAAGCAAATCTAATAGACAAAGCCGTTGTAGATAAATCAAAGACTATATTAAAGCAAATACCAGATTGGATGGTAGCTTATGCAAAGCAAATAGTAAGAATGGAGATGATAGAGCAAGATGCTCTATTCTTTAGAGAGTTTTTGCCCAAAGTCCTTGAAGCTGAGATAGAGCATAGAGGATTTCTAAGTTTTGTCATAAAACCTTGGGAAGAGAGCATGGCTTCTGGGAGTTCTTCAAAATCCGGACGCTCCGATTCCAAAAACAACGATGGAAACGGATCTTCTTCCCTTGGAAAAGACCAAACAAAGGCTTACAACGAAATAAGAAACTCTGTAATAGTAGTTTCTGAGATTTTAAAAAGAAACATATCAAAACTATTTCCCACGGAGGACAGTTTATTTGAGGGAAAATATCATACCGGAAAGCACATAAACACCGCTGCCTTAGCCATAGAGATAGCCTCAAAAAGTGGTCGTATTTTTCAAAGAAGGGTAGCTGGAAACGAAATACCGGTTTTTTTCTCATTTTTATTGGATATATCTTCAAGCATGAGAAAGGAAGATAAGCTTATAAACGCCATTAAAAGCCTAATACTTATAAGCGAAGTTTTGAGCGATTTAAAACTTGATTTTTCTATAAGCCTTTTCAACGAAGAATATTTTGTATTAAAAGATTACAAAACCCCTTATAAGCAAGTTATAGCCGATATATTAAACATATCACCTCAAAAAAGCACAAACTTGGGCCTTGCCATTGAAGAAGAAAGAAGACATATAGACGACTTCCAAAGAAAAACCCATAAAAGGGGTGTATTTGTGCTGTTTTCAGACGGAGAACCTACAAAAGGTATGAAAAAAGAAGAGCTAAGCTCTTACATAAATTTAATAAAACTAGAAATACCTATAGTGGCTATAAGCGTAGGAAAAGCTGGGGAATCCATAAGGGAGATTTTCGGCAAGAACACGCTTATAGTAAACTCTATAAACAATTTGCCAATGGCCTTTGGAAGAATAGTACAGCAACAGTTAAATAAGTTTATGAAAAGATGAGATTTTATTTATTAAAAGCATATTTATAATGCCAATAAAAGTTTAACACGTTTTTTACATAGTGTCTATTTATAGTATTTGGTATATGTTCAACAAACAAAAGCCAATCGTCAAAATCTTTGTACCTTGATACGTTTCCAGGTCCTGCGTTGTAAGATGCTATTGCCTTTACAAGGTTTTTATTCCATAGGGAGTAAACGTAATAAAGATAAAAACTACCATAGAGTATAGAGTATTTTGGGTTTTTCATATCATCTACAAAAGGAAGGTTAAACCTTTTTGCTACAAACATGCCAGTGGTATCTTTTACCTGCATAAGTCCAACGGTAGTGGATTTTTTATCTGGAAAAGCCCAATAAGTCCTTGCTATAGGATTGTAAAAACTTTCCATCCTTATTATAGATAAAACGAGGTTTGTGCTAACGACATCTTTTGGTATGTATCTCAAAAACACTATAGGGTAGGCATTCCATAACCTATCTCTAACCATAAAAAACTTAGGATCTATGTGAAATATTTCGCACATCTGTTTTTTTGTAAAGTATTTATTTTTGTAATAGCTGTAAAGGTAGCTGTTAAATCCATAATCCATAATATCTTTAAATTCCAGCACCCTCTTGTCAGGCTTATAAGAAGGACACCTTAAAAATTTCGCGTATATGGGTTTATGAAGCTTTAGTTTCGCCAAAGTCCCATAGAAACTATCGTAGTTTGACGCTTTTTGCAGGTATTCAACGTTTTTAGTGCTTTTATAAAGCCAGTAGTAAGAGGCTCCAGTTTTATCGTAATAAGAAGCCTTCTTAAAAGCCTTAGAAGCGTTTTTATAATCTCCAAGTTCAAAATAAGATATCCCTTCGTAAAAATACTTATAAAAACCATCTGGTACATACTTAGCATAATCTATTAGGGCAGTTGGCTCATCTTTAAAAAACAAATATCTATAAACATAGTTTGCATAAAAATCTTTTAAACGCTGATACTTAGGATAAGACTTTAACTTTGAAAGCTCTTCGCTTGCTTTGGCAAAATCGTTTGTAAAAAGATAATGATAAAATCTAGCCACGATAGCCTGCTTTGAAGTGCTATTTTGAGATATAAGATATGCAAAGTAATAGCATCCGCCCCTAAGAGCGTTTTTTATAGCAAGCTTATTTCCCATAAGTTCTTTGGTTTTATCTTGAAAAAAACAGGGTTTTTTATACATAACAGCCTTATCTACTTTTGCTAAAAGCCTATAATATCTATAGACAAAACCTCTTGTAAGACGATTGGTATCTACTTTATCAAGTATATTTTTAAGGTTGTTAGAATCTTTTGAAAGATAGGCATATACCACTAAGGCATCGCTTTTTGTAATAGGATCATTAAAAGATATTACTTCTTTTATGAGGACTTTTGCCTTCATTGGATCTTTTTTAACAAGTTTTAACGCTTTTGAGAAAAGATTTAACTCCTTTGCAAAATTCTCAGAAAAACCAATACTTACAGATAAAAAACTAAAAAATATTAAAAAAACTAGCCTTTTCATCAAGGATGTTTTATCTCATATATCCTTACAAAAGCATAAACAAGGTCATCCACGCTCTTTACCTCTACTTCGTCTTTTGATCTTTTATATTTTGGAAGCTTCTTAAAACCTATATAAATAAGCACAAGACCTATTATGCTTATCACTAGACTAGCCAAAGCCCAGGCAACATGATTTACAGGTCTACTGAAAGTCCCGATGGTAAAAGTCCAAAAAGATACCGCCACAGAGATTACAATACCACCCATGGCAAGCCAAAAGAAATCTTTTATAGGTATATGTTTAGGTTTTGCCATCAGCATAAGGTCTTTATTCCTAAACAAGATATCTTCTAGTTCTTCTGTGCTTATCGTATCTGCATCTTTAATACCTATATCCTTTGCTATATAAACAATAGCTTCTCTGTAATCGGAAGTCTTAGGCTTTACCAAAAGCGCCAATACGAGGTTTCTAAAGTTCTCTAAAGAAACATTCTCCCCTTTCTTTCTTCCTAGCCACGATTTCAATATAGCTTTATCTCTTTCCAATATATCCATACAAATATTTTAACTCATATTTTTGAAAAAAATATAAAATATCAAACTTTATGAAAAATTTTAGCTTATAATATCATAAACAAATATTATGGTTTTTTATATAGCGTTATTTATATTTACATATATCACTTAAGATAGGAGGTGAGCTCATGGAAAGCGTCAGCGGTTATTCATCTAAAGGCGTTTCAAGCAGTAGCATAGATATATTACAGCTACTTGCGTTTGTAGTTTTACCGGTAAGGCTAGTGTACGCTTGGATGTATATATCTGCCCCATTGAGAAGGGTAGTTTTAGCCAGTGGAAAGCTAGACCCAAACTCGCCTTTGTGGGTAGGGCATAAATTCAACTCCTTTTTGCCTCACGCAGCAAATATACTATGGCTTCATGATTTTGTTAGATACTTGGTGCTTCACCCAGATCTTCTAGCTAGTTTTCTATGGGTATTTACTATAATAGAATTCCTTACTGGTTTAGGCATAGCCCTTGGGCTTTTATCAAGACTTAGTGCTATTGGCGGTACGCTTTTACCGCTTGGAATGCTTTTAGGAGCAGGTTGGCAAGGTGCAACTTGTCTTGATGAATGGCAAATAGGCTCTACGGGTGTTGCAATGGGACTGACGTTATTTTTTGCTGGAAGCGGAGTCTTGAGTCTAGACTGTCTTTTGATGAACAAATATCCAAAGCTTAAAGAGAGCGGATGGTTTAAATGGCTTGGTAGTGGTCCAATTTTTGACAACCCCGCTTTTAACAAAATGGCTATAATTGGTGCTGTTTTTGCTTTGTTTGTCACGATGGGGACAAATCAATACTTCCAAGGCGGTGTATGGGGTAAGCTTCACAACTTCGGGAAAGTCCTTGATATAAAAGTATACAATGCACACATACAAAACGGAAACCTCGTTTTTGAAGCCTATAGAATAAGTGGAAGTTCTGCTGCTATGGCTTGGATACCAAAGATAGATCTTGTAAAAGATGGTAAAGTAGTTTATACCTGGAACCAAAAAGCGATAACCTCTTTACCACCTTCAAGTGTAAAAAATATATACATAAACAAAGCTAAGATAAATCAATACGCTCTTGGCATGAGGTTAGGTGCTAAGGCAATAATCACCTTACCGCTACCACAAAATCTAAATTTAACACATGGTCAATACACTCTTGTGCTACATGAGATAGGTGGTCAAAAGTTCAGCACAACATTTACCTATTAAGCTATTCAAATAAATATGCCCCTTTGCGGGGTATTTAAAATTTTGTAAACTTTTACAGAAGTTTTTATGATATAATATACCCATTTTATGAAATCTATCGTTTTAAATAGCTTGTTGGCATTTTCTACTTTGTTAAACATAGGGCTTGTTGCATTTATATTGAAAATATTAAGAAAATCCGAAGACAAAACCTTAGAAAAGCTTTTTAGTATCGGGTTTCCAATACTCATAGTTTCAAAAGATGGCAACATCGTAAAAACTAACGATTTTGCAGCTTCTTTTTATGGAATATCAAAAGAAGAGTTAGAAAACAAAACAGTTTTTGATATAAACACGGCGGGAAAAGAATATCTTATGGAATTTATAAAAAGAGGGCTTGAAAACTCTTATCAAAGATGTCTATTCAAACATAAAACTAAATACGGAGAAAAAGATGTAGAAACCAGCGTAATACCAATAACCTACAAAGGCAAAAAGTATCTTCTATGCATAGTAGAAGACATATCAGAGAAGACTCATATAAAAACCGAGCTTGAGTTAAAGGAAGAACTGCTTAAAAATATATACGAAAATGCACAAGTATGCATACTAATATACGACGAAGAATTCGGGATATTACAAGCCAGTCCATGGTGTTCTAGGCTTTTAGAGTATAAGATAGAAGAGCTTATCGGTAAAAAAATTACAGATATAATAGTAGAAAACAACGAAAGCACTATAAGTGTTTTAAAACCGAGGCCTTATCAAAAAATAGCTGGTGTTTTTACGTTCAAAAGAGCAAACGGCAAACCCATACAAGCAAAACTAATAACATCGGTAATCATTCATCAAGCAAACATGCTAAACATAGCTACAATATACGATATTCAAGAAGAACTAAAGCAAAAAGAAGTGTACAAGGTGCTATCAGAAACAGATGAACTTACAAAAGCTTACAACAGAAGATTCTTTGATGATATTCTAGATGTTTTAGTAGAAACTTACAAAAACAAAACGGCTCCTTTTTCTCTAATAATATTTGATATAGATGATTTTAAAAAAATAAACGACACATACGGACACGACGCTGGGGATTTGATACTAAAACGTATATCGGAGCTCGTGAAAGCCAACATAAGACAAGAAGATATTTTTTGTAGGATAGGTGGGGAAGAGTTTGCCATTATACTAAAACAGATAGATATATTTGGAGCGTATGTTGTTTCAGAAAAACTAAGGAAAATAGTAGAAACTACAGACTTCACTTACAAAGACAAAACTATAAAAACCACTATTAGCCTTGGCGTAACTGAGTTTAGCAAAAACGATACAAAACAGACGTTGTTTAAAAAAGCTGACATAGCGTTATATACATCAAAGACATCTGGAAAAAATATGAGTTATTTATTTTTTGGAGATTTTATGGAAGTATAAATATACTATCAAAAGCTATAAAACATTGACAAAATCTTCAAAAGAATATCTAAAAGCCCTTGGCAAGAGTTTCTTATCTTGGTTTCTATAGCCTATAGCTATCACCATTGTTATTATCTTAAAATCAGGAAGTTTTATAAAATCTCTCAATTTTTTATCGTTAAAACCTTCCATAGGATGCGTCTCGAATCCGAAGCATCTAGCTGTAATCATAAAATTCATAGCAAACAAAGAACTATCTCTAACAGCTTTTAACTTAGCCTTTTCTGGTATTTCATTTTCGTCGTATAATCCGTAGCTGTCTATTATAGCTTTCTTCACCACTTCTTTATTTTCCTCAGTTATATAACCAAGCTCTAACCAGCTATTTACTATATCATCAGCATGCTCGTTGGCAGCTTTTGGGTTTGCTATTACAATTATATCGGCAGACGCCTCCTCTACTTTTGGTTGGTTGTTGCATATTTCTCTCAAAATCTTTTTATTTTGTTTGCTATAAACAAGCACAAGTTCCCAAGGCTGTATGTTGTAAGAAGAAGGGGCCGTTGCAGCTTTATTTATTATATCCTTTAAAACTTCTAAATCTATATCTTTTGTAGAATCAAAAAAGTTTACGGCCCTTCTTCCTAATATAGATTCTATACATTCCATATCATGGACCTATCTGTCTTAAAAATGCTGGCACTTCCTCATTTTTAGTCCATCCACATTCTCCAAGAACTTTGTCAACCACTTCTTTGTCATGGCCAGTTTTAGAAACGAGGAAGTTTATAAAGTCATCCCTTCTACCCTTAAAAGCCTCTATATCGTATAAAGAAACTCCCTGAAATCTAGAGGCTATTCTATCTTTTACTATTTTCCAAGCCACCGGGTGTTCAAAAAGCTTGAAAGTTTTGTCCTTTACAGTTATCTTTACAGATAAATCTTTTATTTGCTCAAGCCTATCTGGATTTATTACAACTATAGCTTCTGCCATTAGAGGGTCTACCGTGTAAAATATGCCAAAAAGCTTACCTAGTATGCGTCTTTGGGTTCTTATTATTAAGTTTAGCTTGTCTTTAACTTCTTTTTCTACTTTATCGTATATAAGCTCGTAATAGTTCAATTGCTCTAGCTCAAGACCGCCTAAATATCTAATAAAATTTGATATATCAACATAGTGAGCCTCTTCGCTGATAAGCTCTTTTTTAGACTCTTCTTTTAGTTTGCCATAATCAGCGGTAACATCTGTGTGAATAGGTGGCATTATGTGAGTGGTGGCCTCTTGCCAGCCAGATTTTATCAAAATTTGCAAGGCCCCACCTTCGTCTATCTTGTATCTTTCCATCAGCAGCTTTTTAAGACCTTCTCTATCGTTTCTATATTTATCAAGTTCCTCATCGGTTAGGTCTATATCTACATACACAAACTTTTCCTTGCCATTTTCATCTGTGGTGATAATATTTTTCCTTCCCTTTATATAGTTTTTAACAAAAGTCCAATCTTCCTCAGTCATTTTTGAATACTCTGGGTGCCATAGTATAGACATATCTTCTTCTAGTTCCATATAAGGTAGATCTTCATACCAAGTGGCTTTATTTAACCTAAGCTCTATACTTTCTTCAGAAGCCTTATACTTTTCTTTTACGTACTTTATAAATTCCTTTCTTTTGAACCTAAACTTTTCTATCTCATCTAAAGTAAGTTCTGGAAACAAAATCTTAAGTTTATACTTTATAAAATCCCAATTACCAAACAAATTTTGAGGCTCTAAAGCCTCATAACCGTAAGGATTTATCTTAAGAAACTCAAGATAATAGCCTAGAAACCTCCTTACCCTTGGGTCAGTATTTATCAATTTGGATATAAAGTCTGGATCGTAAAACTCTATAACGCTTAAAAGCCTAGCTATGTTTATCTTCTTTATGTCTTGAGCATGACATATCTCAAGCAAAAACCTTTTTGGTATGTCCTTATTCTCACAGTATTGATTTAAGACATCCATCTCTTTTCTTAGCAAGCTCCTAAAGAAAGCTACTTTCTCCCTAGAAGACAGTTGTTCCTTTAAAATAAGATTGTCTATCATATGAAACACCTCCTTTAGAATTCAATATAAAGCCATCTGTCGTATATACAATTAAATTAAAGGGGTATTTTATAAGCTATAGTTATAAAGGTATTCTTTTATATTCTTATATAATTTTTCTTTAAAAGCCAGAAAACAAATTTTAATTGACAAAAAACTTTTATTTGTTACCTTTAAACTTAAAGGAGGGCAATATGAATTTTTTACATAGAGAAGAAAGCCCATTAACACCTAAAGAGTGGGAAAGTATAGACAATGTAGTGGTAAGCACTGCAAAAAACAACCTCGTAGGTAGAAGGTTTATAGAGCTAACACCGGCTTTAGACCCATCGATACAAGCCGTGGCCTACGATGTAATATCAAAAACCAACGACGGAGCTTGTGGGTTGTTTGGTGACAAAGAATGTGGGCTAGTAAAAGTAAAATCAAGGAAGTTTTTACCGATACCTCAAATATACAAAGATTTTAAAATACATTGGAGAGATATTGAAACCAGTAGAAAACTCAATACACCGCTTGATTTTGGCATAGTAGCATCAGCAACAAGGGAAGTGGCTATCTCAGAAGATAGGTTTATATTCCAAGGAGATGAAGAGATAGGGTACCCAGGTTTAACAAATGTAGAAGGAAGAAGCGTTGTTAAAAAATTTAGCTTTGAGGAAGAGGGCGGCATATTCAAAACAGCGTTAAGTTGCGTTGAGACGCTGGTAAAAAACGGTTTTACTACGAATTTGGCTTTTGTGATGAATCCAAAAGACTATACCAAAGCTTTTAGAATATATGGAAATACTGGCACTTTGGAGATAAGCCATATAAAAGAGCTATTTGACGTGGGAGTTTTTACAAGCTACGCTGTAGATGAGGGTAAAGCTGTGGCAGTAGCTACAGGCGTTGAGAATATGGATATATTCATTGTCCAAGACATGATAACTTCTTTTCTAGCTTATGAAAACATGGATTATTACTTCAGGGTTTTTGAGATTTTAGCTTTTAGAATAAAAAACCCTTCCGCTGTAGTAACTGTAGAATAAAGGAAGCTTTATGGAAAAAGACAAAGTTATAGAATTTATAAATTACAACATAAGTTTAGAGCATTCTGCTATTGTACAATATTTATTTCACGCTTACACAATACACGATGAGGGCTTAGAAAATAAGCTCGAGGAGATAGCAAGAGAGGAGATGAAACATCTTCGTATGTTCGCCCACAAAGTAGTAGAACTAGGAGGCATACCAGCCATCGATAAAAGAACGGAAGTTTTCCTTGAAGCTCCTACGGTTAAAGATATACTGCAACTTGACATAGAAGCTGAGACCATGGCTATAAAAGAATATTCAAAACAGCTAAGCAATATACAAGATAAAAGCATAAAAAAATTGTTTGAAAGGGTCATAGAAGACGAAAAATCACATCTGCATATTTTCAAAGATCTTCAGAGAAAGGTAGTAGAAATCTCAAAAGGTTTGGGAGAAAACGATATCTTAGACGAAAATATGGCAAAGATAGTAAATATATTAAACAAATATTTACAAAAACAGTATCAAACAATACTTGATACTTTATACCAATCTTTTATGACAAGACATAAGGATATTAGCTTAAGCGATGAGTTAGAGCAAAGAGCTATAGACAAGATGAAACACTTTGGTTGGATAGCCGAAGAGATAGCAGAAAAAGGTCAAAAGCCAGATTTTTCTCTACCAAACGCTGTAAACAGAGTTGAAAACAAAGAGAGCATTATCGCCTATCAGATAAAAGATCAAAAAGACTCTTCCGAAGAAATAAAGGCTATAGAAAATACCATCGAGGATAAAGATCTAAAATGGATTTTGGATAGGATATCAAGAAGAGAGATACATTACAAAGACTTAGAAGCTTTCTTAGAAAATCCAAATACAAAAGAAGAAGATATAACCAAAATAGTACAAGCTTTAACCGTAGGCAGTTTATTTAAAAAGAAATAACTTATTTTAGATTACGGTAGATTCTAAAGCCTTAAAACCTCCTTCTATATTAAAAGCCCTAAAACCTAAGCTATTTAGCATATCTACCACGTATTTACTTTTGTTACCACTGTTGCAAACTACATAATAATCTTTCGTTTTATCAAGGTAGCATTCTAGGTTTTGATTATCCACCAATTCATCAAAAGGAATATAAATGTATTCATCACAACAAAATATATCCATAACTCGCTGTACATTAAAATCTGTTTTATCCATCCTAACATCCAAAAGAACACGAGAATTTGCCATATCCATTATTAAATGCCTCCGTTATGTTTTTATTTTAAAGCCCAAGCAGGAACGCATCCTGCAAGGACTTGTGGAGCTAAATAGAGGTAGGTCTATGGGTTTTATTCATCGCTTGAGTCGCTTGAGTTATCTTCAGAATCTTCTTTTTGTTGTGTGTCATCCTCAGCAACTAGATAAGACTGATTAGTTTTAACAGACGTACCAACTACAGCATGCTGGGACAAAGCTTCAGCATGGCTTGGCATATTTGCCCCTACAAATAAGACAGCCCCTAAAAGAGCCAAAAGCCTTGGTGCAGATACGATAAGGTTTCTCATAACGCTTACCTCCTTTTAAAGATAAAAAAAATATAAAATTGTCAAGTGAAATTGTAATGAAAAAATAAAATTTTTATAAAAATATCAAATTATATTTACTATACACATTTTATAACCCAATTGCTAATTATGATCAAAGTTTAACTATTTTTAGCAAAGTAATATTATTTTTATGGCTTGTTTAAAAGCTTGTAGAAAAAAAATTGGTTTATAATAAGAAGTATGAATATAGACGAGCTTGTAATAAACAGCATTAGATTTTTAAGTGTAGATGCCGTAGAAAAGGCAAACTCAGGACACCCAGGTATGCCTCTTGGCACAGCTCACATAGGATATATACTCTTCGATAGGATTTTAAAATACAATCCAGAAAACCCTAAATGGGTAAATAGAGATAGATTTATATTATCAAACGGGCATGGTTCCATGCTCTTATACTCCCTTCTATACCTTTATGGATTTGACATAACCCTTGAAGATATAAAAAACTTCAGACAATTAGGAAGCAAAACGCCAGGACACCCAGAGAGCTTTGTTACAAAAGGAGTAGAAGCTACCACAGGACCACTGGGCCAGGGTATAGCAAACGCCGTAGGTATGGCTATGGAACAAAAACATCTTAGCGCCATATGCAACAAACTTGACGAGCCCATATTGGATTACAAAGTCTTTTGCATGGTTGGAGACGGAGATTTGATGGAAGGAATATCGTACGAAGCGGCAGCTTTGGCAGGGCACCTTTGTCTTGACAATCTATTTATAATCTGGGACAACAACCGTATTACTATAGATGGAGACACAAGCTTAGCCTGGAGTGAAGATGTATTAAAACGTTTTGAAAACTTTGGTTTTACAGTAAGGCATATAGAAGATGGATACAACATCGAGCTTTTAGAAAATACCATAAGAGAACTTCTAACAAATCAATCAAAGCCGGTATTTTTATCGGTAAAAACTCATATAGGTTATAAAAGCATAAAACAAGACAGCGCCGAAGCACATGGGGCTCCTCTTGGAAAAGAAGCTGTGGCAAAGCTTAGGGAAACTTTAAACTGGCCCTATGAACCTTTCCACATACCTCAAGAAGTGTTGGATTACACAAGAAGAAAGGTAGAAGAAGGTAAAGCCCTAGAGCAAAAATGGCAAGAAAAGTTGTCAAAATACAAAGAAACCCATAAAGATGTCGTAGATATATTATCAAGAAATATAGATTTAGAAAACGTGATATCCCATATACCAAGGTTTGCGGAAGATATGGCCACAAGGCAAGCCTCCGGCAAGGTGTTAAATGCGATAGCACCACATATGCCAACACTGTTTGGTGGTTCGGCAGATTTACACGAATCAAACAACACATACATTCACAACGAAGGGGACTTTGAAGCCACAAATTACTATGGAAGAAACATACATTTTGGCATAAGAGAGCATGCTATGGGAGCTATAGCCAACGGTATGGCTTACGGAGGTATTACAACTCCATACGTGGCAACGTTTTTGGTATTTTCAGATTATATGAGGCCCAGCATAAGAGTGGCCGCTCTTTCAAAGCTACACGTGATATACATATTCACCCATGATTCTATAGGCTTAGGAGAAGATGGACCCACACATCAACCCATAGAACACATACCTTCTTTAAGACTTATACCAAACCTATGGGTAATGCGCCCTTGCGATGCCAACGAAACCGCCTACTGCTGGGAGTTGGCTTTAAGAAGAAAAGACGGTCCTGTAGCGCTTATACTATCTCGACAAAAGCTAAAAACTTTAGATAGGACAAAGTATACAAAGGAAAACATGGCAAGATACGGAGCATATGTGCTCTCTGGTGCTCCAAATCAAGAATTTACAATAATAGCATCTGGGTCTGAAGTAAGCCTTGCTTTAGCCCTCCAAGACAAGCTAGCTGAAAACGGCATACAGTCTTCTGTAGTAAGCGCCCCTTGTTTAGAGCTTTTTGAAATGCAAGATGAATCTTATAAAAAAGAAGTTATTCCAAAAAACACAAAGCACATAGTAATAGAAGCTGCCAAAGGAGATATCTGGTATAAGTATGTAAACAAAGATGCTCTTATAGTGTCTATGGAAACTTTTGGTAAATCTGGGAAAGGTCCAGATGTTATGAAGCACTTTGGTTTTGACGAAGATTTTATATATCAAAAGGTAAAAGAAAGATGGCTTTAGAAGAAAAAAAATTAAGTCTTCACGCAACCACCGTAATAGCCGTTAGAAAAGACGGCAAAACTGCCATAGGAAGCGATGGACAGGTAACGCTTGGTTCCCAAATCCTAAAACACGGTGCAAAAAAGATTAGAAGGCTTCACAAAGGGACGGTGCTTGTAGGTTTTGCAGGCGGGGCTGCAGATGGATTGGCGCTAATGGAAAGGCTTGAATCGAAGCTTGAGGAGCATAGAGGAAATTTAGCAAGAGCGTCTGTGGAGCTTGCCAAAGAATGGCGCACAGATAGATATCTAAGAAGGTTAGAAGCGGTCTTGATAGCTTGTGACAAAGAAAGCATGTTTTTACTATCTGGTAACGGAGATGTCATAGAACCAGATGAGCCTATCTTGGCTACTGGGTCTGGTGGTGATTTTGCAAGAAGCGCTGCCAAAGCTCTATACTATCACACCGACAAAAGCGCCGAAGACATAGTAAAAATATCCCTAGATATAGCATCAGATATATGCGTGTATACCAACAAGCACTTTAGCATAGAAGTATTGTGAAATGCATAAGCGTAGTTATACCCTCTTACAACGCTTCTAAATTTTTGCTAAAAGCTATAAACTCTGTAAAAAATCAAACATACGCTCCAAAAGAGTTAATAGTAATAGATGATGGGTCCTCTGACAACACAAAAGAGCTTCTAAAAGATATAAAACTACCTTTTGATTTTAGGCTTTTAACAAACGAAAAGAACAAAGGAAGAAGCTATTCAAGAAACTTAGGAGTAAAAGAAAGCGCTTGCGATTTTATAGCGTTCTTAGACGCAGACGATATATATTTTCCTCATCATCTTGAAGAGTTATCAAAAGAAAAAGAGGATTTGGTTTATTCTATTCCAAGAACCTTCATAGATGAAGAAGATAAGATAACAAGGGTATCAAAAAAGTTTTATAAAGATTTAAAAAGCATGATTCTTGGAGGGATGGTAGGATATCCATCTGGTATCATGGTAAGAAAGGAAAGTTTTCTTGGTTTTAACGAAAACCTTCACCAAAGAGAAGACTGGGAGCTATTTTTAAGATACTATAAAAAAGGCCTCGATATAAAGATTATCGATAAAAACACCGTAGGAATAAGAGAGCATGGCAAAAGAACAAGCCGGTCAAAAGAGTATTTTTACTACACCATGAAGGTGTACGAGATGCACACAGATATAGCCGATGCCAATATGTATCTTAGTATATCTGAAGCCGCCTTTAGGTTCAAAGAAAAATCTTTAGGTTTTGAGTTTTTAATAAAAGCCCTAAAACAGAATCCAAAAGCTTTAGATATGAGAAGACTTTGGAATATAATAAAAAGAATACCAAAAGTATAATGAATAATTTTAGGCTTTTAAAACAACAAATTTCTTTTATATTAAATTAAAAGTTTAGGAGGTTAAACTATGGAAGTTATTAAACGTTCTGGCGCAAGAGAAAAATTAGACCTTTTAAAGATAAGAACAGTTTTAGAAAACGCTTTATCTTTGCTAAAAGAGTGGAAAACTGCGAAAGATGTATCTGCCCAAGATATAGAAGAATGGACAATGGAAGATCTAAATGAAATCAACATAGATGAGATAATGGAGGATATAGAAATAAACCTATTTGACGGTATAGAAACTTCTGTGATATTCCAAAGCATACTGCACTCTCTTTTATCAAGAGCTATAGATGATCCAATATACGACGCCATGGCAAGAAACGTGCTTTTACAAAGAATATACAAGCAAGCTTTCGGTGGTATGTATTCGCCTAAGAAAGCTTACAAAGAGCTTTTTATAGACTATATAGACAACGCTGTAGAACTTGGGCTTTTAGATGAAAAGCTGGCTTCTTACTATGACCTTGAAATGCTTGCCTTTGAGTTAGTGCCCAAAAGAGACCAACTTTTAAAGTTTAACGGCCTATACAACCTCATGGACAGATACCTTATAAAGGACTTAGACACCGGAAACATCTTAGAGGCTCCTCAATGGTTTTGGATGAGAGTGGCAATGGGTGTGGCTTTGGTAGAAAAAACTCCTGAAGATAGAAACCATTGGGCTATAGAGTTCTATCACATGATGTCAAGCATGGAGTTTATCCCATCCACTCCAACACTTTTTAACTCTGGCACAAGGTTTCCACAACTTTCTTCTTGCTTTGTGGTGGATTTTGAAGACGATCTTTCTAAAATCTTTGAAACTGTGAAACAAGTAGGTATGCTAAACAAACACGCCGGAGGAGTTGGGCTACCAGCTACAAAATTAAGAGCAAAAGACTCAATAATAAGAAGCATTCAAGGAAAATCTTCAGGTATAATACCGTTTTTAAAGATAATAGACGAAACGATAACAGCGGTATCTCAAGGCGGAAGAAGAAGAGGTTCCGCTTTAGCTTCGTTGGAACCATGGCATCTTGATGTATTTGATTTTGTGAGGACAAAAAGAAAATGGGGCGATGATTCCCAAAGGTTTAAGAACCTAAAAATTGCGCTGTTTTTAAATGATGAATTCATGAGAAGAGTTGAAGAAAATGGGGACTGGTATCTTTTTGACCCAGCAGACTGTCCAAAATTAATAAGCGCTTACGGTAAAAAGTTTTCTAGAGAATATTCAAAATGTATAAGGAAAGCTTTATCTGGAAAGATAAGACATAAAAAGATAAAAGCGGTGGAACTATTTAAAGAGGCTATAGAAAACACCATACAAACTGGAGAACCTTGGTATACATTTAAAGACCCCATAAATATAAGACACCCAAACAAACATACTGGAACAATCCTTACCACAAACTTATGCACAGAGCAACTTTTGGTATCTACCTACGATTCCATAGAGTCTTGCAACTTAGGCTCTTTGGTGTTGCCCAAATTCTTAGACAAAAACAAGAACAACCTTGATTGGGAAAAATTTAAAGCGGTTATAAGAAAAGCCATAAGGTTTTTAGACAACGTCATAGATGCCAACTACTATGCTTTAGAAGCTGTGGAAAAAGGCACAAAACAAAGTAGAAAAATAGGTCTTGGGTTTATGGGATATCAGGATATGATAGAAAAGCTAAAACTACCAGTAGATTCAAAAGAGGCTTTAAAGCTTTTAGACAAAATAGGAGAGACAATGTCTTACGTTGCCATAGAAACCTCTGTGGAACTTGCCAAAGAAAGAGGCACGTATCCAAACTTTGAGGGTTCGGACTGGTCAAAGGGCATTTTACCAATAGATACTCTGGAGCATCTTTTCAGAGAAAGATTATTTACAAGTGAAAACTACAAGTCTGCCACGGATTACAGCGATGACACAGATTACGTTGACGAGAACATAGATTACAAAAAGCTCGTTGATAAGTATGTAGGGATTGCGTGGCATACTTGTGAGGCGTGGCATCCTTGTCTTGATGATTATGAAGATAAAGGTTGGCCAATTTATAACTGGGAAGAACTAAGAGAAAAGGTAAAACAAGGCATAAGAAACGCTTGTCAGACAACCCTTGCACCTACAGCCACAATATCTATAATAGCTGGCACATCTCAAAGCTTTGAACCCTATTACGCTTTGGTATACTCAAGGACAAACATAGCTGGAAGGTTTTTAGAAGTAAACGAAAACTTTATACGTGATTTGAAAGGGCTAGGCCTTTGGGACAAGCTAAGAGAAGATGTACTACTACAACAAGGCTCCATACAGGATATAAAAGAAATACCTAAAGAGATAAAAGATATATACAAAACTGCCTATGAAATAGACACAGAAGTCTATATAAAACAAGCGGCAATCCTTCAAAAGTGGATTGATTCTTCAATATCAAGAAACCTTTACTTCAATACCAGAGACCCACAAAAGATAATGGAGATATATCTAAAAGCTTGGAAATACGGGCTAAAAGCTACATATTATGCTTTTATGCCAGCAAAGATAAAAACAGAAGGAAAATATGTACATGAGGATTTAAAAGAACAACAACTATCATCCTCGTCAAATACAACTCCATCTCAATTAGATAAAAAAGAAGAACAAGTTAAGTCTAAAGAGAGACCTACAAGTCTGCCACGGGATACAAGTCTACCACGGGATGCAAGTTTACCACGGGATACCGCTGTCAACAAATCCACTAAAAAAATGGCAGACTTGGAAGGTATATCAGGCTCTAGAGAAAATAACGGCAAAAAAGAAAAATCAGATACGCCTGAGATACTTCCCTTGGATGAAGTGATGAAACAACAAGGATATTGCGAAGAGTGCGGGAATTGATAAAGTAATTTCATGAAAAAACTTATAGCTATAATGGGCCTCGGCATTCTTTTCTTGCTGAGGCTTATTTTTACATTTGACAAGAGAAACAAAATATAACTTTTTATACTTTGTTTATGTTACAATAAATATGCCGTGATTTTTTACGAAAAAGTTAGTAAAGATTTATGGAAGTTATTAGAGGTTAGTTTCAGCGCCATATATATTGGTATATTCTTAGGATGTATAGCACTTTTTATAAAAGGAGATAACTATACAATATCCTTTAGCACAGCCATAAAACACATAACCTATTCGTTTTATATAGATAGATTATCTTTGTTTTTTATAGGTATTGTAGCTTTTAACGGGGCAATAAACAATATATACGCTTTAGATTACATAGAAGAGGAAAATTACGATAAAAAAATTTTAATAGCAATGTTAACAAACATTTTCATACTATCTATGATATTAGTGTTATTGAGTGCAAACGTGTTTACGTTCGTATTGTTTTGGGAAATTATGAGCATACTTTCATTTTTCTTAGTATTGTGGGATTTTAAAAAAGAAGAAAATTATAAAGCCTCTTTAATATACATAGTAATGACACATATAGGAACAGCATTTATACTTCTTAGCTTCATAGGATTTTATATAAACACAAAGACGCTGGACTTTACTCACTGGCAAAATATATCTTTGAATCAGCACTGGACGATATGGATATTCTTATTTTCAGCGCTTGGGTTTGGTATGAAAGCGGGCTTTTTAGGCCTTCACAACTGGTTGCCAAAAGCTCATCCTGTTGCGCCTTCTTTTGTTTCAGCGCTTATGTCTGGACTCATGATAAAAATACCCATATACATGTTTATACGGTATTACTTTTACTTTATAAAGCAGTATCCAATAAGTTTTGGGCTTTTAATATTGATAATAGGCAGCGCAACGATGCTCTTTGGAATATTAAACGCCTCCATTCAAAACAGACTAAAAAGCATGCTGGCTTATTCTTCTATGGAAAACATAGGTATTATAGTTGTAGGCTTAGGACTCTCCATGATTTTTAAAAGCTTAAACGCAACATACATATACTCTTTAGCTTTGGCAGCTACTTTGTTTCATATATTAAATCATTCGCTGTTTAAATCTCTTTTGTTCATGAGCGCTGGTTCTGTTATAACAAAAACACATACTCAAGACATGTCTGAATTAGGCGGGATAATAAAGCATGCACCTAAGCTAAGCATAATCACACTTATTGGTATACTTAGCCTTATAGCAACACCACCTTTTAATGGATTTATAAGCGAATGGCTTCTCTATCAAGGGCTTCTTCTTTCTTTAAAGGTTAAAACTTCTTACGTATGGGTAGTATCACCTATTGCAGCATCTATTTTAGCACTAACAGGTGGTATAGCAATGTTAAGCTCGGTAAAGTACTTTGGCATAACATTTTTAGGAAAACCAAGAAAAGATATAAAGATAAAATCTGACATAGGAAACCTAAGCTTAATTTCTACTGGAATTTTGGCATTAGCTTGTTTTTTCACAGGTATCTTGCCGTTTTTTGTATTTTACTTTATAAACAACATAATACCCGTTCCTATATATGTAAGAGAGTTTTTTGAGATTAAAAGCACGGAAAATTTCGGTTCGATAGCACCGTTTTCCATAGGTATGCTGATTATTTTTGCGCTCTTATTGAGCATATATATAAACAAATACATATCAAAACGCTCAATCTATTATAAAACATGGGCGTGCGGACAAGAAAACGTGCCAAGAAACGCCCAGTATAGCCCAGAAGGCTTTTCTCAGCCTATAAAAAAGATTACATCAAAGCTCTACAAAGACAAAATTGATATCTTTGACACAATTTACGGTTATATAACCAAGAAGATACTAGATAGCTTAGAAGCGCTAAAATATAAAGTTCAATCTGGTCTTATGCAAAGATACATACTATATATGGCTCTTACGTTGATACTTTTAATGTGGCTTAGCAAAATCTATGGATAAGGTAATAGGTGTTTTACAACTTGTGCTCTTCGTAGCTGTTGCGCCAGCGGTAAAGGGCTTTATACATAAGTTAAAATTAAATCTAAGGGGTCGAAAGGGTCCATCTATAATACAGCCTTACAAAGATATCTTTAAACTTTTGAGAAAAGAATCGGTAATATCAAAAGATGCCTCGTTTATATCGAGAATAGCACCTATTCTAGTGCTGTTGGCTTTGATAGTGAATGTGTGTTTTATACCTGTGTTTAGCCAGCACACACTGTTATCTTTTACAGGCGATGTTATAGCGTTTATATACGTGTTTGGGCTTTCAACGTTTTTTATGGCTTTGTATGGTATGGACCAAGGTTCTGCTTTTGGAGGGCTCGGGTCAGCAAGAGAAATGACCATAGCATCTTTAGCAGAGCCTACTTTTATGATGATTATGTTTACCTTTTCTTTGGAGTACAATACCTCAAACATAAGTGAAATTTTCATAAGAGTTCACAACAGTTCTTTTAACGTGCCAATAGCCTACGTATTCAGTCTTCTGGCACTATTTTTTGTATCTATGGCAGAAAATGCAAGGATACCTTTCGATAATCCTGAAACTCATCTGGAGCTTACAATGGTACACGAAGCGATGATTTTGGAAGCAAGCAGCAAATATTTAGCCATATTTGAACTAAGCTCTTATATAAAACTACTTTTGTTTATAAGCATAGCCAGCAATATATTTTTACCATTCTTATATTCCTCAAACATGCTTCTAAACATATTGTTTTACATATTAAAGATTTTTTTATTTTCTATCCCTATATCTATAGTAGAACTTTCTATAGCAAAATTTAGGTTCTTTAGGATACCTGACCTTTTAATGATATCTTTTACATTGGCGGTATTGGGGTTTGTGCTTTACTATGCTTAGGGGAAAACTATGAATTTAAATATTAGTTTGAGCGAGTTTGTAGAATTCATGGCAGCCTTATCGTTGTTTTTTGCCATATTGCAGACTGCCAGTCATAGGCTTGATTTTGCCATAAAAACCTACACATTCCAGTCTTTAGCGCTAAGTATCACTATGTTTTTAAGCGTATTCTACTACTTTGATTATGAGCTTATACTATCCGCAGTTTTAACGCTTTTAATAAAAGCTATACTCATACCTAACGTTATGAAAAAAATAACGGAAAAAATAGTAGAAGACGAATCCGTGAAGCCCTTTATAAATTTCACGTATTCAATACTCATATGCGTCTTTATAGTCATATTCTCATTTTATGCCATGAGCAACACATTTTACTCTGTGAGCAGTTCTTCTATGATGCAAAAGATACTGGCTATAGCTGTGGCAATAATATTTGTAGGGATTTTCCTTATGTTTGCTAGAAAAAAAGCGCTTATACAAGTTATAGGATTTTTAACGTTAGAAAACGGCATCATACTAGGAGCTACTTCTACCGTAAAGGGCTTACCGCTCATAGTAGAAGTGGGCGTGTTCTTCGACGTGTTTGTAGGGGCTATCATGGCTGGCATACTCATTTTCCATATAAAAGATACGTTTGACAGCTTAGATACATCTAAACTATCGGATTTGAAAGAATGATTACACTACTTTTGACAGAACTAATAGGCATAGTGATTTTACCGTTTTTGGCTTTTAACAAAAATAGATACGTTCAAGCATTTTTACAATTTATAAATTTTGCAACATTTTTATATTTTTTTAAAAGTTTAAAAACAAACGGTCCTTACTATGGGACATACTTTATGCTAGATAGTGTAAACCTAATACTAATAGGTATTGTAAGCACGATAGGTTTCCTCACCTATCTTTACAGCATAGGATATCTTGAAAAAGAAAAACAGCTAAAAGAAGCAAAGCTAAAGGAATTTTATTTTTGGACAAACGCATTTATGTTCAGCATGTTTCTTTTAGTTATAACAAGCAATCTTGGGATTATGTGGGTAGCCATAGAAGCCACTACGCTATCTACCACATTTTTAATAAGCTTTTACAAAAATAAAACAGCCGTAGAAGCCGCTTGGAAGTATATAATGCTTTGCTCATTAGGTATAGCGCTGGCGCTTTTTGGTATAATACTCATATATTTTGGCGTAATAAATATAACTGGAGCAGGGCTTGGCTCTTTGAATTGGGAAAACATAATACAAGTGGCAACAAAGATAAACAAAGAGCTATTAAAAATAAGCTTTATATTTGTATTGGTAGGTTTTGGAACAAAAATGGGTTTAGCACCGCTTCATTTTTGGCTGCCAGATGCACATTCTGAAGCACCAACTCCAATTAGTGCATTGATGTCCTCAGTGCTTTTAAGCTGCTCTTTCTATGTGATAATTAGGATATTTAGCATAGATATACATGCGGGTCTTGGTAATTACATCTATCATACGTTGCTTTACATGGGGCTTTTTAGTATAATGCTAGCGGCTATCTTTATACCAAGGTCAAAGGACTACAAAAGGCTGTTGGCTTACTCTACGATGGAACATATGGGTATATTGGCTTTTAGCGTAGGCATAGGCTCTTTTGAAAGCTTTTTTGCAAGTCTTTTGGGTCTTATAGCACATGCTCTTACAAAAACTCTCATGTTTATGGGAAGTGGTTCTATTTTGGTTAATCTTCATACTAAAAGCATTAAAGACATAAAAGGCTTGTTTGCCATACTGCCGATTACGGCGTTCTTTGTAGCTCTTGGAGTTTTCGCTATCACCGGTGCACCGCCGTTTTTATTGTTTGTATCAGAGTTTTTAACACTTTTATCGGCTTTTAAAGAAGGTTTTATGTGGCAAGGGATGCTGGTTTTGCTTGGTTTTTCTCTCATCTTTTTTGGGTTTGTCGAAAGCTTTTTTGGTATGCTTACAAAAGAACCCACATTTTCTGAAAAAAAAGAACACATCTTCATGCTTATACCTATGGGTATATTGCTTGTTACCATAATAGGTTTTGGGCTTTTCTTACCAAACGATATAAAAACCTTAATAGATAGCGCTGTCAATACAATAGGAGTAAAAAGATGAAGCACTACATAGAATCTCTTTTGCACTCCGATGATTATCAATTTCTAGGGCTTTTTGTAAGCGATAAAACAAAAGAACAAGGGGTATTTATTTTAAGATATTTATTTTACGATATTAAAAACAAAAAACTAAATGCAGTTGAAATAAAAACAGAAAAGGAATTTCCACACATAAACGTACCTGCGCTTGATTGGTACGAGAGGGAAGCCTACGACATGTTTGGGCTTATACCAACTCCGATATCAAAGCTAAGACCCTTGATGCTTTTTCCAGAAAACTATCCTAAAGATTTCCATCCGTTAAGAAAAAATGCAAACTTAAACATAAACTACAAAGGCTACCAAGAATACGAATATGAAAACTTTGAACCGGAGGGCTCGTTTAAGATACTTGTGGGGCCAATCCACGCCGGCATTATAGAGCCTGGACATTTTAGATTTACGCTAAACGGGGAGCCGATATTAAAACTTGAAATAAGACATTTTTATAAACATAAAGGTATAGAAAAGTTGGCAGAAGGAAAACCAATAGAGTTTGGTTTAAGGCTATCAGAAAGGATATCCGGTGATCATAGTATAGCGCACTCGCTCGCTTTTGTAAAAGCAGCAGAAACAATATACGACATAGATATACCACCAAAAGCCGCATATATAAGAGCCATCTTGTTAGAGTTAGAAAGGTTGATGTGCAATATAAACGACTTTGCTTTTATATTCCAAGACGTAGGATATAGCTTTGGCGCAGAGAAGGTATTTGCTATAAAAGAGATGCTGATGAGACTAAACGAAGCCTTGACAGGCAACAGATTCAACAGAGGTATAATAAAAGTAGGGGGCATATCAAAAGAAATTGATTTAAACGTTGTTAAAGATGGTATAAGGCTTTTAAAAAAGGAATATTTAAAATATAAAAAACTCTTCTTAAACTCCTCTACAATATTAGAAAGGACCGATACAACAGGTAAAGTTTCCTACGAAACTGCAAAAAAATACGCTGCTCTTGGTTATATAGCAAAAGCAAGTGGACTATACTTTGACACAAGAAAAATGATGGAAAACAAACTTTACGGGCCTTTGATAAAAGAGTTTAGACTTAAAAACGGCGATGTTACTGCGAGATTGAAAGTGCGGTTTAACGATATAGAAGAGAGCTTTAACATAATAGAAGAGTTTGCATCAAACACACCCCAAGGGGATATATACAAAGACTATGGAAAAAAGGAAGGCTACAGCTTTGGCTTTGAAGAAGGACAAAGGGGCAACATAACTCATATGCTTGAGATAGAAAACGGCCTAATATCAAGATGGAAAATAAGAGACCCGTCTTTTCACAACTGGCCTATTATACAAGAGGCGGTTTTAGGTGATATAATAGCAGATTTTCCGCTTATAAACAAAAGCCTAAACCTATCTTACGCTGGAAACGATTTGTGAGGTAATTTATGTTTAACGTGATAAAGACTTTTTTAAAAGAAGGCATAAAAACAGAAGACATAAGCTCTTACAACGAGGACAACGTAGTTGTGTATAAAAAACTACCGAAGATATTAAAATGTAGCCTGAACATAAGACATGTAGATTGTGGTTCTTGCAACGCCTGCGAGTATGAGCTTACAGCTTTATCAAACATATTTTACGATATGGAAAGGTTTGGTATAAGGTTTGTAGCCTCTCCGAAACATGCGGATGCTTTAACTGTAACAGGACCGATAACAAGAAACATGTATAAACCCCTTTTAGACGCTATAGAAAACGTACCAAACCCGAAAGTTATTATAGCTATAGGAGATTGTGCCATGGACGGCGGTATATTCAAAGGAGCCTACGGAATAGTAGGTGGTCTAAAAGATATAAACATAGAACCACATATTTTAATAAAAGGCTGCCCTCCACCCCCAAAAGATATAATAAACGGCATTTTAAAAGGGTTTGAAGACTAAAAACGTTTATAATACTTAAGATGAAAATAGGAATGTTTGACTCAGGAGTAGGTGGACTTACTGTTTTAAAATCTGTAAGGGAAGCTTATGATAAAGTAGATATTGTATATCTTGGAGATACGGCCAGAGTCCCTTACGGCATAAAATCAAAAGAGACTATTATAACTTACGCAAAAGAAAGCGCAAACTTCCTAATAAATCAAAACGTGGATATGATACTGATAGCTTGCAACAGCGTAAGCGCCAACGCTATGGAAGCACTTCAAGAAACGTTTGATATACCTATAGTAGGTGTTATAGAAGCCGGTGTTGAAGCTGCTCTTAAAAGCTCTAAAACAAAGCACGTAGGTATTATAGGCACTACAGCCACCATAAATAGCAACAAATATCAAGAGCGTTTAGAGGCTTTTAATATAAAAACTTATGGAAAAGCATGCCCTCTTTTTGTACCGATAGTAGAAGAAAAACTCATAAACACTGATATTTCAAAAAAAACTGTAGAGTTTTATTTAAAGGAGTTTAAAGATTTAAAAGATATAGATACAATAATTCTTGGATGTACCCATTACCCTCTTTTGGAGAAAGATATAAGAGAGTTTTTACCACATATAAACTTGGTGAGCTCTTCAGACGCCATAATATCTTATATAAAGGACATCGTTAAAAACGAAGGAGATGCCACCACAAAACTCTATTTTACAGATATATCAGAAAATACATCAAAACTTGTAGAGTATATAATGGGTCAAAAATATGACTTAAAGTATATAAACGTAGAATCGCTTTCTATCAACTGCTAACACCCTTTATATGCCTTCCGCCATCTATTGGAAGTATAGCACCTGTTATAGAAGTTGTCTCTAAAAAAAGCTTTAAAACGCTGTATATATCCTCAAGACTAACTTCCTTTTTTAAAGGAGTGTTTGCTACTATCTTATGCCATTCTTCGTTTTCCATATCTTCTGGTTTTAGCACGGGTCCCAAAGCCAAGGCGTTTACTAAAACATGAGGTGCAAACTCTTTAGCAAGCGTCAGAACAGCCCCGTGAAGCCCTGCTTTTGCTACAAAATAAGGTGCATAATCTTTGTAAGGAGTATGCATTATAGCCCAGTCTCCAAAGGCCACAATTCTTCCCTTTACATGCCCCTCATTTTTCATCATCATCTTAAAAGCTTCAACACCGATATTTAAAAAAGACTCCACTATAACGCTGTTGTAATATCTGTACTCTTCTATACTAAAATTGTTTATAGGTACCTTATAATAAGGAGATGCCATATGTATAAAAGCTTCTATCTTACCAAACCTTTCAAATACAACATCAACTACCCCAGAAGAGTCCTTAGATAAATCTCTTTTTATACAAAAAATGCCTTCTATTTCATCGCAGGGGTTCTTGCTGTTATAAACAACAGCTACATTCTTACCATCTTCTAAAAATTTCTTTGCCACATAAAGTCCTATTCTTCTTGCTCCAGTGATTATAATAGCCATGCAAATTATTATAGAGATTTCTAATAAAAAAGAAGACGTTAATTTGTCATAAACTCTTCTTACAAATTTTTCCATCTTTATACATTTAATTTCATCAAAAATATGTATCGTTAAAATTTATATTTATTATCATAGTATTTAGATTTTAATAATATTATCATTGTTAAGATGAGTGATTTTGAAATAAGTAAAGAGCTTGATATTACCGGTGAGATATGTCCTTTTACATTTGTGAAAAGCAAGTTAGTTTTAGAAACTATGGAAAAAGGCCAAATCCTTAGAGTTATCGTAGATTACGAACCATCGGCGGTTAGCGTACCAAAAAGCATGACGGATGAAGGCCAAGAAGTACTAGCCACCAACAAGATAGACGATAAAAGGTGGGAGATAATCGTTAGAAAAACAAGATGAACATACTTATAGTGGTAACATCAAACCCATTTTCAAAAGACTTTGACAGCGTATACAAGCTATCAAAAGCCCTTATAGGAAAAGCGGATGTAACGATTTTTTTAAGCGGCAACGGTACTTACTGGCTTAGCTACGACATGACAAAACAGTTTTTAGATATTGGTATAAAGATAATATACTGTGCTCATTCAGCCCGTCAAAGGGGAATTGAAGAGTCTATAAAATCTCAAAGCTTTATATCAAGCTCTTCTTACGATATGTTTAGAAAAATATCAGATTTTGATAAGGTCATAAACTTTAACTAATATGATAAGCTTTATACTTAAATCAGAACCTTTTTCTTGGAAAGCCCACGAAGGGTTGAGGCTTGCCGCTGCAAGCGGTATAACAAACGATACGAACGTAATATTCACCGGAGACGGTATATACGCTATAACAAAATGGCGTCCAGAAGCCTTAGGGCTAGCCAGTTTTGAAAAGATGTTAGAACAAATGAGCATGTTAAACATAAGCTTTTACGCGGAAAACTCTTGCATAGAGTCAAGAGGCTTAAAACCTTTCGAATTTATCATAGAACCAAAAATTATATCTTCAGAAGAGGTCAAAGAGATAATATCTAAGTCTAAGGCGGTACTCGTATGGTAGAAAATCCAAACACAGTTTGGCTTGTAAGAAAATTTGGAGATTTTAAAAGCAGCTTAGCTTCAGAAAACGACGTTGTAATACTTATCCAAGATGCGGTGTTAAGAGCGCCAAACAAAAATTGGTATTTGTGCAAAGAAGATGTATCTGCAAGAGGCATAAAGGTTCAAGAAGAGTTTTTGCTTAGTTGGGAAGATATATCAAAACTCATAATAAAAGCTAAAAACGTGGTGGTTTGGTAAATGTGGTATATATCAAAAATTTTTAGATTTGAAGCTGGACATAGAGTTTGGAAACAAAACTTATCTTGCTCAAGAGGCTCAAGCTTGGGTTCTGACTGCATAGAAAACAAGTGTGTAAACCTACATGGTCATAGCTATGAGATAGAGGTTGTGCTTTCTTCAAATGTCCTTGATAATCAAGATATGGTTATGGATTTTCATCACCTTAAAAGCGCTCTAAACCCTCTTATAGAGCAATTTGACCATAGTTTTATAATAGATAAAAACGACCCTTTATTTGAGGCTTTTAACAAGCTAAATCAAGAATATGGCTTAAAGCTTACAGTAGTAGACTTTTGCCCTACAGCGGAGGCCTTGGCAAAATATATATACAATTACGTAAAAGAGAAATTTGAGAAAGCTGGGCTTCTAAACGAAGTGAACATATATAAAGTAATCGTTTGGGAAACAAAAACCTCAAAAGCTGAATACATAGGAGAAGGATTATGAGTGTAAGGCACAAAGTAAAGGAACTTATAGATAAAAAGTATGAAGAGTTGGAAAAGATAGGTAAAAACCCTATAAAGGTATATGCGGTATTTAGCCCAAAAGACAATTTAGAGGATTTTGACCCAGAGCTTACTGAAGTTATAGAGTTTGAGTTAGATAAAGAAAACGAAGAGTCAAAAAAGAAGTTTTTGGATAGACTTTTAAGAGAAGTGCTTGAATCAGAAGTTAAAAATATGGTTTGGTGTGGGTTTGTGGTGGATACAAAAGACGAACTTATACCAATATTAGAACATATACCTCAAGATGAAATGGTAGAGTTTATAAGCTTAAAAAAAGAAGATTAGATGCCTTCTTTAATACTTTTGGCGGCTGGGTTAGGGAAAAGAGCAGGCATCAAAAAACAGTTTATAAAGTTTAGAGATATGCCCCTATACAATTTTACCCTAAGAAAAGTGGCAGACCTTTTCAGCGAAATAATTATGACAGTCCCTCAAGACGTAGAACCTTCCATTTTATACGATGCCCATAAGTTTGGAGCAAAGTTTGTATATGGGGGCGCAGAAAGACAAGATTCTGTAAGGTTTGCATTGGAAGTAGTAAAAGATGATATAGTAGTAATACACGATAGCGCAAGACCCTTTGCTAGCCGAGAGGTGTTTAAAAAGGTAATGGAGCTTGAAAACTACGACGGGAAGATAGCAGCCGCAAAAGCAAGAGATACTATAAAAAAATTAGAAAATGGTGTTTTAAGAACTATTCAAAGAGACAACGTATGGTTAGCTCAAACGCCCCAATGTTTTAAAACAGACATTATAAGGTATTGCCATGAGAAGGCAATGGAAGAGGGTGTAAAAGCCACAGACGATGCTTATCTTTTAGAGCATTATGGATACAGCGTGGGCATAGTAGAGTCGTCTTATTGGAATATAAAACTTACCTACCCAGAGGATATTCCGTTTTTTGATAAACTATTGCAAAGGTAAAGGCTTTTTATAAGAAAATCTTATTGACAGCATATAAAATTAAATTTATTATGTTATTGTAATATTCTTAAAAGGAGGACGTTTTATGGAACAAAAAGCTCCTGATTTGGTGGTGATACTTCTAACTGGTCCAGAAAACCCTGGAAGGTTGCCATCCGCGTTTTTCTTGGCTTCCACTGCAGCTGCTGAAGACATGAACGTAGTTATGTATTTCACAGGTCCATCTACACAGCTTCTTAAAAAAGGTGTAGCTGATAGCGTTTATCCAATGGAAGGTGGACAACCTATATCTTACTTTATCAACTTAGCTCGCCAAAATGGTGTGCAGATGATTGCTTGCAAACAATCCCTTGATTTAAACGGTATGAAAGAAGAAGATTTAGCTTACGATTTTCCGCTTCTAACACCAACAGCGGCACTACCAAGCCTTGGAATGGCTGGCAAAGTAGTAACCTGGTAAAAACTAGGGGGGCTTAGAGCCCCCTTAAACAAAATTGAACAATAGAAAACATCTAAGATTTTATACAAATATAGAAACAGAGTACGGCACTATAAAAAATATATCCTACGAAGGGGCTCTCATACAATTATCAAGCCAAGATACTCTAAAAACTTTATTAGAAAACAACAACTTTTCCATAAAGATATTAGAAGAAGAGGTTAAAGCAAAGGTAGTCTCAGACAACAAGTCTGCCACGGTGTATTCAAAACCGGACGAAAACCTTGTAAACCGTGGTATACTTGTGGAGCGTGGTATACTTGTAAACCGTGGTATACTTGTAGGGCTTGTATTTGAAAAGCCCATATCAAAAGATACGTTACAAAAAGCCATAAAACTACACAAAAAGCCAGAGCGCGTAAGAAAAGAACCAAAATTTAAGATAGAAACAGATGCCTTAGAAGCTTTTGAATCTCATGATTTTATAAAGGGAGTAATGCCTATCATAATGGAGCTTACCGATGAGAACACCAACGTAGATAAGATATACGCTCTTATAAAAAATATGCCAACATTAGAAGAAGATATATTAAAGATTGCAAACAACGCTTACTCAAACAAAGGCATAGACATAAAAGATATAAAATCTGCCATTATAAGGCTTGGACTCTCAAGGATAAGGGATTTTACATTAAAAGCTATATCAAAAGAAGCTATAACAGACTATAAAGAAGAGATAAAAGAGCTAACAGAAATAGAGCAAATACTCATACTTCAAACAGCCATCTTTGACAACATATGCCAAATCGCTTGCACTCAAAAAAGTAGATTTTATGACCTTCTTATGCTATCTATGATAGATGGGCTTCTTATAGTTATAGATTTCCTAAACAAAAACAAATACAACGATATTAAAATCCAAATACTAAATTTAGTAAAAACACCGTCAAAATTATACTCTTATGTATCAAGAATACTTGAAAAAGATATGTTTGGAAAGGATATGATAAAATTAAACAAAGAATATTTTGAAAAGGTGTTTTACGGTTTTGATGATTTTATCAAAAGTATTATCATTGGCTATACATCCTATGCCCCGTACTACAAATACAACACCAACAAAAAACTACAACTATCAAAACAAGCTATAAACTTATCTTTTACAATACATCTTTCTATCCTCGGTACAAAGTTTATACTTCAAAACGATGAAAAGGCTGGGTTTACTATGCTAAATAGGTTAAACAGATTTGGTATAGATAGTATAAAGTTTTCAGGCTTTTTGAAAAATGCTATAAAAGACGCAAACCTGACAATAAGAGATTTAGGAATTTCAAAAGAAATAAGTACTTCTATACAGAAAATAAACTACAGCCCAAACATAGAAGGCGAAAACACAAAAGAACAAACAAAGATAGAAATACCAAAGACCCTTCAAGATTTTTACAATATATTCACACAAACGCTTACAAAATTAAAGAGGGTTTGCGTAAGATACGAAGATAAGGCTTATACAATGTTGAAAATAGAAAACCTCATAAACTTTATCCAAGAGACCCAAAAAGGTGTATTGGGAGTAATAGATTTAAATACGTTTGAAATACCATCTTACGAAGACATAAGCTTTTTAGATATCTTAGTATTAAAAGATATAGATAGCATAGAAGATGTAGGCAAGCTGCATGCTATATTTGATAGTTTTGAAGGGTATATAATAATGACTTTGAGAAACGATATAGATTTAGAAGCTATAAACAATGGGCTTTTTAATACCATTGTAGAATTTACAATAGACTTTCCCTCTTACATGGAAGACGATGAGCTTTACGCTGACCTTATTAAAAGCGCAAAAAACTTGTTAAAAAAAGACTTTGGTATAAACAAAGAGATAGCTTCAGAAAATCTACGATACGATTTAAAATCAATTGTAAGAAAAGTAATTAACAATAACTTTAATATATATTAATATTATCATATCTTATAAAGTATTAAATAAATTATAAAGCATATATTGAGAAGTTTACAGTAAACTTAAAACAGGAGGTTTTATGAGTATAAAGGCTAAATTATGGAGTATCATATTGTTCATATTTATAGGGGCTTCTGTGGCCCAAATCTCTCTTTACTTTACAGGTAGACATATAGAAGAAAAAATAATCTCTTTAGATAAAGCTTATCATCAAAACGAAAACTTACACAAATTATTTGAAGAAATACTTACATTAAAAAATGCATACTCCACAATACTGATAGATCCGACAAACAACTTTGCAAAAAACAATATGTATTTTCCAGCTTTAAAATATGTAAAATCCCATGAAAACCTTATAGAAGATAAAAACCTAAGAAGTCTTTTAGACAAATTCATAAATCATACTTTAAATGCGGTAAACAATATAAACCCCCAAAATCAACAACAATATATGCAAAATAGTATAAACTTCCAAATCACAGTGTGGCAACCTTTTAGGAAAGGGTTTAATAAGGTCTTAAATGAGTCTGAACTAGCTTTTAAACAAAAAGAAAAAGAAACTATAGACTATATTACTTCTAGCGGTATAAAGCTTATGGTATCATCTTTGGCTGCCCTTTTAGTAGCCATAGCTACGTTCTTTGTAGAAAAAGATATACAATCAAGCATAAACAAACTTATAAACATTATTCAAAATATTACAAATTCCATGAGATTTGACTATTTCAATACGGTTAAGCCTGAGCTAAAAGGAGAGTTTGGGGAAGTACTAAATTATTTGTCACAGATGTTGAACGAAGTAGATACATCTATGAATGAAATAGAAAAAGTTATGAAAAGCATATCAAAAGGAAACTTTAAAGAAAGGATAAACGAATCCAACTTAGACGGGGATTTGAAGAATATGGCAAGAATTATCAACGACTCTCTATCGAAGTTTGATAATATATTTCACAATATAAACGATACACTATCAGAAGTGGCAAAAGGAAATCTCAGTATAAGGATAGACAATACAAACTTAGAAGGGGATTTAAAAGAAATCGTAGATAATATGAACAAATCCTTAGAAAAGCTAAACTTTATTGTAAACGATATAAAGAATACACTAGAAGGTTTAGCAATGGGTGATATGTCTGTACAAATAAAAGAATTTGCGACCGGAGATATAGAAAAAGCACAAAAACTTATAAACGATTATATAATACTAATACGCTCATCTATGCAAGCCCTAAGAAAGATAATGGAAACATCTCTTATGTCAAAGTGAAATTTATTGTAAAATATTAAAAATGTTATAATATAAACAATGAAACGTAATTATATTTTTTTAGTTGCTTTTATCCTATTGTTTTCTGTTTTTAGCATATATTCTTGTGCCCAAAACGCTCAAAATATAGAAGAGCTATCAAGTAGTAAAAACTCAGAGTATTATTACAATATAGGAATGGCTAGTTTAACTGCCGGCAACTATGCTGCTGCTATAGCAAACCTTAAAAAGGCTATATTAAAAGACCCCTATTATTACAAAGCTTACGACAAATTAGCCCTTGCTTATGCCAACGTAGGTAATTACAAAAAAGCCATAAAAAATATAGATAAAGCGTTAAGTATAAAACCAGACTACTATCAAGCTATTCTAGACAAAGCTATAATATTACAAGCAGAGCAAAAAACTAAAGAGGCAATAAACACTCTTAACAAATGTATAAAAAATGATTATTGTAGCCTAAAGCCCCAAGCTTACTACCAATTGGCAAACATATACAGGTCAAACAACGATACAAAAGATTATATTAAAAATCTAAATTTAGCAATACTCTACGATAGGGATTTTAATGTAGCGAAATTCGATTTAGCAAAAGCTTATGTAGACAACAACATGTGTAGAAAACCAGACATAGAAAAAAAAGTAATCTATCTTATAGATAGCGAGAAAGATAACATAGGTGCTTCAAGCATACCAGATATGTTGCTTCTAAAAGCAAAATGCTATATAGAGGCTAACAAATTTAAAAAAGCATCAAATTTAATAAGGCAAATATTGTTTAAAGAAAACATAAACCAAAAGTATAAAGACAAAGCTATAGAACTATCAAAAGAGCTTATAACACTAGAGTATGTAAATAAAAATATTGAGAATACACCTATAACCTACGCAGAGTCAACAAAAGAAATCAAGCCAAAAAACAAGAATACAATAGGTTTTACCAATAACAATAAAACTAAAGCTATCAACATACCAAAACCAGTAAATACGTCTAAAGCAAAAATAAGCAATAAAGAAAAAGAAACCAAAAACTATAATTATTACCAACTTGGGGTCTATTATATAAAAGAGTATGCATCTAATATTTATATAAAAGCTAAGAAACTTGGGTTTGATACTTATATGGTAAAAAATAACAAAGCTATTATAGTGTTTGCGAAAGTACCAAAAGATAAAAAGGTGTTGTTTAAAAAAGAGTTTCCATTTGCTTTTAAGATAAAAAATCCAAAAGAGTTGCTTAGTTTAAAAAGGTTGCACGTAGAAGAGGCTCCTTCTTTTTACTATTACCAACTTGGGGTCTATTATATAAAAGAGTATGCATCTAATATTTATATAAAAGCTAAGAAACTTGGGTTTGATACTTATATGGTAAAAAATAACAAAGCTATTATAGTGTTTGCGAAAGTACCAAAAGATAAAAAGGTGTTGTTTAAAAAAGAGTTTCCATTTGCTTTTAAGATAAAAAATCCAAAAGAGTTGCTTAGTTTAAAAAGGATTGAATAAATCCTTCATACCATCAGATATAAGAATGGGTTTTTTACAATTGTTATTTGATATAAACTCGTTTGCGACTGTATTTTTTTCTCTTAAAAGCCTTGAAACCACATATTTTTTTGATTTTGATACAAAAAATATAAGCTGAGAGTTTAACAAAGCTTTGAAGTTTAAAGATATACGAAGCATAGAGCTTGGACCAACACTTATTAAAGTATTTTCACAATCTTTTAGTATGTTTTTATCTGGGAAAATAGAAGCGCTGTGGCCATCTTCTCCTATACCAAGTAAAGCTATATGTATTGGGTTTTTCTTTATGATGTTTGAAAACGTTTCACAATCTTTTTCAATATTCCCAGACTTATAAACAGGCTCTATGTTTAAGAATTTAGATATATTGTGATAGTTGTTCTCTACATCGTTGTTTGGGACATATCTTTCATCTGTTAGAAAAAATTTAAAATTGGGAAATTTGTAATTTGACATAAGTTTATAAAGGTATAAAGGGGTGGACCCGCCGGCCAAGGCTATATTTAACTTTATTTTTCTGGCTTTTAAGAAAAACCTAAGTAAAAAATAAGATGAAGACTCCAGCGAATCAAAATCATAAACTTTTATAAAATCTAAAAGATATACCATTGTCTATTATCTTTGTTTATAAGCATATCAGCAGATTTTGGGCCGTAAGAACCAACTTCGTAAAGATCTACATCCTTTCGTTCTTGCCATATATCTAAAAGAGGCTGATACAAAGCCCATGCAAGCTCCACTTCATCTTCTCTTAAAAATAAAGTTTGATTTGAGTTTATTATATCTAAAATAAGTGTCTCATAAGCTTCCGATGGAACTTGATTGTTTTCCATACTCATCGATACTTCCAAAGGACAGGATAGAAAATCAGAGTTTGGCGCTCTTATATCAAGCCTTAACTCTATATTTGTAATAGGTGCTATCTTTATTACTATCTTATTTTCTTTTGGCTCACAACCTATAAGCTTAGCAAAGGATGTAGGCATATTTTTTAGCACTATCAGTATTTGAGTGGATTTTGTTTTTAGCTTTTTACCAGTTCTAAGATAAAACGGTACCCCATGCCATCTTAAGTTATCTATATAAAGCTTTACAGCAGCGAAAGTCTCAGTTTTTGAGCCTGGTTTTACACCGGGTTCCATCGTATACCCTTCATATCTTCCAAGCACTACATCCTCAATACCTGGAGTTCTTATAGATTTTAAAACTTTCACCTTTTCATTTCTTATCTCTTCTGCATCTATACAACAAGGCGGTTCCATAGCTATAAACGTTGCCATTTGTGTAAGATGGTTTTGTATCATATCTTTAAAAGCCCCAAACTTATCGTAATAAGCACTTCTTCCTTCTATACCAATATCTTCCAAAGCCGATATTTGGACATGGTCTATAAAGTTTTTATTCCAAATACCTTCAAATATGTAATTGGCAAATCTAAAGCTAAATATATTTTGTACAGCCTCTTTACCTAAAAAGTGATCAATCCTATATATTTCTTTTTCTAAGAAAAACGTATGTAAAAGGTTGTTTAAACGTTTAGCAGATTCCAAATCGTATCCAAAAGGTTTTTCCACTACAATTTTTCTTTTGTTTGGCATATCAAGAAGTATATGACCTATATTTTTTATAGCAGACTCAAACAAGTTTGGCGGTATAGCCAAATAAAATATTATCTCGTCCTTTTCTATGCTTTTAATAAAGTTAAAATCTTTTGAATTTGTAACATCTACGTTTATATAATCACATATAGAAGCGTACTCTTCGCCAAATAAAGATTTTATCTTAGGTATAAACTCATCTTTACTAGACTCTCTTGAGCAAGATATAATCTTTTTTGGTGATATTTTACCTTCCTTGTAGAGTTTAGCAAGGCTTGGGTGTATCTTTTTCCAAGCCAAATCACCGTTTCCACCAAATAAAACAAAGACAAAATTATTCATTTTTCTTAAATTTATGTTGTCCAAACTCATATCTTAGAGCTGCCAAAACCCTGTCTCTAAAACTCTCTTGTTCTCTTGATCTAAACCTCATAAAAAGAGCGTTAGATATTGACGGCATTGGTACTCCTTCATTTACAGCCTCTAATACACTCCATCTTCCTTCACCTGTATCTTCTACGTATGGCTTAATCTCTTCTAAAAGCCCAAAATCACAAAGAGCTTTGTAAGTTAAATCCATAAGCCAAGAAGCCACAACACTTCCTTTCGTCCATACTCTCACAGCTTCTTTTAAATCTATATCTGGTTTTGAAACCCTTATAAGATCAAGCCCTTCTGCTATGCTTTCCATCATTCCATATTCAACAGCGTTATGCACCATTTTAACAAAGTGCCCCATACCAGGCCCACCCATATAACCAAAACCAACTCCATCATATGCTAAATCTTTTAGTATAGGGCTTATAAAATCAAAATCCTCTCTATCACCACCTACCATCAAAGAAAAACCCCTCTCATAACCCCAAACACCACCAGAAGTCCCAACATCCAAAAACCTTATAGATTTTCCTTTTAAAAAGTTATACCTTCTTATAGAATCTTTATAGTAGGAGTTTCCACCATCTATAACAATATCTCCTTCTTTCAAATAAGGCAAAGCCTCGTTTATCACATCATCAACAGCAGTTTGTGGTACCATAATCCATAAAACTCTTTTATCGCTACCAAAAGCCTCAAACATCTCTTTGTAAGTGGCAAAACACTTTATTCCATAAGACGATGCCTCTTTGGTGCAGTGAAGGTTTCTATCAAATCCAAAAACCTCATGCCCTCTTTCTTTTAACCTTCTTGAAAGACCAAGCCCCATTCTCCCAAGCCCTGAGAAAGCTATCTTCATAAATAACCTCCTAATCAAATATATTATAATTAAATATATGCCCAAGAAGAAAAAAAGCATTACAATCTTGGAAGCTAGGCATTATCACAACGACAATCCCACCATAGATGGGCATGCTAAGATGATAGTAAAGTTTTGTAAGCTTTTAAAAAATGACTTCAACATAAGCCTTATAACAACATTCAAACCTCTCTACAACGAAGTAAAGAATATAGAAGATGTAGATAGCGTCCTAATAAAATATGATGATGTAAAAGATTTCAAAGATATAATATTAGAATCAGATATTATGCTTTTAACCAAACCAGATTATATGTTTTATCACCCAAACACCTATGTGTGGATACTTGCAAACTACGCATCGTTAGAGTCAAATATGGAAGCACTAAAACAATGGTCTATTAAGTACTTCAACCATCCTTATATAAAAAAAATTATATTTGTATCTCCTGTAATAGAAGAGTCTTTCTTATCAACAAACCTTGTACCAAAAGAAAAATCAATAGTAATACCAAATTGGATTGAAAGCGTAAAAAAGAAACCAAGAAAATACGAGGATATAAAAGAGTTTAGAGTAGGATGGTTGTCTAGGTTTATAGAGCCCAAAGGATGGGAAGATTTATTTAATGCTATTAGAAATACAGATATAAAAGCAGAATTTATAGGCTACGGAGATGATTTTGAAAAAGCTTTGGAATTAAAAAACAAAGAAGGATTAAATAATATAGAGTTGATAGGCTTTTTAGAAAATCCAAGTGATTATTTAAATAATAACGCAAGTGTATATGTTTTCACATCCAAAGACCCAACGGAATCTTTTGGTCTTTCATTGTTAGAGGCAATGTCTATAGGTATACCTTGTATATCAAGCAATATACAAACATCTAGATATATTTTAGGAGATAAAGGTTTATTTTACAATACAACAGATGAATTAAAATCTCTTATTTTAGAACTTAAAAACAACAAAGATTTATACAACTACCAAGCAAAATATTCACTAGAAAGGGCAAAGCTATTTCACAAAGACACCATTAAAAAGATATGGAAAGATGTTATCCGCTAATCATAAAACACTTTTTACAATATTTTTCAAATCAAGCTCCCTAATATTTTTCCTTATATAATTTATTATTTCTTTTGCCTCTTGCTTGTTTTCTTTGAAGTAATTTGCCTTTTCTACAATATCCTCTATTGAAAAGCCACTTATGTACTCTCCGTATTTACCAAACATATCTTCAAGTATCGGTTTGTAATCAGTTATAAACATAGTTTTTTGATTAAAAGCCTCAAAGAATCTTTTATTTAATGTATTTGATACAATATCGTTTAAACCAATCACAATATTTTTGGCGTTAAAGATAGATTTTATGTCTTTTGGATGTATTACAATAGGAAAATCTCTTGTTTTGGAAAAGGTGCTAAGGGCTACTCTAAAAACCATCTCGTCGTCAAAATCTAAAACACCTATATGTTTTATATAATGGTTGTTGTATCTAGCGGCGTAAGCTCCCATATATATGTAATCGTAAAAGTATTCTCTTAAATCTTCTAAAGGTACATCTTCTTTAAGGTTTTTTAAAGAGGTCCTAAAATTTGATAGTTTTTTAATAAAAAATTCTGTTATATTGGTATCGGCGTAAGTTTTATGTATAGAACATTCAGATAAAAATATAATATCAGAAGACTTAATAGCTTTATTATCAAGCTTACAATCAACAAAATACCCATAAAAATATCTTACATCTAAAGATTTTTCTTTTAGAAATTCTACTATCTTCTCATCATTTGATATATATATGGTCTTTGAAGGCGAAAAATTATCAAATATATCGCTTACTTTATCAAGTATATTTTCTTTTTTATCTTTAGTATCTTTAAATTGGTTTATTATATCTTCATACGTGGTTTCTCTATCTATAAAAACTATTTTGGAAGCTATATAGTTTAAATATGTCTTTTGTTTTAGGTTTTTAAAATTAGTAAAAACTATATCAATACCTATATTTGATAATGTTTGAAGGAGAATATCCTTTTTTGAAGCAAATTCAGATTCTGGTAAAGATGCAGTATATATGGTGTAATTAAGTTCTTTAAATAGTTTGTAGAAATTGTAAAGCTCTTGGTCTGTTGAATATTTATCTTTTTCAAAAGCCAAAAAAACCTTTACATTTTTACCTCTATGAAGTTCCACTATATCAAAATCAGAGTTTTTTGAGCTTTTAGTATAAAAACTTATTTCTTTATACTTATAAGACACAAGATATTCATAATGCATAGCACTAAAAACATCAAGATGATGCCTTAGGTTTATCTCATCGTTTATAACAGCTATTAAAAAAGCCCCTTGAAGAGAGTTTATGGAATTTCTTAAAAACGTGTTGTGAGCCGGTTGATTATCAAGAAAGTTAGATTTACCAAACACACTCTCATACTCGTAGTAAGTGGCTGGTGTTTCGTAAACTTGGAATTTATCAAAATAATTTGATAATATCGACACAAGCTCATCTTTTGAGTATTCTATTATGTTTTGTTTTACTACTCCTAAATCAAATATATCCAAGCCTTTTTTAACAAAGTTATAAATCCTATTTTTGTTAGCAAACAAAATAATAGCTTTTTTATTTTTTAAGCTTTTAAAATCTATATTTTTATAAAATCCATCTGTAATTATAACGTTGTTAGAATTATCATCTATCTTAACATCCAAAGCATCTTCTAAAATCTCTTCATAAAGGGCTTTGTCGTATCCTTCTATTTTTAATATTTTATTTTTTAAAGCAAACTCCCTTATAAAATAATAAACGCTGTGTCTAAACTTGTTAAAATACAAATAAGCTCTTCCTATATAATTGTTTACAATGTTATTTTTATAATAATAACTATAAAGATTTTCAAAATCTACAGTTTTATTTTCTTCTGGTATCTCTAAATTTTGATTTTTTACAAGCTTTTCTAAAGATTTAAAGGTTTCTAATAGCTCTATTTTATCTATAAACTTAAAACAAGGGGAATAATCATCGTCTTGTTTTTTCGTTTCTTTCAAAAGTTTTGCCTCAGGGCACGGTCCAGATAAGGCGTGTATTCTACATGGACTTGAGCATTTTATACCTACATAACGTCCATTTACTCCTTTTATGTATGGTACTTTGTAATCATAAACAGATTCAAAAGAAGAAGCACCAAGCACCACCAAAGTTGGCACTCCAAGAGCTACTCCTATATGAGCTACAGATGTTTCAGCGCTTATTAAAATATCTAAAATGCTCACATAATGAGCAAGATATTCCACATCTTTTACATAAGAAGATACATCTACTATAAAAGGGTATTTTTCAAAATACTCTTTAGCAAGTTCCTTAGCAGATTCTGTATAGGCAGATACTATAGTATACCTATCTTTTGCATAGTTTAAAACAATATCTAAAACATCTGGTGTTATTCTCCTATGAATAGAACTTGCTTCAAAATGAAGCCCTAAAAGTGGTTTTCCAAGGGATATGTATCTTTTTATTTTGTATATGTTTGTTTTAACTTCAGGATCGTTAGAAAGTGTTATATCTGGTTTTTTATCTTCCTTGTAAAAGCTAAAAACCTTTTCATCAAAAAGAGAAGCCAAATAATCTGGCACAAACTGATTATCAAAACCAACAGTAGCCACATGCGTTGTTAAATCAAACACGTAATCAAACTTTTCTAAAACATCTACAGTTATAGGGTTTGGTACAAGCTCATCTATATAAGGATTGTCTATTAAAAGCTTGTTATCTTTTTTATGTTCATAACCTATATATACACCTTTGTAAGCTTTTTTAATAGCTTTTAAAACAGGTAAAAAATGAATACTATCCCCAAGAGCAAAAGCTGTTACTATAAGAATTTTTTTATCTGTTAAATCAACACCTTTTCTATATACCTTATATGATGGTATAAAAATATTTGTACTTACTATATTTGGTTTATCAATATCAAGATAAGAAATGTAATACTTATCTTTTTCTAAATTACCATAATCATATTTTTTAAAATTTTGCTTAACAACTGATTTTGATATTTTCATTTAATATATTATATAAAACTCCCCCTCCAAGGGGGAAGAGAAATAATAAAATCATTATATTGCTGTACAACCTGCACCAGTAGAATTAGATGAGCATATACCAGTTCCAGCAGCAGCTATACCTACACCTTTTGTAACTGTACAAACACAAGTCACATTACCACCTGTTCCAATTGGACTACCACAAGCAGCAGTTATGGCAGGGTCAAGAGTCATAGATACACCAAGAGCAGCTGATGCTGTATTTTGAGCTGTTGCCATATCTAAACATTCTCTTGCATCTGCTAAAGCAGCACCTGCAGCAGCGCTATGCATATACTGAAGGTACTGTGGTATAGCAATAGCTGCTAAGATAGCTATGATGGCTACAACCACCAAAAGTTCGATAAGGGTAAAACCCTTACTTAAGCCTCTCTTTTTAGAGAGCTCTTCCTTCAACACAAACACGTCTTTCATAAAGCACCTCCTTAAAAGTGATAATTTTTATTATAAGTAGTTGTCAAGTAAAATTGTTAAAATATGATATAAACTGTATTACATTTGTAATACAAATATGAAGTTAGATGTAAAAAACTATTTACATTTTTATTGTAAATATTTTGTTTGTATAAATGGCTAATTTTTGTCTATAAAAATTGTCTATAAAAACTAAAATCAAATATAGACAAAACTATGTCAATATTTAAAAGATATAAACATGTATAAACAAAATATAGAAAATAGATATAGACATCAAAAACCATTGAAACACAATAAAACCTTAGCAATATAGCAAATATTAACATGATATACTTATAATATCATTCTTTTAAAAATCTTTAAAAAGATATTTAAAGAATATAAAAGAAAATTTAAACAAAGAGGGAGGAATTCAAACCATCGGTGGGTGTGAGTGCAATATATTCACATAAATATATTTCCATAAACAATGACAGACGTTTAAACCTTGGAAGACTTGTAAGCTGTGGTATACTTGTGTAGCGTGGCAGACTTGTAAGCCGTGGCAGACTTGTAGTTATTTAAAAGTATTATACACTAAATCGTAAATAATTTTTTATAAACATATTGATTAACATGAAAGAGTATGTGACAACCAAGAAAAACAAAAGCTACATTTATAAGACCGTTTTATATTAGAATTTCAGGCTTGTAACAGTCTTTTATCTTCGGATTTATAAGATGGAAATTCTTCTAGGTCTATCTTAATTTTTTCTATAGCAAGAGAACAAATAGTCTCTTCTTTTTCAATGTACCTTATAAACTCTTCACCTAAAACATTTACATTTTGATACGTCATCGTATCATATAATTATATATGAAAATATTGTTTATTCAATGATTTATAGGAATTGATACGGATATAATATTATTTTATAGTTTTTAGCCATTTATACAATGTAGAGAGTTTTGTGTAAAAACGGAGAGGGAGGGATTCGAACCCTCGGTGGGCGTAAACCCACAAGTGATTTCGAGTCACCCGCTTTCGACCACTCAGCCACCTCTCCTTTGGATTATAAAATATTATACAAAGTTTTTAGGATTTTGATATAATAATAGATTAAACTGCACTCTAATCAAAAAGGGTCGTCAGGCAAAACTGACGCTTGGATTAGAGGAGGTTAAAAACCCTTTTGGAGGTATTTTATGTCAGTAAGTATGAAGGATCTTTTGGAAGCTGGTGTTCATTTTGGACACTCTAAGGGAAGATGGAACCCTAAAATGGCACCATATCTTTATGGTGTAAGAAACAACATACACATTATAGACCTTGGAAAGACGGTGCTTTATCTTGAAGAAGCTTACAACTTTGTTTCAGATGCCGTATCAAAAGGAGCTGAGGTGCTTTTTGTAGGTACAAAAAAGCAGGCTAAAGACGTTGTTATGGAAGAGGCTTTAAGATGCGAGTCTTTTTATGTCAATGAAAGATGGGTTGGTGGTCTTCTTACAAACTTTAAAACTGTTAGAAAAAGCATAGCGAAACTACGCCAATTAGAACGTATGGAAAAAGAAGGAGTTTTTGAGGTTTTACCAAAAAAAGAAGTAGTAACCATGAAAAGAGAGATGCAAAGGCTTCAAAAACTCTACAAAGGTATCATAGATATGGATAGAATACCAGATATAATATGGGTAGTGGATACCAATAGAGAACATATAGCTGTTACAGAGGCAAGAAGGCTTGGTGTAAAAGTTGTTGCTATAGCAGACTCTAACTGTGACCCAGATGAGATAGATTATCTTATACCAGGAAACGACGATGCTATAAAATCCATTAAGCTTTTAACATCAAGGATAGCTGATGCAGTTATAGATGGTAAACAAAGAAGAGAAGCTTCTGTGGTATCTGAAACATCAAAAAGAAAAGTGGTGGTTGTGGCTGAAGAGGAAAAAGAGTTATTTGAAAAGGCTATGGCTATGTCAGAAAAGTATGAAGATATAGATAAAGATAGTGTAGATTATTAATAGGAGGAGATTTTATGGCTATTAGTTCTGAAAATGTAAAGCTTTTAAGAGAGATGACCGGTGCTGGTATGCTTGATTGTAAAAAGGCACTGGAAGAAGCAAATGGGGATATAGAAAAAGCCAAAGAGATACTTCGTATAAAAGGTTTGGCAAAAGCCGATAAAAAAGCTTCAAGAGAGACAAAAGAAGGTCTTATAGTGGCAAAATCTACACCTTCAAAAGGTGCAATGATAGAACTTGCCTGTGAAACAGATTTTGTGGCAAGAAACGATTCTTTTAAAGAGCTTGCCAATAAAATCCTTGATTACGTTTTTGAAAATGTAAAGGATACAAAGGGTGAGTCAAGAGATACTTCTATACTTCAAGGTAAAATAGATGGTATAACTATTGAGGAGCTTTTAAAAGAAGCTATAGCCAAAATAGGAGAAAACATACAACTAAAACGCTATTGTGTTGTAGAAGGACCAAACTTTTCATATATACATGGTGGCGGAAGAATAGGTGTATTGCTATCTTATGAAGGTGATAACCTTGATGTTGTAAAAGATGTTGCACTTCAAACAGCTGCTATGAGACCAGAGTTTTTATCTCCTGAGACTGTGCCTCAAGATGTTGTAGAAAGAGAAAAAGCTATATATATGGAACAAGCCAAAAAAGAGGGTAAACCTGAAAATATGCTTGAAAAGATAGCTGAAGGAAAGCTCAAAAAATTCTACGAAGAGAAGACACTTCTAAACCAAAAGTTTATAAAAGACGAGAAAAAGACTATTCAAGATTACATTAAAGCCAACAACGTTGTTTTAAAAGGATTTTGTAGGTTTGAAATAGGTACATGAGATATAAAAGAGTCTTGCTTAAAATATCAGGTGAAGCCTTGGCTGGAAGCCAGGGCTTTGGTATAGATAAGGATGTTATAACAAGCTTTTCAAACGAAATAAAAGAAGCTTACGAGCTTGGTGTTCAAATAGCTATTGTAATAGGTGGTGGCAACATATTTAGAGGGCTAAAAGCTCAAGCTAGCGGTATGGATAGGGCTACAGCTGATTATATGGGAATGTTGGCCACCGTTATAAACGCTTTAGCTATGCAAGATACGTTAGAAAGAATACACAACATACCCACTAGAGTTTTATCGGCTATAGAGATGAGACAAGTGGCAGAACCTTATATAAGAAGAAGGGCTGTAAGACACCTTGAAAAAGGAAGAATTGTTATATTTGCCGCTGGCACTGGAAACCCATTTTTTTCTACCGATACAGCAGCTGCTTTAAGGGCAGCTGAAATAAACGCAGATGTTATGATGAAGGCTACAAAAGTTGATGGTATATATACAAAAGATCCAGCAATTTATAAAGACGCAGAGCTTATAAAAGAAATTTCTTATATAGAGATTATAAACAAAGATTTAAAGATTATGGACCATACAGCCATCACCTTATGTAAAGACAACAACATAGAGATGATAGTTTTTAATATACATCAGAAGGGAGCTTTAAAACGTATATTGTCAGGGGAAAATATAGGGACAGTGGTTAAAAGCGTTAATGCTTGAAAAACCAATAGCTTTAGCTGTAGGTAATTTTGACGGTGTTCATTTAGGACATCAACATCTTTTAAATATTCTTATTTTAAAAGCAAAAGAAAAAAATCTTATTCCTTCTGTTTTAATGTTTGATCCTCATCCTTTGGAAGTCCTTGAGAAAGAATCAGCCCCTTGTATAATATCCACTGTAGAAGAAAGAAAAGAGTATATGTATGAGTTGGGTATTGAAAATATTTTTGTAATAAACTTTACAAAAGAGTTTAGTAATATACCAGCAAGGGATTTTATAAAAAATTACGTTTATGAAAAGCTAAATACAAAGCTTTTGATAGTTGGATACGATTGGAGATACGGGGCTAAAAGAGAAGGGGAGTTTGAGCTTGCTAAAGAGATGGGAGAAAAGCTTGGGTTTGAAGTTATACCGAGTGAACCTTACAAAGTTGATGGTCATATAGTAAGTAGCACTCTTATAAGAAGGCTTTTAAAAGAAGCAAATCTAAGTGATGTGAAAAAATACCTTGGAAGAGATTATACTATTAAAAGGAATGTTGTTAAAGGGAAAGGTTTAGGTTCTAAAATAGGTTTTCCTACCGCAAACATATCAAACACATCAAACATGTGTTTAAAAGAGGGTGTTTACGCTGTAAAAGTTGGTAATTATATTGGTGTGGCAAACTATGGTAAAAGACCTACTGTGGAAAACACAAATCAAAATATATTAGAAGTTCATATTATAGATTTTAACGGTGATTTGTTGGATAACGTTTTAAATATAACGTTTTTAGGCTTTTTAAGGGAAGAAAAGAAGTTTAACTCTATAGAAGAACTAAAAACCCAAATAAAAACCGACATAGAAACTGCTAAAGCTTTATTTTCTAATAAAAGCGTATAAACTGTAAGCTACTGTAAAAGCGTACAATAAATCGCCTACTGGTTTTAGATATTGATTGGCTTCAAATACTAAAAGTATAAATAGACCAAAACCAAGTATTGGTAGCGTATTTTTAACTATATTTTGATTTATCATAGCATCTATTGGTGGTATATTTTGCTCTCCTACTTTGTTGGCGTATAATTTGTTCCATAGTATTCTTGGCATGAAGTGAAATATACCACCAAGCACTGTAACTAACCCAAATCCATATACCATCACATCAGCGTGTAAAAACGGTTCTAATTTAGAAGATGCTGCTAAAAGCCCAAAACTTACACCTAAAAACAAAAACCCAAGTCCCAAGAAGAAATATCTCAACGTATAAGGTATGTTTTTTGGAAACTTTCTACTTTCAACGGTTTTATAAACGATGTACACAAAAAATCCCAACACCGTAAACTCCAAAATCCCGGCAAAGTAAATAATGTTTAAATTGTATATAAAAAACGAAGCTATAAGTATAGAAGCTGATATCTGATGAGCCCAAAATAGCTTGTTTGCAAGACCCATATTTAAGGATTCCATATATAAAAGCGGTACCAAAGCAAGCTCTACACCTATAACTGCGTTAATCACAAATCCTATTGTAAAAGTATGTATAAGAAAAAATATGTTTACCTTGTTAAAAGCAAAAAACAAAAGTTCTATAGAATTTAGCATTAAAAATATTAAACTTGCCGTTAAAAACTTCGCCGTTATTGAGTTTGGTAATTTTAAAGCGGTTGATATATGTGCTATAAATATTAGTATAAGCAATGCATTTGAAAAAGAAAAGTATATATTTCCAAGTAAACCAAAATACCACATCAACATAATAAGTCCATTAAAAACGCTTAGTGTGAATGTTAAAAATGATATTTTTGGAATCTTTGGTTTTTTCATAAGAGAGTTTGGTATGAGTTGATACATAGCCCCTATTGTTACATTTAAGAAAAACCCGTACAATCCAAGTAAAAATATGTTTATGTTGTTTGTATTTGTAAAAGCTTTTAAAATCAGGTCTGTTGTTAACCAAACTATGCTTAGTATGAAAAATAGTGGTGAGACCTCAGATATAAAAAACATTTATAACCTCCAAACATATAATGCAAGTAAATATATATTTATTAAAATAAAAAAGTATGATGTTTATTGTATTTTATAGATGTTGTCTTTAGATATTTTTAAAACCTCCCCGAAGGGGAGGCTATATATTTTATTATCTGAATAGTGTGAGAAGTTGTTGAGGTACTGCGTTTGCTTGAGCTAGCATTGCAAGAGCTGATTGTTGCAATGTGTTGTCGTTTTGGTATTGTGTCATTGCTTGAGATACATTTAGATCTCTTATAGCTGCTTCAGCGTTTAATGTGTTGGTTTGGCCTGTTTGGTCACCGTTTGAAAGAGTTTGCATTTGTTGCATTACAGAACCTACTTGGGCTCTTATGGTATCAACATAGTTTATAGCGTTTTGAAGTATTATTTGAGCTTGATTTGCCCCTTGAGTTGTAGTGACGTTGATAGCCAATAGATCTTTTACAAAATAGTTGTAACCAGCTGTTTGGACACCGTTTACCGTTGTTGTGTTTGTAGAGCTATATCCGTTTATGTAGCTGTTTGACACTTGTGTATTGAACACAAGGTTGTTTATAAGGTTGTCGTTTGCGTTTCCGCTTAACCCGTTACCAAATGCTGCAATTTGTAGGTTTGATGGGCTTGTAATCTGCAATGAACCAACGGATACTATAGCTCCATATGTGGCTGAGGCAGCACCATCTAAACTTGCAGGTGTTACAGCACCAAATTTTGCCAAGTTTAACCCGTATGTAGCTTGTTGTGAGCTTGATGCTCCAAGGGTGTTGTTTACGTTTATATTTATTTGGAATGTAGAACCGTCTGTGGTGTAAAGTTGTAAGTATTGACCTGTAGAGTCTGTGGTGGCGTACACACCAGTATTTGTAGCAACACCGTTTATAGCAGATATTATGTTTTGTAAGCTATAGGTTTGTCCACCTACTAGGTTTATGGTCTGAGATACAACACCTACGTATTGACCGTTTGCGAGCTGTTCTGGTTGACCTGCTGCGTTTGTAAGTGGTGTAAAACCAACACCTACAGTGCTGCTTTGTTCTACTTGTCTTGATATTACTATACTTACTGTAGCAGAAGAGGCTACTTGTATAGTGCCGAAAGCTTCGGTACCTTGTAGTGTGTTGGAAGCTTGGGCTGTAACTGTGCCATTGAATACAGAGTTTATGTTGTTTGCTATTATATGTGCGTCCAAGTATGCGTTTGTGGCTGAGGCGTATGCACTAGCTACAACTTCGTTACCATTTATAAATAGCTGTTTGTTACCATCGTATAGCACATCAGATGTTACTACTGTTTGTGAAGCAGTTGTATTGGCACCGTCGTAAGTTGTGGCACTTGCTGTGGTACTTACGTTTATTGGTCCAGAGCCGCTGTAGTAAGCCATTATATTTGCGGCGGTAGAACCGTTGTTTATATTTGTAAAGTCTCCAGTTTGGGCTATAGCAGCACCCATTCTTTCTATGGATAAGTTGCCTATGGATATGTTTATATACTGACCAGCTTGACCACCGAATTGAATGGCTTGGTTTACGAAATTACCATCGAAGAGCTTTTTACCGTTAAAAGTGGTGGTGTTAACTATTTGTTTGATAGATTGAGCTAAGGCTGAAATTTGATTTTGTAAAGCACCAGCTGAGTTTATGTTGTTGGTGGAGTTTGCGGCGTTGACGGCGTAAGTATACATAGTGTTTAGAGTATTGTATATTTGAGATAGCTGTCCATCTGCCACTTGAGCTAAAGAATAACCTTGTTGAGTGTTGAGATATCCTTGGCCTAAAGCTGTGCCCAACGTGTGTAATTGGTCTGCTATAAATAGACCTGCTGGGTCATCCGCTGCACTCAATATCCTTAAACCCGTGGATATGTGAGTGATGTCGTTGGTAACATTTTGGTTTGCTTGTTGTAAAGCATTGTTAGCTACAAGCGCACCGTAGTTAAAATTGATCGATAGCATAACGCACCTCCTAAAACTTGTTATTTAACATATCGGAGGTTTTTAAAGTTTTTTTAGCTTTTAAGATAAAAACTTTGATATATTTTGCCATATGCTATCAACCTTTCTTTTTGTTTCATCGTCGGTTTTAGCCACCTCTGGCCATACTCTTTTATATCCCTCTTCTTTTAGTTTTGTAGTGGCATCTATTATAATCTTACCACCAAAACCCACTTCGTTGGTGGAGTGGTCTAACACATCTATAGGTCCTTTTGTGATAATTATATCCCTTAATGGGTCTGTGTTGTTGCCCCATATCCAAAGCACTTCGTCTATATCGTGTACGTTTACCCATTCATCAAAAACCACTATGTACTTTTCCAAAGACATGAGTCCAAGCCCAAGCAGTGCGTAAGCTACTTTAAAAGCATGCCCAGGATAGCGCTTTTTTATGGAAACAAAACAAAAGTTGTGAAATACTCCACTTGCTGGAAGATGATAATCTACTATCTCTGGTAAGTTAAACTTAATAAGCGGTAAGAATATACGCTCTGTGGCATAACCAAGGTATTTATCCTCTTGAGGTGGTGGTCCTACTATAGTTGATATATATATTGGGTTATCTTTAGATAAAATAGCCGTAACGTGCATTGCTGGATATTTGTCTACTGGTGTGTAAAAGCCTGTGTGATCTCCAAAAGGCCCTTCTTCTACTAAAGGTTCTTCTGGGTCTACATAACCCTCTATTATAAAATCAGCATTTTTTGGATATTCTATATCAACGGTTTTTCCTTTTACAAGCTCTACCGGATTTTCTCTTACCATACCTACAAAAAGATACTCATCAACCTCTGGTGGAAGCGGTGCCGATGCACTATAGGTACATACTGGGTCTCCACCTATTGCTATAGCTACTGGTAATTTCTTGCCAAGCCTTTTTGCCTTATGAAAATGTGAGTTTCCATCTTTGTGTATTTGCCAATGAATGGCTACTTTTTTTTCTTCTAAAAGCTGTATACGGTACATACCTACGTTTCTAATACCTGATTCCGGGTCTTTTGTTATAACCTGAGGAAGTGTTATATACCTCCCACCATCTTTTGGCCAACATTTTAACACAGGTATATCAAATACACTTTCGCTAAAGTTCTTATATGTGTTCTTAGATTCTACCTTTGGTAGAGCGTCGTTTAGTTTTTTTAACTCTGGTAGTTTTTTAAGCTTTTCTAAAAATGTATTTGGTATTTCTGGTCTTAACACTTTATAAAGCTTCCAGCCTATATCTTCAAGGTTTTCGTATCCAAAGATGATTTTTAGCCTTTTGTAAGAGCCAAAGGCGTTTGTTAACACCGGTATGTTGTATCCTTTTACGTTTGTAAATAGTAGGGCTTTCGGGTCTTTTGTTTTACACATTCTATTTGTTATTTCTGTGATTTCGTAATGAATGTCAATAGGGTCTTTTACCCTTATAATTTCACCTTCTTTTTCTAAGATATTTACCAACTCTTCTGTGGTTTTAATGCTTCGCATAAGTAAAATATATTTAGTTTTGTTGGCTTTTCAAATCTAAGATATACTCTTTTGAAAGTATTATTTGGTCTTTGTCTAATTTTACCAGAAAAGGTTCTTCTGCTGGTATTATATATTTTCCAAAGTCTATTTCAAGGTAATCTTTGTTTGCATATTTAAATACGTTTGTCAATCTTCCAAGCTCCTCGTTGTTGTCTAACTTTACTTTTTTTCCAAAAAGCTCAAAAAGAAACACCGTGTCTTCTTTTCTTGGTAAGTCTTTTGTGCTTGCAAAGATTGTGGCGTTGCAGAAGCTTTTTGCCATCTCTACAGTGTCTATTCCTTTTATGTGGCATAGTACCTTGTTTTCTTGCTTTTTAAATGTTACGTTAAAAGCTTTAAACTCTTTAGTTCTTTTGTTTTGTAAGTATATCTGCTTTAGGTTTTTAATATAAAAATCTACATCTTCCTCAAATTCAAAAACCACTTCCAAATCACCTTTTAATCCAAATGTTGATAAAAACCTTCCTATTATTACCTTATCTTCACTCATCTTTTAAGCTAAACTTGTAACCTACGCCTCTTATGGTCCTTATGTACTTGCCAAAATCTCCCAGTTTGTCCCTAAGATGCTTTATATGAACATCCACCGTCCTATCGTTTATATCTGTACCATATGACCATAACATATTTATTATTTTATCCCTTGTCATTATCTTGTCTATATTTTCAAGTAGATATTTTAATATTCTAAACTCTGTTTTTGTAAGGTTTATAGGTTTTCCATCCAAAGTTACTTCCATTCTATCTTCGTCTAACTCAAGGTTTTCTACTTTTAGCTTGTTTGTGAAGTTTGTTTTTTTATATCTGTTTAATACCGCTCTTATCCTTGCTATTAGTTCTTTTGAAGAGAATGGTTTTGTGATGTAGTCATCTGCCCCTGCTTTGAAACCCTCTATCTTATCTTCTTCTTCTGATTTTGCCGTAAGAAATATAATAGGTATATCTTTGTAAAGGACGTTTTGTCTTAATATTTTTGCTATCCTTACTCCGTCGTAACCAGGAAGCATGATATCAAGTATTACTATGTTTGGTAGTGTTTGCTCCATTGTTTTAAAAAAATCGTTGCCGTTTGTAAAGTGTTTTACTTCAAACCCCTCGTTCTCTAAGTTGAAAGTAAGTATTTCCGCTAAATCAACATCGTCTTCTACTAAGTATACAATATCTTTTTTATCCATATAAGTTATTATAACTTAAAAGCCTTCATTGTTTTTTCAGTCATCAAATGTGATATAATATTAGTCAATTTCTAAAGGAGGCAAAAGTCTTATGAACCTCTATGAGTTTGAAGCTTACGATAAGATTTTTAAGAAGTACGGCGTGCCAGTTTTAAACTATATGTATGCCGATCATATCAACGACGATTTAAAGGACTTTGCCAATAAACTTGGTGAGTCTGTGGTGAAGTCTCAAGTGCTTGTAGGAAAGCGTGGAAAAGCTGGCGCTGTAAAGCTTTGCAAAACACCGGAAGAGGCTATAGAAACGGCAGAAGCTCTTTTACATTATCCAGTTTACGGTGAGATGCCAGTTGGTATCATCATTGCTGAAAAAGCCAAGATACTAAAAGAGTTGTATGCTTCCATCACATATTCCACGGAAACAAGGACTCCGGTGTTGGTGCTTAGTTTAGAAGGTGGTATGGATATAGAAGAAGTCCCGCCGGAAAAAGTTAAGACCTTCAAAATAAACCCATTGGAAGGGTTATACCCCTACATGGTAAGAGAATACCTGATGGAAATGGGTTTTCCTAAGGAGTATATTGGGGTTTTAAGGGAGTTATCAGAAGTTATAGCAAATCTTTATAAGGCTTTTTGGGAAACAGAAGCAAAGCTCATAGAAATAAACCCACTTGCCATATGCGATGTAAACGGAAAGCAAAAAGTATATGCTCTTGATGCTGTGGTAACTATAGATGACGATGCCTCTGTACCACCTTCTAAAATATACGGTGTTAGAAGTGCAATGAAAAGACCTCCTACCGAGAGAGAGATAGAAGCTTCTTTAATAGATAGAGATGACCATAGAGGTAAAGCTGGTTCTTATGTGGAGATGGATGGTGATATAGCTCTTATGACTTTTGGTGGTGGTGGTTCTACGGTTACTATAGAAACTTGTTACAACATAGGTTTAAAACCTGCAAACTTTACAGACATAGGTGGAAATCCTCCGGCTGAGAAGATGTACAAGATAACCCGTATAATTCTATCCAAACCAGGTATAAGAGGTGTATTGGTTTGTGGAGGTACTGCCAACAACACCCGTATAGATGTGACACTCGGTGAAGGTGTAGCAAACGCTATAAGAGACTTGAAAAAAGAAGGTAAACTTGATCCAAATTGGGTATGGGTAGTAAGAAGAAACGGTCCTGAAGCTGAAAAAGGTTTAAGAATGCTTTATGAGGCTTTTAAAGAGTGCGGTGTGAAAGGTGAAATTTACGATTCATCTTTACCTCTTACAGAGGCACCTGTAAGGTTGAAGTATCTCTTGGAGCATCAGGTAAAATCTGTAGATGATAACGTTGCTAAAGATTTAGGAGTATAAGGAGCGTGTTATGAAAGGTACTGTTTACTTAAACGAAAATACCAGGTTTGTGGTAATAGGTATTACAGGAAGAGAAGCTTCTCAGGTGGTTACAGAGACAGAAGCTCTTTATCCTGGTTATATAAAAGCTGGTGTTACACCTGGAAAAGGCGGTGCTAGCGTTGCCAACGTACCAGTTTACAACACTGTCAAAGAGGCTCTATCTCATCATCCTGAGATAAACGCAGGTCTTATATATGTCCCCCCTGTGTCTGTAAAAGACGCAGTTATTGAGCTTGTAAACAACGGTATAAAGCTTATATACATTATCACTGAGCATGTACCAATAAGAGACACAGCTTACTTCTACAATTATGCCAAAGAAAGAGGTGTTATAATAGTTGGTCCTACTTCCCTTGGTGCAATAGTACCTTCTGTGCCTATGAGAGTTGGTGCTATTGGTGGTAAAGATCCATCTATAGCCTATAAACCTGGTGGTCTTGTGATATTGTCAAAATCTGGTGGTCTTACTACCACTACCGCTGAGATGATGATGAGAAGAGGCTGGGGTGTTTATACCGCTATCGCCCTTGGAGGAGACGTAATATCTTGCACTACATTCGAAGATGTTATAAGAAACATATACGATGACCCAAACGTAAAGGCTGTTGTTATCCAAGGTGAAGTTGGTGGTACTTACGAAGAAAACGCAGCTATGGCTATATTGGAACTTTACAAACAGGGTAAGTGGAAAAAGCCAGTGGCTGCTTTTGTGGCAGGAAGATTTCAAGAAAATTTGGAAGGCGTATCCTTTGGTCATGCCGGTGCTATAGTGGAAAGGGGTAAAGGTAAAGCAAGTACAAAGATAAAACTGTTTAACGAAGTGGGTAAAGAGACTGGACTTGTTAAAGTGGCTGAATTTTATCACGATTTACCCACTTGTTTGGAAGAGCTGGGAGTACCAAGGGACTTTGAAGATACCACCGGCGCTTCTGTAAAACCCTTTTACTCTACTATATGAAATACTTTCCCCTCCCTAGGAGGGGGTTATGATATACTGGTTAGCTCTTTTCTTGGCTCTTTTTCTTAATGCTTTTTCAAATATAGCAGTAAAAATAGGTGCTATTAAAAGCTCAAAACTTTTTATATTGGCTGGGCTTATAGGGTTTGGTATTCAATTTTTGTTTTACGCTTTTGCTCTAAAAAAGATAAATTTAAGCATTGCCTATCCTATTATGGTAGGTAGTGGGTTTGTGATTATAAGTTTATTTTCTTATTTTTATCTAAAAGAGCATATAAATGTATACGATTTTGCTGGTATGTTTCTAATATTTCTTGGTGTTTTGCTTATAAGTGTAAGATAAAATATTTGTAATGAAGAATTTTTTAAGAGTCTTAGTGTTTGTTTTAGCGCTTTATTTTCTTGTTTTAAACCCAATTTATTTTATATATAAACATCATATAAGCTTTGGCTATAAAGATAAAAGCTTTTACGTTAAAAATTTGGCTTTTAAAATAGATGGTAAAAAAATAGAAATAAATAAACTTATATTTTACAGGCTGGGCTTAGGTATAAAAGGACTTTCTTACAGCTCAAAACCTTTGTTTTTTTATCTAAAAGACGGGGATTTGTATTTGTATAAAAAGCATATATACGCTGACACCAACGAGCTAAACATAATTTTTGTATCCCAAAACAACAAACCCTCCAACGTTCCAAATTTTAATCTAAGACTTTACGAAAAATTTTATAAAATACTTCATGTAGACGTTAAAAATCTTTATATAGCTGGTGCGGATAGATTTTCAGACAACGCTTTTGCTGTTTTTATACCACATGTTAGCCTTAAAGACGGGATTCTTCATACAGAAGATTACGCTCGTTATGTTTATCTTAGTAAAAGCTCAAAACACGAGCTTTTTGTATATGTGCCAAAAGCGTACTTAAAAGATGGTTATTTTGTTGCAGAAGATGTAAACGCCGTTTCTTCTTTGTATGATTTTAACATAAACTTTTGGTGGCGTCATAGAATTGGTAAAGCAATAGCTTCTGGATTTGTAATGCCTATAAAAACACCAGTTTTCTCTACATCTACTTTAAACGGCATTTTATACGCTTTTATAAAAAACAAAGACGTAGATTTTACATCGAACCTAAAAATAGACAATATATATATACCAAAGTTAAAACCTATAAAAAATGCATCTTTTAACGTAAAAGGCTATGCTTATACTGAAAAGGGTGTTTCTTTTAAAGGAGTTTTAAAAAGCTCTTTGGCAGAGCTTTACATAGATTATACAAATAAACACAACGATTTTAATATAAATATAAAAGATCTTCATCTAACCAATAAAGATATAGCATCAAACATAAAGTATCCTATAGGTTTGTACGCTGGTGGAAAGCTATTTTACAGTTTAGACAACAAAATTCTCAATTTAGATTTAAAGCTTTCAAACGTAAGGCTTTACAAATATAACTTTGGTATTGGGCTTTTAAAAGGAAAACTTGATTTTAAGAGAAAAAACGCTGGTAATTTGTATTACTCTTTGTACGGAAACCAAAGTTTAAAAGGTTATATAGCTTTTAATCATCACAACATCTTCGCAAAAACAAACCTACAGAATTTTTATATCTCTTACAACAATGTAAAAGCTTCTGTAAGCGGTATTCTGCAGGCAAGCCTTTATCCTAAGTTTTTTGTAGAAGGATATTTAAATGCATCTTCTATAAAAGCCCCTTATTTAGATGTAAGCTCTTTACCTATAATGCTTTCTTATAAAGACAGCGTTTTTACCCTTTCTAGCGATTCTTCTTATATGAGTGCTTTATTTACTTATCAAAACAATATTATAAACGGCTACATAAAACCAAAACACCTTATGCTTTACAAATATATAAACGGTGCAATTTATACCGCCGATTTAACAAATGGGATTATCCTAGTATCAAATAAGAACATATATATAAACAACGTAGGGTTTAGCGCTTCAAATTCAAAAAATCTTTACGCTTTTGGCAATATAAACGGTGCTGGGAGTGTTAAAAATATTTCTGGAAACATTGAGATATCAAATGCAAGTTATAGATTTTTGAAAAGCATAAAAGGAAACGTATTTTTTTCTTATCAAAACAACACGCTTAATCTAAAACCCACTTTGCAAGAACAAAACTTTTTACTTACTTCAAATCTAAACATATCAAAGTCAATAAACTTCAACGCCAAACTAATAGGTAAAAATAAGATTTTGCATGTGGATTTGGCTTTTAACGGTAGCGTTGATAACGAAAAAAATATAAACGCCGTTGGTTTTGTAGTTTATAAAGGCATAAAACTGCCAATAAACTTTTATATAAAAAATAACAACGGTTTATATACTATGTATGGAAACGGTTTTAATATTAAGTATAAAAACCTTTATATAAATGTGGCAAGCGTAAGTGGAAGCTCTCAAAAAGACGGTAATATAGTATGGAAAACAGATGGATTCAAGGTGTATCTTTACCATCAACCTATTTTGGAAAGCTCAGCTATAAATGGTGTATTAGGCTTAAAACCTTTTTATTTGAAATCGAACACAGCAAATATAGATGGTCTTCTTAAGGGAAGTTTTTACTTTGGTTACGATAAGAAGTTTTATATAAACTCAAACGGTGTTATGGATATAGATGATACTTTGGCCTTCATCAAATCAAAGCTTCCTTTCTTGCTAGCTGGTAACATAAACTACGCTCTCAATATAGACAACAAAGACGTAAACTTGTATCTTAAAAGCCAAAAACCTGTTTTACTTCTTTCAAAATATTTATCTTTACCTCTTTACAGCGATATAAACCTTGATATAAAAACCTCTAAAAATGGCTATTTTACACCTGTTAACCTTGTATTTTCATCTTCTGATGGTAAACATTTCATAGCTTTTAATGTAACAACCTCTAACCATAGCGTTTACATAAATTCTTCTTTGAAGAGTTTGCCGGTTTATTTATACTCAAAAAATGGTTATTATCAAGGGTTTGTAGATGGAATTGTCAATACAAGCTATATTTTTAAAAATCTTTCTTCGTTTATAGACATAAAAGGACACCTTGACCCAGGGGGTCTTATTTATATCAAAAGCCTTTCCACTGGTTCTTCTTATGGAAGCTCTCCTTCTGTTCCTAAAAATCTTTATATGAATATAGATATTAAAAACTCAACACCGATTACCGTTATGTTGCCAGAGGGAAACATATACACTGGTATAAAAGGAAAAGTCTTTGCAAGAAATGGAAATTTTGGTTATAATCTAAATTTGAAGGCTTTCGGTGGAGAGCTTACTTACTCTAACAAAACATTTTACGTAAGGTATGGCATGCTAAAACTAAGAGATGCCAACAAGTATATAAACGTACTGTTGATGTCGCCAGGAGACTCTTACAACACCTACATATCGTTGGTGGGAAATTTGGAAGATCCTACTTTTGATATATACTCAAACCCACCTATGCCAAGAAACGAGCTTTTGTCTTCTTTTATATTAAACAAGTCTGGTCTTACAGCGCTTCCTATAAACGCTATGGCTAGCAAGCTTTCAAAATACTCACCTTCTGGGTTGGCAAGCAGCATATTTGGGACAAACGTACACTTAAGCGTGTATCCAAGCCAAAGCGCAAACGGTAGTTTAAATACAAATGTAGAGATAAAAAAAGATATATCAAAGAATGTAAAGTTAAAAGCCCATATCAGCACAAGTCCAAACCCCCTTGATACTTACTACGGTGGTTCTATAAAACTAACTCCAAACACCTCTATAGAGTTGCAGATGTACGGAAACGGTTCTTCGGAAGGTGATATGAGTTTTGAAAAACGCTTTGATTTTGGTAGATAATGGAAGATTTAGAAAAACCAATATCCCTTATAAAAGATTTGCTTTCAAGCGATATTAAGTTAGAAAGGGCAAAAGGTTTTGGGGCTTATCTTAGCAGCGCATTAAAATCATATATATCAGAAAGCCTTTATAAAAGCCTAAATATAATAGACGAGCTTTCAAAAGAAAAGAAAAAAGCCCTTTTAGAGCAAATACTTCAAGAGTTAGAGGCTTTTAAAAGACCAAACTACCTATCCACACCAACTCAAAAGCAAAAACTTAGAAGGCTAAGAGATTTAAACATAAGTATAGATGACATGGATTTTCTAAACAAAAACCAAAAAAAGATACTTTATGCAAGCGGTTTAAATACCCTGATAGATGTGCTTTGGTATTTTCCATACACTTACGAAAACAGGCTTGTGTCAAAATCTATATCTTCTTTATCTTTAGATGCTTATGGCACTGTTTCTGTGAAAATAGAAAACCTCATATACGACGAAAAAGAAAAATACCCTTTTAGTATAATAACCACAGACGGTAAAACTAAACTAGCTTTAAAGTTTAAAGCAAAAGATAAGTCTGTGATGGGCTGGTACCAGAAGGGGCAAAGCATAGTGGTTTACGGTATGCTGAAAGAGTTTAGAGGCCAAAAATATATGATACACCCAAAGATATTTAGCGAGTCATCAAAAGAAATAGATATCGTAAAACCTGTTTATCCGTTGGAAAGATTTGAAGACCCCCAAAGCGTATTGGCTTCCTCTTCTCAAAAAAGAAGAAAGCTCTTAGAGTCTTCTATAAAAGCGATATTAAACTACTACAAAGATTACTGGCAAAACTTACAAGATATACTGCCAGAGGAGTTTTTAAAAGACAACGATTTGATACCTCTTTCTACAGCTTTTAAGATAATACACGCTGAAGATTACTTTAAAGACTTTAAAAGCTTTGAGTCTATGCTATCAAAAGCCAAAAAACGGTTTTTGTACGAAGAAATATTTATATTTGAACTTGCAATGTTAAAAAGGCGCTCTTTGGTAAAATCTCTAAACGCTCCTTCTATAAACGCTGAGCCAGATAGCATAATAAAAGAGGTACAATCTAACATAAACTTTCCTCTTACAAACGCACAAAAAAGAGCTATAACAGAGATAGTAAACGATATGAAATCTACAAAACCAATGAGTAGATTGCTTCAAGGGGATGTGGGAAGCGGTAAAACTATAGTAAGTATAGCCAGTGCTTTGGCGGCGGTAAAAGATGGTTTTCAAGTGGCAGTGATGGTGCCCACCGAGATACTGGCAAACCAGCATTATAAAAACTTTCATGATTTTTTCTCAAAGTTAGGTTATAGGGTTGGGCTTTTGACATCTTCAACATCTAAAACAGACATACACAAACTTATATCTATAGGGGAAATAAATATAGTAATAGGCACCCATGCTTTGGTACAGGAAAAAGTAAAGTTTAAAAACCTTGGTCTTGCCATAGTAGACGAGCAGCATCGCTTTGGCGTAGCTCAAAGACAAATCTTGTTAGAAAAAAATAACAACTATATGCCCCATATGTTGTATATGAGTGCTACCCCTATACCTAGGACTATAGCGATGGGGATTTTTGGAGACTTAGACATATCTGTTTTAGATGAGATGCCAGCCATGAGGAAGCCGGTAAAAACCGCTGTTTTATATTCAGACAGTCAAAAGGATATGGGGTTTTTGATAGAGCATATAAAAAAGGAACTATTAAACGGTAACAAAGTCTACATAGTTTATCCTCTTATAGAAGAGTCCGAAAAACTTGATTTAAAAGCTGCTCAAACCGAATATGAGAAATGGAAAAATATATTTAAAGATTACAAAGTGCTTCTTTTGCATGGTCGTATGAATGACAAGGAAAAATCAAGCATTATGGAAGAGTTTAAAGAAAACGGTCATATTTTGGTATCAACCACCGTTATAGAAGTAGGCATAGATGTAAAAGAGGCTAGCACCATCGTTATAGAGGATGCTCACAGGTTTGGTCTATCTCAGCTTCATCAGTTAAGAGGTAGAGTAGGTAGAGGCGATAAGGAAGGCTATTGTTTCTTACTGGTAAACAGCTCTTTTATTAAAAGCCAAAAAACCACAGAGCAAAATGCCACATTGCAAAGATTACGTATTATGGTAAGAACTAGAAACGGTTTTGAAATATCTTTAGAAGATTTAAAACTAAGGGGGCCTGGTGATGTGCTTGGACTTTCACAATCTGGCTATTTTGGTTTTAATTTTGCAGATTTAAAAAACGAAGAACATTTAAGGTTAATGAGCACCATAAGAGAGAGTATTCTAAAGTACAAAAAGGGTATAAGCGAAGACCTTATGTGGTTTGTAAATAAAAAGTATATGGATGATAAGGTTATTGTGGCTTAGAAAACATGTTTAATATGTCTTCTTTTTTCTTAACACCTATAAAGGCGTTTAATACGTTACCTTTTTCTATTAAAACTGTAGCAGGAGTACCCATTATACCTAACTCTTGAACAAGTTTTGCCCCTTCTTTGCTAAATACATCTATCTTCTTAACCTTTACCTCTTTTATAGATTCTATTATGGGAGTCATCACTTTACAAGCACCACAGTTTTCAGAGTAAAAGTAAAGTATCAACCTTTTTTCATTTTTAAACTCGTTTAACGTAGCCCCTTTTAGCTTTTTCATCTTGTATGTAGCTAAAAGTCTTAGGCTTATAATAAAAGCTAAAAACAAAATTAAAAATATGATAATAAGCGTAATAATAGCATGCATATCACAACACCTTAAAGCTTATTTTATATATATCTGAATTGTTTTGGATAGGTATTGTACCTACTTTTCCAGTAATAACAAATATGCCTTCTTTTGTAGGTATTATACCTTCTATGGCTTCTTCAAAAGAAGCACCTCTCAATTTTTTCATATACACAAGTTCGTTATTTTTACCACCTATATCAAGAGCGTAAAGGTTGCCGTAGGCATACTTTGTAATGCCAAAAAACTTTTCTATAGAGCTTTCTTTGTTTGCACCAATTAAAAACACTGGCAAACCTTCTAACTTAGAGGGAGCTCCTTTTTCATAGAATACATATTTCATCGTAGTATCGTTTATAAAAGGTATATTCACAAAAGCGTAAGACCCGCCAAATATTGCCGATGATGAGTATAGTTCTGTATTGTTTTTAAATACCCTAAGCCTATGAGAGCTATCTATAAATATAATATCGCCTTTGTATATAGAAGCCCCGTCTATTCTAAAACCAGCTGGCACATCTACATTCTGAACAGCTTTTACCTCCTTGTTTTCAAAAGAAAGCTGTTTTACAGCTCCAAACTTTCTATCTGCTGTGAAGGTCTGACCCCAAAAGGTTTTGTGTGGATGCTTTTTGTCTAAAATAGACATAAAATAATGAATATGGTTTGCAACAATTACTGGGCTATCTCCCACCATCTTTACTATAAAAGATGACATGTTTGATCCAGTAAACATGTTTACAATTATATAATCTTCTTTACCTTGACCTATTCTTCCTACGCTTACAGAGATAGGATGACCTGCTGGTAAGCTCATGTCCGCTATTTTTACTACATCATCTCTTAAAAGCTGATAGATTAAAAGATCGTCTCTTGTTAAAAGCACAAGATACTCTTTGCCATTACCATACAAATCTCCAACATCAGCACTTAAAACCAAAGAACCCACAGACTTTATGAATTTTGATGTTACAAGAAGATGCAAATCTCTAATGGATGCTTTTTTTATGACAACGCCCTGAGACGATGTTTCGTATATGGCTTTTTTGATAAAACCACCTGGTACTCCAGAAAATGCGATGCCATAACCTTTTGGAAACTCTCTTATGGTAAGAGCACAGTTTTCACCAGATTTTACGTTTGGAAATATGGCTGCTATGTCATAGAGTTTTTCATCGGAACCTTTAAAACATATATCTGATTTGTCTATTTTGGCTATGTCGCCTACGCTTGGTTTTTTTCCAGAAATAATCTTACCTATTGCAAAATTGTCGTAGACTTTTTCTATTTTTACTTTTGCAACTTCTTTATAAGAATAACCTAAAAACTGATGGCTAAGTGGATTTATAACACGCCCAGTTTGCTCTTCTATATCAAGCACTTCGCCTATGTGTAAGCCTTTTCCAGCTATATATACTTTGTTATCTTTTATGTTTATTACCTGATAGGTTTCTTTTTTAAGCTTTTGTAAGAAAGAATCTATGTTGCTCCCATATGAAACGCTACATAAAATAGCTAAGCTTAGCAAAAACTTTTTCATAAATCCTCCTAAAGGTTTTCTATAATCTTTTTAGTCATCTCTTTGGTGTTTACTTTTACACCTTCCCCTCTATATATATCTTGGGTTCTATGCCCTTGAGCTAACGCTTTGTCAACTGCATCTTCTATAGCTTTTGCTACATCGTCCATTTTGAAAGAATATTTAAACATCATCGCCACTGAGAGTATGGTAGCTATTGGGTTTGCTATGCCTTTACCTGCTATGTCAGGAGCAGAGCCATGTATTGGTTCGTAAAGGGCGTATCTATCTCCTAAGGAAGCAGATGGAAGCATGCCAAGACTTCCTTGTATAACACCAGCTTCATCAGATAGTATATCTCCAAATATATTACCAGTTACTATTGTATCAAAAGAGTAAGGTCTATTTACAAGTTGCATAGCGCAGTTATCTACATAAAGATGTTCTAATTCTACATCCTGATAATTTTTGTGTTCTTCGTTTACTATATCTCTCCAAAGCCCAGATACTTCTAATACGTTTGCTTTATCAACGCTTGTAAGTTTTTTTCTTCTTTGTCTTGCTATCTCAAAAGCTTTTTTTACCACCCTTCTTATTTCTGATTCTTTATAACCCATTGTGTTAAAGCCATATCTTTCGCCGTTTTCTAACGTTGTTATACCTCTTGGTTCTCCGTAGTACACATCGGAAGAAAGCTCTCTTACCACCATAAGATCCGTGCCTTTTACTACGGATTCTTTTAAAGGTGAGCTTTCTATGAGAGCATCAAAAACTTTAGCAGGTCTTAAGTTTGCATAAAGGTCTAAGGCTTTTCTTATGCCAAGAAGCCCTTTTTCTGGTTTTTTATCCGTGGGCAAATCATCCCACCTCGGTCCACCTACAGCTCCAAGCAGTACAGCGTCCGATTCTTTGCATATTTGCACAGTTTCTTCTGGAAGTGGACCACCAGTCTTGTCTATTGCAATACCTCCTATTAAACCTTCTTTTGTTTCGTATTTGAAGTTATATTTTGAAGCTAAGCTATCTAGCACTTCTAAAGCACTATCCACAATCTCAGGGCCTATGCCATCACCTTTTAAAACAGCTATTTTTAATGTCTTCATGCTTTTATTTTAGCATATATAAATCGTTTTAGGCTTTTTGATTTAGAACTTTTTCTTGCGCTGTATTTTTAGAGACTCATATACCTAAAAAAGTGTTATATATAAGTAGATATTTCATAAAAAAATTTTTACATTTATGATTTTTATCATTGTATGCGCTCATAATTTATGCTACAATATTTATAGATGTGATTTAAGGTGGGATGTGAGGAATGTTTTGAGACTTAAGATTACATTCTCAGCTTACAAAGAATGGATAAAGCTTCCTATTCATCACAACAAGATAATACAATCGACTCTGTACAACAACCTTCCAAAAGAGCTATCAGATTTTTTGCACAACATTGGTTTTTATTACAACAATAGGCCTTTTAAACTTTTTACTTTTTCAAGAATATTTTCAGAAAAATTTTATTTTGATAAAAGCCAAAAACTTGGTATAAAACAAAACTCTAGTATATTTTTTAAATCTCCTATATATTTGTACATATCCTCTAGCGTTATAGATCTAGTAGAAAACTGGGGGAATTTTCTAATTAAAACATCAGATATAAAGCTTTATAAAAACGACGTGTATATAGAAAGTATAGAATCTGTTGGTTTTGAGGATTTTAAAGCAGAAATGATTATAAGGACTTTATCACCTATAACCGTATATAAAACCTTTGAAAACGGCAAAAAATACTATAGGTATTATACTCCTATGGAACCTGAATTTGAAGAACTTATAAAAGAAAATCTTAAGAAAAAATACGAACTTATTACAGGTGATACTATAAAAGAATTTCCTATAAGCATAACGCCTATAAAGACTAAAAAAGTCCTTTTAAAGTATGAAAATTTTCCAATAGAAGCTTACGAAGGAACTTTTAAAATAAAAACAGATCCAGATATGTTTAAAATTGTTTACGATGCTGGATTAGGTGCAAAAAATTCTCAAGGTTTTGGCATGATGGAGGTTGTAGGATGATAGAAAGCGTTTATAAAATAGGTAAGTCAATAGATAAGTTTAATGAGAAAGCTTATGCAAAGGAATACGATGATAATATAAAAGCTGATTACGTTATAACAATTGATTTTGATAAAAATGGTATATTTCAAAAAGTAGATCAAGAACAGTTTTCAAAAGACAAATTACCAAAGTATTTTTATAAAAAAGCTAAAGGTTCGAACCCTCCTAGTTATTCTCCTACTTTATATCTTAACAAAAAAGATGTAAGCAAAACGCTTAAAAACCTTCAAAAGATTTTAGAAAAAATAAAAAAAGTAAATTTAGAAAATGCGCAAGAAAAAGAAATTATAAACAATATAATAAAAGATTTACAACAAAAATCAAAAGATTTAGAAGAGGAAATAAAAAAAATGTCAGGTGATAAAGATATTCTAACAATAAGAATAGATGATCAATATGTAGGAGAAATAGATTTTTTACGTAAAGCTATTGTAGAAATTGATCTAGACGAAGGGAAAGATAGTTTAGGAAATGGCGTTTGTTCTTTGTGTTTAGAAAAAAAAGAAGTAAGTGGCAACATATCTCCTTTCAAATTTTATACAATAGATAAACCGGGTTATATAACAGGTGGATTTGACCAAAAAAATGCCTACAAAAACTTTCCTTTATGCTATGACTGTAAGCGCTATATAAAGCTTGGTAAAGAAAAGATAAAGAGTGAACTAGGATTCTGGATAGGAAAGAAAGAAAAAAATAAAGAAGAGAAAATATTGAAATACTACATTATACCAGACTTTGTAGTTGGCTCAGGTGATGATAACGAAATAAGAAAGATTGGAAATATTGTTAACACATTATCAACTTTTGTTAATAAAACTCTAAAGTTAGACTCAGATAAAGACGAACTTTTAGATGTTAATAAAATTGTAGATGTTAATAAAATTGATTTAAAGTCAGATGAGTACGAAATTTTAGATGTAATTTCAAATGTTAGTGAAATTAAAAAATTAATGTCGGAAGATCAAGATTTAGATGCTATACCAGAGAAAAGCAAAGATGTTATAAAAGGGAAAGATATTATTGTCTATAACTTTTTATTTTTAGAGGATAAAACAGTGCAGAAATAATAAATCTTTACATTCAAGACATTTATCCATCGAGATTAAAAGAAATGTTTGAGTCAAAATATGTTGTTGAGAAAATTAGGAATTTAAGAAAACCTTTAATAAAAAAAACTGAGTCAGAAGAGTCTCTTGATAAAATCACAGATGAAACCGAAGAAACATATAAAAAATTTAATTACTATGTAATGAGTAAATTCTTCTCTGACAATAAAAAATATTTTCTAGAGCTTTTGGATAAAACCTTTAGGTCTGTTAGAGTTGATGAAAAACTTTTGATATATTTCCTATTAAAGCGTATAAGAGATTCCTTTAAGTCAGACAATTCCGATAATAAACAATATAGTCAAGTTATACAAGATGCTTATAGCATATTTTTATTTGTAAAACTAACCACTAAGGAGGTAAATATGAAAGAAGAGAATATCGAAAAAATTGAAAATGCCGAAAGTATTAAAGAGTTTTTGGAGAGTTTGCCAACTCTTGACAGCCCTGCTAAAAGAGCTTTGTTTTTGATGGGGGTTTTAACTGAGCATGTTTTATGGGCTCAATATAAAGATAAGAAAACAAAATCTTTTATGAAGAAATTAAAAGGTTTAAGAATGAACGTAAGCGATGTAATGGGTCTTTTGCCGGAAATTAGAAACAAGCTAGAAGAATATGACGAATACAGCCCAAACTTAGCAAAAATCTTTTTAGAAGCTTCTAAGAATCTTTTAGAAGAAAATACTCTTGAAAAAATGAGTATAGAAGAGCTTAACTTTTACTTTGTCTTAGGTATGGGTATGTATAATGCTGTTGGAGAAAAGTTTATCTTTGCTAAAAAGGAGGAAAACCATGAAAAACAGGCATGAGTTTTTGTTTGTTTATGATGTATCTTGGGCTAACCCAAATGGGGACCCATTAGACGAAAACAAACCAAGGATTGATGAAGAAACAGGCATAAACTATGTTACCGACACTAGGCTAAAAAGAACAGTAAGGGACCAGCTTGCAGATATGGGTTATGAAGTTTTTATAATACAAGATAGAAAAGAAAACGCTGATCTCTTAACAAAAGAAGATATATTTGCTAAATACGGAAACGATTATAAAAAAGTTTTAGAAAAATGTATAGATATAAGGCTTTTTGGTGGAACTTTTGCTCTTAAAAATCAAAGTGGATCTAAAGGAAAATCTAAAAACGAACAAAAATCTGAAGATGAACAAAAAGAAAACGAAAAAGTTCAACAATCAACTTCTTTTACTGGTCCTGTGCAATTTAAATTTGGTAAATCTCTACACAGAGTCAAGATAGAGTTAGTAAAGGGTACTACCGTAATGCCTTCAGGCGAAGGCAAAAAACAAGGTACCATGACAGAAACTTACGTAGTACCTTATTCTCTTATAGCATTTTATGGTATTGCAAATGAAAAAGCTTCTGAACAAACTAAACTTGAGGATAAGGATATAGATATTATGCTAAAAGCAATGTGGATAGGTCATAAAAGCTCAACAGATGTTATATCTAGGTCTAAGTTTGGACACAGCCCAAGGCTTTTAATACAGATAATATATAAGGAAAATACTCTTACTCACATAGGAGAGCTAGATAAGCTTATAAGCATCAAAGCTTATAAGAGGGATGAGGAGATAAGAGATATAGAGGATTTAGAATTAGACTTATCAAAGTTAAAAGATAAAATAGAAAAGTATAAAGATAAGATAGAGAAAGTTAGGTTTGTTGTAGACGATAGAGTGAAGTTGCCCACCCCTTTACAAGAAGTGTTTGAAGGTGTTGCTTGTGAAGAGTTTTCTTGGTCTAACGAGGTATAACCTTGAGAATTCTAGTTTTTAGGCTTTTTGGAGACTTGGCACACTTTAGAAAGTTTTATACCACATCTTCTCCGCTTTCTTTCTCTCTCCCACCTTTACCTACTGTAAGAGGTATAGTGGGAGCTATCATGGGTTTTAAAAAAGATGAATATCTTGAAAATACAAAACATTTAAAAATAGGCATAAAGATAGAAAATCCTGTTAAGAAGACAAGGATGGGCATTAACTTAATTTTTACCAAAGGTACTTCTGGCTTTGATCCAACTTTATCATCCAAAAAACAAGCTTTAAGAACACAAGTAAAGTTTGAATTTCTAAAGGATGTTTGTTATAAAATATACATTTCTAGTGAACCTAACGAAGATGATCTTCTAAAACATCTTCAAAATAGATTGCTCAATCATCAAACTTTTTACACTATATCTCTTGGTTTGTCTGAGCTTTTGGCTGATTTTTCCTTTGAAGGAGTTTATGAGGCTGTAGAGGAAAAAGAAGTTAGTATGGTACATAGCGTAATACCTGTGAGTGCAGTAAAAAGCTTAGATTTAGAAAAAGCAAAGTATATAGCAAAAGAAAGAATACCAACTTTTATGTTGCCTAGCAGGCAAGTGCAGAAGTATGAAGACGTTATTTTTGATATATATGGAAGTCCTTTATATGGAAAGTTTAACAACATTATAAAGTTAGAAAACAACGAGCACATATACTTATGGTAGAAAAATCTGGTATATACTCTCATCCAAATGTTTTTATAGAAGATCACATAAATAGATGCATTGAACTTTTAGACTTTTACATTCAGCAAAATAACTTAACAAAGGATGATGATTTTTTAAAGACCATAAAAACTACTTTAGCACTTCATGATTTTGGAAAGTTTACATATTACTTTCAAGACTACATTAAAAACGGAAGTATTAAATACAAAAAACTAAAAGAACATTCTCTTATATCTGGAGTATATACTTATTACTGTCTTAAAAAGTTTGTAAATAATAAAACTTATCAAGCTTTTGCCTTTATAGCTTGCAAAAGACATCATACAAATCCAAGAAGTTTTTACTATGAATTTGATTTGAAAGAGTATGTAAGTATAATAGAAAAGCAGATAAAAGCTATAGACGATAATAAATTTAACGTATTTGTAGAAAATTTAAAGTTAGAGGGTGATATAAAAAAGCATATCTATCTTAACAAAGATCTATTCCTTAGCAATATAGAAAAGATAGTAGAAGACATAAACGAGATAGGAATAAGGTTATTGAGGTTTAGTTCTAATTTTACCAAGGATTTGACAGATTTTATCAGATTTCAATACATTTACTCACTCGTTTTGGATGCCGATAAAACCGAGGCTGGAGCTAAACCTTTTATACCAACAAGAATAAACGATATAACACCTCAAGTTGTTTTAGACTATAAAGACAAATTTTATAAAGACAAAAATGATAAAGACATCAACAAACTAAGAGAACAAGCTTTTAAAGATGTTTTATCTAAAAGCTTAGATACATCTAATAAAATATACTCAATTACGTTGCCAACCGGGATGGGTAAAACTCTAATAGGTTTTTCTTTTGCTTTAAAGTTAAGAGAGGAGATAAAACAAGCAACCAATACTATACCACGCATTATTTATGCTTTGCCATTTGTTAGTATAATAGATCAAAACGCCGAGGTGTTTGAACAGGTTTTAAAACATAACTTTGAGAATGTAAGCTCTAATATACTCCTTAAGCATCATCATCTATCAGATCCAAAGTATAATTCAGATATAAAGTATAATTCAGATATAAACAATGAGAGTGAATTTGACTTTAGTGTATCTAGAGTTTTGATGGAAGGATGGAACTCTGAGATAATAGTTACTACTTTTGTGCAACTTTTTAACACTATGGTATCTTATCTAAACTCGTCTTCAAGAAGATTTAACAAGCTTTCAAATGCTATTGTGATAATAGATGAAGTACAAGCTTTACCTACAAAATATTGGAAGCTTGTAAGCGATATGGTAAAAGAATTGTCTAATACACTTAACACATACTTTATATTCATGACAGCTACTCAGCCTTATTTGGTAGAAGATGCTATAGAATTGGCCAATAAGGAGAAATACTTTGATAAACTAAATAGATACAACGTATATGTTGATTTAGAAAATAAAAGTATAAATGAATTCATAAAAGACCTTGATATTGACGATAACAAAACTTATTTGTTTATAACAAACACGATAGCATCTTCAAAAGAGCTCTATAAGCTTTTAAAAGAAAAAGTGAATGAACCGATAGGATATCTTTCTACAGTTGTTACACCTTACGAAAGAAAAATAAGAATAAAAGACATAAAAGAAGGCAAGTACAGGTTGGTAGTAAGCACTCAACTTGTAGAGGCTGGCGTAGATATAGATTTTGATTTAGTCTATAGAGATTTTGCTCCGCTTGATTCTTTAAATCAATCTGCTGGAAGATGCAATAGGAACATGGAAAAAACAGGAGAGTTTCGAGTGATAAAACTAAAAAATGAAAAAGGGCAACAATACTCAAAATTGATCTACGATAATCTTCTTCTTAACCTAACAGAAAATATGCTAAAAGATAAAAATATGCTGAGTGAGAAAGAATTTATAAAGCTAATAGAAGAATATTTTAAAGAATTACGCAAGAGAATGAGTGACGATGTTTCTAATGATATCATAAAAGCCATAAAGCTATTTAAGTTTGATGAGAAGGGTGATAAGAAAATTTCAATAAGCAATTTTGTTTTAATAGAAGAAGATAAATACAAAGAAAACGTGTTTATAGAGATAAACGATGATGCAAAAGATGCTTGGAATCAAGCAAAAGATATAATAAAACGTTTAAAAGACAAGAAAATAAATGTATTTGAGGCAAAAGAGGAGTTTGAAAAGTTAAAAAGTGTATTCTTTGAATATGTTATTAATGTAAATGTTCAAGACAATCAGCCTAGACTGGATGAAGAGCTAAAAATGTATATAGTTAGTCAGGAACAGCTTGATAATTACTACGATAGAGAAACTGGGTTTGGTAAACAATTTAGAATTATATATTAGTTATGAACATTGAACCAAGTATAGAGGATATAAACGGAACTTTAATATGGTATCATTACATATGTAAAAGAGAAGTTTGGTTAATAGGGCATGGTATTGAAGCCAATCAAGATAACAACTTAATGTTGCTTGGAAGACACATACATGAAGTTTTTTATAAAAACTATAAAAAAGAATTTTTAATAGATAATACTATAAAGATAGACATTATACCAGGCCACCGTGTTATAGGGGAGATTAAGAAATCATCAAAATATTTAAAAAGTTCTACAATGCAGCTTGCTTTCTATATTTATTACATGAAACAGAAAGGTATAAGTCTAAGCGGCGAGCTTATTATACCAGAAGAAAAGAAAAGGATTAAAGTTTTCTTAACAGAAGAGATAGAAAGCGAGCTCAAAAATGCCATAAGAGATATAAAGACTATACTTTCTTATGAAAAACCGCCAAAACCAGAAAAAATACAATACTGTAATACTTGTGCTTATAAAGAAATGTGCTGGAGCTGATATGGGTAAATCCATATATCTTTTTAGTAGCGGAGAGTTAAAAAGAGAAGAAAATACAATTATTTTTATAACCGAACAAGGCAAAAGACCACTTCCTATAAACTCTATATCAGAAATACACGTATTTGGAGAGCTTGACTTAAATAAAAGGGTTTTAGAGTTTTTAACAAAAAATAAAATACCACTTTATTTTTATAATCGCTACGGATATTATGTTGGAAGCTACTATCCAAGAGAACATCTTAATTCTGGTTTAATTGCATTAAAACAAGCTGAATTTTATTTGGATGTAGAAAAAAGGCTCTTTCTTGCCAAAATGTTTGTTAGCGGAGCTGTTTCAAATATGTTAAAAGCTTTGGAGTATTATAAAAAATCAAAGGAAATCTTAACAGATTATATATCAAAGATCAACGAGAAATGGCAAATAGTAAGTCAAATAAATACTATACCATCTTTAATGGCGCTTGAAGGTGATATAAGAAAAGTTTATTATGATGCTTTCAATGTAATTATTAATCAAGATGACTTTTATTTTGAGAATAGGTCTAAAAGGCCACCAGAAAATCCTATAAACGCTCTTATAAGCTTTGGCAATTCTCTTCTTTATACTACGGTGCTTTCTCAAATATACAGAACGCACCTAGACCCAAGGATTGGCTATCTACATGAAACAAACCGAAGAAGTTTTACCCTAAATCTTGATTTATCTGAGATTTTTAAGCCTATAATAGTTGATAGAGTTATATTTAGCTTGATCAACAAGCGGCAAATACAATTAAAACATTTTGATGAAGATCTAGACTATACATACCTAAACGAGAAGGGAAGAGAAATTTTTATAAAAGAATACGAAGATAAGCTAAACACTACTATAAAGTACAAAGATCTAGGGAATGTATCTTATAGAAAGCTTATACGATTAGAATGTTATAAATTGTACAAACATTTGCTAGATGAAGAAATATATCAACCTTTTGTATCGGGCTGGTGAATGTTTGTAATACTTGTTTATGACGCAAATGAAAAAAGAGTAAACAAGTTTCATAAAATTTGTAAAAAATATCTGACATGGGTTCAAAATAGTGTTTTTGAAGGAGAAATTACAGAAGCAAACTATAGAATACTAACAGACGAACTAAAATCCATAATGAAAAACAACGAAGACTCTATTTTGGTTTATAAGTTTAGGACCAAGAAATACTATGAAAGAGAATTTATGGGAATACCAAGACCTTCTCACGAAGATATGATATTCTAGAATCATTTTTAGTCGATCTCTCTTTTGAGCCCTATTTTCTGTGTAAAAACTAGTGAAAAATTAGTAAAAAATCATCAAAAATTATGTATTTACAATACTTTGTCTATCTTCCAAATTTTCATGGACATCATGGGTCGACGGAAAATTAACTTAACTTGACAAACTAAAATTTTATTGTATAATATTTTTATATTATTGATTACCAAGTTGTATTTGAACAGCTGAATATGTTTATTTAGAGGGTTTTTAGAGTGCCTATGAGGAATTGAAACAAA
>ERZ1684502.10-NODE-10-length-75392-cov-57.344426_pt1 | contig 75392 bp, 75 predicted proteins | sample MGYA00580192_ERZ1684502 | MGnify/ENA primary metagenome ERZ1684502 (study PRJEB41476, sample SAMN13258264) | hydrothermal vent metagenome | biome: caldera [ENVO_00000096]; feature: acid hot spring [ENVO_00002120]; material: acidic water [ENVO_01000358] | place: New...
TTCTTTTTATGCTGGCACTTTTATTTTATAAATTTTATCAGATATTGAGCCGTTAGAAAATGGCATCTCTTTTGATTCTTGGATCATTTATAAATAGCAATGCATCGGCTATAATGTTACCGAGTATAAGCATTATACTTCCAACGTAAAGACTACCCATCACTAAAAATAGGTCTTTTGATAAAACGGCGTTTAGTATAAGAAGTCCCATGCCGGGCCAGTTGGTAACTATTTCCACCAAAGCGGCTCCTGATATCAAAGATGATAGCTCGTATCCAAGAAGTACTATAAAAGGTGGCATTGCGTTCCTCAAAACATGCCACACAACAACACCTTTATTAACTTTTGAAGCTTTTAAGAAAATATATATAGGACTATTTAATATCTCAATCACATTTGCTCTTACAAGCCTTGATAGTCCACCAAAAGAAGAGAGAACGAGAGCGCTGACCGGTAGCACAAGATGCTTTATGTTGATGCCGCTTAACATATCAGATATATTGATAAAATGTGTTTGATAAAAAAACATCATAATTAAAAAACCCATTACAAAAGATGGGATAGACATTGATATATAAGCTAGACCTTGTAAAAATTTATCCAGTTTTGTATCTTTTTTAAAAGCCGATAAAACACCAATGAAAAAGGCTAAACCCCAAGATAAAAAAGCCGATGGTATAGATACCATCAGAGTATTTGGTATGCGTTCTAAAATGAGTTTTTTTACACTTTCGTTGTATTCTATAGAATAGCCTAAATTGAACCTCAAAGCGTTAGAAAGCCAATCTATATATCTTATTAAAAGCGGTTTATTAAGACCGTAAAAAGCTTCAAGTTGTTTTATAGTCTCGGCAGATACACTTGGGTTTAATCTAAGTTGATCAAAAAATTTTCCAGGTGCAAAATTTATAGCTAAAAACGATAAAAAACTTATAGTTACAATTACGAAAATACCTTGCAAAATTCTTATGCTTAAGAACTTTAACATTACTTTACCCAGCGTTCGTTAATAACTATCTCTGCTTCTACTTTTACATTGTTAAGAAGTATAGAGCCAGCTTTTATCATAGATTTTTCCAAAAGCTTTGATACTTCTTCTTTATAATCCTCCTTTGCTTCCACTACTATCTCGTCGTGTACTAAGTTTACAACGTTTGCTACTTCATGAAATGTACTTGGAAAGTTTCTTTTGAGTTCTTGAGAAAAAATTAAAACTGAAAGTTTTAACAATTCTGCGCCTGTTCCTTGTATTGGATAGTTAGCAGCATCGGTAAAAGTGTAGGCTATCATAGGTTTTCCACCGAGAGTTTTTAACCTTATTTCACCTTTTGCCTTTAACTCCTTCTTTATTCTTTCGTGCCAAGCTTTTATCCCTTGAAAGGTAGAAAAAAACACCTCTCTAAATCTTTTGGCTTCTTCTATAGACATATCAACCCCGTAAGAGTTTCTTGCATACAAAGAAAGAGATTTCTCTGAGATGCCGTATATAAGACCAAAATTTGCCGCTTTAGCCATTTGCCTTTCTTCTTTTGTAATATCTTCCAAAGATTTACCAGTAATTAAGGAGGCTGTGAATTTGTGAAGGTCCTCTCCTTTGTTTATTACATCTATCATTATCTCGTCTTTAACATACTCTGCCGCTATCCTTAGTTCTATTTGTGAGAAATCAGCTATTACAAACACGTATCCTTCTTTAGCTTTTAGGATCCTTCTTAATTCTCTTGGTATGTTTTGAACGTTTGGTCTTGAAGAGGACATTCTTCCGGTAACGGCTCCTATTTGCCAAAACTCTGGATGTACGCGGTTATTTTCGTTGTATTCTAAAATCTCCGATAGCTTTTCTTGCAACTTATGAATTTTTCTAAACTCCAATACGCTACTTATTACATCTTTTGCTTTTTCGTTTTCGCTATCAAGGTGCTCTACCAACACGCTGTCATCCGTGATTATATTGTCTTTATCGGTGCGAGGAAGTGAAATATTTAAATGATTTTCTAAAAACTCACCTACTTTTTTAGGGCTACTTATATCTATACGGTACTTTATATAAAAGTTCATAGCAAGCTCTTGGGTTTTCTTTTGTAATTGTTTTTTCATAGCTTCTATTTCTTTTGTATCTATTCCTATTCCGGTGTGTTCAATTTTGGCAAGCTCTTGCACAAAGCCCATTTCTATTATAGCGTGCGCGCTTTCCAATCCAAAAACCTTTGCCACTCTTGATTTTTGTAATACCTCAACGATTGTAGGTTCTTTGTTTAATTCGTTTTTTAGCTTTTCGTATAAAAGCCTCAAAACCTCTACATCTTTTGCAGCATAAAAAATCTGACTTTCTGTAAGCTCTTTTGAAGACCAATTTGAAAACTGTTCTTTTTTATCAATACCCTCACCTGTAAAATGAGCGTAAACGCTTGCCAAAGACACCCTGTTCAAACCTATTAACTGCGCTCCTATCATGGTGTCAAAAGTAGTGTAAGGATGTATATCGTACTTCATAAGATATTTTAAATCGTATTTTAAGTTGTGTCCCACTACACCCTTTTTGGCTATTACATCTTTTATAAATTCTGGAGCTCTTTTTACAAAAAAGAGGTCTATCACATAAATAGGACCACTCTCTAACCCTATCTGAAAAAGTCTTATATCTTTTGGTGTAGTTTCCGTATCTATAAACCAAACGTTACCAGAAGAAAGATAGTCTAAAGCTTTTATTAATAAAGGTTCTTTATCTACATACAAAAAATTCATCTGTTTAGTTGGCTATGTTTGTATCCATAAAATATATATATTAAAAGCCCAACAAGACACCATACTAAAAATCTTATCCATGTTAACAAAGGTAACCCTGCCATAATAAGAATAAGCGTAAACAAGTTTAAAGGCAACAATGCTTTAGCCATTGGCATTCTAAACTTTGGATTGTAGTTTTTAGATTTTCTTAATAAAACAACGCTTACACCTACCATAAAATAGGCAAACAATGTACCTATGTTAACCATTTCTGCTAAATCTTTTAAAGGAAATAATCCAGCTGCTAAGGAAAGTATAAGTGCTCCTACTATAGTGGCTTTATGTGGAGTGCCAAATTTTGGGTGAATATCTGATAGGGACTCAAAAAGAAGCCCATCTCTTGAAAGAGCGTAAACTACCCGTGTAAACCCAAGTCCCATAACCATAATAACGCTTGTAATAGTTATCACAGCACCTATTGAGATTATGCTGGCTATAAAATGCATGTTTAACTTTTCCATTGCAAAAGCAAGAGCATCTGGTACATTTAACTCTTTATAGTTTACGACACCTGTCAACGTAAAGCTAACAACAATATAAAAAAACGTACTAAGCGCTAAAGAACCTATCAGGCCTATAGGTAAATCTCTTTGAGGATTTTTAACTTCTTCAGCTACGGTAGAAACTGCGTCGAACCCAAGATAAGCAAATATTATAAGACCAGTAGCATGCCAAACACCAGATATGCCGTAAGGTAGAAAATTTTTATAGTTTTTAAAATCAATATAAGGTAGCGCAAACACTATAAACACAACAAGTACTAAAATTTTTAACACAACCACAAAAGAGCTTGCAAAGGCACTTTCTTTTATTCCTAAAAGCAAAATAACAAACATAAAAAGTATTATGAAAAAAGCACTTATATCTATATAAGTGCCAGCGCTTGGATTGTAAGCTCCAGTTAACGCATGCGGCAACGTTATGCCAAAGCTATTTTTTAAAAATGACCTAAAATAAGAGGACCATCCTACAGCCACCGCAGCAGTGGATATACCATATTCTAAAACAAGATTCCATCCTACAAGCCATGCTACTATCTCACCCAAAAAAGAATAAGTATAGCTGTAAGCACTGCCTGAAACTGGTATAGCAGAACCAAGCTCAGCATATGCAAAAGCGCTAATACCAAGTGAAATAGCTCCGAGTATAAAAGATAACACAATGCCTGGACCTGCCATTGTAGCGGCAGCCATGCCAGTAATTACAAATATACCAGAGCCTATTATGGCACCTACACCCATTAAAACCAGCTCTGTGGCCTTAACTTCTCTTAAAAGTTTTTGCTCTTCAACGTAATGCTTTTTTCTAAAAATATCTAAACTCATATATAAAATATACCATAAGTCTTTTAGCATTGACAAAAACCAAGAGAAAATTTATAATGTAAACCCATGATAGTGAAAAAACCTATTTTAGGCGGGGAATTTATACAAACAGATGTAGTTTTGGATGTAATATATCCATACGATAATACAAAAGTAGGAGAATCTTACGTTGTTAACGATTCTTATGTAGAAAAAGCTATAGAAAAAGCAAAAGTTGGGCTAAAAAAACTCTCAGAACTAAGCGCTTTTGAAAAATACGAAATACTTTACAAAACTTCGGAGCTTTTAAGAAAAAATAAAGAAGAAATAGCTAAGACTATTGTATACGAAGTGGGAAAAACAATAAAAGAGGCAAGGGTAGAAGTAGATAGAGCCATTGAAACTTTTCGCTTTTCCTCGGAAGAGGCTAAGAGAATATACGGCAAGACTTATCCAGTAGATGCACATCCAAACGGTAAATCAAAATTTGGATTTTACATAAGAGTGCCCGCTGGTATAGCGGTGGCTATATCGCCTTTTAACTTCCCTTTAAATTTAACAGCCCATAAAGTAGGTCCAGCAATAGCTGCTGGATGCCCTGTTATAGTGAAGCCTTCCGAAAAAACACCTTTGAGCCCGATAATCATGGGTGAGCTGTTGTTAGAAGCAGGATTACCAAAGGAAGCCATATCTGTTTTGCCGGGATATGGAGATTTAGGAAAGGCTCTCACCACTCACAAAGACGTAAGAGTGGTGTCTTTTACTGGAAGTAAGATGGTTGGGGAGCTTATAGCAAAACAAGCTGGTATAAAAAAACTCGTATTAGAGCTTGGTTCTAATTCAGCTTTAGTGATCCATAAAGATGCTGATTTGGAAAAAGCGGCTACAAAGGCATCGCAAGGTGGTTTTTCAATGGCTGGGCAAGTTTGCATATCAATACAAAGAATCTTTGTGCATGAAGATGTTTTGGAACCATTTTTGAGGCTTTTAGAAGAAAAAATATCAAATATAAAGATAGGTGACCCTATGGATGAGGAAGTAGATATGGGGCCTATGATAGATAAAAATCAAGTGGAAAGGGTAAAACAATGGATAAAAGAAGCTGTAGAAAAAGGCGCAAAGATGGTGCAAAAAGCCAAAAACATAGAAAACATAAAAGGAACAAACTATCTTTTGCCGACTCTTCTTTTAGATGTTGATAAAGATAGTACAATATTTAAAGAAGAAGCTTTCGCGCCAGTGGTCAACATCAATAGGTATAAAGATATAGATGAAGTTATAAGCATAATAAACGAAGGGGATTACGGCTTACAAATAGGGGTTTATACAAAAGACATAAATGTAGCTATGGAGTTTGTGAGAAAATGTGAAGTAGGCGGTGTAAATATAAACGAGGGTCCAAACTTTAGGGTAGATCACATGCCTTACGGCGGTTTTAAGTTTTCTGGTATAGGAAGAGAAGGTCCTATGTTTGCTGTAGAGGACTATACAGAAATTAAAAATGTTTTAATATCAATCTAAAAATTTTTGTAAAGCAAACTCTTTGGCAAAGTATGTGATGATAATATCGGCTCCAGCTCTTTTTATTGATAGAAGCGTTTCGTTCATCACATCTAAGCCGCTTATGTAGCCTAGTTTGTGGGCTGCTTTTATCATGGAGTATTCACCGCTTACGTTGTAAGCAGCTATAGGTATGTTGTAGCGTTCTTTTGCAATATGTATTATATCAAGGTAAGCTAAGGCTGGTTTTACCATTATAATATCTGCCCCTTGCTCAAAGTCTATATCCATTTCTATTATAGCTTCTCTTTTGTTGGCAGGGTCCATTTGATAAGTTCTTCTATCTCCAAAAGACGGTGTAGAATCTGCCGCATCCCTAAAAGGACCGTAAAACTTAGAGGCGTATTTAGCGGAGTATGCCATAATGGGTATTTTATAAAAACCGGCGTTGTCAAGAGCTTCTCTTATAGCAGAGATCATATTATCCATCATACCAGAAGGTGCCACCATGTCAGCTCCATGTTTTGCATGAGAAACCACTTGTTTTTTTAAATTTTCTAACGTTAGATCGTTGTCTACGTCGTTGTTTAATATAACCCCGCAGTGTCCATGAGAAGTATATTCACAAAAGCATACGTCAGTTATTAGGTATGCTTCTGGATATTTTTGCTTTATAGTATCTAAAGAACGCTGTATTATACCGCTATCACACCAAGTATCTGAGCCTTCTTCATCTTTTTTCTCTGGTATGCCAAAAAGTATAAAAGCTTTTATACCAATGTCAAGGCATTCTTTTATCTCTTCCAACACTTTGTCTATAGAAAACCTATAAACTCCCGGCATAGAGGATATGGGTTCTTTTATATTCTCCCCGTAAGTTATAAACAACGGGTATATCAAATCTGATAAATCCAAGCTTGTCTCTCTTACAAGAGTTCTTATGGTCTCGTTTGCTCTTAGTCTTCTTGGTCTTCTATTCATACATTTATTATAATATTATACCAAGCACTTGAAAATGTCTACTTGTCATATATATTTTTAGGAGGTGTTTATGGTTTATTTGGCTATTGTTTTAATGGGTGCACTACCTTATTATTTGCTATTTAAAAGCTCAAAACCAAAAAATGCTCTTATAATATTTTCCATATCAGCAATTGGATTTTTAATGTATTCGTTGTTTCCTTATTTACCAAAAAGCTCTTACAATATTTTACTTGAATTAATGGCTTTCGCTACATCTTTGCTGACGTTTTACTTATCTTATAAAACCACAAATCTTACAAAGCTAAGTTGTTATTTTTTGTTTTTAAATGCAGTCTCAGTGTTTGTGTTGTCAAGTCATATTTTTAACGTATATTACTTATCTGTTTTAGGAGGGTCATTATTGCTATATACGATCTCTATAAAGTATATAGAGATATTTGAAAGTGCAAATTTTTACAACGTAAAGGGTCTTGCTTTAAAATCCCCAAAGTTAGCTCTCATGTTAAGATTAACGCTTATGGCTTTGGGACTTTATCCACCTTTTTCAAACTTCTTTTCGTTGTTTTTTGGTGTTTTAAAGGAACATGTTAGCGCTGTAAACTATATAATATTTAGCTGGATATTCTTTGCGAACTTTTTTATGGCTTTTAGGATAATGAAGAATACCATATTCGGGGCGCCTAACGAAAACGTTGTTTATAAAGATATCTCTGGCAAGACGGCTATAGCTATGACATTTTTGCTTTTATTGCTCGCCGTAATTGGATTTTCTAATCTTTTGGAGGCTTTATCATGGTAAAAACTCATCTTGATAATGTAAGGAAATATATACCACACTATTGGCCTATGACTACGTTTGTACATCATAATCCGCTTCATGGATTTGAAGACATTCCTTTCAAAGAAGCCTTAACACAAGCTTCAAAACTTTATAAGGCAAAAGTTTATATGGATTCAAAGTATTATGTAGAACTGTACAAAGAAGGGGTTATAAAAAGAGATATTTTAGAAAGAAATCTTTTTGAGCTTTTAAAAAAAATAGGATTTGAAAAATATTTTGGTGAAGCCAAAAAGTTTATAACGGAGATAAGTCAAGACTGGAAATATTATAGAGTAAAATCCTCCTCAACCCCAGATATAAACCTAATAGATTACTTCAATCAAAAAATAGTTAAAGACGAATACACTTTGTTTGAAGAGCTTATTGAAGATATGATGCTCTCTGAAATATTAGATGCAATATTTGAAGATAACATCACCGATATTGTAGAAAAAGAGATATTGGAGTTTGTAGCTAGATTTTTAGATGAAGGGCAAACTACAATGTCTATGCCAGAAAGACAAAAAGGCATGTTTGAAGCTTTTAAGCTGTACGAAGGTTTAAATACAAGCTTAAACGAAGAGGAGTATGCAGATACCATACTACACGAGCTATCCCCCAAAAACGTTGAAAGATATATATTGACACATCTTTTAAAGGAATTCGGATGGGCGGCTTTTATAAAATATAGAGAAGACAATGAGGACTATTACTTTCAACAGATATACCCAGCTTCTTTGCTTGAGTACTTAGCCATAAGACTTCATTATGAAAAAAAATATCTAACTCAATATCCTATATTAAATTTTGTGGAACTTTACAAAGCTTTTGAACAAAATAAGACACTTTTTATCTTGAAGCTTTTAAAAGCTAAAAACTTGCTTCCATCAAAATATGTAGATAGGTTAGAATTGAAGGATAACCCAAAGCCCATTTTAAGCGACTATCTTTCGGAAGAGGTGTTTTTAGAGGCTTATCGTATCCAAAATATAGCAAACGAACTTTTGATACACCTTGATAGACAGAAAGATATAACAGATTTTGCATTTTTGATAGAAAAGTTAAAAGAAGAAGAAGGATACATATGGCTAAAGTCTTTAGAAGATTCTTATATAAAAGAATATACTATAGATTTTTTACAGTCTAACGAAAGAATTCAAAAGGACATATTGGCTAGTGCAGTTTTTTGCATTGATGTAAGGTCTGAGGCTATAAGAAGACATATTGAAAGGCTTGGAAACTATAACACTTATGGAGTAGCAGGCTTTTTTGGTGTTCCAATAGCCTTCATAGAATTTGATAAAGGGCATGAGCAAAATCTATGTCCAGCTTTGATAAAACCTCAAAAAATAATATTTGAGCTTCCAGAAGATGAACATCATGATTATAAAACAAAGCACAACATAAACTATACATTTAAAAAGACTTTGGAATCTCTTAAAAATAACCCATACACACCGTTTTTTATGGTGGAAGCGATGGGGTGGTTATTTGGCGTAAATTTGTTTGGCAAAACACTTTTTCCAGATTTTACATTAAAGATTTTATCTTTTATAAAAGCAAAAAAACCAAAGACACGCTTTACAATAGACAAACTAAGCCAAGAAGAGATAGAATTTTATGCCGAAAAGTTTTTTATACAAAAGATAAAAGAAGCTTATCATTTAGAGTTTAAGAAAAACATAAACGATAAAAAAGCTAAAGATTTGTTTGAAGCAATTATATATGGAAACAACAAAGGCGTTGAAGAGCGTGTTTTAGAGATTTTAAAAACGAAATACAACATAAAAAAAGAAAGCTTTGAATTAGAAAAAAATAGGCTTTCAAATGTAGGCTACACAGAAGAAGAACAGATAAATCTTGTGGAAAACTTTTTAAAACTTATAGGGCTTACAGAAAACATACCAAAGTTTGTGCTTTTGATAGCTCACGGAAGCACTTCCGATAACAATCCTTTTGAATCTGCCCTCGATTGTGGTGCTTGTGGTGGTAATAACGGATTGCCAAATGTTAGAATATTGGCCAACATAGCAAATAGAAGTTATATCAGAAAAGGTTTAGAGAAAGTCGGTATCAAAATACCAGAAGATACAATATTTATACCAGGCATACACAACACTACTACCGACGAGATAACTTTTTACGATACAGAGATTATAACTCAAAAAGATAGGGCGTTATTTGATAAAATAGTAAAAGATTTTAAAATAGCCTCTCAAAAAACAAGAGAAGAAAGAGCAAAAACGCTTCCCTATGCAGGTTCTGGCGATAGAATACCTGTGAGGGCTATAGACTGGTCTGAAACAAGGCCAGAGTGGGGGCTGTCAAAAAATATGGGTGTCTATGTAGGTAAGCGCTCTAGCACTCAAAACCTAGCTTTAAAAAATAGATTTTTCATGCAATCTTACGCTTGGGAGATAGACAAAGATAACAAAATACTAAAAAATATCCTTTCAGGGCCATTCATAATAGGTGAATGGATAAATATGGAACATTATTTTTCTACTACAGACAACGAAAGGCTTGGAGCCGGGTCCAAAGTATACCACAACGTAGTGGGGAAAGTAGGTGTTTGGACAGGAAATTACGGTGATTTAAGGACAGGTCTACCTTATCAGACCGTCTATCACGATGGCATACCTTACCACGAACCTATCAGGCTTTTAACCTTTATAGAAGCCCCAGCCGAAAAAGTTTTACAAGCCGCTCAAGAGACTAAAGAAGCTCTAAAACTAGTTGTTAACGAATGGGTAAGGCTGATAATAATAGACAAACTAAAAGGCGTAGCTTACACATTTAAAGATGGAAACTTAGAAGTGCTTGTTGATTCTAGGGGCATAAATCAGTTTGTAATATAGTTTATATGTAAAGTCCAGAGAAAAACTCTAACCTGTTTATAGGTTTTGTATTTATATCTTTTAGTTTTGCTCTTTTTAACGGGTGGTACACCTCTGGGTCTATTTCCAACAAGGGATAATAAAAAAAATCCCTCTCTAAAATATATGGATGAGGTACCTCTAAAGGTTTTGTAAGTATGATGCTTTTGTTAAAAAGCAATATATCTATATCTATTTCTCTGGGATACCACCTTGGTCTTTCTTGTCTTCCTATTTCTTGTTCTATTTGTTTTATAGCTTTTAAAAGCTCAAAATCACCTAAATTGGTTTGAATTTTTGCTACAAAGTTTAAAAACTTTGGCTGATTTTCTATACCAAAAGGTAAGCTTTCATAAACAAAAGATATTTTTTCTACATAAGATATCGCCTTTAATTTGTCTAAGGCTTTTATGAGATAAGAAATTCTATCACCCAAATTGCTTCCTATACCAAGATACACAACGTTCATATCAACGCGCTTTCAATTTTTTCTTTCCAGCGGTTTGCATTTAACTTTAACCTTTCTATATCTATGGTTTTAAACTCCCCTTTGTGGTATAACACTTTGCCTCTTGCTATGGTCGTTTCTACCGAGCTTTCGTTTAAAGAGTAAAGAAGCGCCGCCTTTTCATTATAAATAGGTATATTTGCTATATCTTCTAAAGGGTTTATTATGACAATATCGGCATCGTACCCTTCTTTTATAATACCAGCTTTTATATTAAAAGCCTCAAAACCATTTTTTGTAGCTATATCTATTGCAATGTTTACAGGCATAGCGGTTGAATCTTCAAGATAACCTTTTTGAAGTTTAGCCATAATAGACATCTCTTCCAACATAGAAAGGTTGTCGTTGGAAGCTTCACCATCTGTACCAAGGGCTACTCTAACGCCACTTTTAACATATTCCCAAATAGGTGCTATACCAGATCCAAGCTTCAGATTGCTATCCGGACAATGAACCAGCGTTATTTTTCTTTGAGATGCTATAGATACTTCATCTTCGTTAAGGTGCACAGCGTGAGCTCCTATAAACTTATCAGACAATATACCTATATTATCTAAATACTCTAAAGGACGTTTTGAATATTTTTCCAATACCCCTTCTACTTCTTTTCTTGTTTCGGATATATGCATATGTAAATATGCGTCAAACTCTTTTGCTAACTCTAAAACTCTAACAAGCGTATCTTTGGAACAAGTATACACACTGTGAGGACATAGAACCGGAATGACAGAATCGTTTGATTTAAAAAAGTCTAAAAATTTCCTTGCTCTTTCAAGGTATTCTTTTGGGGTAGAGGCAACTTTTGTTGGAAAATCAAGTATCCCAAAACCAATACCAGCTCTTATACCAGCTTCTTCTACAACTTCTGCCACCTCTTCTTCAAAGAAATACATGTCAAGGAAAAATGTAGTGCCCCCTCTTATCATTTTTGCAGCAGCTAATAAAGTGCCATCTTTTACAAATTCTTTAGATACAAACTTTGATTCCAAAGGCCATATAACTTTCTGTAACCAATCCATGAGAGTTAAGTCTTGGCCTATACCTTTCAAAAGGCTCATAGCAGCGTGAGTATGCATGTTGCAGAAAGAACTCATAACTATCTTATCTTTTGCCTGCAATGTTTCCTTAGCTGGTTCTTCTATGTTTTGCTTTATGCTTTTAACGATACTATCTTTTATACCAATATCTACTACTTGACCATCTATCTTGGCATTTTTTATGATTATGTCAAACATAATCACAAATTTCTTAAAACGTTTATAGTCTCTATCAAAGCCATAGCCGCTTCAAAACCCTTGTTACCCTGTTTGGTGCCGGAACGCTCTAAAGCTTGTTCCGTGCTGTCTGCTGTTATTACACCAAACGCTATAGGTTTTTCCAATTCTAACGATATAACTGCCAAACCCTTAGATACTTCTGCTGCTATATAGTCAAAATGTGGTGTTTGTCCCCTTATCAACACGCCAAGAGCTAAAACGCCGTCCATATCTTTTTTTGCTAGTTTTTTACAGGCTAATGGTAGTTCCCACGCTCCTGGTACTCTTACAAGCGTTATGTCCGCTTCACTGACACCGTGTCTTTTTAGAGCATCGTAAGAGCCTTCTATAAGCCTGTCTACAAGGGTCGAATTAAACCTAGAAGCTACTATGCCTATTTTTAAACCTTCACCTAAAAAAGAGCCTTCTATAATCATAACTATTAGATTATAAACTATTTTTACTGTTTTTTCTTAACAAAAACTCTGACATATGTAGGTTTCGATATATTTGGTTTTATCAAAAAGGGGATAGGTGCTTCTATATTTACTTTTGCAATGTTTATTCCGGTCTTAAGAGTCCTAGCATCTATATAGGCTTTTGTATCTCTTAAAGTTTTGGGATTTAAAACCCTATCCACCACTAATACACTTAAAATAACGTTTTTAGGTTCTACTATGTAAACGTAATCCTGAGATTTGTGCTTTACGTGAACTGTTTTATAAACTTCTATTGGCACATAGTTTCCGTAGTTTACATAAAGCCACAATCCAACGCTTATAAATAAAGCTAAAAGTTTTAGTTGCCAATCCTTAGTTATAATATCTTTACTAAAAGCCATAAAATCTTTTGATTTTACCATGCTAAGTCCTTTTTTTTGTTTTCGCTTTTAAAGCTCTTCTATCCTGTCCAAATATATATACAAAATCACACATCTCCCCCAACCTTGAAGCTATACTATCTCCTAATCTCAAGGCTAAATCTCCTCTTAAAGCGTTTGGTAAATCTCTGTAAGAAAAAACTTTTCCTTGCATATCTTTTTGCTCTTTTTCAAAAGATATTTTTTGTGATTGTAGTCTTATTGCATCCATCTTTTTCTTGTTGTTTTGGGTAGTTGGTTGCTCTTCGAGTCCTACGTCTTTTGGGTGAATATCGTACCTTGTAAGATCAAAATTTGTAGTTATAACAATTGGCTTCATATCGTTGTAGCGATAAGATATTATATAAGTAATTAAATCTCTATTGTAATCTGTTAATACTTCGCTACCAAGATCATCTAAGACAAGTATGGGAGATTTGATTATTTTTGCAAGAAGCCTGTCGTAACTGCTTATATTGTTATCTGCGGCATATCTGTCTTTACCTATAAGATTTTTTAGATCGGCTATAAGCGTTCTCACATCGTAAAAAAGTCCTCTTATTTTGTATCTTTCTTCTAAATAAAGCAAAAGAAATATAGACAAATAAGTTTTTCCAACACCAGGTGGTCCTATAAAAAAAAGCCCTTTCCCTGAATTTTCTTTGAATTTGTTAACGTAATCAAGCACAGATGTATAGGCGTTTATATAGCTATTGTTTGCGTCTTCGTTGTTTAAAATATTAGATTTGCTTGCAATGCTCCAATATCTTTTTGGTATATTCATGGTTTTTAACAAAGGTTCCTTAGAAGAAAGTATGCAATCGCAATATTCTACAGTGTTGTCTTCGTTTATTATAAGCCCTCTTCCTTTACATTTTGGACATACGGATTTTTTATTTAAATTAAGATTTTCAAAAGATTTTACATTGTTGTTTAAATCGTTCATAATAACAATATATCAAATTGCCAAAAAAGTTTCTATGCTTTTAACTTTATCTTAAAATCAATGGCAAAAAACAACACCCCTACGAGGGCAAACACTACACACCAGAAAAATAAATCTTGGAAAGCTTCCGAAAAAGCCTGTAATTCCATAGCCTTGTACAAAATAGCCTCTTTTATTGGTTTTGACAAATAGTCGGAATTTAAAAACTCTTTTATTTTAAAAGCGTTGAAACTTTGCATAAAACTTATATTGTCAAAATGAAAATCTGTTCTGGTGTTTAATATATTGGTGGCAATAGCCGTACCAAAAGAGCCCCCTATAAACCTTATATAATCAAGAATTGTAATCACTATAAGCATTTTTTCTTCTAATCCAGACAAAGCTATAACGGTAACCGGTGGGAAAAATAAACCAAGCCCAATGCCAACTACTATAAGCTGTAATTCTGCCGCTAATTTTGGTGTATAGTAATCAAATTTTAACAAGAAAAAATAAAGACTCCCGATGTATATGACAGTTGATATTAAAAGAACAATTCTTGGGTTTTTCTTATCGCTTAAGGCTCCCCCTACAGCCGAAAAAACAGCTATAGAAATGGCAAAAGGAAGCAGTATAAGACCTGTTTTAAAACTCTCTATTCCTTTTAGTTTTTCAAAAAACAAAGGCAACGCATAAAAAACAGCATACATAGAAAAACCAAGTACCCATAAATATGCAAAAAACGCCATAAGAAAGTTTCTCTTTGAAAACACGCTAAGGTCTATAAGCTTATCCTTAGAATACAAGTCTATTGTTATATAAAGCAAAAAGCTTATCAGAGCTATATAGGAAAAAACTATGGTAATGTTTGAGCTAAACCATCCCCATTTTTGACCGTTTGATAAAAGCACTATCAAAGATACGGTGCTTATGCTTATAAATAGAAGGCTCAATATGTTAAAACTTTCTATTTTTTTGCCAGTTTTTAGGTTTTTAAGAAAGAAAATAGATAAAAATGTGTTTAAAATACCAACGGGTACATTTACAAAAAATATAGCTTCCCAGCCTATATGTTGGGTAAGCCATCCGCCTATAGTAGGACCAGCTGCTGGAGCTAAGCTAGCCCCAAGACCAAAAATACCCATAGCAGTTCCTTTGTTTTCAAAAATACTAAATAGGATTGCTTGGGCAGATACCATTATAAGTGCTTCAGCAGCTCCCTGGATACTTCTAAACAAAATGATTTCATCAAGCCTATGTGAAACACCACACATGTAGCTTGCGGTTGTGAAAAGCCCAATACCAACTACAAACATATTTTTTAAACCAACTTTGGATTCTATATACTCGATTAAAGGTAAAAGCACCGCGGAAGATATCATATAAGCGGTAACTACCCATTGAATACCATATAAATCGGTGTGTAAAGGTGCAATCATTTTAGGCAAAGCAACATCCACTATCGTGGTATCCAAAATGGCCATAAAGGCCCCTATCATTACGATTACCGCATGAAGTATTTTTTCTTGAACACTCACCTTATCTCCTGTAAGGAAAAGACCTCTATTTTTCCATTACTAGCTTTTATAGCTTTTATAGCTTCTAATATTGCATAGCCTCCTCTTATAGTGGTGGTATAGGATATTTTATGATTTATAGCTGCTCTTCTTATATAAAAAGCGTCTGAGCGTTCTTTATGGCCAGACGGAGTATTTATGATTATCTGAATATCTCCATTTGCTATATAATCTACTATGTTTGGACGTCCTTCCGAAACTTTTAAAACTTTTTCTACCAAAATATTTTTTGATTTCAGAAAAGATGCAGTTCCCTCAGTGCAAAGTACTTTAAAGCCAAGTTTTAAAAATTCAGATACTAGTTCAACTATCTTTGGCTTATCTCTATCGGCTACAGAAATAAAAACGTTTCCAAAAAGTGGTATTTTGCTTCCAACCGCTAACTGAGCTTTGTAGTAAGCTATACCAAAAGAAGTACCAATGCCCATCACTTCACCGGTACTCTTCATCTCTGGTCCCAATATCGGGTCTACTTCTGGGAATTTATTCCAAGGGAATACAGCCTCTTTTATGGTAAAGTATTTAAAATCTTTAGGCAAAAAATCAGATGCTATATGATGCTCATTGTCAAATATTTCAGGAACAATCTCTCTTAGTCTTTTGCCAAGCGATATTTTTGTAGCTATCTTTGCTAACGGATATCCAACGCTTTTACTAACGTAAGGTACAGTCCTAGAGGCTCTTGGGTTTACTTCAAGCACATATGGAATGTTGTCTTTTATAGCAAATTGAAGATTTATAAGCCCTTTCACCTTTAAGGCTTTTGCTATTTTTATAGTCTGCTCTCTTATTTCTTTTAAAACATCCTCTTTTAAAGTATAAGGTGGAATAGAGGCTGCACTATCACCAGAATGAATTCCGGCTTCTTCTATGTGCTCCATGATAGCACCTATCAAAACATCCTCTCCATCTGACAAAGCGTCCACATCTACTTCTATAGAATCGTTCAAATATTTATCTATTAAAACAGGTCTTTGATAGCTTACATCCACAGCCTGTTCAAGATAATCAAGAAGCTCGTCTTCTGTATAAACTATTTTCATAGCCCTTCCCCCCAATACGTAAGAGGGTCTTACTAAAACAGGATAACCTATATCCTTTGCAACTTTTATAGCTTCTTCCTTTGTGATAGCAATACCGCCTTCTGGTTGTAAAATACCAAGCTCTTTCATTAAAGCGTTAAACCTTCCCCTGTCTTCAGCCAAATCTATGCTGTCTGGAGACGTACCCAACACCTGGATATTTTTCTCCCTAAACTCGCTTGCTAGCTTTAAAGGTGTTTGGCCACCAAACTGAAGAAGTACTCCAAGCACATCTTTTTCCCTTTTTATTATGTAGCTTACGTTTTCCATTACAATAGGCTCAAAATAAAGTCTTGTGGCAGTATCGTAATCTGTAGAAACAGTTTCTGGATTACAATTTATCATAATAGCGTCAAGACCTTCTTCTTGCACTGCCTGTATAGCGTGTACACAAGCGTAATCAAACTCTATGCCTTGACCTATCCTATTTGGACCACTTCCTAATATAATAACTTTCTTCATCAATATAATAATATATATTAAAAATACATGTTATAATAAGAAAAATGAAAGTAAATATAGCTAAAGATCATTTCTTAAGCCTTTGTAAAGATTACAATACTATTCCTTTATATACCGAGATATTGGTTGATTCTGAAACCCCTTTTTCTATATTTTATAAACTAAAAGATGAAGATAGTCAAAATATTCTATTAGAGAGTGCTGAAACAAAAGAGAATTGGGGAAGATACTCTTTTATATGTAAGGGGAAAAATTTACGCTTTTATCAAAAAGATGATACTTATTTTATAAAAGATGGTGATACAATAACAAAAGGAATCTCAAAGCCCTTAGAAGCTCTAGAGAATCTTTATAAAAACTTCAAATTTTATAATGATAAAACGCTTGGAACATTTTGTGGTGGTTTTGTTGGATACATAAGCTATGATATAGTGAAGCACTATCATCCTATTGAAAAATATACAAAAGTACAAAAGCCTAGCCTAGACATACCAGATATAGATATGATATTTACTGATTTTTTAATAGTATTTGATAATTTAAAGGCCACTATCAAAATTATAAAGCTTATAAGGGTAAGAAATCCTGAAGAAGATTACGAAAAGGCTTTAAAAGACATAGAAGATATAATTATCAAACTAAAAAATAACAAAGATGTTTCATTTCTTGATATAGGTGAGAAAGAACCTGATTTAAGAGAATGGTCTTCAAATATGACCAAAGAAGAGTTTATCAATATAGTTAACATATGTAAAAACTATATAGAAAACGGCGATGTGATACAGGTGGTGCCTTCTCAAAGGTTTCACAAAAAAATACATACAAATCCTTTAAACATATACAGGGTGCTTAGGTATTTAAACCCGTCCCCTTACATGTATTTTTTAGATTTTGATAATGTAAAAATCATAGGTTCTTCTCCAGAAACGTTGGTTAAAATTCAGGACGATACGGTAGAAATAAGACCAATAGCTGGCACTATAAAACGTGGTAAAACCCAAGAGGAAGATGAAGAGCTTGTAAAAAAACTTCTAAGCGATGAAAAAGAAATAGCAGAACACGTTATGCTTGTTGATTTGGCAAGAAACGATATCGGTGCCATAGCAGAGCCCGGAAGCGTTTATGTGGACAATATGATGCATATAGAAAAATTTTCTCATGTTATACATATAGTCTCAAATGTGTATGGAAAAAAAGCAAAGCAACATTCTATCTTTGAAGTAATCAAACATGCGTTACCAGCTGGTACTTTATCTGGAGCTCCGAAAGTAAGGGCTATGCAGATTATAGAAGAGTTGGAGCCTACAAAAAGAAATATATACGGTGGCGCTGTTGGTTATATAAGCCTAAACCAAAACATAGACTTTGCTATAGCAATAAGGACAGCTACAATTTTAGACGACAATCTTTATGTGCAAGCCGGCGCCGGTATAGTGGCAGACTCAATACCAGAAAACGAATATTTAGAATCGTTATCAAAAGCTTCAAGCATTATGAAAGCTGTAAGCGTTGCAGAAGCTTCTTGTGAACTTTGAGCAGTTTATAAAAGGTAAAAATATTTGTTTTTTAGCAAAGGGGTGGAGAGGAGAAATATATACGTTTGAAGATGATAAAGAGCGTTTTTGTATAAAAAAAGCCATACATCAAGAAGCTGTTTACGCTATAAAAAAAGAGGCAAATATATTGTCATTTTTGTATGATGACAAAAGGTTTCCACAGATAGTATGCCAAGGAGAAGATTTTTTTGTTTACAAATATATAGATGGTAAGCCTTTTGAAAAAGTTTTTTGCTTTTTAGAAGAAAAAAAGAAAAGGTATATTTTAGAGTCCATATTAGATGCGGCTTACTATTTGGACAGCATAGGAATAAACAGAGGAGAGTTTGACAAAGAATATAAAAATATATTGATAGATAGTGAGCTAAACATATACATATTAGATTTTGATAGGGGCGGTTTCTCAAAAAATCCTAAAAACATAACACAATTTATACAGTCTTTGAGGACGAAAAACATCTTAAGCAAGGATAGAGCTATAGATTTGGGTAAGCTATATAAAACGAATAAAGAAAAAGTCTATGTTGAACTAAAAAAACTCCTCTCCCAATCCCCGTCCACTTTTTAAAACATTAAGGACAAACGTTGGTTTGAGCAGGTATTCTCCCTAAAAGCCTTAAAAACTTTGAAAACGGTCCCATATTCGCCATGGCTACAAATTTAGGGCCAGAAAATGAAAGTTCACCAAACATCATAGCATGCATTGGGCCGTATTCACCTCTACCCATTTCTATCCAATGTTTTGTGGTGGCGTACATAAGAAAATCGTTTCCAGTGCGCCTATCTTTTGCCCAACCACCATAAATGCACTCTGCCTTACCATTCATGTTCTGTATGTAAAGCTCAATTTGTCTTCTAGGAGAACAATCTTTTCTGTATAAAAATAGCTTTCTTACAGGTGCTCCTCTCCATTCACTGCTTGAAGAGGCCATTCCCACTAGCGCTGGCGTTTGATCCCAAAGACTACAAAGCTCCCTAGCGTAGCTTGCGTCCATCATAACAATAGCGTTGGCAAAACTGCTTAAAAGACCCACTAACCCCATAGCTAAAATAACTTTTTTCATAAAAACCTCCTTAAAATTCTTTATAAAGTTTACATTGTTTATATAAATACATACTTAATTATTTCTTATACAGAAAAAAGAGATACAAATATAACGATATTCTAATTACTAAATTTTCCACCCGATGCAACAAAATGATTTATAATAAAATCATGAAGAAAAGAGTAATAATAACGCCAAAAGAAGGTATCTTGGACCCTCAAGGCAGAGCTTTAAAAGATGTGTTAAACGAAGCTGGTTTCGATATAAAAGATGTAAGAATAGGAAAAATAATAGAAATAGAGGCGGATTCACTTGAAAATCTACAAAAGATGGTTGAAGATTATATTATAAATCCGCTTATTGAAGATTACGAAGTGCTATGATGAAAATAGGTGTTTGTGTGTTTCCGGGTTCTAACTGCGATTACGATACTTACTATATAGTAAAAGATATTTTACAAGAAGATGCAGAGTTAATTGATTATACCGTTAGAGATTTGGATCGCTTTGATGCCGTTATATTATCGGGAGGATTTTCTTTCGGAGACTATTTAAGACCTGGAGCTTTAGCTTCCAAAACACCGTTGGCAGAGGCTATAGTAAACTTTGCAGCAAAAGGTAGATACGTGCTTGGTATATGCAACGGCTTCCAGATTTTAACAGAGTTAAAGCTCTTGCCTGGAGCGCTTCTTCCAAACGAAAACGATAGATTTATATGCAAAAGAGTAAACATATCGGTGGAAAATATTTATACAGCTTTTACAAAAGAATTAGAAGAAAAGGAGACAATAGTGCTTCCAATAGCTCACCACGATGGTAGATTTTACGCATCCGAGGACGTGTTGGAAGAAATTGAAAAGAATAACCAAGTGGTATTTAGATACGAAGGAGAAAATCCAAACGGCTCGTTGAATTCCATTGCTGGAGTATGTAACAAAACCGGTAACGTAGTCGGTATGATGCCTCATCCTGAGCGTATATCTGAAGATATTTTAGGCGGTTTGGATGGCCTAAAAATTTGGCATTCTCTTATAGCCTAACTTAAGGAGGCAATATGGATTTAGAAAATCAAAACATTTACACAAGCCAAGAAATTCAGAAGTTAAATTTGATGCCACTTAGAGATATTGTCGTGTTCCCTGGAATGGTTATACCGCTTTTTGTGGGAAGGCCATTTTCTGTGAGAGCTATAGAAGATGCTTTTAAACATAATAAGCTTATGTTTTTTGTGCTACAAAAAGATAGAGATCAAGAAGAGCCAAAGTCTCTAAATGAGCTACATAAAATAGGTACTATAGTTAAAATACTAAGGGCTGTTCCTTTAGAAGACGGTAGACTTAAGATATTGGCACAAGGTTTAGAAAAAGGTGAACTCAAAAGTTTAGAAAAAGTAAACAACATATATGTTGCAGATGTTCTACCGATAAAAGAAGAAATAATCAAAATAGATGATTTGCCACCAAAAGAAAAAGCTTATGTAAATTCTATAAAAGATTTAATAGAAAAGGCTGTCAATTTGGGCAAACAAATAATACCAGATTTTGTCGGAATTGTCAGAGAAACTGAAGAGTTAGATAAATTTTTAGACCTTGTTGCTTCTATACTTGATTTAAAAGCCCAAGAAGCTCAAAGTATATTGGAGATTACAGACATTAAGAAAAAACTTGTTAAAATCCATGATTTGCTTCTTTCTGAAGTTGGCATATTGGAATTACAAAACCGCATAAAGAACAGCGCTAGAGAGAAAATGGAAAAAGAGCAAAAAGAATACTATTTGAGACAACAGATGAAAGCAATACAAGAAGAACTTGGGGAAAGCGACGATAGGCAAGCAGAAGTAAAAGAATATTTAGAGAAATTAAAACAATTGAAAGCCCCGAGACCTGTAAAAGAAGACGTAGAGAAACAGATAAACAGATTATCAAAGATGTATCCAGAATCAGCAGAAAGCACAGTTATAAGAACATGGCTTGATTGGATTTTTGAACTGCCTTGGAATAAAAAAACCAAAGATATCTTTGACATAGAAAAAGCCCAAAAACTTTTGGATAAAGACCATTACGATTTAGAAAAGATAAAAGAGCGTATAATAGAGTACTTATCTGTCAGAAAACTTACGAAGGGTAAGGGTTCTAAATCTACAATACTTTGTTTTATTGGACCACCGGGCGTTGGTAAAACATCTTTGGGGCAATCCATAGCAAAAGCTACGGGAAGAAAATTTGTAAGGATTTCTTTAGGTGGTATAAGAGATGAGGCTGAGATAAGAGGTCATAGGCGAACGTACGTAGGAGCCATGCCAGGACGCATAATTCAAGCTATAAAGCAAGCTGGTGTTAAAAATCCTCTTATCATGCTCGATGAGATAGATAAGCTGTCTGTGTCTTTCCAGGGAGATCCAGCGGCAGCTCTTTTAGAGGTGTTGGATCCAGAACAAAATAAGTCTTTTACGGATCTTTACATAGGGCATCCTTTTGATCTTTCGGAAGTGCTCTTTGTAGCAACTGGTAATAGAGTAGACACTATACCACAACCTCTTTTAGATAGAATGGAAGTGCTTTATCTTTCCGGGTATTCTGAAGAAGAAAAGCTTCATATAGCAAAAAATCATTTGTTACCTACAATCATAAAAGATCACGGCTTCAAAGAATCAGAAGTGAACATAGAAGATGAAGCTATATTAGAAGTTATTAGAAGTTACACAAGAGAAGCAGGCGTTAGAAACCTTAAACAAAAGTTGGCATCTTTATTGAGAAAATTAGCCGTTAAAAAGCTAAAAGGTCAAAAACCACCCTTTGTGATAAATAAAGCTGCCGTTAAAGAGCTTTTAGGCGTACCTCGTATCATCAGAGAAAAAGAAGAGTTAGAGCAAGCCATTGGTCTTGTCACAGGCCTTGCTTGGACCGAGGTGGGTGGCGAAATAATGTATATAGAAGTTACAAAGTTAAAGGGTAGAGGAGCCCTTATATTGACCGGTTCTTTAGGTGATGTTATGAAAGAATCTGCCCAAGCTGCTCTTTCTTATATAAAATCGAAAGCAGACCAATATGGGATAGATAGCTCCTTGTTTACAAAATACGATGTGCATATACATGTTCCAGAAGGTGCTGTTCCAAAAGATGGTCCGTCGGCTGGCATTGCTATAGCTACTGGTATATTGTCTATATTTACTGAAAAGCCGGTAAGGCTTGATGTAGCTATGACGGGCGAGGTTACTTTAAGAGGAAGGGTCTTACCCATAGGTGGTGTTAAAGAAAAAATTCTTGCTGCAAAAAGAGCCGGTATATACGAAGTTATATTACCATCGAAAAACAAAGTTGAAGTAATGGAAGATCTGCCAGATTATGTGAAAGAAAAAATGCAATTTCACTTTGTAGACCATCTAGATGAGGTATTTAAAATTGTTTTTAAGGATAACATTGTAAAGCAGAAGCCTAAAAAAAGTTCTAAATCTAAAAAAGCTAAGGAGAAGTCTTGATATTAAGCGATAGAACCATATTGGACTACATAAAGAGCTCAAAAATTATAGTAGAACCTTTTGAGGAGTCTTCTTTGCAATGCTCTTCTTTGGATCTAAGGCTTGGTAGTTCAATAGCTTTTTACGAAGATTTAAATATTATAGATATTAAAAGCCCCATACAAGCAAAAACTATAGATTTCGAAGAATATTTTACTATAAACCCCGGCGAATTTTTATTGGCTTCTACCATGGAATATATAAAACTTCCGGAATTTATAACGGCTTTTGTAGAAGGAAGAAGCTCCTTAGGTCGTCTTGGGCTTTTCATAGAAAATGCTGGTTGGGTAGATGCTGGATTTGAAGGTCAAATTACGTTGGAACTTTACAATGCCAACAAATATCCTATTAAGCTTTATAAAGGCATGAGAATATGCCAACTTGTTTTTGCTAAACTTGACGAAATACCCAGCAAGGTTTACAGAGGTAAATATCTAGGTCAAAAAGGAGCTACTTCTTCTAAGATTTTTATGGATTTTGATAAGAAGTAGCGTATATGTTGTTATGATTTTGAAGCCATAGTAGTGCATGGTATACTTTATAAGCGTAAGAAGGTCTTCCGTTGTAATGCCAAATAGCCTGCCAACTAAGCCCATACCTATCTACAAGGTCTCTTAAAAGTTTAGCGGATACATCAAGGTTATAACAAGGGTCTAACAGAGCGTAAGGGTCCAAGCCCCATCTTTTTATATTCATTATATTTATTTGAGCTATTCCTACATCGAAGTTATAACCGTGACTAAGCAAATAATTTAACACTATTTTGGCTTGATATTTATTCTTTGGATAATATTCTTTTATACTTCTGCCGTCGGCATTAACATTTATTGCATACGGATTAAAATTGCTCTCAACTTTTGCTATAGCATAAAGGAGTTTCACATTTACATCGTACTTAGCTGAAGCCTGTTCAAAGCAATAGTTATATTGAAAAGCGTATACATTTTTATTGTAAAAGCCAAACACAAAAACAAACATTATCAAAAGTACACTTATATTAAACCTTTTCATGGCAAATATTATAATAAATTTTCTGAAGGTTTGCCCACGTAATATCCTTGTACAAAATCTATACCAGCAGAGATGAGAGCTTGTAATGTCTCTTCATTTTCAACAAACTCTGCAATAGTTTTCATATTTAAAGCTTTCGTTAATGTCACAGTGCTTTTTATGAATGCTTCGTCTATTTTGTTGGAAGTCATCGTCCTCACTATTTCACCATCTATTTTTACAAAGTCTATTGGAAAGTGTTTGATATATGCATAAGAAGCAAAACCTGCACCAAAATCATCTATAGCAAAAGAGAAGCCTTCTAACTTCAAAGCTTGTACAAATTTTTTTATTATTTCTATATTTTTTATCGTATCTCTCTCTGTAATTTCAAATACTATACGGTTTGGTGAAAAGCTATATTGTGTTAGAATGCTTTTAACTTTGTCTATGAAATCCCCTATTATTAGGGATTTGGGAGAGAGGTTAAAAAATATCTTGATATTATCCGGCAATTTATGTTTGATTATAGTATCTATGGCTTTTTCTATTAAAATATAATCAAGTTTGTATACTAATCCTAGTGTTTCGGCAATTTCTATAAACTTGTAAGCTGATAATATCTCTCCATTATCTTCTATCCTCATTAAAACTTCATATGCATATGGTCTCATAGTTTTTATATCCACTATAGGTTGAAAATATGGAATTACTTTTTTCTTATCTATCGTTTCCATTAGCAAGAAACTGATTTTCCCAAATTCTTCTGCAACTACTCTCAAATCTTCATCTGACGGCAATTTTATACCGTTTTTACCTTCTTCTTTCATTTTATACAACAAATTGTCGGCTAGTACAAATAACTCTTTTGCTGTCTTAGCATGATCTGGATACACCGCCACTCCTATGGAGATCGTTGCTTTTGCATATTTGCCATTGTTTACTTCCATAGAAAACTTATCTATATCATCTAATAACCTTTTAGATGCGCTAAAAGCTTGCTCTGCGTCGGTGTATGGCATTATGACTACAAATTCATCTCCGCCATATCTTGCTATTATGTCTTCATTTCTGAAATCAGACTCTATTATTCTGGCTACTCTCCTTAAAAAATTATCACCGACCGTATGTCCGTATGTATCGTTAATTAATTTAAAATTATCAAAATCTATAACTAACAAAGAAAATTTATAATTATGCCTTCTAGCTCTCTCTACTTCGTATTCTAATAGTTCCCAAAAAACTCTTTGATTGTAAAGATTGGTAAGCGGATCCCTAGTAGCATAATATTCGAGCTCTTTAGTATATTTGTTTATAGCTTTTATAGAACCTATAATATTTAAAATCGTCGCCAACAAAGCTTCTACAGCCATCTTTTTAACTTCATTTTCACTAGCTTGAAAGCTTATACCTATACCCACTGAACCACCTATCAACGGCTTTTCTAGTATAAGATTTTTTGACAACTTAGCTATTTTCTCGTAATCTATTATTTCTATTGAATTTTCAAGCAAAATATGCTGAAAGTCTACTTTTGCGCCAGGTATATATATACCAGAAGCCTTAAGGGATTTCAAAATATCTTCTTCTACCTTTTTCTTGTAGGCTTCACATTTACATCTCCAAAAAATGAACGATTCAAATCTATCTTCTCCAGTTCTAAAAATAGTGTAGAAAAATACAAAATCCATAAGCTTTGCTATATCTTTTAATAAGCTTTCTAAAAATTCTTGCCAATTTGCTATAGCTTCTGATGTAATTATAAATTGTTCTAATAGTTTTATTTCAAATTCAAGTATTTCTTTATCTACGGTAATCTTAGCTAGTTTTTCCACAAGGGTAGATATGCTGTCTCTTATCTCATTTATTTCACTGAAGAAAAAATCTATATTGCTAAAATTTATTTTAGTTAAGTCATCTACAGAGACTATGTTTGCTATTTCTTTTTTAAATTTACTTACGTTGGAATGAATGACTTTCATAATTACAAATGATACAAATGATGCTCCTATAATGATAACAATCAAAGAAAAGAATAAACTTTTAAAAATATCAACTTCTATTTTACGTACAACATTGTATATGTTTGATTTTACTTCTATAACACCCAACGTATCTCCAACTTTAGCGTTTATATGGCATCTTAGGCATACGTTTTGAGCTTTTAACGGATAAAAATATCTGATAGATGAGTTGGTCTTATAAGAATAAAATGTCCCGGTTTTGAACACCTTGTTAACATAGGGGCTAGGTTTTTTCTGATTTATTTTACCAAATAGCTCATCTACCAATTTTCCTCTATATAAATAAACTTTGGTATTAGAATTTTTATGGGCAATTTCTAAACTTTTAAGGAAATCTTCTAGTTGTTCTTTAGTCCAATCTGTTTTCATTATTTGAAACATATCACTAAACGTTTGTTGAGCTAAAGCTTTGGATTGTTGTATAGTTATGCTTTTAACATCGTTTATATATGTATTCATCGTAACAATGAGAGTTATGGCCACTAAGGCAGATACAAGTCCTGCTACTAGTAATATAAAGACGCCGAGCTTCTTCACTTTAAACATCTTAACTTATTATAACCAAATAAAGTAAAAAATACAAATATAAATGATATAAAACAATGTAATTTTAAATAATATAGTAAGTTTTTATATACTTATCTATTATGTTTTGAACAAGCATTTTATATCTCTTATCTCTTGTTGTTCTTTTGTGCTCATATTTTTTAATATATAAACACCTTTTTGCAATTCTTCTGGTCCGATTATTAATGCGTATGAAGCACCTAATCTATCAGCTATCTCAAGCTTTTTCTTTAAATTTGATCCTTTTGATATAAGTTCTACTCTTTTGCCTTTTTCTCTTAGCATGTTTGCAACTTTTAAAGCTTCTACTACCGTATTTTCTATATAAACTACAGCATATAAATCTTCTTTGTATTCGGATTTTAAAAACAACATAATACGTTCTATGCCAGCAGCAAAACCCACAGCCGGAGTTTTTGGACCACCCAAACTTTCTACTAAATTATCGTATCTTCCACCGGCTAAAAGCGTAAGATTATCTTTTATAAACTCAAATACGGTTTTTGTATAATAATCTAAACCCCTAACAAGACGTGGGTTTTCTTTATAAGGTATCATAAAAGAATCCAAGTATGTTTTTAGGCTTTTATAATGGTTAGAACAGTTCTCACAAAGATAATCTAGCATTACAGGAGCTTCTTTAGTAAGCTCTTTACAAGTTTCAACTTTGCAATCTAAAACTCTTAGAGGATTTTTAAAACGTCTTTCTTCACAATCTTTACATAGTCCTTCAATATCTTTAAGATAATTTGTTAGAGCTTCTCTGTATTTTGGTCTGCATACGGGACATCCAATAGAGTTTATTTCAAGCGTTATATCTATGTTTAGCTTTTTAAAAGCATCAAAACAAAGCTTTATTATTTCAAAATCGGCAATTGGATTATCAAGACCTAAAACCTCACAACCTATTTGATGGAATTGCCGTTTTCTACCAGATTGTGGCCTTTCATATCTAAACATAGGCCCTTCGTAAAAAAGTTTTAAAAAGGGCTTCTTGTAAAGCATACCGTGTTCTACTACCGACCTTACTACTCCAGCTGTACCTTCCGGTCTTAATGCCAACACCCTCTTGCTCTTATCTTCAAATACAAACATCTCTTTTTGAACGATGTCCGTGATCTCACCTACGCTTCTATCGAAAAGCTCTTTGTATTCAACTATAGGAAGAATTATTTCTTCAAAATTGTACAATTCAAAAAGCTTCCTAAAAGTATCCGTTATATACCTAAACTTCTTGGCTTCTTCAAAAAAGATATCGTCAAATCCTCTTATAGCTTTTATATTTTCCATACTACACCCAAAGAGGTATATCTTGAGCTGGATTTGAAAGGGCTCTTAAATTACCCATTTTCATAGATTCTATGTCAAACTTTGTGAGCGGTTTTTTCGTTCTCATAAAATGGTGCATTAAAACACCTGAAGATTCTAAGCCAATACCACCCATTCTTATTTCTCTTGAAGGTAAAAATCTATTCCTTGGGTTTAGCTTGATGGGATTCTTATATCCTACAAATTGATATCCGTATACTAAGTCGTTTTTTATAAAGACCTTGAAAAATACACCATCTTTCTCAAATACCAAAGACTTGTCGGCATCCTCAAAAAGACCACCAGAACCAGCTGTTACTTTTTTTGTTTTTACTGCATTGTAATCAACGCTTCCAGTGTTTATAGTTTTTTTGCCTACCATGTTAAAACCAGCCACATAACCTTCTTGAACAGCTGCCGGAAAAAGAGCTATCCACCTATGATTCCCCCATATATCAACACTCGAACATATATCGCCAGCAGCGTACAAATCTTTTGCAGACGTTTCTTGATATTCGTTGGTAAGTATACCACCCACAATTCTTCCGTTTTCTTTATGTATTTCCACATTTTTAACTACGTTTATAATGGGTCTTACCCCAACGGACATAATCACCATCTCGGCATCTATTTCAAAACTATGATCGTTTGATAGCTTTTTCATCAATACAGATTTGACTTTACCGCCTTTTCCTTGAATGGCTATTACCTGATGCCCAGTATAAAAATTTATACCTTCTTTTTCTAAAGCTTGTTGATAAATATAAGACATTTGATGATCAAGCATCCTTGGAAGTATTCTGTCGAATATCTCTACAACGTGCACCTTGTATCCCATGTGTAAAAGCGTTTGAGCGTCTTCTACGCCTATTGGACCTGCTCCTATGATAACGATGTTTTTAACGTCGTTTCTTTTTAGGTAATCTTTTATTTTATAAACATCTGATAAACTTTTGGCACTAAACACACCATCTAAGTCTACCCCTTCTATAGGAGGTATAAAAGAATAGGCACCTATAGCCACAAGACACTTATCGTATTTATATGTCTCACCGCTCTTGGTTTTTAGGCTTTTAGTATCTGGATCTATTTCTACTATTGGAGTCTCTAAAACAATATCAACGTTATTTTTTTTATAAAACTCAAAGCCACCTTTAAAAAAAAGAGCCTCTTCACCAATATCTTCTCTAATTACGTTTTCCATACAGTTTGGAGCGTAAGCTGGAAAACTCTCAGCAGAAAAAAGTCTTATCGGAACCTCTTTATCTATATTTCGTATAGCCTCTACGGCACTAACCGCCGCAGGGCCGTTTCCTATTATTACTATCATTTTATATTTAATATATAGTCAATAAGTGTCCTTACCCCGAAGCCTGTACCGCCTTTTGAATAGTATTTATACTCCTTTTCTGTGAAAGCTGGTCCTGCTATATCAAGGTGAGCCCATTTTATGCCTTCTCCTACAAACTCTTGCAAGAACATAGCAGCCGTTATAGCACCGCCGTATCTTCCACCTGTGTTTTTAATATCCGCCACGGGAGATTTTATCTTCTCTCTTAGATTATCATCGTCTAATGGTAGTTGCCACAACCTTTCACCAGTTTTTTTGGAAAGTTCTAAAAGCGTATTCCCTAGCTCTTGGTCATTTACAAAAAGCCCTGCAGTGAATTCACCAAGCGCTACAACGCAAGCGCCAGTAAGAGTAGCCATATCTATTATGACATCCGGTTTTTGTTCGGAAGCATAAGACAAAACATCTGCCAAAGTAACTCTACCCTCTGCATCCGTATTGTCTATTTCGGCAGTTTTGCCGTTTCTAAACACTATTATATCATCTGGTCTATAAGCTTTGCCATCTGGCATATTTTCAGCCGCTCCTATAAACCCATGCACTTCAACATCTGGTTCAAGTTTTGCTATGGCTCTCATAATAGCTATAGTGTTGCAAGCACCAGACTTGTCTAACTTCATAGTTCTCATATAATCACCGGTTTTTATATTCAGCCCACCGCTATCAAACGTAAGACCTTTACCTACTACGGCTAGCTTCTTTCTATTTTTCTTGTTCTTCTTAGGTTTATAGATTATGTGTATAAACCTTGGTGGAGTTTCTGAACCCTTGCCCACCATCCAAAGGCCGTTCATATTTTGCTTTTGAATCCATTTTTCATCGTACACATGAACTTCTAAACCAACTTTTTCGCACTCTTCTTTTGCTATATTTGCAAGCGTTATCGGATTTATTACACATCCTGGTTCGTTTACAAGGTTTCTTGAAAAAATTTGAGCATCAGCTACTATACTACCGATATTTATATCCTTTTGATCACCGTTTAATATGCTGATAGCTTCTACGTCAAATTTTTCTTCCTTGTCTTTGGTCCTATACTTATTGAAATCATAGTTTCCTAACAAAAGCCCTTCAGTTATAGCTCTTGAATATTTTGTATTAGCTATTAATACAGCTTTAGATATCTTATCTTTTTTTAGCTTTGCGCTTGCTTTTGCAGACACCTCTCTATACACGTCTTCTGTAATCTTATCTGGTTCTCCTAAAGAATATATATAAGTAATAGGGTCTATAAGTTTTATAAATTCACCCTTTTTGCCTTTAAACCTCTCAACTTCCATTGTTTTTTCTATAGTTGGTTTCAAGCTTTTAAAATTTTTAACATGTTTTTCTAAAAGCTCTAAAGAAGTACCTTCTATTAGGAAAACTTTTACATCTTCTGGTTTTACGTTTTTAACAGAGTTTACAAGCATAACCTTGCCATTAAAACCAAACCCAACATGCTGGCTTGGGCTGAGGTATTTTTATCCCGCCATTATGGTATGTCCATGCCTCAGCAGGCGGTATTTGGACTATATGCATATTATATATTATGCACTAAGTTTAAGCTGATGGCTTAAGACTTTTTTCATGTTTTTTATGGCTTGCCTTATTCGTTTTTCATTTTCTACCAAAGCAAACCTAACATATCCTTCTCCCATCTCACCAAAACCCACACCAGGAGATACGGCTACTTTAGCTTCTTTTAATAAGTACATTGAAAAATCCAAAGAGTTCATATTAAGAGAAGAGGGTATCTTGGCCCATACGAACATGCCAGCTTTTGGTGGTTTTACATGCCAACCCATATCGTTTAGGCCCTTTACCAATACATCCCTTCTTTTTTTATATATATCCCTATTTTTTTCTACAAAAGAGTAATCCCCATCTAACGCTTTTATAGAAGCCACTTGAATTGGTGTAAACAAGCCATAGTCTAAATAGCTTTTAAGATGAACAAGGTTCTTGACTAGTATTTCGTTGCCTACCATAAAAGCTACCCGCCAACCAGCCATTGAAAATCCTTTGGACATTGAGTAAAGCTCTACAGCTATATCTTTTGCTCCCTCTACCTGAAGGATAGAGGGTGGTGTATATCCATCAAAACCAAGGTCAGCATAAGCAAAATCGTGTATAAGCCATATATCTCTTGATTTTGCAAAAGCTACCACTTCTTTGAAAAATTCTAGGCTAACAGTAGCCGTTGTGGGATTGTGTGGAAAGCTAAGCACTATAGCTACCGGCTTTTTTAAACTATTTTTAACTAAATTATACAGATTTTCAAGATATTTGTTTTCAAAATCTTCTGAATCTGGTTCTTCTATATTTATACTTATTACGTTACCTCCACTTATAATAGGCGCATAATAGTGTATGGGGTATGTTGGATTGCTTACCACTATACTGTCTCCTGGTGATAACATAGCAAGCATAAGATGGGAATAGCCTTCTTTTGCTCCCATTGTCATTACAACTTCTCTGTCTTTGTCTAAATCTACATCGTATCTTTTTTTATAAAAACTAGCTATTGCCCTTCTTAAACCTGGTATACCTTTTGATGCTGAATAACCATGTACATCTGGCTTTTTCGCAGTCTCACAGAGTTTGTCTATAACATCTTGATTTGGTGGTAAATCTGGGTTCCCCATACCTAGGTCTATAACGTCTTCGTTATTTTTTCTCATGTTTGTTTTTAACTCGTTAACTACAGCGAACACATACGGCGGTAAGCTTTTAATGCGTGGAAACATCCAATTATCCATCTTCGCTCTCCTCTTCTAACTCTTTACACTTTATACACATACTTGTTACTGGCCTTGCTTTCAATCTTTCGTAAGGTATCTCTGTTCCACATATTTCGCAATATCCATACGTACCATTCTCTATCTTAGCTAACGTATATTCAATCTTTTTAAGTAGTTTCGTTTCTCTATCGGTAGTTCTATATCGTAAAAGCCTAGAACCTTCAAGTCCTCCTCTATCTAACTCATCCCCACCTGAAAAAGTGACATCTTCCACATCATCTATTTGTTTTTCCAATCTTTCTATTATCATATTTTTTTGCTCTATTAGCATATTTTTAAGCTCATTCAACTGTTCTTCCGTCAGCATATATAATAATATAATGTATTTTACTCCGAAAAGCTATTAAATTTTTTCGCGAATAAGCATTTCTTTTTCTTCATTTTCTACAATTTTATCAGTATACTCAAACATTTCTCCACTTAGATTTTCTAATCTATTTAATGTATCTAAAAGTTGTTCCTTGTAATTAAATAGATCTTCACCTTTGTTTATTTTAGACACAATACCATAAACAAGATCATGAAATTCCTTATGAAGCTCGCCAATTATATTAAATTCGTTATATTTTCTAAATCTATTTGCATTTTCTGAGTTATACCATATACCACATTCACAGTTGTTTTCGTCTTTATAATCAAAAGTTAGTTTATTGATGTATACCGATGTGAAGGTTTGATGTTTGAAGATTATATGGCTTATCTTTTTAGAAAGCATGCCGGCTACGTCTGATAAATATAAAACAAGATTTGCGTTATATTCAGCGGATTTGTCAAATTCTTCTATCACATCCTTTAATTTATCTATTGACTTTGTAGAAAGGGATGCACTTTTTATCATCTCGTCAATGCGGTTGCTAGCTTCTTTATTATATATTTGAAGTTCTGTAATAACTTTTGCAATATCGTCTGTAGCCTTCTGAGTTTTTGTGGATAGCTTTCTTACTTCATCTGCTACCACTGCAAAGCCTCTCCCCTGTTCACCAGCACGGGCTGCTTCTATTGCAGCATTTAAAGACAACATATTTGTTTGATCAGCAATCTCCCTTATAACACTTAATATCTTGGTTATACTCTCTGTTTTAGATATAAGAGCCTGTATAGACTCATTCGAATTTTTAATATCTTCTAAAATATTTTGTAAATCTTTTACCACATCCTCTACATCTTTGGTAGCATCTTTTGATAGCTGAGAGGTCTGGGCGCTTTGGTCTTTTATTACGTTTAACTTGTTAAATATATTCTTTATATCTTTTTCTATCAGCTTTAAATTAGAAGATATTCCTCCACCTATTTTAGAAAGTTCTTGAGAAAATTTTGCTCTTTCCATAAATCTTTCGTTCTCATCTATTAAATTTAAAAGCTCCTTAAATCCTTTTGCTACCTCAGAAAAACTACCTTTGAATATAGACTCATCTATTTTTACATCAGTATTTTTACTAGATGCAGCTTTTATTATATTTGTTAAATCTATAATAAAACTCTCTATTTGGTTTAGTAAATTGTTTACGCTTTCTCTTAGCAACTCTAATTCCCCAGCATCATGAGCAGTTATTCTATTTGTTAGCTCACCGTTAGAAGCTTCCTCTAACACCCTAGCAGCATCTTTTATAAACGACTGAACTTTCCTTATATTTATAAAAATAAACCACGCTGCTAGAAAGTTAAAGATGTTTAAAACCCTTGCCACGTCAAACAAACCATATTGGTAAATCTCTACTATCAAAGAGATTGCAAATATTGCTATGGAAAGTATGTTAGCATATTGAATCTTCTCGAGCGATGATAACTTTTTCATAAAAAAATTATATCATAAAATCATTTTTCTAAGATAGGAAAGGCTATTTGGATGCCCTTTATTATAAATTGCATTGAAAGAGCCATTAACAAAATTCCCATAAGTCTTGATAAAATGTTTATTCCAATTTTACCTAATATTTTTGTAATTTTGTCTGCGCTTTTAAGTACTATAAAAACTCCAAGACAGGCTAATACAATAGACAAAAGTAAAAGCACATGATAAAACAGCGTATGGGCTGATGATGCAATCGTTATCACGGTGCTTATAGCTCCTGGGCCTGCTAAAAGTGGTATAGCCAATGGTACAATTGATATATTTTCTTTTTGCTCTATCTCGGTAAGTTCTTGGCTTGTGGCTCTTTCTTTATGCGGTTGTCCAAAAATCATATTCATAGCCACAAAAGCAAGAATTATACCACCACCTATCTGAAAAGCATCTATACCTATACCAAATATTTCAAACAATATATCTCCAAATATGACAAAGAATGTTAGTATAAGACCAGCGTAAATAGAAGATTTTCTAACTACGTAAGCTATATCTTCCTTTGAATAACCAGCGGTTAAACTAATCAGCACCGGTAAAGCACCAAAAGGATTTAATATCGCAAATATAGATATGCTATATTTTATTACAAAATATAAATACTTTACTACTTCAGCTTTTTCCATTGGCTTTTATTATAAGCAAATATCTGCATAAATACTAAAATAACATAAACTAGTAAAATTTGAACGTAATGTGAAAAACCTATATAAAACCTTGGCAGTGGTAAATATTTTATTATTATAATCGTGTATATCAAAGTCGCAAAAAATGATAAAGCAGACAACGTTTTATTTATTTTCCTTAAACTAACGGTGATTATTACCATCGGTAATATGTATATATAAGGATGGTATTTGGCAATGAAATGCCCAATCAAATCTGCTCTTCTAACACTCGTTAAAACGCTACATACCAAACCTACTGTAGCATAAAAAATGGCTATAGGGTAAAATTTACTTGAGTTATCTTTGAGGCTTTTAAAATTTATAAAAACTATAACTATAGGAATTATGTACAACGCCAAAAATACATAACCTGCGTAGAAGCTTACATTACTTATATAAAACAAAATATGATTTCTTATGTTTGTAGTAAAAGCTTCAAACAAAACAACAAAAGAAATAACTATAGATAATAAAGAAAGAACTGTTTTAGCTTTCATTGTTGTTAGGCTTTTTAGAAAGTAGATAATAAAACGTGGGCACATAGACCAAGCTTAAAAACGTACCCAACAAGAGCCCACCTATAGCTACAGCCGCGAGAGGAGCTAATCTTTCAAGACCTATAGCCCATTCCAAAGCTATGGGTATCATACCTACCGCCGTTCCAAAAGCGGTCATCAACACTGGTCTTGTCCTTAGTCTTATACTTTCAGATATTGCCTCTTTCAGATTCATACCTTCTTTTTGCCTTTCTTGAATAAAATCTATCAAGAGAATTGAATTTTTAACGATGATACTTCCTAAAAGCACAAAACCCATAATAGCTGGTAGTGAACCATGTTTGTCCATTATAAGTAAAGCCCAAGCACCACCTATTGCACCAAGAGGTATTGCAAGCATTATAGCAAGCGGCGAACGCCATGAGCCAAATACAGGAACCAAGACAAGGTAAAGAAGCACTATGCCTATACCTATAGCTTTTGCCATCCTTCCCGTGGCATCTGTCATCATTGATATATCACCGGTTTGCTCCATTTTTACGTTTGGTGGTAATTTTATATGAGATTTTTTAAACTCTCTATAAAAACTATCCATTATATGAGTAATAGGATAAGTGGACCTATAACCGTAAATATCCAACGTATATTCCATGGCCTGCCTTGTAATGAGGGTTGGTTGATGGCTTATTGTAAAATCTCCCAAAGCCTCTAACGGTATAAAACCATCTGGAGTTTTTATAGGATACGTTTTAAACTTATCGATCTTGCTTCTATCGTGGTTATAAGCTATTACTCTTATTAAGTATCCGGTTTGATTTGGTATGGTAAAAACAGAAGATACAACGCCACTTAATCCCTGGGCCACTTGGGAAGCTACGTTAAAAGGAGTTGTATGATAAAAAGCGCATTTTTGCTTATCTATTTTGAAATCGTATTCTAAGGTATTCATATCCCAAGATCTTGAATAAGACTTCAAACCTTTTGTATGAGTAAATACTTTCATAAGTTCGTTGCCAGCCATGTTTAACGATTTTAGAGAGGGGCTAAAAAGTGTTACGTCAAGATTTGCCGTTATAGAAGAAGCTGCGGTGGCACCGTAATCGTATACGTTTGCATATTCTACATCCGGTAGCTTATGTATAAAATTTCTAATTTCATCTTCTAATTGCCATAAAGTTTTTGTTCTTTTGAAACGATTTATAAAATGTATAGTCATTGATACTTGGTATGGTGTACCACCGCCCACCGTAAAAACACCTGGCTCAGTTCCTATTGCAGTAGATATAGTTTTTGTCACGTATATGTTATTTGACTTTAAGCTATATATGTACTTTTCTATTCTGACTGTTTCCTTATCCACTTGATATATAGAGGTATTTGGGTAAAAAGTAATTTTTGCTATAGCAATGCCTGTATCCATAGGTGGCATAAGATCTCTTCCTTCCAAAGGCATTATATCTCTTATACTTATCACAAAAAGCAAAATTCCAAGTATCATAAAAACTCTCATAGCTATTTTGTTATTTATCATTAAAGCATTCAAGCTTATGTAAAAATTTTTCAATGGGGTTAAAAGTTTTTCTACTAATGTGTTAATAAAAGCTTCAAACGCTAGTTTTTTTGTTTCTGATTTTAAAAATCTGATACTAACTATAGGTATAAACGTTATGGAAACTACATAGGACACCAAGACAGCTATTATAAGAGTTCCAGCCAACGGTCTAAATATACGCTCTGGATAACTACCTACAAACAAAAGAGGCAATAGCACTATCGATGTAGATAAGGTGCCCGCAAACACCACTAGCATAACCTCTTTAGTACCATCCAAAGCTGCCTGTATTGGACTTTTATGAAGCTCCACATAATGTCTCTCAATATTTTCAAGTATAACTATAGCATCGTCCACTAGCATACCAAGTGCAAGTATTATGGCTGTGAGCGTAACCAAGTTAAACTCTATTCCAAGTATCCACATTACCCCTATTGTAGCAGCGTAAACGAAAGGGATAGACATAGCTGAGATAAAAGTCATTCTTAAATCTGCTAAGAATATAAAAATTACCAAAGATGTAAATATTATGGCATCTCTTAAAGCCTCAAACATATTTGTATTGGAAAGTTCTATTAGTCTTTTCTGAGAATCTGCCACTTGGATATTTAACTCTGGAAACTTGTTTCTTAATTTTGGTAAAAGCCTATAAACTGCGTTTATGGTAGTAAGCGCCGCTCCTCCATAAGGTCTTTCCACAGCTAAAGCTATAGCTTGATGCCCATTGGCTCTGTACATGGATCTTGGGTCTTGTATTCCGTACTTTACCGTAGCAACATCTTTTATCATCACGTTTGGAGTGATGTATATATTTTTAATTTGATTTAAGGTTTTTGCCTCTGTTTTTAGTTTAAAAACATATTGAGATTTTTTGTTTAATACTATGCCCATTGGTACATCTTTATTGGCAAACTTTATGGCGTTTATTATATCAGAAGTGGTAAGCTTGTAAGAAGCTAACTTTAAAGGGTCTATTTCTACATCTATTTCCTTTTGATAACCGCCAAAAACATCCACGTTTGAGACGACACCAGTTCTCAAAAGAGAAGGTTTTATATAGTTTTCTGCTATATATCTTACATCTGCAAGAGAAAGGTTTGTGCCCTTTTTGGGCCATACCCCTAGTACTACCACTGGCGGTGTATAAGATGTTATCTCGTATATAGCTGGTTCTTCTATGTCAGATGGCAAAAGGTTTTTTATTTTTGTGATAGAGTTTGCCACGTCTGTTTCTGCTTGGCCAATACTTTTGCCATAATGAAACTCTGCTGTTACAACAGAAAGTCCATCTTGTGAAACAGAATAAACTCTTCTTACCCCATCTATAGTATACAGCTCTCTTTCTATCACAGAACTAACATGATCTGCTACATATTTAGCAGATGCTCCTGGCTCTACTGTTACAACAGCTACCTGAGGCCTATCAGAAGGTGGGAAAAGATCTCTTGGCAATGAAAAATACCCCACTATGCCAAGAAAAAGAGCTATTATAAGCCCAGCAAAAATTACGTGAGGCTTTTTAAGGTAGTAATTTATCATTTGTATACCTCAACAGATTCACCTTCTTGAATCGACAACATCTCTGATCTGTTTGCTAAGCCAAGTTCTATATTTTGGGGTATGTCTTTTGTACAAAAATATTCATTGTTTCTTGCTTTCGGTGTAAATTTAACCCAATGCACTCTATTGTCTACAATCTCAAGCGCAAAATAGCCTTTTGACGTATGGTTCACAGCATCCTTTGGTATAAGGGTGCCTTCACAAAATCCTTTTGTCAAATCTGTTTTAACATACATATCCGGTACTGCATTTATATTGTTTGAATTTGTGTAAAGTTTTATCGTTATCATATTATTTTGGGCTTTTGGTATTATAGCTTCAACTATGGCATCTTGTGTTTTCCTATTCAATTTTATAGTTTCCTTGTCTCCAACTTTTACATACTTTAAAAAGCTTTCTGGTATATCTACATATATTTCATATCCACCGCTAGTGCCTTCTAAATCTATTATAGGTTTGCCTGGTATTGCTAAGTCCCCTTCTTTTAAATAACGCTTTGATACTACACCATCAAAAGGAGCAACTATATTTGTATACTTTAAATCATCTTCTAGGCTTTTAGCTTGATTGCCAACAGCGGCTATTGATTGAGACAACCCTTCTATTTGCTTTATAGTGGATTCGTATTGGGCCTTTGCCTCTTGATATAGGTCTTGTGATTTTTCAAAAGCTTCTTCTGAGATGGCCTTATTTTCGTATAGGATTTTATCTCTTTGAAAAATCTTTTTCTGGTTTTGATATTTCACCATTAAAGCGCCTAAATTTTTCTTTAAGGACTGTTGTTGAAAAGAAAGGGCTTGTTGGTTGTTTTTTAAAGCGTCTATATTGGCAACTATATTTGAGCTATCTAATTTTACAAGTAAATCTCCTTTTTTTACTTTTGTACCTTCTTTCGCCACGTACAAAATATATGCGCTAACTCTTGAAGAAATGCTGGCTTCATTTTTTGGTTCAAACTTTCCCAAAAATGTTTCTTTATCAGCTATTGTCCCCTCTCGTGTTGTTGCCCTTTTCAATACTATAGGATAAGCTTTTGCTGCTTTTTCTGATTCTATGTACTCTTTCCTTTTTATAAAAGCGTAAATAGCTAAAACTATTATAAAAAGACCAATCACTATACCAATAGCATTCCCTTTCATAACTTTTCTCCTAAAACGTAATCCATATATTTTTGAGCAAGGTATAATGTGTATTTATCTTTGTACATGTTAGCAAGAGTGTTGTAGTAATTTGATATAGCTAAAAGTGTATCATACATATCCCCAGCCCCTGTTTTATACTTTAACTCCTCTATTCTCATAACCTCTTTTGCGTAAGAAAGAGCTTTTTTAGAAGCTTCAAGACTTTCTTTTGCAGAGTTTAACTTTGAATACGCGTCCACAACCTCTTTTCTTATAGCAAGTAGCGTTTGATCGTAATCTCTTTTTGTGTTGATATATTCTTTGTTGGCAGATAATATGTCAAAATACCTTTTTCCAAAATCAAATATTGGCATTGAAGCCATCAGGTTGTAACTCCATTGAGGTTCTTCTGCCCCACCTCCTATAATCTTTGAGTAAGTATAGTTAAAATATATATTTGGCAAATAAGAAGTTTTTGCTATAATCAGCTTGTTTTTGGCTATTTTTTCGTTTTCTTTTGCCATCTTTAGTTCATATCTATTTTTTACAGCGATATCTATAAGCTTTTTTAAACTTTTGAAATGTTCTTCTTGGATTTTTATAGGTTCAAAATGCCAGCTTATAGAGTCTAAACCTGTCAAAGTATTTAAAGAGGCTTTAACAGTGTTTATGTTGTCTTTTATTGTTTTTATAGTAGCTTTTGTAAAATATAACTCATATTGAACCTTCATCAAATCTACAGGAGCAAATTTACCGAGCTTAACTCCAAGATTTACATCTTTATACAACTCTTGCAGAGCGTTAAGCCTTTTTTCTTCAGCCAAAAGCTCTTTTTTAAGAATAACGCCGTTTATATATAAGGAATATACGTTAAATACTATCTGTCTTTTTGTAAGATGGTATTTATATTTTGCAATTGTTGAAGCTAAATCTGATATTTTTATATTTCTTAAAAGCTTAAAACCTGTGAAAATAGGAATAGTATAAGAAATAGATACTGTAGTCATATTGTAAGCACTTGGTGGAATTGAGTTAGGAGAGAGGGGAAGTTTTGGTACAAATGGTATAAGAAGCCTAGGGGTGTTGTATTTAGAAACATCGGTGTTTAAGTCTATTTCGCCAAATTTTAAGACTATTGCTTGCCTATGCTGTTGTTGTTTTATGTATATGTTGTTTTTAGCTTTTAGTATATCGTTGTTATGCTTTAAACTAAGCTCTATAGCTTTATCTAAACTAAGAGAAAATGAGCTCACACTTATAAAAAGGTTGAACAATAAAATTTTAGTTTTCAATTTCATCTAATAGACCTTTAATCCTTTCTTTTATTATATCCCTTACCTCTCTAAATACGTTAATATCGTTTGTCTTGGCTGGATCTTTTATACCCCAATGTAAATGTTTTATGTTCGGTATATTTGGGCAAGACTCTTCATCGCAAAGAGTTACATACATATCTAAACTATCAAGAGGAATATCTTCAAGAGATTTAGGATATTGATTTGATATATCTATACCATCTTCTTTCATTACCTCTATAGCCAATGGATGTATAGCTTTTTGAGGGTTTAAGCCAGCTGAATATACATTGTGTTTTTTTAGAAAATGCTTTCCATAGCCTTCTGCTATTTGGCTTCTACAGGAGTTTCCGACGCATATAAAAGCTATGTTCATGATTTTACCTCACAATACATGTTGTCTATATCTTTTATTTTCACACCTTCTAATATAAATTTTTTCAAAACTCCTATAATTTCATTGTTCTCGTTTAATGAGTAATACGTCCATTTGCCCTCTTTTCTAGCTTTTAGTATAGAAGCATTTTTTAAAATTCTAAGATGAAAAGAGATACGTGGTTGTGACATATCAAAGCAACTCATAAAACTACATACGCATACTTCTTTTTTTAACATAACTATCTTTACAATTTCAAGTCTTATATCATCAGAAAGCGCATAAAACACAAGCCTTAAATCTTTTTGAGTCATTTTATTATTACTTTAGACTTTTCCATAGAAGTTTCTATGTCTTCTTTAGATATATCGCCTTTTAACTCTATACTAAGCTTTCCGTTTTCATTCTTAAAATCCATAAAACTAACCTTAGCTTTCATCTCAGCACTCATACACTCACATTTTCCAGCTTTACAGTTTTCTACTATCTGTTCTATCTTTTGTGGATCAACATCTTCTTTTATCTCTATAACAACACCGTCTTTAGTTTGTTTTAACTCGCTAACATCTTTAATTTTTTTACCTTCCATTGCTATATACCTCCTTTAAAAGTTAAAAATTATTATATAAAAAAATTTTTATATATACAATGAGAGTTATCATAACAATTTTTATGCTTTTAATGTTATAATATAATTGTTAGGAGATGGCGTTCTCCTTTAACCGCCTTTATTTAAAAGGGCTGATAACGCCTACAAGCTCTAAAAGATTTTAGGAGGTTTTATGAACTATCTCGCGGTGCTTGTAGGCGGTGGTATTGGAGCTTTAATAAGATATATCTTTGCAAGTTTTGTCCAAAAACACGTATCTAATTTTCCCCTTGGTACTTTTCTGATAAATGTTTCTGGAGCTTTTGCCATAGGCTTTCTAAGTGTTTATTTGGTGGAAACTTTGAACACACCACCAAGCATGAGGCTTCTTTTGATAACAGGTGTACTCGGTGGTTATACAACATTTTCTACTTTTACGTTGGAAGGTTTTGGGCTCTTGGTAGAGGGTCAGTATTTAAAAGCTTTATATTACATATTAGGAACGAATATTTTAGGGTTTTTGTTTGTGTGGCTTGGTAAGATAATAGGAGAACGCCTATGAAAGGACATCTTTTAAAAATCATAGTGGAGTTTAATACAAGATATCAAGGCAAACCGCTTTTTGAATACATAGCAGATATTTGTTTAAAAAAGAACATATCAGGATTAAGCGTATTTAAAGCTGTAGAAGGATATGGAAAATCTAAAAAAATTCATGAGCATGGTATTTTTTCAAAAAATGAACCTATATCTATAGAAATAGTTGATTCCAAAGAAAACATAGAAAACATACTTCCTATTTTGCAAGATATTTTAAAAGAGCTAAACACTGGTCTTATAACACTTGAAGAGGTAGAGATAATAAGATGAAAAGGTTTAGTATATACGCTAGAGAAAATGATAAGATAGAAAATGAAAATATTACTGACTACATTTTTAGGCTTTTAAAATCGTTGGATATATCTGGGGCTACAGTGTTTAAAACTATATATTCTTACGGGTCTTCAAAAAATATTTCAAATGTTTATATAGAAGTAGAATCTTATAATATGGGTATCAAAATAGATGCAATAGATGAAGATCATAAAATATATAATGCAGTTAATAAACTAAAAGATAAAAACATCCTCATAACGGTAGCTGATTGTTTGGTGATATATGGAGATGGAAAAAGCGATTAAAAAATCTATAGAGTATGTCGAATCTAAACTATGTAGCGATGGTGGGTATTCGTTTTATAAACATCCATATTTGGAAGAATCAAACATCTACGATACTTACTATGCTATAAGGACGCTTATAGCATTAGGCAAGAGCGTATCTAATAAAACTATTCTATATATTATAAACTCATTTTTAGATGCTGATACACTTGAAAAATATTATTATTCTATTAGATGTATTGAGCTTTTAAAAAAAGATCCTAAAAAGTACAGAGCAAGAATTGAGCTGTACTTTGATATATCAACTAAAGAATTAGAAGATATAAACTTAGAGCTTTTGAGAATGCTAATGTTTAAAAGAATATCAATATATTACGATATAGAATACTCAGAAGAAAAAATCAAAAAATTTATAAATTCAACAGATAAATCAGATATAAAAACGCTTTCTTTGATATACGCTATAACAGGTAATTTAGAAAGAGATATTGAACCTTATTTTCACAAGCATTTAGGCATAGTACCAACTCCTAACTTAAAATACACAAACACTTCTACTCTTTATGCAGGTTATTGGCTTTTAAAACTCTTAAACAGAGAATTAAAATATGTTTTAAGAGCAAAAGAGTTTGTACTTATGACTCAAGACAAATATGGTGCTTTTTCAGAAACTAAAGAAGCACTACCAGATTTAAGGTCAAACTACTGTGGTATCTTCATATTGAACCTATAAATAAAGGAATAAAGCAATGAAATGGTTTTGTCCTTACTGCTGGTCAGAACTAGATAAAAATTATGATTCATGTCCCCACTGTGGATATTCTCTTATAGATTTTATGAATCTTAATTTTGATGATAAGCTAATACTAGGGTTGGATAATCCTATCATAGAAAGTAGAATTATGATAATAAATATTTTAGGCAAAAGACGAGTGCAAAAGGCTACTAAGAAACTATGCAATATGCTTTTTGAGAAAAGGGATGTTTATGAATTAATAGAGATAGCAAATGCACTATTTTTGATAGCCTCAGGTGAGGCTTTATCTTGTTTAAGAAAAGCCAAAGAAAATTTAAAATATAATAAAATTCTGATTAACTTCATAAGTAAATTAAATTTGTGAAATTAAAGGGTTTGATAAAATGAGGAGGTTCTCAATGTTAGAATTTTTAATTCAGGGGATTAGTAAAAGGTTAAAAGAAGGACTATGCGTCGAGCTTCCAAACGGTAGAGTTCTTGGTAGTGGTAATTGCAAAGTTAAAATCAAAGATAAAAATGTTATATTAAACATATTAAAAGATCCTGAAATAGGCTTTGGAGAGGCATATATGAAAGGAGGTATAGAGATATATGGAGACATTGAGAGATTTTTAGTAGCCTGCTTTAATTATCTTGAAGAAAATAAACAAGAGAAAAATTTTAGAAATAGTTTCTTTAGAAATATTCTTAAATATACCAAACTTCTGAAGTTTGCCGAGGAAAAGGAAGTAAGAAGTCATTATGATCTTGGCAACGACTTTTATGAGCTTTGGCTTGATAATTCTATGACATATTCTTGTGCTTTTTTTATAGATACGCATCAGAGCTTAGAGATGGCGCAAAAGGAAAAAAGGAATATTATATATGAAAAACTGCAACTTACCGATGGTGATAAATTGTTGGATATAGGCTGTGGTTGGGGTTCCATAATTCTTGAAGCATCAAAACTATACAACATAGAAGCTGTAGGTATAACGCTTTCAAAAAACCAATACGATTATATAAAATCAAAGATAGAGAACAATGGATTAAGTAGTAGAACAAAAGTTTATCTAATGCACTACGAGGATCTACCACACCTTGGAGAGAAGTTTAACAAAATAGTTTCGGTAGGTATGTTTGAGCATGTAGGTAAAGAAAGGCATAGAGACTTCTTTAAAATAGTACAAAAGACTATTGAAGAAAAAGGCCTTTTTCTTCTTCACACAATAGGAAAGGTTTTGCCAGAAAGCCAGAGCAAGTGGATAAGAAAGTATATATTTCCCGGAGGATATTTACCTGCACTTACCGAAATACTCGAAGCAAGCAAAGGGTTGGAATTCAACCTCATAGATATAGATGATTGGAGACTCCATTATTACAGGACGCTTCAAGAGTGGAGGAAAAGATTTCATAAGCATACCGAAGAAATTGTGAAAAAATATGGCGAGGAGTTTTTCCGTATGTGGGAGCTTTACTTAATAGCTTCTGCGGTATCATTCCTGACCGGTTCCAATCATCTTTTTCAAATTCTTTTTTCTAAAGGCGTACTTAATAAATACCCTGTTATAAAAAGACAATTTCTTCGCCCTATAACTATTTAATTTAATTATAGAAAATTATAGTAACTGAAGTCTAGACGATGGGGCAAACGTTATGCCTTACGTTGTGTATTTACATATAACTTATATTATTAAGATAAGAAAAGTGGCTGATGGTAAAAGAATATTTCCAAACGATAATGGTCTTCTAAATGATCGTGGTATACTTGTAGTTGTCTACGGTTTAATGCTAAAAACTAGAAGACAAGTGGACAAAACCCATAAAAGATTTGGATATCAGTAAAAAACAGCTTGAAATTTTTTATCCAGGAGTGTTGTCATGATGTTTGGTAAAAAAGTTTATACAATTGATTAAACGATCATGTTTTATGCATCCGTTTTGTATGCTATTTTTAACGGTGCTTGTCTAAATGTAATAGCTGAAGATAATACGAACAAAGGCAAGATAGATTTAAACATCATCTTAAATGATGCAGTTTATATATTAGAGTTTAAGGTAGCAGAGGATGAAGCTAAAAATAAAGCCTTAGACAAATAAAAAAGAACAGATACTATGAAAAGTATATGAGCAAGTATAAATATAAAGAGATATACCTTATAGGGATAGAGTTTAGTAAGAGTAAAAAGAATGTAGTGGGTTTTGAGTGGTAGAAGTATACCACAGTAGAATGTATATAAACAATAACTTTTATAACAAATAACTTTGTAAAAGCCTAAGTTTTAGCATTAAATATATGAACGAGTATAGTATGCTGTGATATAATATAGCTATATGTTGCATAGATTAGGATACTTAATATCTAAACAAAGACATTTTTTAAAATGGTTTATACTTGGCATTATAAACGGCGTAGTTTCTGGGTTTGGGGCTCTCTTCTTTTACTATAGTTTAAAGTTATGTGAGTTTATATTCACTGTAAAAATTCTTGGTTATCATTTCCCATCTCCTGTAGGCGAAAAATCAAACGATTTATTTTTTAAACAAGGTATTGTATATTTGCTCCCTTTTATAACCGCTATTGGTGGGTTGATAGCTGGTTTCATAGTGTTTAAGTGGGCTCCAGAAGCAGAGGGACATGGTACCGATGCAGCAATAGACGCTTATCACAACAAAAAAGGAATAATAAGGGACAGGGTAATTTTTATAAAGACCATAGCTTCTGCTATTACTATAGGTTCTGGAGGTTCTGCCGGAAGAGAAGGACCAACAGCCTTAATTTCAGCTGGTATTGGTTCTTGGCTTGCTAGACTATTAGGGCTTTCAGAAAAAGATAGAGAGAAAATCCTAGCCGTAGGCGTAGGTGCAGGCATAGGGACTATATTTAAAGCACCTATAGGTGGTGCTATTTTGGCAGCTGAGATTCTTTACAAAGCTGACTTGCAAGCTGACATAATATTTCCTGGTTTGGTAGCTTCGGCTATAGGATATTCTATATTTGGAAGCATCGTTGGTTTTACACCAGTTTTTGGCTTTTACCAACAACAATTTGACCCACTTAGATTACCGCTTTACGTAATTTTAGGCATTGCTTGTGGTATTGTTGGAGTTATTTATGCAAAAACTTTTTACTATTTCAAAGATAACTTTTTTAAAAATCTAAAACTAAACATATACCTAAAGCCTGTGTTTGGTATGTTTATTACTGGTATTATTGGTATGGCGTTCCCTGAAATTTTAGGTACAGGATATGGATGGCTTCAAGCCGTCATAGATGGAAAGTTTCAAATCTTTAATACATATGGTGTGCCTTTTGTGTTATTTTTTATATCTCTAGCTTTTATCAAAATAGTAGCTACATCTTTTACAGTAGGCTCTGGAGCTTCTGGAGGCGTATTTGCCCCGGGTCTTTTCATAGGTGGTTTCTTAGGCGCTGGTATGGGTATCGTATTTCATGAATTATTTCCAACGTTGGTGCATAGTCAGAATATAGGTGCTTTTTCTATAGTTGGCATGTTATCTCTTTTTGGAGCTGCTGGGAAAGTGCCAATAGCTGTTACTCTTATGGTAGTAGAAATGACTGGTAGCTACCAGCTGTTACCAGCTTGTATGTTGGCGGTAGCCGCAGCCTATTTAATCTCTGGCGATGTTTCTATATACAAGTCTCAGGTAAAAACCAGAGAAGATTCGCCTTTATACAAAAAAGTCTCATAATGTTATAATATTAACCACAATGTTTAGAGAAAAATTTAGAAAATTTCACTTTATAGGCATCGGTGGTATAGGTATGAGCGGTATTGCTAAAATACTGCTTGATATGGGTTATGAAGTGTCTGGCTCTGATGTGAAGGAAAACGATGTTATAAAAGAGCTAAAGGAAAAAGGAGCTGTTATTTACATAGGGCATGATGCTAAAAACGTTATAGGCAAAGAAGTAGTAGTTTATTCGTCTGCAATATCCAACGTGAATGAAGAGCTTTTAAAAGCCAAAGAGCTAGGTCTTCAAGTAATATCAAGAGGAGATATGCTGGCAGATTTGTTTAGGATGAAGGAAGGTATAGCTATATCAGGCTCCCACGGTAAAACTACCACTACGTCCATGATTTCTCACATATCCCACATAGCTGGCTTAGATCCTACCGTTTTAATAGGTGGTATTTTACAAACGTTTGGTTCAAACGCAGTGTTAGGAAAAAGCGAGCTCTTGATATCCGAGGCTGATGAGTCTGATGGATCATTTTTAAAACTAAACTCTGTTATAAACGTAGTCACCAACATAGACAAAGAGCATATTGGATATTACAAAGATTACGAAGATATAAAAGAGGCGTTTGTACAATTTATAAATAACGTACCTTTTTACGGAGCTTCTGTTGTAAATATAGATGATACCGGTGTTAGATCTATACTTTCAAAAATACACAAAAAGATAATTACTTATGGGATAGAATCTGGAGACTTCCAAGCTAAGAATATCAAATTTTATCAAGATAGCACAGTATTTGATGTATTCTATAAAGGCATAAAACTAAACACAGTAGAGCTTCAAATCCCAGGCATACACAACGTGTATAATGCACTTGCTTCAATAGCTGTTTCAACGCTTATGGAAATAGAACAATCTACCATAAGAGAAGCTTTGAAAAGCTTTAGAAACGCCAAAAGAAGAATTGAATTTGTCGGTGAAAAAAATGGTAACCTCATCTACGATGATTACGGACATCATCCTACGGAAATAAGAAGTGTTTACGAAGCTTTAAGGTCAAAATATAAAGATAAACATATAATAGTGGTATTCCAACCGCATAGATATTCTAGAACTTACTATCTTTTTGATGATTTTATAGAGCTTTTTAAAAGCTTAGACAACGTATTTTTAATGGATATATACGGTGCTTCTGAGGAAAATACATTTGGCGTTTTCTCTTTGGATATAGCAAAAAATGTAGCTAAAGATTCTTGTGTTTATATATCTTCAAAAGAAGAGCTTTTCGAAAGGCTAAATCATTTCAAGGATAGCGTTATAGTATTTATGGGGGCTGGTTCTATAGGAAAATGGTCTCATGAGTTTGTTGCCTCGTAAAATTTCTTTTGTAATATTAACAAAAAACGAAGAAAAAAACATAAAAAGAGCCTTGGAAAGTATAAAAAATGTAGCAGATGAAATACTTGTTGTAGATTCAGGATCCACTGACAAAACAATAGATATTGCAAAATCTTACGGCGCAAACGTCATATTTAACGAATGGGTAAACTATCCATCACAGGTAAACTTTGGCATATCAAAAGCTAAAAACGATATAGTTTTTGTTTTAGACGCAGACGAAGAGCTTTCTTCTGAGCTTAAAGCTTCTTTAAAAGATTTCCTTGCATCTGACTATGAGATAGGGCTTGTTACAAGACGAAGCTTTTATATGGGAGATTTTTTAAAACATGTATGGAACAATGAAAAGCTTATAAGGGTTTTTAAAAAAGATGTATGCAAATATACGGGTGAGCTCCACGAGGTAATATCGTGTAAGCACCACAAAGTATACAAATTAAAAGGTTATTTAAACCACTATTCTTTTAAAAGCTTAAAAGATCAGTTTGAAAGGACTTTGAAATATGCAAAGATAAGTGCTGATGTTATGTGTAAAAACAACAAACCGTTTCATTTTTACAACCTTATTATAAATCCCATATGGATTTTTTTTAAGTTTTTTATATTAAAATCTGGATACAAAGAAGGCGTAAAAGGGTTTATAATAGCCTTTTCTGGTATGTTTTACGTATTTATGAAGTACGCTTTTTTATACGAATGTCATAAATCTAAAGAAAAAGAGCTTTGGAAATAAATCACTTTTGCAACATATTTTTTACTATACTAAAAATAGATTTGCCGTTTTCTTCGTGTTCTAATTTTCTTAGCTCTTCTATTAGTTTCTGTTGTTTTTTAGATAGTTGTTTTGGTATTTGGATTTTAATATGAAAAATTAAGTTGCCATTTTGAAAACCAAGCCCTGGTAATACCTTTTGAGAGCCGCATTCTGCACCAGGCTGTATAAACACATCAATATCTTTTCCATCTATCCACCTAAACTTTATGTTTGCTCCTAAAACGGCATCTGCGTAGCTAATAGGAAGTTCTACATGTATATCGTTTCCAATTTTTTTGTAGACGTTGTGATCTTGTATAAAAACTCTTAAGTATAAATCACCGGGCTCTTTGTTACCAAAGCCAGCGTGGCCTTTACCTATAACTTTCAGTATATCGCCGTCGTTAGTTTGAGGAGGAATCTGAACTATAATTTTTGATTTCTTAGCTATTCTTTTTCTTCCAAGACATGTGCTACAGGCGTTTTTTATTATATAACCTCTTCCCCTACACACTGAACAAGGTCTTGGAAATGAAAATATACCGCTAACCCTTTTACCAGTCCCTTCGCAAGCCTCACATACAACCTTATCTGGTTCACCTATATACCCTTTTGCATTACAATCAGGACAAGGAATCCATTTCTCATACTCTATCTCTTTTGATGTGCCAAGATAGGCTTCTTCTAGCGTTAAAAAAATTTTTAACTTTATATCTTCACCTTTTTTTGGCTTTTGCTCTTTTTCTCCGTTAAATATTGAGTTTATAAACTCTTGAATATATTCTGTAAAATTTCTAATCTTATTTTCATCTGGGTTTACAAGAAGACTATCGTATTCACTCCTTTTGTCTTTGTCGCTTAAAACGCTGTAAGCTTCGTTTATCTCTTTAAAAAGATCCTCATAATCTTTGTTAACATCTGGGTGATACTCCTTGGCTAATTGTCTGTAAGCTGCTTTTATTTCTTGTTCTGTAGCATCTCTTTTTACGCCCAATATAGAGTAATAATCTTTAAGCTTTGCCATTTATTTTGTTACCAATTTCTTGGTTTAATAAATTTGTTTGATGTTGATCCTTTATCTCTTGCTCTACAGCTTTTTCTATAAACTTGCCAAATCCAACGCCCCCAGCTTCACTTAACACTTTAGCTATATTTTGGAAAAACATATCCTGATACGTGTTTGCTTGAAAATCATTTTCGTTTGCAAAAGACTTGTAAGCTTCTTTTAAGATCTCTTCCAAGAAAAAAGCCTCAAATTGTTCTGAAGCTTTTTTAATTTTCTCTTTGCTGTTTAGATGTGAAAACTCATTTGTAAAGTTTTCAGGAGGAAGCAAATAATTTGGGTTTATGAGATTTGGTTTAAAATTTGTCATGTTTCATCTCCTTTACTCTACTTCTACTTTCGCATGTATAGCACCTTGGGCTGCCATAGCTTCTATTATGTTTATTATATCTGACGGTTTTGCTCCGACGCCGTTTAAAGAACTAACAAGCTGTCTTAACGTTGGGGCTTTTACAAAAAATATGCTGTATTTTTTACCATTTTTAGTAGTTTTGTTTGCTTGCTGTGGATTAGCCGGAGCTTGTCTTACTTCTACCGATATATTACCAGAAGCCACAGCTACAGGCGATATCCTTATATTTCCTCCCATAACTATAGTACCTGTCCTGCTATCTATTATGATTTTAGACGGATTGTGAACATGAACATTTAAATCTCCTATCATCGATAGAAAATCAACGGCGTTGTATGGGGGTAATTTTACCCTTACCGTATCGCTATCTATCGCCACAGCTGTCCCATATCCAAACTTGTTGTTTATAGCATCTTGTATAGCGTTTGCGGTATTAAAGCTTGGGTAGTTTAGATACAAATCTATATATTTTTTTGGCATTGTAAAAGGTAAACTTCTTTCTAAGGTAGCACCATTTGGAATATAGCCGCTGTTTAAATTTTGATTTATAGTATTTCCACCGGTGGCAGGAACTACTATTTGACCTTGTGCTAAGGCATAAACTCTGCCATCTGGTCCCTTTAGTGGAGTCATAAGAAGTACACCGCCTTGCAAACTTTTAGCATCTCCTATGGAAGAGACTGTAACATTTAAAGGTGTACCGGCTTTTGCATATGGTGGTACTTTTGCAGTAACCATTACCGCTGCCACATTTTTTGTAGTCATTTGATTTATTTGCGCTGGTGTAAAATTTATGCCCATTCTCGATAATACATTTACTAAAGAATCTACTGTAAATATGGTAGCTTTGCTATCTCCTGTACCGTTTAAACCGCTTACTATACCATAACCTATTAGCACGTTGCTTCTATTTCCTTCAAACGTCACTATATCTCTTATTCTTACTGCAAAGGATAAATTTATTATTAATAAAAGCCATAAAACTCTTCTCATAAACATAAATTTATGAAATAAATGTTATAAGTCAATAGGAGGCAAAAGCCTCCTTTATCTATCGGCAACTTAGAAATATCTACCGGTACTTGGGTTTAAGAAATCAGGATAGGCTTTTTCCATTTCGTAATCGAATATCTGCTCTCTTATGTTAGATAGATCTGATTTGTTTGGTTGGAAAGGAAAACTTCTTAAGTTTGTAGGCGAGCTGTCTCCAAAAGGTCTGTTGCAAGCTACTTCTGTGGTTTTACCTCTGCACCCAGCTGTCATAAACGGTTTACCACTAGTAAACAATTCTTCAAACAAATCCTTTTTTATACCAAAATCTATAACTTGACCCTTTTCGTTAAACTTCATGTCCTCATATCTACCATATTCGTTATCTATTATATATCTAGCCATTTGTACTCTTCTATATTGAGGGGCTGGGCATGGTTTTTCGTTTTCCATCAAAGAACCTTCCTCTGGCCAGAAAGAGAATAAGTGTGTTCTAGCACCTAAGTCTCTGACCTTTTGTATGCGTTCTATCATTTCTTGCTCTGTTTCTCCCAACCCTACTACTAAATGACATCCGGCAAACCCATCTCCCATAACCTGAGCTGACCACTCAAGCACCTTCCAGAAGTAATCAAACTTATGGGGGCTATTTAACGGTTTACCTCTTATCTTTTCAAACAATTCTGGTGTAGCACAGTCTAGGGCTACCGTTACGGTATCAGCTCCTAATTTTTTATAGTCCTCTATATCTTGGTATCTAGTACCTGTTGCATTGATAAGAAGAGAAACAAATATTTGATCCCCAAGCTCGTACAATACCTTTTCTAAAACAGTTTTTGTATCTCTTATTGAGCGAGGATGTGTTATTTGAGCTATACATAGTCTCTCTACGTGACCTACTTGCTTAGCCTTTTCCAATATATCATCAAGCTTGACAGTAGGCCATTCAACTCTTATGAAATTTCTTTTTGAAAATTCTTCTTCTCTCGCCTTCTGAAGACCACAGTAAGCGCAGTTGGCATGACATCCAGAAGGATAAGTAAGAAGTGTATTTATGCAACTTAGTTTTGCATTCCTATAAAATGTCCCAGGCACTAAACCAAGCGTCATGGCTGCTGCCATGCTTATCTGAAGATATTCTGGGCTTTCTTTTTGAGTAGTCAACGTATCTAAAAGAACTTTGTTCATAAATAACCTCCTGCTTAGTTTAACAACAATATAATTATAATGTTATATAGCTTTTATAGATATAAGATTTTCTTATGGTAAAAGCAAAATACTTTAATCAAGTAAATTCTCCAACGAATCTTCTAAACATATTTTCGTATTATACCTATATTCATCTTTTTCATAAGGAAAATCCAATCTAAAATGACAACCTCTACTCTCTCTTCTTTTCAAAGCTCCTTGTAAAGTAGCATAAGCCGATAAACTCAAGTCAAATATGATTTTATTTTTCTTTGTGGGCTTTGCCTCTATGCAAAGTTTTACAATATTCTTTATCTTTTTAATAGCGTAAATAAGTCCCTCCTCTGTTCTTTCAAGACCAGCGTATTGCCACATTGTATTTTTTATTGTTTCAAAATATTGCTGGCAATCTGTATCTTTTGCTGTTGATCTTTGGTTTTTTGCTTTTAAAAGCTTAAATTTTTTATTTGATAAAGCTATAGAATAAGCTGCTCTATATCCAAAGACAACCCCTTCTAAAAGAGAGTTTGACGCTAGTCTATTGGCTCCATGTACTCTTGTGCTGGCTACTTCTCCTACAGCGTAAATACCGTCTACGGTAGTTTCACCGTTCTCATCTGTTCTTATACCGCCTATATAATAGTGGGCTGCCGGTGTAATGGGAACAAGATCTTTGTACGGGTCTACTTTGTGCTCCAATAAAAAGTTGTATATAGTAGGAAATCTTGTTTTTATATCTACTTTTAAACTTCTCATATCAAGATAAACTTTGTTTCCTTTTAACATCTCTCTATATATAGCCCTTGCCACCACATCACGAGGTTCTAGCTCGTTTACAAATCTTTCGTTGTTTTGATTTATTAGCGTTGCACCTTCTCCCCTTACAGCTTCTGATATTAAAAGGTTTGTATTTTCAAACACAGTAGGGTGAAATTGAACAAACTCTGGATTTTCTATTAAAAATCCCCTCCTTAGTGCTATTCCTATTACATCTGCCCTTGTTTTAAGCGGGTTTGAAGTGTGAGAGTACATAGATGCTGCCCCGCCTGTGGCTAAAACTAAAAACCTTGATTTCCAAAAGACAAGCCCGTCGTTTTGCTCTACTATGCATCCTACCAAAGCGTTATCTTTTGTTATAATTTCTAAAAGCTCTCCTTCTAAAATACGTATATTTAGCTCTCTAGCTTTATTAAAAAGTGCTTCGTATATAGCTTTACCAGTATAATCTTTTACTTTTAAAACTCTTTTGTAAGAATGACCACCTTCTATTGTAGTTTCAAAGCTACCATCTTCCTTCTTGTCAAAGTTAACGCCGTAAAGCTCTAAATCCACTATGCGATTTGGACCCTCTTGGGCTAAAATCTCTATATTTTTTACATCTCCTAAGTTTCTTCCAGCCCTAAGCGTATCTAAAACATGCCAAGCAGTAGAATCTTCTTTCGATACAACGGCAGCTATTCCGCCTTGAGAATAATACGTATTTCCAATACCCCTTGTTATAACTACTGGGTCTAGTTTTAAGTTTTTAAGAGTGATAGCGCAAAAAAGACCAGCTATACCACTCCCTATTACTATTATATCCGTTTCTTTGTTTGGTATAAAGTCTGTATCAAATTCAATATAATACATATTTCCCCATCACTTGCTCTAATAAATTTGTCAATTTAGTAGGATCATGTCTTACAAAAGATATGTTCTCACTTATCAGGTCTTCTGCATATACATCTACGTTTTCTTTTGATATTTTTGCCACATCAGGTACTACCGGCTCTTGTCCAGTAGCTATATACTTTTTCAAAATATCGTTTGGTGGCATCTTTGTATTTACTATTGCTATATCTATACACTCTATTTGTGTAAACCTTCTAAACATGTTAATATGGTCATAAGCTGTATAATCGTCCGTTTCTCCTGGTTGTGTCATGACATTGCATATGAATATTTTTTTAGCTGGAGAGTTTTTTACACTTTCCTTTATTTCTTTGATGAGAAGGTTTGGTATTATGCTTGTATACAAACTACCAGGCCCAAATATTATAAAATCTGCACTTTCTATAGCCGCTATAGCCTCTATAGGTACAAAAGGATTTTCTGGCTCTATCCATATATCTACTATATGAGCTTTTTTTTGCTTTCCATAATTTGTTATGTCTTCTTCATTTTTCACTATAGCTCCGTCACTAAATTTTGCCACAAGATCCACGCTATCTGTGGTAGATGGTATAATGCTTCCTTTTGTATCCAATATCTTTGAAGTTAGCTTTATAGCCTCCACAAAGCTACCGGTTATTTCTGTAAGAGCTGTAAGAAACAAATTTCCAAATGCGTGATTTTCTAATCCTTCTCCCTTTAGCCTATGCTGAAAGAGTTTTTTCATTATATCTTCGTGCTCTGATAAGGCCACTATACAGTTTCTTATATCTCCAGGAGCTGGTATGTTGTATATTTTCCTTAGCTTACCTGTGCTTCCACCGCTATCTGCTACAGTAACTATAGCGTATAGATTATCTACAGTTTTTCCTACAAGCCTCTTGATACCAGATAAAAGGCTTGATAATCCAGTGCCTCCTCCTATGGCTACTATATTCATATTTGCTCCTTAAAGTTTTTTAAACCATCAACATAAGGATAATATGCTATTCCCTTCTCTGTTATTATAGCACTGATGTTTTGAGCCGGGGTTATATCAAAAGAATAGTTTATAGCTTCAGAATCTACAGGACCCACAAAAACATCCTTACATTTTAAAACTTCATCTTTTGACCTTTCTTCTATGGGTATATCTTGAAAAGATTTTGCATTAAAATCTATTGTGGAAGTAGGAGCTACTACGTAAAATGGGACGTTGTAAATTTTGCAAGCTAAAGAGAGCATAAAAGTTCCTATTTTGTTAGCTGTATCTCCATTAGAAGCTATTCTATCTGCACCTACAAAGACAGCCTTTACTACGCCTCTTGATATAAGAAAAGGAGCCGAAGAATCAACTATTATTTTATAAGGTATATTTGATTTTAAAAGCTCGAAAGCTGTAAGCCTTGAACCCTGTAAATAAGGTCTTGTTTCGTCTACTAAAACATAATCTATTTTGCCTTGTTTATAAAGCTCTTTTATAACACCAAGCGCTGTTCCTACACCAGCAGTAGCTAAAGCTCCAGTGTTGCAGTGTGTTAGTATAACAGATTTCTCTTTTATCAAAGAAGCCCCAAATTCTGACATTCTTATATTTGCTTCTACATCTTCTTGTTCTATCTTTTTTGCCTCTTTGAAAAGGTCTTTCTTTTCAAAATATGCTTCTTTCATTCTATTTAAAGCCCAAAACAAATTTACGGCGGTAGGTCTTGTGTTTGATAATATATCGTAAACCTTTTCTACGTTTAAGCCGTCTCTTATACCAATAGCAAACCCATACGCCGCCACACATCCTATGGCCGGTGCTCCTCTTACAAGCATAGCCTTTATAGCATAGGCTACATCATCTATACTCTTTGCTTCAAAATATATTTCTTCGTGGGGAAGCTTTCTTTGGTCTAATATGAAAAGTTTACCATCTTTAAAGAAAAAGCTCTTCAACTCTAGCATACTCTTGCTCCTTCTTTATCCACCGATAGGATCTTATATGTGCTTTTAATATTTTTTGACGAGAAAAACGATACGCAATTTTTAGATATAACGTCTTCGTTTTCTAATGTGAAGATGCCTATTGTACTACCAGAACCACTTATGAAAACTGCCTTTGCACCGCTATCGTAAGCTTTTTTTTCTATATCGTCGTAAAATGGTATTAAGCTTTTCCTATAAGGTTGATGAAGTTTATCTTTTACAGCTTCTTTCAAAAGCTCAAAACGTTTTAAAACAAGGGAGCTAAGTAGCAGATTTGATCTTTGTATATTATAAATTGCATCTTTTATATCTATCTTAGTTGGAAGTATCTTTCTTGCTTCTTCTGTGGATATCTTTATGTCTGGTATGATAGCTATTATTTTTAGCTCTTCTGGAAAATCTATTGTATTAAAAAATGTCTGTTCTTCATCTTTTAAGCACACGTTAAACCCGCCTACCAAAGCTGGAACTAAATTATCAGGATGAGGTTCAAATTCGTAAGCTATTTTAAAAATTTCTTTATAAGAAAACTCCTTTTCATACAACAAACTAAAGGTTTTTATCGCTCCTATTATAGCGCTGCTACTACTACCAAGCCCTCTTGAAAAAGGTATTTCAGTTTTTATCGTAATACTAACAGGTATTTCTTTTTCGCTAAAAACTTCTATACATTTTTTATACACTTTTAAAAAAAGATTTTCTTCCGGTTTTATATCTAAATCTACAAAAGATATAGAAAATGTATCCGAGCTTTTAATATGGAAAATATTGTAAAGATTGACTGCCAGTCCAAACGTATCAAAACCAGCTCCTAAATTGCTCATAGAAGCTGGAACTTTTAATGTAAACTCCATATTAAAATATTAACATACAAAATAGTTTTATTCAATTAAATAAACAGTTGTTTTGGATATTAGTATATATTTATATACTTTTATAAGCATATTTTACACATTAAATAAACAATATTTATTGCATAGTTAAAACTTACATATTAAATTTTAGTGGAAAGTTAGGAGGAAAAAAAATGAACAAGCTAGCTTTTATAATATCTACCCAAGTACATGAAAAAATTCAATTAGCCGCTATGATAGCTTCAATACACGCCACTGTAGGTGGAGAAGTTTTATTTTTCGTATCCATGAATGGAGTTTTGGCTTTTCAGAAAGGTAAAGAACTGAAAGATAGAATTATACCGGAGGGAGAATTTTCTAAACTTATGCTGAGTAAAAACGTTCCTAACTTTATAAATATATTAAAACAAATAAAAGCTATTGGAGATGTACGAATATATGCATGCTCCATGGCTATGGACGTATTAGGATGGGATATAAAAGATTTGGAAGAAGGCTTGTTTGATGATGTTATAGGGCTTACATCTTTTCTTGATATGGCTGAAGATGCAAAAATTCTATTTGTATAAGGAGGTTTGAATGGCTGATAAGGTAATTGATGCAAGAGGAAGCTTTTGCCCAGGACCATTAATGGAGCTTATAGCTGCAATAAAATCAAATCCCGTTGGCACTACCATAGAGGTATTATCTACCGACAAGGGGTCTGTAAAAGATATACCGGATTGGGTAAAAAAAGTAGGCCATGAAATGGTAGGAGTAGAGGAAAAAGACGGATATTGGTCCATAGTTGTAAAAAAACTTAAATAGAGGAGGTAAAGCGTATGGCAAAACACGTTGTAATAGTGGGTGGTGGTGTAGCTGGCACCATAATAGCTAACCTTTTGGCAAGGGGATTAAAAGAAGAACTGTCAAAAGCCGAGGTTGTAATAACAATGGTCAGTAAAGACGATAAGCATATCTACCAACCCGGGTTTTTATATGTGCTCTTTGATAAAATGAGACCAGACGAGCTGACAAGAGACCAAAGAAGCTTATTAGCTCCTTCTATTATATTTCACCACGATACGGTGGTTGGCATAGACCCAAAAGCCGGTGAAGTGCATACGGAAAAAGGTAAAAAGCTAAAGTATGACTATCTTGTTATAGCTACAGGCTCAAGACCTATGCCAGAACTAATACCAGGACTTAAAGAACACGGAAATATGTTTTACACGTTAGAAAGCGCAATAGAGTTAAGAGAAAAGCTTAGAAAGTTTGAAAAAGGTAGAATAGCCATAGCTATGGGAGTACCTCACAAATGTCCAGTGGCTCCTTTTGAAGTAACATTTATGCTTGACGATTATTTTAACAAGAAAGGTATTAGGGATAAAGTAGAAATATATTATACCTATCCTATAGGTAGAATACACACACTAGAGCCAGTAGCCCAGTGGGGTGTACCAGAGTTTGAAAGAAGAGGCATAAAATATGAAACGCTGTTTAACATGGAAAAAGTGGAAGCTCATAATGGGACTATAGCCGTTTATAGCGCAGAGGGCTCTACCGTTGAGTGTGATTTATTGATTACAATTCCGCCCCACAGAGGAGCGCAAGCCATTATAGATTCTGGTATTTCAAATGATGGCTGGGTACCAACAAATAAGTATAGCTTAAAGTACGAAGGTTATGAAAACATTTATGTGGCTGGGGATACTACCAATTTACCCATTTCAAAAGCAGGCTCTACAGCGCACTTTGAGTCTGATGTTGTGGCGGATAACCTTATAGCTGAAATAAAAGAAGGACACTCAGCTAGGGACTATGATGGTAAAGTTATGTGTTTTATAGAAACTGGCTTTGACAAGGGTACTTACATTCACTTTAACTATACCAATCCACCAAGCCCTATGCCACCTTCTAAAATGATACATTGGTTAAAATTAGGTTACAACCGCATGTACTGGTTGACTGCAAGAGGGGTTTTATAGGAGGTTTAGACTATGGAAGAGGTATTGGGAGTAGCTACAGATGCCCTAACTGATACGATGGTAGAAAGGTTAATAAGCAATCTTTCTACTTTAGCAGAACTATCAGATACTATAGCCTCTTCTAAATTGCTATACGTATTGGATAAGTTGTCAAAAAATGCAGATTTAATAGACTCTTCTTTGGATTCTGTTTTTGGGCTTTTATCAGCCATAAACACATTGAACAATGCTTTTTCAGATACTATGATAGAAAGGATAGTGCATAATTTTTCAAAGATCTTAGAGTTAATAGATTATATATCTAATTCACCGCTTTTAGAAGTATTAGAAAAGATAGCTAAAAACGCAGACTCACTTAACAAATCAATAGATGCCATAATTGGATTTTCTAACGCTTTAGTAGTTATGGATAACGCTTTTACGGATTCTATGCTAGAAAGAATAGTAACTTTCATAGCAGAACTAGGTGAGCTATCTGACGAGGTTAGGTTGGCCGATTTGAAATCTATGATACCGATGTTGACCACTTTGGCTAAAGATGGAGGTATGGAAGCTCTTATAGATACTGCGAAAGTTTTGGTGACAATAAGAAATGCTCTTTCTGATTCTATGCTAGAAAGGGTTGCTTCTATAATAGTTGATACAATAGATTATTTTGCTTCCCTTAGAGCTCAAAGCATAGGTAGTTATTTGCTTGAATCTATCAATCAAACTACCAAGGAGTTTTCACAGAAAGAACAAAAACCAAGCGTATTCGGTGTCTTAAAAGAACTAAAAGATCCTCAAACACTGCAAAGTATTATGTTTATGTTGGCTTTGATAAAGAATATGCCTCAAGGTCTAGCTAAAGCTACCGGATGTCAAACTTGCTAACATTTTAAATGCCGTCCCTTAGAGGGACGGTGTAGAAGTTTTTAAGAATTCAAAGCCTCGTAGACTTTACCTACCAAAGCTTCTGATGGTTTTAAGGTCTTAGCACCTTCTTGCCACTTTGCTGGGCATGCTTCATCTGGATGACTCATAAGATATATATTTGCTTTTATTTTTCTTAATAGCTCATCGGCGTTTCTTCCTACGTTATAGAAGTTTACCTCTGATGCCACCAACTTGCCTTCTGGATTTATAATAAAAGTACCTCTTAATGCAAGACCGGTATTTTCATCATAAACTGCAAAAAGCCTTGAAACCTTACCAGTAGGATCGGCTCCCATTTGGAATTTTATACCTTCTAAAAGTTTTTCATCCCTAGCCCAAGCTAAATGTACATACTTTGTATCTGTGCTAACAGATACCAATTCTACACCATTTTTTTCTAGCTCATCTTGGATGTTCTTAAGATCGGCAAGCTCTGTGGGGCATACAAAAGTGTAGTCAGCAGGATAGAAAAACAACACTGTCCATTTTTTGTTTGCCTTAGCCTCTGCTAAGCTAAATTTTCCAAAGGATCCGGTCTTTGGATTGTAGGTCTCCATTTCAAAATCTGGCACCATCATGCCAACATGAACATGTTCTGACATATTTCTTACCTCCTAAATAAGATTTATTGTTAAATAATAATAATTTTAAATTATAAAAACAATGATATTAATCAAATTCATCTTTTTTCTCAACGTTTTCTTTTTTTAAGCTTTTAACAAAAACAAAGCCTATTATGCCAAAAAACAATAAAAAAGCCCATACAACATTTATTAGAAATAACTTAGAATCTCCAGAAAGATTTTGTATCATGTTATACCTTGCATCTTTAATGCCATATCTTGAGGTTTTGACGCATGTAAAAGTGCTGTTTCTTTCGATATAATACCTTTGTTATATAGCTCCAACAAGTGTGTATCAAAATCCTGAGTACCATAGGCTGCTTTGTTGCGTCTTAAAAGCTCTGGGATTTCATCTAACCTTGTGGTGTCCAACAATATGTCTTTTACAGCACCTACGTTTAGAAGAATTTCTATCGCTGGAATTACTCCAGGTTTATCAACTCTTGGCAAAAGCCTTTGGCTAAAAATAGCTACAAGAGAGCCCGCTAGCATAAGCTTTATTTGTTCTCTCATCTCCAATGGAAACATACCTATAAATCTATTTATGGTTTCTTTTGCATCTATTGTATGAAGTGTAGAAAAAACAAGGTGCCCAGTTTCAGCAGCTTGAAGAGCTATTAGAGCGGTTTCTGTGTCCCTTATTTCGCCTACAAGTATCACGTCTGGGTCTTCTCTTAAAGCTGCTCTTAGACCACTTTGAAAAGACATGGTATCAAGTCCAACCTCTCTTTGAACTATGAAAGATTTTTTATCTTTATAAACGTATTCTATCGGATCTTCTATGGTTATTATTGTTCTATCGTAAACCTCGTTTATTCTATCTATTAACGATGCAAGCGTTGTAGATTTACCGCTACCAGTAGGCCCAGTCACTAATACAATACCTTTTGTATACTTTAACACAACATCTTGCATTACCTTTGGTAAGTTTATCTCTTCTGGGTGAGGTATAAAGTTTGACAACACCCTTAGAGCTATAGCAGTATATCCTTTTTGCTTGTATATGTTTACCCTATATCTTGAAAAGTCTGTTTCATAAGATATATCTATTTCTCCTTTTTCTTGAAATTCGTTTAGTTTATTGGGATACTTTTTAGTAAGCTCCTGCACGATATTTTGCATATCCTGTTCTGTAATTACTTTGAGAGACTCCTCTTGGTATAGTTTTTTGTGAGCTCTAAAAAACGGTTTTGCACCTACTTTTAGGTGAATATCCGAAACCGAAGATTCTTTGGCTTTTGATAATATATCTAAAAGCATAAAAATATTATACCATAGCGTTAGTTGTTGCCAAAAAGCTTGTTTACAAGTTCTTGAGCCCTTCTTGGTGAAAATTTATAATATGTATCTATTGTGGTTTTAATATCAGAGTGTCCAACAAACTCTTTTACAATTTCTGCTGAAAATCCATAGTTTACCAAATTTGTAATATAAGTATGTCGAAAGCTATGAATACTAAAATCTATATTTAGTCTTTTGGATAATCTATCTGTATACACTTGCAAAACTCCTCTTTTGACCCTAAAATTATCTTCAAAGTTCTCTATCCACTCGTATATTTGTAGTCCAATCTCTATTGTTTTATCCTTGTTAAAGCTTATAATGGGAGTTATGCGTGGTTTGTTCCTTTTCGTCATGTTAGCGTCTAGTCTTATCCAAAGAATATTTGATTTATCTAAAAAAAAGTTGTCTGGTCTTAATTTTTCAAATTCTATAAGCCTTATACCGCTGTTTAGAAAAAGATTATAGATCTTATAGTATTTAGTGCCTTTTACTGCTTTAAATATTTTTTCTAGCTCTTCCTCAGATAAAGCCTTTGGTGGATATTTTTGTTTTTTCATATTTAAATCTTCTCTAACTTCTTCTATGGCTTTTAATATATCGTTGTAATTTTCCTCAAATAAAATATTTCTTCTGTAAGCAAATTTTATATAATGCTTCAAAGCACTGAAAATTGCCAACATTGTTTGTGGAGATAAAGACGCATTGTCTACAAACCGATATATATCATTTGATATTATATTTGATAGATCTTCTTCAGTTTCTAAGTTTTTAGAAACAACATGAGAAAACGTTTTTATATGATTTATATAAGAATTTCTTGTGAAAGCACTCCTTGTCCTTTCTAAATGTTTTATCCAAGCATCTATTATACTCATATATACTTGCTTACAAATTCATCTGCTATAGCTATATTTTTCTTTACAGATGCTACAGATTTTTTCCAAAGCTCTCTTTCAAAATCTGTCATTGGTACTTTCACAATTTTCTCAACTCCATTTTCACCAAGTTTTACAGGCACGCCTACACACAAGTTTTCAGCTTCATAATATTTAGAAGCTTCTTCATCTAAAAGTACAGAACAAGTTAAAACCCTTTTGGCATTTAATGCCACAGATTCTATCATCTCAACCACTGAAGCCGCTGGAGCATGGTAAGCTGAAGTACCCATATAATCTACAATCTCGCCGCCTCCAAACCTAGTCCTCTCTACTAACTCTTTTATCTTTTTTTCATCGATTAAAGTTGATATAGGTATGCCACCCACGTTTGAAACGCTTACTAAAGGCACCATCTCGTCTCCATGACCACCTATTACGTAAGCATGTACATCCTTTGGAGATACGTTTAACTCTAAAGATATAAATGTTCTAAACCTTGAAGAATCTAGTACACCAGCCATTCCTATTACTCTTTTTCTATCGCATCCGAGCAATTTGTATACCGCATAAGTCATTATATCTACAGGATTCGTAACAACTATCACTATAGAATTTTTAGCATATTTTTTAATCTGTTCTGATATAGTATTCATTATAGATATATTTATACCAAGAAGATCGTCCCTAGACATGCCAGGTTTTCTAGGAAACCCGGCCGTTATTACAACTATGTCAGAGCCTTCTAACGCTTCGTAACCGTTTCCGTTTTGATCTACTACAAAACCATTTATATCTGTATCTATTCCAAGAGCACATGCCATTTGTAGCATGTCTAGGGCTTTGCCTTTCACATGAGCGTAAAGCTTCTCCCCATCTTTCTTTGGCAAATCAAAAAGCCTTATGTTTACAGCACCTTTAAGCACCAACAGAGACGCTATGTGTTCTCCTACGTTCCCTGCACCTATAATGGAAACAGTTTTCTTGTGCCCCATATTTATCTCCTATTTTTGGATTTTATATATCTTAAAAGCCCACCACCTAGAAGTACTTCCTTTTGTTTTGGCGTTAGATTATAAGTTACCTCAATTTCTTCATCAGTAGTTAGGTTTCTTACTTTCACAGGCTTGTTTTCTTCTATTGATTTTCTTATATCTAATATTTCTATCTCGTCGTTAAGTGAAAACTTATCATAATCACTTTTATTAATAAACTCCAAAGGTGCTATACCAAAATTAACGAGATTAGCATGATGTATCCTTGCAAAGGATTTGGCTATAACAGCTCTAACACCTAAAAATCTAGGCGCTAAAGCGGCGTGTTCTCTTGAAGATCCTTGTCCATAATTCTCACCACCCACTATAACGCTATCGTATCCTTGTTCTTTGTTTTGTTTTGTGCGTTTAACAAATTCAGGATCAACAAGATAATAAACATATTCAGATATAGCGTATATGTTTGAGCGAAGGGGTAATATTTGAGCTCCGGCTGGCATAATGTGATCTGTGGTTATATTGTCTGTAACCTTTATTGCTACTTTAGCTTTTACATTGTCTCCAAACGGATCAAAGTCTGGAAGAGGTTTTATATTTGGTCCTCTATATATCTCAACTTTCTTTGCTTCTTCTTCTGGTAGCGGTGGTATGATGGCTTCATCTCCATAGGGAAATTTTTCTGGCATTTCTACTTTTTTATACTGTATATTTCTTTCTTTTGCTAACTTCCTTGGGTCTTTTATAACACCAGCTATGGCAGAGGCGGTACATACTTCTGGAGAGGCTAGATATACGCTAGCATCCTTGGTACCAGAACGTCCTTCAAAGTTTCTGTTAAAACTTCTAACAGATACACCTTTTGAAGGTGGTGCGTATCCCATACCTATACAAGGACCGCACCCACTTTCCAATATTCTAGCTCCAGCCTTCAAGAAATCTAACAATATGCCTGTTTGAGTTGCGTATTCAAGAGCCTGTTTTGAACCAGGAGAAACTGCGAATATGGTATCATCGTTTACCTTTTGCCCTTTTAAAAGCAGTGACGCTCTTGTTAAATCAGCAAAGGAGGAGTTTGTACAAGAGCCTATCGCAACTTGATCTACTGGTATTCCCTCTACTTCACTAACTTTTTTTACATTGTCAGGCGAATGAGGACATGCTATCAAAGGTTCTAACTCAGAAAGGTTTATAGTTATTACCTCGTCATACACTACATCTTTATCCGGTAGTATCTCCACAAAATCTGATTCTCTTCCTTGGGCTTTTAAAAATAACCTTGTTTGCTCATCAGATGGAAATATCGATGTAGTAGCTCCAAGCTCAGCTCCCATGTTTGTAATAGTTGCTCTTTCTGGGACTGTTAACGTCTTTACACCTTCGCCAAAATATTCAAATATTTTACCAACACCGCCTTTTACCGTTAATCTTCTTAAAAGCTCCAAAATTATATCTTTTGCGCTTACCCACTCTTGTAAAGATCCTATCAGCTCAACACCCACTATTTTAGGCATTTTTAAAGTAAACGGTTCTCCAGCTATAGCAGCGGCAACATCAAGACCACCAGCGCCTATAGCTATCATCCCTACACCGCCGCTTGTTGGTGTGTGAGAATCAGAGCCTATCAGAGTTTTCCCTGGCTTTGCAAATCTTTCAACATGTACTTGATGACATATTCCATTCCCTGGCTTAGAGAGATAAAGACCATACCTTTTGGCGACGCTTATAAGGTATTTGTGATCGTCTGGATTTTTAAAATCCGTTTGAAGCATGTTGTGATCTATATAACTAACAGACAGTTCTGTCTTTGCTCTATCTACACCCATGGCTTCAAACTGCAAATAAGCCATGGTACCTGTTGCGTCTTGAGTTAAAGTTTGATCTATCTTTATAGCTATTTCTTCACCCGGAATAAGATTTCCGCTGACCAAATGATTTTCTAAAATCTTATATGCTACTGTACCTTTTGCCATATGCTATATCAGTCCTCCTTAGTCCATATCTTCTTTTACTAGCATGCTTGATTTATCGTTGCTTACGTTGTTGTCAACGTCAAAAAATCTTGAACTCAATTTTTCTATAACTTTTGGTAAAGTAGTATATTCCATTTCTTCACTTGGTAATCTATGTGGTTCAAAAATACCCTGTCTTCTTAATATGTTTGCTATGTCAGAAGCTACTTTTCTAGCATAGTCATAAGCTTTGTCTTTAAACATATCCCTTGGACCTACCAACATACCGTTGGCTATTTGGAAACCAGCAGCTATTACCCTTGGTGGACCATCAAATCTTGACGGCGTAGCATCTTCAAAGCCGACTGGCATAATTGGTCCATTGTGAGAACCACGCATCCATCCCTCTACTATCCAAGGCCTTGCAAAAGGCTCTAAAGCTTCACCTACCGCTGGAAAACCGCTTTGAGTGCGTACAATCATTACTGGGTCATCTTTTCCTACATATTGGCCAGCTATTAAAGACAGCTTTTGAATAGATGCTACTGCGGCTATTTCGCCGTCTATGTTTCTATGTACCTCTTTAACCACATACTTTGATGCTGAACTGATAAGAGCCAATAAATCGTAAAGCTCTGATGGAGTACTTAGTTTAACGGCTTTTCCAGTATAAACGTCTAACACGGTAAAGGTAAAACCTTCATGCATTTTTGGGTCTATAACAAGACCAGCCGTATTCATGGGACTAGCAAACATCTCGTAAAGAGCAAGATTCCAAGCGCTAGGTGACGTTTTATCTGCAAAATATACTATCACAGGTTCTGACGGCCTTTCCTCAAACTCCATTTCAGCGACACCAGGACCTAAACCTTTTATATTTCCGCTAAAAGCATCGGTCAACAAATCCTGACCAGCGCCGTATAGTTTTAGCTTTTTTGCCACTTCAGTCCCAGCGCTGAAAGCATCCCATGCTAACTTGTGTATTTTCTCGCTATCAACACCATGTTGGTGAGTCATAACAAGAGCTATATCATCTCCGCAGGTAAGGACTTTTGAATCTATAATAAGATTACCTATAAACTTTCTAACATATTCCTCTGTGGTTTTTACCACGTCTGGATGGGTACAAGAATGACCCACATATCCTCCAATATCTGCTTTAATAACGCTTAGGGTTATTTTCATGGCTTTCCTCCTTAAAGGTTTATTACATATATTTTAATATATTTTCTAGCTTTTAAAATAAGAAATTTTATATAATAGTTTTATGAAAAGCCTAAAAACTCTTCATAAAACATATAAATCTTTACTGGAACCACACAAACTACACGATAAGCTTGGAGATTTGTTTGAATTTTTTGAAGACGCTATCATCGTATCTCTAACGTTGTTACTATTTTATTTAAGTGTCCTTGCTATCATAGATATTGGCAAATATATGATATACGATCAATACTCATTTTCTAAGATACTTCCAAAATTTACATATCTTTTCATTCTAGCAGAGCTTTTTAGGCTTATGATAGTATATTTGAAAGAAAGACGTCTTGATACAGCGCTTATTATAAAAACAACTATTATAGCTGTATTAAGAGAACTTTTGATAAGGGCTCCTTATATGCATATAGATGATTACATCGGCATTAGCATACTTCTTTCAGTCTTAGCGCTTATGTATTACTTACCTAAATACTTCTTAGTGAGAGATATGAAAAGAGGATACTATAAACGTTTTAAAGTATATAAAAAAGGTAAAAAATATATAATTAAATCAGAACCCCTAGAAGAAGGATAATAAACTAAAATTTACCATTTGAAAATTCTGCCTTATAAATTTTGTCATTCTTGTCTACCCAAAAATTTGCATAAAATTTCCTCTCTTCAACTTCCGGCGGAAAACAATCTACAGCTCCAAAATAATAAGAATAACCAGTGCAAGTGGATGGATACACGTATCTTCGTACAAATATATAACTAAATATGCGGGAGCCATTTTGTAACTTGACAACACTTGACGGCGGACCAAATTCTTCAATAAGCTTGCTTAAATCAGCGCCCACTAATGAGCTTACTTTAGATGAAACGTAATAGCTATAGTTTTCAGTGCTGCTGGCACAAGAAAACAAAAATATTGCAAAAACTATTAATAGAGCCCAGGCGGTTCTAAAAACTCTTCTTCTACCTCTTTTGAACTTCTTGGTATCTTTATTGAACTCAACCATTTATAAGTTAATATAAGCCAAATTGCTCCTATTGCAACGTCAACTATAGACATAGTTTTTGGGCTTGTAAGAAAGATACCACCAAAAAGACCTCCTAAAAAAGCACCAACAAACTGATTCATATTATAAAAGCCCATTGAAAGCCCTCTCAAATCCTTATGAGTTAACTTTGTTAAAAGAGATGGCATAATAGGTTCTAGCAAGAAAAATCCGATAAAGAAAAACATTATCAACAAAGCACCAGCTAACACTCCTCTAAATATAAAAAACAATATAAAACCAACAATCAGCGAAAAAATTGCCGTTAGAAAAACCTCCTTCATCTTAGCTCTTCTTTCTGCAATTATAGTGGCTGGCACCATTATAATTAAGGCTAAAAACACTGTAGGAAGATAGACTATCCAATGATGAGACTTTGGAAAACCATGTTGTATAAAATAAATTGGGACAACCGTAAATACGGAAACCAAGAAATAATGAGCTACAGTCACTGAAGTATTTAACATTATTTGATTTTTATCCTTCATAAGAGTTAAAATATTTTTCAAAGACGGATGTATCTCCCTATCTTTGGCATGCACTTTTGGTTCTTTTATAAAAAGCAATATGTACATCATAGCTATAAAAGATAGTATACCTGTAATATAAAACATCATAGGAACACCTAAATAATGAGCCATGATAGGTGCTACTACTATAGAAAAAGCAAAAACCATACCTATTGCTGCACCTATATGAGCAAAAGCTTGTGTTCTTACTTCTTCTCGGGTAAGGTCTGCTGCTAAAGAAGATAAAGCCGAAGAAACAGCTCCAAACCCTTGGACAAATCTAGCCAATACTAGTTCTATAGCCGTATGAGCAAAGCCTGCCCAAAAGCTTCCAAGCACATAAGTTAGCATACCTATTGTTATGATGGATTTTCTACCGTATTTATCAGATAGATATCCAAATGGAATTTGCAGAAAAGCTTGGGCAAAACCATAAGTACCAAACGCCAATCCCACAAGCATAGGTGTAGATCCAGGCAAGCCCTTTGCATAAGGAGATAAAACTGGTAAAAGCAAGAAAAGCCCCAGCATTCTTACCGATATAGCAAATGTTATCCCTAATACCGATTTTTTCTCTTCTTTAGTAAAACCTTTCATATAAGGATATTATAATAACAAATTATAAAAATTTAATAATAAATGATACTCATCATCCACTTTTAAAAGTTGTGCAAACTTTTTTATTTTATGTTATTATATTTTCAATTAAGGTGAGTAGCTCAGTGGGAGAGCGACGCCCTTACAAGGCGTAGGTCGCAGGTTCGACCCCTGTCTCACCTATTTTAAATAAAACTAGGGGACAAACATATGGATGTTAGAAAAGCCGTTATACCTTCTGCTGGGTGGGGCACAAGGTTTTTACCAGCTACTAAGGCAATGCCAAAGGAAATGTTCCCAATAATAGATAAGCCAGTTATCCAATTTATTGTAGAAGAGCTCTTGATGAGCAATATAGAAAACATAGTGTTTGTAACTGGAAGGCATAAGAGACCTTTAGAGCATCATTTTGATGTAAATACAGATTTGGAAATTTTTCTTGAAAAAAACAATAAAAAGGATCTACTTGAAAACATAAAAACGGTGTCTCACTTGATCAATCCAATATATATAAGACAAAAAGAGCAGCTTGGCCTTGGACACGCCGTTTTAACAGCGGAGCCCGTAGTAGGTGCAGAGCCTTTCATTGTCTCTCTTGGAGATATAGTAATTCAAACGGATGTAAACATCATCTCGGAAATGAAAAACCTTTACAAAAAATTTGGCAAAAGTATAGTAGCAGTTTATGAAGTTCCAAAAGAAGAAGTATACAAATACGGTATAGTATCTGGAAAAGAAATAGAAGATGATATATTTCTAATAGAAAATATGGTAGAAAAACCAGATGTAGAAAGCTCTCCTTCAAATCTCGCCATCTTAGGAAGGTATCTTTTTACGCCTACTATCTTTGAAAAGCTTAAGAATACAAAACCTGGTAAAGGTGGGGAAATCCAGCTTACCGATGCCATGAAAATGCTATTGGAAGACGAGGCTATTTACGCTTACAAAGTTAAAGCAAGAGTATATGACACGGGTAACAAGCTTGATTATTTAAAAACTATAGTTGAATTTGCTTTACAAAGAGAGGATTTAAAAGACGAGTTTTTTAGCTTTTTAAAAGATATAGTAAAAAATAATGGCTTATTATAAATACAATTACGATATAAGCCTTTTAACCGACGAAGACCTGTATCTTTTTAACGAAGGTACCCACTACCACCTTTATGAAAAACTTGGAGCTCACGTTTTAAAAGATGGAGTATACTTTGCCGTATGGGCTCCAAATGCAAAAGAAGTTTACGTAGAAGGTAGTTTTAACTTCTGGAATAAAAAAGAATATCCTTTAAGACCTAAAGGAAACTCTGGAATATGGGAAATTTTCATAGAAGGCCTTAAAAGCTATGAACTTTACAAATATTATATAGTTTCAAACTTAGGTTATGAATTAGAGAAAAGAGATCCGTTTGCATTTTACGCCGAAATTCCACCAAAAAGTGCCGGTATAATTTACGATATATCTGGGTACCAATGGAAAGATGAATCATGGCTTTTAAAAAGAAGACAATTAAACCACTATAAAGAACCTATAAGCATATATGAAGTACATCTTGGTTCTTGGAGAAGGACTTTAAATAACGAATTTCTATCTTATAAAGATTTAGCTCATCAATTGGTGGAATATGTAAAAAACATGGGGTTTACCCATGTAGAGTTTTTACCTATTATGGAACATCCTTTTTATGGGTCTTGGGGATATCAAACGCTTTCTTACTTTGCTCCGACATCTAGATATGGAGAGCCAAAAGATTTTATGTATCTTGTGGATTTGCTACACCAAAACGAGATAGGAGTAATACTTGATTGGGTACCATCTCATTTTGCCACAGACGATTATGGGCTCTCTTTCTTTGATGGGACTCATCTCTACGAGCATATGGATAGAAGGAAGGGATACCATCCTGATTGGGGAAGTTTTATATTTAACTATGGAAGACACGAAGTTAGAGCGTTTTTAATAAGCAGTGCAAATTTTTGGTTTGACAAATATCATGTAGATGGTATCAGGGTAGATGCCGTTGCTTCCATGCTTTATCTCGATTATTCAAGAAAAGAGGGTGAATGGGAGCCAAATATTTACGGTGGTAAAGAAAATTTAGAAGCTATTGATTTTCTAAGAAAACTAAACGAAGCAGTATATATCTTTAATCCAGGGATATTTACGGTAGCAGAAGAATCAACCGCTTGGCCCATGGTTACAAAACCTACTTACATAGGTGGGCTTGGATTTGGTTTCAAATGGGATATGGGATGGATGCATGATACTTTGAAATATTTTTCCAAAGATCCGATACATAGAAAATATCATCAACAAGATATAACATTTAGAATGCTTTACGCTTTTAACGAAAACTTCATATTGCCGCTCTCTCACGATGAGGTAGTGCATGGAAAGGGTTCTCTGATTGGGAAAATGCCTGGTGATTACTGGCAAAAATTTGCAAATTTAAGACTTTTGCTATCTTATATGTATGCAAGCTCTGGTAAAAAGCTTCTTTTTATGGGAAATGAATTTGGCCAATTTGACGAGTGGAACCACGATAAAAGCTTGGACTGGCATCTTCTAGAGTTTGATTCACACAAAGGCATACAAAATTTGGTAAAAGATTTAAACAGAGTTTATAAAAACGAAATAGCTTTACATGAATTAGATCATGATCAAGAAGGTTTTGAATGGATTGATTTTCAAGACGTAGAGCAATCTATTTTTTCGTTTTTAAGAAAAGCCAAAAACGGTGACTTTTTACTATGCATATTTAACGCTACTCCTGTCCCAAGATATAATTACAAAGTAGGTGTTCCAAAACCAGGTTTTTATAAAGAAATATTAAATTCAGACTCTATGTACTATTGGGGTTCTAATGTTGGAAACACTGGACTCATAGAAGCTAAAAATGAGCCTTGGCATAAGTTTAGCTTTTCTATAAGCTTAACGCTTCCACCGTTAGGAGCGCTATTCTTGAAATTGACTTGATTTTATATAGATTTTATATTGATAGTATAAAATATCTTCAATGAACAACCTAGGTTTTCTTCATTTTGAGGGTTTAGGAGCTGTTGTATTGGTTGTTATAGTAATAGCTGTAGCAGGAGCTCTTATATTGGCACAAAAGCTTGATAAAGACGAAGAAGAGGAAATAGACTAACTGAGTAGAGCGTCTACAAACGTTTCCGGATCAAAAGGGTCTAAATCTTCCATTCTTTCGCCATCTGCTGTCATATATATTGGTAGTGCCAAATCTTTACATATAGAGATAACGCTTCCGCCTTTCGACGTGCCGTCTAATTTTGTTATCACTAAGCCGTTTATATCTACGGCCTCTTTAAATATCTTTGCTTGAGATATAGAGTTTTGGCCTATAGTAGAATCTATGACTAGCAAAGCTTTATGAGGGGCTTTTTCATAAGCTTTTTGAATAGACTTTTTAATTTTTCTAAGCTCATTTATAAGTGGTTCTTTCGTATGCAATCTTCCCGCTGTATCTATAATTACCACATCATAACCTTCTTCCAAGCCTTTTTTACTAGCTTCAAAAGCCACTGACGCTGGATCAGAGCCTTCTTGCTTTTTGACTAGGTCTACTTGAGCCCTCTGAGCCCATACTTCTAACTGCTCTATAGCAGCTGCTCTAAAGGTATCTGCTGCTCCAAGAAGCACTTTCTTGTTTTGAGCCTTGTATATGCTAGCCAGTTTTCCTATCGTAGTGGTTTTGCCAGAACCGTTAACCCCTAAGAACAATATAACAAACGGTTTTTCTTTTTCATTTAAAAGCTCAAAAAATAAATCTTTGCTACCACAATTTTTTATAATGCTTAAAAGTTCATCTTTCAAGAGTGGTTTAAGTTGCTCCGCTGTCTTTAGATTGCGTTTTATAGCTTCTTTTTTGAGATTTTCTACAATATTTAGAACAAGCTTAACGTTTATATCCGCTCTTATTAGCTTCTCCTCTAGTTCTTCAAAAAGTTCTTCATCTATCTTTCTATTTATGAAAATAGTATTTAATAAAATTGTGTCTTTTGTCTTTTTGAGAGTTTTGCTTATTTTTTCAAATAGACTTTCTTTTGGTATGTCTACTATTCCTAATATTTTTTTTAGGTCAAACAAAAGCTCTTCTACTTCTTTTTTCTTATCGTAAGGAACTATCTGGTAAGCTCTATTGATAAATTCTAAAGCTTTCTGGTAATCTCCTATGTGTTTGTACAATAGTCCTACTTTATATAGGCTGTTGAAATCCCCTATCTTTAAATATTCCTCTATAGCTTTTGTAATATATCCAGACTCTTCGTATACCAAAGCCCTTTCTGGAGCCGTGCCTACATCTTTATACTTTTCTATAAGCGTGTAAGCTTTGTAATATTCGTTATTTTTTAAGTATAAATCAAATAGTATTTTTCTTAGCTCTTCGTTGTCTTTAAACTTTTCTAATATTGATTCTGCTTTAGAAGTTTTACCGCTTTTTATAAGCTCTAATATAGCCTCTTTAGACCCTTCCTCTGCTTTTTTCTCGGTATCCGACTTTTTCCAGAAAAACATATTTATATATTCTATATGAAAGTAAAAGCTTTATCAACTAATTTGCTTTTACGTTTATGCAGTTGTTGCATACTCCGTAGAGAAAAACCTCTACACTGGTAGTTCTGGCTATATTATCATTTTTAACGCTGCTTAAATCTATAGATAAAGGTTCCATATCATAGATACTACCACAATGCTCACATATAAAATGTGAGTGAGGTTCTAAATTTGGATCAAAATACGTTTTATCTTCTAAATAAATAGTTTTTGCTAGTCCTATATCTACCAACGTGTTAAGCGTGTTGTACACTGTAGACAAAGAAATGTAAGGAAACCTTTCCTTTACCATACCGTAAAGAGCCTCGGCGCTAGGATGCTCCTTTGAATTTAAAAACAAATCCAAAACATACTCTCTCTGCGGAGTTATTTTATATCCTAATTCTCTAAGCTTACCAATTGCAAACGCTTTCTTCATAAGAAAGAATATAAAATTAAATTTATTATTAAAAATGATTTAAAACATTAAAATATTAGAAAACAACCACAAAATAGCCATTTTCATTTATAATATTATAACTTTGTTGTTAGTCTCCGTAGCTCAGTAGGATAGAGCGCGAGATTCCTAATCTCGAGGCCGGCGGTTCGACTCCGCCCGGAGACGTTCTTTATAAAATAAAATTAAATTATAAAATAAAATTAAAAAGTTTGTAATAAGTAACTTAATATTTTATATTTATACTATAAAAACCATTAGCTATAAACATATTAGTTAAAATTTACAAATTTTTTATTATTCATAGATATAATTATTTTAAATTTATTTTGAGGTGAAAGCTATGAGGTACAAAGTAGCTGGTTTTTTATTACTTAGTGGGTTGTGTATTCTAAGCCATAACGCCGATGCTATCTTATTAAAAGCTTCAAACCAGGAGTTTGCAGATGTGGGTCTAAGATTAGCCATTTGGGCACAAAAGGATGGAGCAACTTACACAAACGATCATAACTCCACAAACTTTTCCATAACCCAAGCCAGAATTTATTTTGACGGTCAAATAAATCCTATAGTGCAATTTGGTGCAGATTTGGATTTTGCAGACAACAACGTTTTAGGAGCAGATGGTACAGCCAGAACTCATCAGGGTACACCTTACACCATGGTTAGAGATGCTTTTATAAACTTTCATTTTAATAAAAGTGCTAATGTTATGACAGGCTTATTCCTAAATCCGTGGTCAAGGTACGAGCTTGAATATACATGGAGCTTCTATATACCTACAGAAAACTTCATACCAGAGATAGGAACAGTTAATAACGACATAATAAAAATCTTACAACCAGTAAATAACAAGAAGCCATTTATTATACCTCTTATAAGCTTTAATTTAGGAGCTGATAGCCAATTTGATAGTGCTTTTAGAGATATGGGGGTTGTATATTGGGGAAGTGTTGGTAAAGATGCTATGCTAAAGTATTATGCTTTTATAGGCAATGGTAAATATGACTATCAAGATGGATACA
>ERZ1684502.11-NODE-11-length-71619-cov-192.713725_pt1 | contig 71619 bp, 70 predicted proteins | sample MGYA00580192_ERZ1684502 | MGnify/ENA primary metagenome ERZ1684502 (study PRJEB41476, sample SAMN13258264) | hydrothermal vent metagenome | biome: caldera [ENVO_00000096]; feature: acid hot spring [ENVO_00002120]; material: acidic water [ENVO_01000358] | place...
TATATCAACGCTAATGCACTTCTCTGGAATTATCTCTACTATAGAGTTGTTTATAAGCGAAATAGTTTTGCCATCTGAGACCTTAATCCCTATTATGCCTTCTTTGCTCCTACAAATCTCAATCATTAATATTAATTAATTTGAAAAAAGTTTAAAATTCAATGCATAAATTCTCTGATTATTAAAGCACGTAACAATAAGTGAGTTTCATGTATAATTTTCATCCACTTCTCATCAATTAAATTTTTCATGGTTAAAGGACTAATATAAATAATATATTGTGAGTTGTTTAACTTTTTCTCATTACAGGAGTAATTAAGAGTTTTTAAAGCATTATTAATTATGGAAATTTTTAGTCTTACTAGATTTGGGAGTATCACCTTATATTGCATACACTTTGTATAATTCTTTAAATTTCAACAATACTGTAATTATTTTTAGTAACTCTATTTAACTTTGAGAAAAATAGCAGGTAAGAATTTAAGTTCTGAGCATATAACTTTTCGTATGAATAACATCATCTTTATCCTTTCCATGCTTCTTGCAAGCATCTTATCAGGATTTATAGGATCTTTAACTGGCTTAGGAGGAGGAACAGTATTAGTACCCCTTTATACTTTATTTCTTGCAATTCCAATACAATACGCTGCAGGAGCTAGTTTGATATCAACAATCGCAACTTCTAGTGGGGCTGCAAGTGCCTACGTAAGAGATAGAATAACTAATGTTAGAATTGGTATGGGGCTAGAAATAGCTACAACTACAGGATCTATAGTAGGTTCTTTGACAGCTTACTATATTTATGAGCACCACCTAGCTTATATCCTTTACATAATCTTTGGAATTGTTATTTTAACTTCTGTTTACCCACAGTTAAAGAAAGTGTCTTTTGAACTTCCTAAATACATGGATCCTGACTGGACAACTAGAGTATTTAAACTTTATGGGAAGTATTACGACGAGGCTTTAAAGAGAGAAGTGGAATACTACGGTATAAGGTGGTGGTTAGGAGAAATAATTATGTTCTTCGCAGGTATGATTTCTGGATTGTTAGGTATTGGTTCTGGGGCATTAAAAGTAATTGGAATGGACTGGGCAATGAATTTACCAATTAAAGTTAGCACCACCACAAGTAACTTTATGATTGGAGTAACAGCTGCAACTGGTAGCTCATTATATTGGGTTTTCGGATATATTCAGCCAGTAATGGCAGGGGTTACTGCTATTGGAGTTTTAATAGGGGCTTTCATAGGAAGTAAAATATTACCTAAAATAAGAAATGTGAGATTAAGGATGATTTTCCTAGCAATACTAATATTCTTAGGGATAGAGATGATAGTTAGAGGTGTAGAGTTAGCGAGGTGAGAGTCATGGACATAAATGATATCATTGGTTATACTCTCCGTATAGGTGTAATTATTAGCGTTATTTTAATACTTATAGGGTTTGCGTTGCTTTACAAAGAGCCAAATCTCACTGATTTGCTCTCTCCGCACTCTAAGACTAACACTTCAGTTATAAATCCTGTGAGTGTGCCAACACAAGCAATTCATGGCGATGGCCTAGCCTTAATACTTTTAGGATTAATGGTTTTAGTAGCAACTCCTGTTGTTAGAGTTCTTCTAGGGATTATAGACTTTGCAAGGCAGAAAGACTGGCTTTATACCGCTATAACTGTTATTGTATTCTTTAACTTGATGCTAGCAATATTTATTTTGCCTCATTTCGTAAAGTGATTTTTTGAACATATTTTCTGGTGCTCAATCTAACTACTTATTAGTCTAAATTCTCGCAACAAAGAGTAACTAAACTTCGCCTCCCCTAATAGCTAATGAGAAGAGAATAAAAGGGATGTTGCATAACTTATATCTGTGATTGTTTCACAACTCATAACAAGAAATCCTGTTACAGCCAATTACAAAATTTCGATTAGAGAAGCAGCAAAAATAATGAAAAAAGAAGGAGTAGGCTCTATAGTTATAGTTGATGACTCGAATAAAGTTGCTGGAATTGTCACTGAGAGAGACATTATGTATGCTGTAGCAGATGATATTCCTCTAGATAGGCCAGTTTCTGAAATAATGAGTACGAACCCAATAACAATTGAGGAAAATAGTGATATAAGTGAGGCTATTGCATTAATGACTTCAAGAGAAATAAGACATTTAATTGTAGTAGATCACGAAGGCAAAGTAAAAGGGGTTATAAGCATAAGGGATGTGGCAAAAGCTATTGGAGCTATTGCATTAGATCTCGCATTTTGGTAAACTTTAAAGACCTTCAACTGTAGATACGGAGCCGTCTTGGCGTAGATATATCCTCTTTATTTTATCCTCTTCCATTAAAAGGATCCCTGCAGATTCTCCGTGATATCTGCTTGAAAACACAGTAATTACTTTCTTGTTCATATCGATTCTAAACCCGTCAGCCACCTCATGACCCCTTATTATTCCTTTAAGACCAGTTGATGATAGAAATTCGTCTACTACTTTCTCTCCAAAGTAATATGTTCCTTCACCCCTAATGTTTGGCAAAAACTCATAATCCCCAAGTCCTTCTCTAGGGTCATTCCATAGAAGCTGGAATGCTATAGGATTTTCTGGTATAACATCAGGATAGGGCAAAGTTTTTATTTCATCAACAGAATGAATTCCTAGCTTTAATGTTCCGTTTTCGTTCTTACTTGGCAAACCTCCATGAACACAAAAGTAATTATTGACAACTGCTACATAAGGCATGTAAGAGAAGAAATCCTTAAACTTGTCATAAGCCTTTTCATCGCCAAAAAGCATAAGGACTTCATCATAAAAGCCATAATACATATTTGTTATTGGACTTTCGTGATTCCCTCTTAGAATTACGACTTTGTCCTTGTATTTTAAGAACATTTTTAAAATTGTCATTAAGTTTAGCACACCTAACTGAGGCAATCTATCAACATAATCGCCTAAAAATACTACTAAATCAACGTTATCAAATATTTTACCGAATACGTATTGAGTGACATCGACAGCCCCATGTGTATCTCCAACAAATGCAACCTTTTTTGCATTATAAATGCCAGCAAATGGTCCTTGAGACTTAAATATTTCTTTTGCAGAATCCATCAGCTCAAAAATTTCGTTATAGTTGACTTCTTGGCTCATTGATAAAAAATAGCGTTATTGATTTAAAATTGTTTTTGGTTAAAGAACGATTTCAGTTGTGTAAAAAGTCAAAATAACTATTAACAAAACAAATAAAAATGGATAAAGAGAAAGTAGGTTATGTCAAAAATTTCTGAAATAGAGCCTATCGTTATTGCACACACAGAAAAAGGGAGTGCAACTTGGGCATCAGTAATGATATTAGTTAGAGTAGTTACTTCTGACGGAAAAGTAGGTTATGGAGAGGCTGTGCCAACGTTAAGGGTAATAAACGTATATAACACAATAAAGCAAGTAGCAAAAGGATATATAGGCAAAGAGGCTGAAAGACCAGAAGAGAATTATCAAGAGTGGTATAAGCAGGACTTTTATTTGGCAAGGTCTTTTGAATCCGCAACAGCAACAAGTGCAATTGATCAAGCACTATGGGACATTTTAGGAAAAGAGTTAGGTGCACCAATTCATCAGCTTTTAGGCGGAAAAGTTAGAGATCAAATACCAGTTTATGCAAACGGCTGGTATCAGGATTGTGTAACCCCAGAAGATTTTGCTCAAAAGGCAAAAGAAGTGATAAGAAGAGGATATAAGGCATTAAAGTTTGATCCATTTGGCCCATACTATAACTGGATTGATGAAAAAGGGCTGAAACAAGCTGAAGAAAGGGTCAAGGCTGTTAGAGAGGCTGTAGGAGATGAAGTTGACATCTTGATTGAGCATCACGGAAGATTTAACGCAAATAGCGCAATAGCAATTGCTAAAAGGCTTGAAAATTACAACCCAATGTTTATGGAAGAGCCTGTTCATCATGAAGATATAGAAGGTCTGATAAAGTATAGAAGTGCAACAACTTTAAAAATTGCATTAGGAGAAAGGCTAATAAGTCTAAAAGAAGCTGCATTCTACGTTTCTCAGGGTCTTGTAGATATTTTACAGCCAGATTTAAGCAACATTGGTGGAATTACAATAGGAAGGAAAGTAATATCATTAGCAGAAGCATTTGACGTAGAAATTGCTTTTCATAATGCATTTGGCTCTATACAAAATGCTTATTCATTGCAAATGGCAGCAATAACTCCAAATCTTTACTTGCTTGAAAGCTTTTACGATTGGTTCCCTCAATGGAAAAGGGATATAGTTTATGATGAGACAAAAGTTGAAAATGGACATGTAAAAGTTCCTAGCAAACCAGGGATAGGTGTAAGCATTAATGAGAAATTAATAGAAAGTCTGAAGGTTGAACCAAAAGAACTAGAGGTAGTAGAAGAACCAGTATGGGTAGTAAAAGGGACTTGGAAAAACTATTAACTTAAATTATATATACTCGCAGTAGCACCCTGATCACATGGATAAGGTGCGGTTTTGGATCGCTAGAGAAAGAGATGTAAATGTACTTGTAATACCCAGTTAATTTAGTTGTGCTATTTTGTATTCCTTCTGCTGAGAACACCTCTTTATAACCAACACCATTAATCAAGAACCATGAAGTTAAGTTCTTTTGTGTATTTGCGTAATTAGCAGTTAAAGCAACTAAAATTGCCCCTCCATAAGTGTTTATTATTTCAATAATTCCTCCAAAACCTCCCACAGATGTTAAGTTTTCAATTGTCTTTATCGTGTTGTTATAATTACCAAACACATACTCATAATAATATTCTAATCCTAAGGATAAAGTGCCGTTTTGGAAATAGCTTAAATTATAAGGAATTACAGAGGGACTGGTTATTGGCACTGCAATTGCGCTAAAGTCTAACAATATTGGGTAGTTTCCACTAATTACTAAGGTTGAGTTATAAATTCCTTTATCGACTGCAATTTCATAGAATTTCTCATCTAGATACGCTTTTTCAAATATTTGGTTGAACGTTTGATATGCTACGAATTTGCCTTCTTGCAAGGTCCATGCAAATTCAGAGCCATGTTTGAAAGTCAACTCGGAGGAATAATTAATTAAGTAGTTTCCTACCTCTTGATAATACTCTGCTGAATATCCTAAAGTAAATATTGGCGTTGAGTCTATAAAATTGGCTTCGGAAGTTAATGGTTTCGCACTTATTAATGGATTTGACTGATTTACCCACAGCAATAATACTCCAGATATGTCCCAACTAAATGCGGTTAAACCAGTTACCTGGAATGCAGTTATTAGATTGTAAACGCTAGTTGTTATGTTAGCCTTTAAGCCGTATGCTAGCATTGGAGTTAAATCAATTATCATTGGGGAGTGGAAGGATAAAGTGTTTATAGATGTCAATGGCTTCCACCAGAATAAGTCTATTCCGCCAGTGTAAATTGTCTCGTAAGGATTGACAACACCCGCTAGCAAGTTATCATAGTAAATCAAGATGCTCCTAGTCGCTGGTTCATTGGCATACCAGAATTCATCTAATGCCCCTCCCTCTTCATACATTAGCAAAGCCATCTTATAGGTTCCATTTGGTATAGTTACTTGTTGAGTTACACTAGGTGTGACAGGGTTTAATATGACATATGAGTAATTGTATTTTGAAATGTAAAGTGGGATGAACTCATTTGGAAGCCCTTGAGGCTTAGGCCCTGGATAAAGTATTAAGGTAACATTCATATGATAAAGCCCAGTTATGCCTATTTTTGCATCATAGTAGTTCATTATCACTAACTGGAATGTTACATTACCTTGTAGTAAATTCTCGAATAGAGTTAAATCTGCTTGAGCCGTTGAGTTTGCAAACTCTTGTGTCGAACCCCAAAACACCGGAACTCCGTTAACAAAGATGTAAGCTGCTCTATCATACTGAGCGCCATGATTTTCCCATATAGATACATTCATTAAGATGAGGCTGTAATCTCCAGGAGGAATGTAAACTTTCTTAACAATTGGCATTAATCCTGTATTATTAAATGTAGCATTAACTGCAACAGGTATTATTATAGGAGTAACATTTGTTGGCGGCTTTATTTGAAACGCTTCAAAAGAGTAATAATGCGGATCTAGATACCACGGTAAAGTTATATTAACTGGTATGAATGGATGCTGAATATTAGCTGGCTTACCTGCTGTAGCCGGTATAGTAATTAAGGAAAATGAAAACAAAAAAAGGATTAATAAAGGAATTAACCTATTCATTATTTACCACCCCCTTTATCCTAATAAATAATGAAAAAAGGAATTTATTAAATATTAAAAAAACAAGTTTATTCACTTCTTACCACCCCCTCTAAATAAGAGAACTAAAATTGCAATAACAGCAATTACTGCTATAACTAATCCGGCTATAGCTATTTTAGAAGTTGTAGACAGAGATGACGATAAACTTGTAACTGATGAGGACAAACTTGTAACTGACGATGATAAAGTTCTCAGTGATGATGATAACGAGCTTAATGAAGAGTGTAGCTGGGCTAATGAAGAGTGTATTTGAATTTCTGGATAGCTATTATAAACTACTAATGTGTAATTGTAAATTATACCGTCTGAGATCTCTAAGGAAATTATGTTATTACCAGGAGGCATTAGAGCTGAGTTAAATGGCAAAGTTATTGCTATTCCGCTTGAAGTACTAGATACAGTATAGGTCGTAGACTCTCCGTTTATCTTAACGCTTATAACTTTCAAGAACTGTCCTGTAACATCTATTGTTATGTTAGAAGTTAAAGTAGTGATGTTGGTTGGATAACTTATTTGAGGTGGTGGCACCAGACTTAGTGCAGTTACGTTCTGCAAGAAGACGCCATGTAATGTTATTTGTGAATTTGCACTCTGGTTAATTGCATATTTGACATTGCTGAAAGTAACCTGTGTAAGCGTTATATTTGATGAAATAGCTTCAATTCCTATGTTAGAGTTTATAATCTTACTGTTTATTACATTTACGTTTGAGGAAATTGCAGTTATACTATTTAATGTTGAGCCTAAAATTGTCACACTTGCGTTCTTAACTATTAGTGAGCTTACTACTACACCATTTAATTCATAGTTGCCATTTTCTAGTATTAATGAAGGAGAATATATTTGAGCTAATTGAATAACGTCACCAGTTACAGCAACTAATGGAACTGTTGTAGCGTTTGCTGGCGTAATTATTTTACTCCCAATATCAGTATATGGCAATACTGATAGATAGTTGGTAATTGACTCTGCAATTGCACCTTCTGGTGTTATACCGCTTATCTCTAAATTCCATGGGCCTGAAAGTGAATATAATGGTGAACCCTGGAAGATATTAGTTGAGTTAATTGATGGAACCTTGACATACGCTATCCATTCATTTAACGTTGAGTTATACTGAAGTGGAGCTTCTGTATAGAACTCAATTAATTCTTGTTCAAACTGTAGCTCTGAAGGAACTAAAGTAACTTGGAATTCACCATATTTTACTTCAGTTCCATTTGGATAAGTTATGTTTGCATATACTATAAGTCCTTGTCCTTGATACAAGGACGTTGGATATTTTACAGCAACTTGAATAACATAAGGAGCTACATAGATGAAGTCGGTGTAGTTAAACTCTTCTATACCTATAGAACTATTATACCATGCCTCAGTGACAATTTTGTAAATGCCAGGAGTAGCATTTAGAGGAATGGTATAGTTAGCCTCATGAAGCCCAAATAGATAGTAAATTCCAAATTGTACAACACTTGGTGCTAATGTCATAGGAATAGAGGCTATTAATTTGCCTTGTGGATTGTATATAAAGGCTGTAACATTTGAGGTAAATACTGCTAAATAGTTTTGATCAAATGTTAATGAAAGTATAGTTATGTTTTGTCCTGGTGAAACTGAAGAAAATCCGTCATCTATTGGAGTAAATACTAAGGATTCGATGTTTATTCCACCAAATGTCTCATATAGATATGCAGAGCTGTAAGTGTCATTAATAATCATTAAATAAACTCCTTCTGGTTCTGGGGTAACTAACGCATAAGTCCCTTCATATAAGCCTGGAGTAGATGTTAGCAATAGGGTTACATTAAATATATTCTTACCATTGAGTATGAAGTGGGCTATAAATGATGGATATTCAACTGGAGTTAAGTTAGGATAGTATATATAAGCTTCAACCTCAAAAGGCTCATTTGGAGGAATAGTTAGAGCGTATGGGAATGGTATTGGTGATACAATATCTATTGAAAGGCCAACAGTTATTTCATAAATTCCATATCCAGATATACCATCATAAGTTCCATTTACAACAATTAGCCATATGTTTGGTGGATTTCCAGGCTTGATTGTGTAAGTACCAACCCAATAAGTTCCATTAAACGTTAAAGGTATAGAGGTTAGATAACCGTTTATAGTATAGATGTATGCAGTAAAGGTACCAGAATTCACTTCTGTAGTATTAGGTAAGCTAATTTTTGCTAGAACTTCGAAAGTAGTATTGTACATAAACCAAGGATATGGAACTCCAGGCTCCACAGCAGTTACTGAAACTGAAAGCCTTGGAATAGTAATGTAGTCTTCAACAGCTTTTAGTAGATAATACCAATCTGCAGAACCTAGACCAGTAACTAAGTTATATCCTTGATGAGCGGAGTAAAGACCATTAAAGCCAAATGTTATTTGATGGAAGACCTCACCATAAAGCGTTTGATTTTCATAAATCCAATATAGAATGTTGTTAAATAGCCCTAATGGTTTATGAATGACAGAAATTATATCAGCTACCATTCCAGCCCAAATTGGAGTTGCTAGACTAGTTCCTCCAATAACCTCTTCCTGGCCTAAAACATAAATTAATAACCCAGTATATGGATTTGCATCAGCTGCTACATCTGGAACAGCCCTTGTAGTTCCATTTATCATAAACTGGTAAGGTGGTTTAGGATAGTAAGTGCTGTAACCTCCATCACTGCCTATGAATGGGAAGAAATCAAAAACGCTCCATGCAGTTTCATAGCCATAAGTTGCAGTAGAGTTTTGAGAACTTAAATATCCAGAAGTTACATTGACGAATAGAGAAGTGCCACCAACGGCAGTAACAAATGGTGAGGTTGCAGGATAAGAAACCCCTCCATATGTTGTTAAAGTCCCGCCATAGGCACCTTCATCTCCAGAGGCAGCAAAAAATGAAATTCCTTCAACAGTTCCTAATGCAAAGTAATAATCCATATATGGCAGATTTGGATATGCCACACCTTCGTATACATAATAGAAGCCAGTATCACCAATTATGTTTTCTATTATCCCAAAACTCATAGAAGTTACATTAGCTAAATCTTCACTAACAATATAATCTATTGCAACTGGAATTAGTGAAGGTGATGAAGGCACAACTAGGAAAATGTGGGCATAAGGAGCAATTGCATGAACAGTTTCTACATCAAGTGCAGTTTCTATATCCCAACCGGTAGATAAACCAAATTCAGGATGATACGGGCCAATAGGAACAATGGTAAGGTTTACTGGTGGCAAGTGGAACTGCTTATCAAAGGCTTGCAAATCTTGATAGATTAGCGGATCTCCATATGCATCAATTATAGCTACATTTACTCCTTTACCATCTTGAGTAATATTATAAGCTCCGACAATGTCTTGAGGAGAATACATCACTGCAGAGAATTGAAAAGTAGTAGTCTGGGGTATTAGCTTTCCGTTCTCAACTTTTCCTAAAACATAGACATTAGTTTGAAATTCTGCCGAAGTATAATTTGTCAGCCCCAGTATTGAAACTCCAGAGAAGAAAGATGGGAGTTGAGGAATAGAAGCTGGCTTATAGTATGTTATGTTATTTTCTTTGAATAAAGCTAAGGTTGTATGAAAAGTGCTCTCAACGATTGAGGCTGGTGCAGAAGCAACTATAACAAATGGGGTTGAGATTGAAATGGTAAAGCCTTTTGACTCTAAAAACTCTTTTATTTCATTTTCAAGCTGAGGTTGAGCAAACATGGAAAAGACCTGTTTATATGACATTGGCTTTATCTGGTGGTTTGCCACTTCTTCTGCAGTTAAATAAAGCAAGTTCATGTTCTTTGGAGGGATAAGAATTCCTAAAGTTATTTCAGTATTTGGAGGTAAGTCTCCAATTAGAGTACCTTGACCTATTGGACCGATGTATACAGCAGATAAAGTTGTTGGTAATATTGTTAATGTTATTAAAATGCTAAATAAAATTAAAAACAAAGCTAGTAAGGATAAAGCTATTTTCATATATACATATTGTTAAAATGAAATATATAAACATTCATGGTAATACTATATCAACAATAATAACTTTTGAGCTTAAACCTTATAAACAGAAGAAGAGTTGAACAAAAAATTAAGATACCTTAGTTTTAGCTACCTCTAGTTCTTCTTTTGCTACTTCTTCTAGTGACTTCTGTTTAGGCTCTGGTACAAATGCCCATGTTAATATTGCTCCAATTATGCTAACTATTGCTAACATTATCAAAATGTTCTTTATACCAATAGAGGAAACTAGAGCTGGGAATAAGTACACAGTTATTGCCGCACCTAACTTTCCACTCGCAGCAGATATTCCATGTCCTGTAGTTCTATATCTAACTGGATAGACTTCAGCTGGTATTACAAATGTAGTTGTGTTAGGCCCAAAATCAATAAAGAAGAAGGATAGCGAATATATTGCAAATGCAATCTCTGCGGGTATAAGGAATCCAGATATTAATCCTTTTGAATTTACTATTGCTATTGAAGCCACAATTACATAAATTATAGCCATCATAGAGAAGCCTTGTAGCTGTATGATTTTTCTTCCTAGCTTATCCATTAATGCAACAGCTGTGAAATAGCCAGGGAATCCTACTAAATATGGTACTGCACCCAAAAATAGCGCTTTTGCTAAATCAGATTGAAACTGCGACAATGATAGGGTGGCAGTTATATGTGATGGGAACGGGTTTCCGAATATTGGAGCTAATACTGCTGCCGAATAAACACCAGTTCCATAAAATGCAATATCTAAAATAAACCATGTGCCAGCGGTACCTAATAGTAGCAAACCATATTTAGAGAAAAAGTCTCTTATACCAATTCTTTTCGCAACAATTGGTTTGTTCATATCTAGCTTAGCGCCTAATATTTGTGCTGCTTTTTGCGCTTCTTGCAAATTACCTTTTACTAACAAAGAATATCTTGGAGTTTCAGGTACTTTTCTCCTTAAATAAATTACTGTTGCAGCAGGAATTGCACCAATTCCTGCCATCACTCTCCATGCAATATCTGGTGGCAATACTAATGCAGAAACTATACCTACAACAGCTGCAGCTATGGAACCTAATGCTTGATTTGCAAAGACTAGTGCTACTAATTTTCCTCTATCTTTTACATTTGCGTATTCGCTCATTATTGTTGCTGATATAGGATAATCACCACCAATTCCAAAACCCATAAACATTCTAAATGCTATTAATGCAGGTAAATTCCAGGCAAGTGCTGATAAAAGGGCACCAAGTGATAATATTGTTGCTTCAACACCATATATTGCCTTTCTACCTATTCTATCACCTAAATATCCAAACAATAATTGCCCAGCTATTGCTGTCCAAATAGCGGAAGAGGCTAAAAGACCTATCCAGAAGTCTGCATTAGGGCCAAATAAATATTCAGTAAAGCCAAGAATTTTAATTCCAGCATATTTATATGCGTCTGTTATTGTAGCTAAAATATAGCCTATTATAAGTAGATCGTAAGCATCTGTGAAAAACCCCATTCCAGCCGTATACCATATTTTTATGTGATTAAAGGTTAATTTTAGAGAATCGATGTCCTTAAAAGGGTTTTGGAAATTATTAGTCATTTTTGCTTCGAGTTTATTTACTCATCTTACTTTATAATTTTAACGTATAGAGCATATAGTTAACAATATAAATTATTTTCAACTATATAGTTTATATAGTTACTTAACAACTAGCACTGGAACCTTTGCTTTGCTTACTAGACTTGAAGATACACTACCTAGTACAGTTTTCTTTAACCCAGTGAGTCCTCTGCTACCAGTAACGATCAGATCACAATTTATCTTACTACAGTAGTCTATTATAGTGTCTGCAACGTCTGAGCCTTCTAATATTATACTATTTACTTTATAGCCAGTAAGCTCTTTAATAATCTCTTTTTGCTTTTCAATAGCATCTTCTCTATCTCGAATTGTCACTTGCTCACCAGACGTTTCTTTCTTGATAACTGTAACCAGATTTATTTCATCTTCTTTCTTTATTAACTTAAGCATAAAAAGTACTGCTCTTTTTGCATAATCTGATCCGTCATATGCCACAACTATTTTCATAATATAGAATTAGTTAAACAAATATTTATTCTTTAGCCGAATAAAGGTACTTTACTTCTTTTAGGAGGTCTGGGGATTAAGGGGGTCATTAAAGCTGAGATTAAACCAAATATGCTGACTATTAGCAAGGCTTGTAGTAAACCCAGATAATTACTTATTATCCCCACAATAAAGGGGCCTAATGCGCCACCCCCACTAACGCCTAAGCCCCATACTAGCGCATTAGCCAGGCCAGTTGAGCTTCTTGGCACTAAGTCGCTTGTCAAAGCTAACGTGACCGGAAAGTTGCTGAAAGCAAAGAAAGTGAAAAGAGGTAAAAACCATATGTTATGCAAATAAATGAAAAGAACGAAAGATATTACTGCACCAGCAGTTGAAATGCCTTGTAATAGTCTTCTTCCAGCTATATCTGATAAGTATCCCAGCAAGGGCTGACCTAATATTGCAGCCGCTAATGCCCCAGTCATTACTTCTCCTAAATAAACATTATATGAAAAACCAAAGATATCAAGTAAAATTATTGTTAAAAACTGAGAAACTCCTTGAGTGAAGATGTTTCTTAGCAGCGTCGCTAAAGTAAGAATTCCCACAACATATGCAGAAGGTTTAGTTGTGGGATTTGCTTTTGATTTTGCATCTTGAGTATACTGAAACTTAATTCTAACAAGAAAGGCAGGTAATGCTGCAATAATTGAAATTAAGCCAATCACAAGTAGATCAAGCATCATGTTTTTTCTTAGAATTGCAAATAAGCCAAGCGTAATATAGGGATATAAAGTCCTGCCTAGACTTCCCATTGCGCCATTAATCCCTAAAGCGCTGCCTCCACTACCTTGATACGTAATTGTTAGTGCAGCAGCCCCTAAAGGATGATAAAATGCAGATGCTATACCTGCTATAATTGCAGACAAAAATACTAATGGAAGGTTATCTATCTTTAAGCTAAAGCCAAGAAGAATTAGCCCTATACCCCAGAGAAGTATTCCGAAACCCATGAACTCTATTGGTTTTCCTGTTTTATCGGAAATATAGCTCACAAGAGGGGAAGCCAAAGCTCCTAGGGCAAAAAACACCGCACTTACTATACCTACAATAAGATTTGAGAATCCTAGATACTTAGCCATAAAGCCATAAACAGTTGGAAGTACCCATAAATTCCCATCGTTAATAAAGTGGGAAATTGAAGTTAAAGTAAGGACTTTAGTTTTCATAAGGAAAATTTGATACCAAACAACTAAAAAAGTTATCTTACCACTACTTTCTCATTTCTTAATTTTTCAATATACTCATCTATTGTTAGTAATTCGTTATTATCATCAACAACATAAGTCCCGGCCATTCCCTTTCTACCTTTGTATAGATACCATACAGTTGCTATTCCTAAGATGCCTATTAGCAAGGCGCTTTGAAAAGTATCTGGGGCCTGTAGAGATAGTAAAACACCAGCTGTGTTAATTGAAGTAGCAACCACCGGAATAATTACATCCTTAACTGTAAGAGAATTTATTCTCCAATAAAAGACCGGGACTCCAAATCCATCAATTATTCTTCCAGTAAGCCAAAAGATACTAGCTATTACGCTAATTTCCGTGAAGGCGTTTTCTACCGATCCGGTGCCAGTTATTGAAACTACTGTAAATATTGTCGAAAGAAGTCCTATAAATAAAGTTGCTATTATAGGTTGCTCAAGCTTATTTGTTTTTTCAAAGGTTTTAGGAATAACTTTTTCTCTAGCTAAATTGAAAAGAACTCTTGCACTCCCCACAGTTGTGCCTATGTTTGAAGCTAGCAAACTATTAACTGACATTACTAGGCCAATCATAGTTATTGGAAAACCAAAGCTGAATAACTCTTGAATTAAAGGTTGATTTGAGTGTGCAAGAGCCGAAAGAGAGCCTTTCCACAAAGCAACTAGAGCATAAGTGCCAGCAAGGATTGAGGATCCACCTATTATTAATGAAAGCCACATACCTAAAGTTATGGTCTTCCTAGGTAGTTTTGATTCTTCACCTAAATAAGTTGAAGCTCCAGCCCCAGAAATGCTCACCATTGTTAAAATCATAGCAATACCTATTGCGTTGAGTGATACCCCAGATGGGGCTAAATAAGAAATGTCAAAACCGCGAGTTACTACTGCATATATGAACATTGCATAAAGCATTATTACTTCAAGGGTTGCACTTATACTTACAATTTGGCCTAACAAGTTCCTTATGTGAGTAGTAAACGAAATAAGAGTAGGATAAATAAGTCCTAGAACAATTAATAAATAAAGGTAAAGGTTGGGGACTGATATATTTAGCATAGATAGGAGAGTTTTAGCAAGTAAGTAAATAGTTAAGGCATTTACGGCATTTAGTGAAGAGTAAGCTACAACCTCAGTAACGGCCTCGTAGTATGCAACAGTTTTTTTCCTCCATGCAGAAGCTCCATATGTATAATATCCTCCTGCGGATGCAATCTTTGATGAATACCTTGTAAGTGTGTAAATCCATAATGCACTTCCAATTAAAGCTAAAATAGTAGCAAAAACAACTGCCTTTCCTGCATAAGCAATTGCTGCTGTTGTTGTTGATACAACGCTGCCTAAAGGTGCAGTAACTGCCATAGCCTGCCCATAAGCCTCTCTAATACTCAAAGAACCTTTGGATAGTCCCATAAGGTCTCCCTTTAAGCTTTTCTGTCCTAAAAGTATTTAAACCTTTCCTAATTTTCTCCCGTGAGTTTCATCAAAGCTTATAAGATAAATAGCTTAAAAAGATATAAAATAAGCTTATAGGGGAGCAAAAAACTTTTCAAAATATAAGGGGGAATGATTGCGCAAGTTTAAATAAAAATTTAAAAATACTTTAATTACTTAAGACTTCTTAAGAAGTTCTAAACATTTTGAGATTGAAGCTTTAAGTTCTTCGAACCTTATTCTCATCTCTGGAGGAAATGGTTTTTTAGGCTTAATGGAATTTAAAAGTTCTAAAGAAGAACTTAAAAGTGATTGTGCTTCTTTTTCATCAGAATAGATTTTTTTGTATGCTTCTTTTATCTTCTTTACAGCATCATTCCATAATTTAAGGTCATCCTGGGTTATTTCTCCGTCCCTTATAAGAAAAGTTGTTATATCGTCATTTACAAGTGGTATATCGTTGTCTATTACTCTCCACAAAATTGAAATGACTTCTTCTTTCATCACTAAATTACACTAACTTAAACTTTATTAGAGTTATCTTTTGATGAGTTACTAATGATAGACGAAATTTTAGCCTACTTGACTGCATTGCTTTCAGGATTGGCAATAGTATTAGGGGGAATAGTTGAGGGATATGGATACGGACTATCTTTAGGGACTAATTGGCCTTATACAAACAACATACTTCAATTAGCCGTAAAAGGGGATCCGGAAGCTATACATAGAATAGTAGCTACACTGCTTGGTGTCTTAGCTCTTATCTTACTAATAATAGACTTTAACACGATAACCCTTGTAGGCTTTATAGCAATAGTTTTTACTGCTCTTCTAGGTATGGCAACACTTTATGTTCTAGTAGGAAAATTACCATCTATTTTCCAAGGATTTCATGATATAGCGGCGTACACTACGTTTGTAAGTTACTTAATTTTAGCCACTAATTACGTTTCACCTAACAAGTACTTAGGATTTCTTATAAATGCAATAACCCCTCCTCACATTCTATATTTAGTAATATTCATGGGCGGAGTTGTTACTGGGACTAGAAGAATGAAGCTAACTATCGGTACTATTAACGATGTTATAAAACCTAAAAATGGATTGCAATGGGCTTGGGTTATACATGGAATTCTATCGGCAATATTTTTCATTGAATTAATTATATTTAAGTATTGGATACCATTAATATTCTCTATTATAGAAATTGCTGTAGGACTATCTGTATATTACAAAATAAATAAGAATCCGACAAAGCCCGGGATTTTTGTTGGGTTACATCAGCTATTCTCTTTAGCGGTAGTTGTTTCATTATTATTTTTCAGCTGAGGTGCATCCAATCATAGCTCATTTGTGTGAAATTCATCATCTAAGTTTTTCAACTCTAAACCGGCTTTTGAATCTGCTGTTATTCCATAATATTTATACAGCAACTTTGATATTGCCTCATACAATATTTCATTTACCTCTGTCCTATTAACGTTTAAAGAAGATGAAGTAAACCTCCATGGCCTTCCCTGCAAAACTTTAGCAATTAATACAATCTCTTCTTCTGCAGAAAGTTCCCAATCTCTTTTAGCATCCCAGAAGTACTTTAATGTTAGCATATGAATTCCATCTGCAGAAGACTCATAAGGACTTACACCTTGAATAAAAGCAAGGACCTTATCAATCAAAATCTTATTTATATGAATGTCTTTATGAACCTTGATGCCTTTCAGTATTAATCTGGTTATTTCTGGATCCATACTAAAGTATACGTCATGAAGTGTACTGAGTATTTTCTCCTTGAGGATATAGGAAGCGACATCAACTGCCTTCTTAGCTAATTCACTTATAGGCCTCATTACAACTACTGGGTAATCACCTAATTTTTCGTTTCTTCTAGGAGAGACGTGCACAGGCACAAAACCATTTTTTATCCAGAAGTTTAATACTCTTTTATCACTCATAAATGCTGAGCCGACCCAATCTACTTTGTCCTTTGCCTCGTCAATAATCATTTTTAACATAGCACTTCCTAAGCCCATATCTTGCAGCTCTTGCATTACGGCTATTCTCACAATTCTCCATCCTCTCATTTTACCAAATTCTCTTAATCTTACATGTTTGATCAGCCTATCAGGAATTAAGTCTCCATCAAAAGTGCCTCCCCTTAAAGCAAGATCAATCATATTATCTGGCAGTCCTCCTTCTTCGGCTATTTGAACAACACCAACATGCTTATTATCTAAAGTACGTAGTGTCATTATTTTATGATGTACGCCATCTGCCATTATCATTAAGTCGTTAGGATTATTCCTGTAATGAGCCGTAACTAAAATGCCATAAATCTGCCTCAACTTATTGTCATCTAAAAATAGCTCTTCTTGAGGAATGGTCTCAAAAACTAAATGAGAGAGGTCTTTTGGCGGCTTTTCGGGCTCCGCATCTAAAAGCAAAGTGTCATATAACCACTTTTCTACCGGATCTCCTTCCGCATATCTTAATGGTTTAACCATTTCTTGCCAGATAACTGCAAACTTTTTAGCCTCCAATATCCTCCTTAAATACCTTAGAAATGCCTTTCCAGATCCTTCATATCCATGTACAGTTGTGACTAATACAGCTTTTTTCCATATTTTTAAGGCAGAATCAATATAGCCAACACCTATAGCTGCAGCTTCATCAACTACTAACAAATCCCCTTCTTCTTCAAGTGTTGCTTCTGGAATTTCGTAGTAAACCTTAAAGTTCGAACCTTCTATTGATAGCGGATAATTATAAACAGATTCTTTAGATTTGTAAGGTATTGAAAGCGCATCCAACCCTTTCTTTAAAAATAGCATTAACTGAGAAATTCCGGCAGATGAAGGTCCTGTAACAACAATTTTTAGCTTCTTTTTCCTATCTCCATATTTGTAAATTAGCCCTGCGAGTCCCAAACCTGTAACTGCACTCTTTCCTCTACCTCTGGCAGAAGTTATCACAAGAACTTTCTTAGATCCTTGAAGCATAGCGATAAAACTATCTAGGATTCGATTTTGATCTTTACTTAAACAAAGTTTATGCAGTTCTAAAGGCATTAATGGCCTTTTTGGGATTACTGGGTGAGGTTTTTCTCCAACTTTCCCCTTAAAAGGATTAGCATAAAAGTCTGAATTTATTATTGCAAATATTCCTTCATGTTCCTTTAATTTTCTTATAAATCTTTCCTCATATATGTCTCTTATCTTGCCGTCTTTTAATATAGAGTTTCTAAAGAGTTTATGTTCCTTTAAGTTATCTGTATAGAGTATTGCTAGCCCTCCTCCTCTTACAAGGTCGACTAATCTACCAATAAAGTTAGGCTCAAAGTTATCTACTAAGTCAAGAATTACGACGTCAAACGTATAACCTAAATACCTTTCAGATGCGGAGTAATCAATATCAGTTACTTCAGATACTATTTTTCTTATCTCATTAAACCTTTCCTTCGCGCCAGTAACCCAGGGATGAAAGGCATAAGCAACCTTTGGATTTGGGTTTATTTTTAAATAAAGTTCTAATATTTCTCTAACATATGAAAGGTAATCCTTGTCATGAATAAATACAACATTCCTATAATACTTCTGAATACCATCTTTGATGCTATCTTCAAGAATCTTAAAGAATTCTTCTTTGTTCATGGATGATTATATATTATATTTCTTCCTTAAAGCTTCTTCTACATCTATGTTAGTTAAGTTAGCAACAGAAAAGGCCCAAGCAATCACATCTGCAAGTTCTTCCTCTATGGAGTTTTTGTCATTTGAGAGTAATGCTTCAGCCAATTCTCCAACTTCTTCAACAAACCAGGTAAATGTTGCATATAGTCCTCTTTCTGAATCTCTTTTAAAATAAAGTTCTTTCATTTTTTGTTGCACATATCTAACTTCCAATACCCAACTCCCTTCTTAAGAGTTTCAAGTCTTCTTTATTAACTTTTATACTCATTTCCAACTTCTGATTGAACTGTTTATCAACAAAGAGCACCTTTATTTCCCCTTTCTCAGATATAGACTCTACAAAATCTTTATCAACAAAGTACTCAAGATAAAGAGGATTAGAAGGGTCATCATAAATAATGTTTCTGAGTAAAACCTCCCCATTTTCTCTATCAATTTCAAGATCTACATTAACATCGATTCTTTTTGGTAAATCTTCAGTTAAGCAAACAACATATTCTCTACAACAAACAATACAAGTGTCTTCTTTAAGCTGAGATTTTATATCATCTGGAATTTTCATTACTAACAACATAATGATTTATCTGCCTTATTAAAAAACTTATATTAACAATGAAAGTAGTTTATGGCAAAAAAGTAGTTGCTACACAAAATTATATAGCAAGCTATGTTGGGGCAAAAATTTTAGAGCAGGGAGGAAACGCCTTTGATGCAGCAGTAGCAATAAGTGCAACATTGTCGGTAGTTTTACCTCAAACTGGTGGTTTAGGTGGAGATGGCTTTCTATTAGCAAAAACATCTGAGGGAATAATAGCTTATAATGCCTCGGGATGGGCGCCAAAAGGACTTAATGTGGAAAAAATCCCTTCCTTAAGGCATCCATCAACTGTTGTTGTACCGGGTTTAGTTGACTTATGGAACTATATATATGAAAACTTTACCTCTATGAATTTGATCGAATTACTCAAACCTGCTATCTCATTGGCCACTAACGGTTTTCATGTAAGTAAAACTCTCGGAAAAGCCATTTCAAACCTAGAAAATGAATTAGGAGAAAGTTGGAAAAGAGTTTATGGAGGAAAGAGGGCAGGAGACGTCTTAAAATTAAGAGAAATGGGGGAAGTATTAAAAGCAATTTCCAAAGACCCCAGAGAATTTTATGAAGGTAAAATAGCTGAAGAGCTTGTAGACGGCTTAAGAAAACAAGGAGTTAACATAGATTTTTCTGACTTTGCTGAGTTCAAAGGAGAAAAAGTTAATCCTCTAAAAACAACTTATAAAAATTACACATTGTATGAGTTGCCCCCAAATAGTCAGGGAATATCTACCTTAGAGGTGCTAAAGCTTGTAGAAATTAGCAATATAAATAAGTTGCCTTATGATGATGAGACTAGAATTGATGAACATCTAAAGATTTATGAGATTGTATATCAAGATAGAAATAAATACGTATCAGACCCTAGATTTTACCCCCTAGAAGTTAACTTACTAGATGAGGATTATTTACGTAAGAGATTAAGAGAATTTGAAATTAAAAACAAGAAAATTAACACAGAAGACACAACTTTCTTTGCAGTTAGTGATGGAGAAAATGAAATAGGATTTATACAAAGTCTTTTCTTTCATTTTGGTTCTGGAATTGTAGTCAAGGATATACCTTTTAACAATAGAGGTTTTGGATTTACTGAAGGAAGAAATAAGCCAGAGCCTAGAAAAAGGCCTATGCATACCCTTTCGATTTTAATGGCAGAAAATGATAATGAGAATTTAATTATTGGTTGTGCAGGCGGAGATTTAAGGCCTCAAATACATTCTCAGGTTTTTGAATACTATGCAGATTACGGAATGGAAATTGATGAAGCTGTTAATGCCCCAAGATTTATGTTTTTAGGTAATAGAGTCATTGCAGAAAAAAGACTAAAAACAAAATATCAACACGTTGATTATTATTCGCCAGAAGTAGGAGTTGTTCAAGCATTAAAAACAACAAAAAAATATTCTATTGCAGTAGCAGATCCTAGAAGCGAAGGAATAGCGCTAGTCCCTAATTAGCTTCCTAATATCGCATCCAGCCTCCTTAAATCCTAAAACTAAAGCACCAAATACCGGATCCCTTTTACCTACCTCGCCTTTTATTCCATGTTTATTCAGATAAGATATAAAGAAATTCCTGTAAACTTGAGAATTGAACATTCCACCTTTTAGATAAACAACATTTGTACCTATTCTATTAGCTAAAATTACTGCAAGATTAGCTAGCTCTTCGGCCCCAGATCTTAAAATTTCTAATGCAATTTCATCTCCTTCTCTTGCAGCTTCATCTACTGCAATAGATATAGATGCTATAAGATCTTTTTTACAACTGCTTTTATATACCCATAATGTAAATTCGTCTATATCTTTCACTTTTATTTTATCTGTAACTTTATCATAAAGTATAGTTTTCCTTTCGATCCCCTCCATCATTCTTAATATTTTTCTTAGAGCTTCTCTTCCGACCCAATATGCTGAACCTTCGTCTGACAATAACCATTCTCTCCCTCCTAGTCTTATAAACTCTTTACCGTCAAAGCCTTCAACTACGCTTCCAGTACCTGCAATAACTACTACTCCCGGATCCCCAAGAGTCTCTGAAAATAGTGCTATGACTCCATCGTGTTGTACTATAACCTTAGGTGCGATCTTTAAAGCTAGGGGAGAGAAAGTTTCCCAATCAAACCTTGAATCCAACCCTGCTGCTCCTATTGCCACTACATCTGGCTCTTTTTCTTTTGTTGCCAAATATATCGCTTCCTTTATGTTTTTTAATGCTTCAGTTAAACCAACATTCTGATAATTGCCAGGGCCAGAAAGTCCTTCTCCAATAAAGTTTCCTTCACAATCATAGGCCATAGCTTTAGTTTTTGTTGCTCCTGCATCTACCCCTACTATGATCATGAGAACTCCCAAAATAAATTTGCAGTTATCACTAATTAAATATTATGAATGAGAATTACCTAAGTTAGTTAAATAGAGTTCTCTTCAAGCAAGTTAAATATTTACTATTTACAAAAGTTTTTTATATCTAGGATATCTAAAATCACTGATGAAAGTATTAATCTTAGGAATTGATGGATATCTAGGCTGGCCTTTAGCTTTACGTCTAGGAAAAAGGGGACATGAAGTCATAGGAATTGATAATTTATCTACTAGAAGATTTTCTGAAGAAGTAGGGGCAGATTCAGCTTTTCCTTTACCTAAACCAGAAGATAGAGTAAAGGCAGCTAAAAAGCACCTTGATATCAATATTACATTTTATATTGGAGATGTAACGGATTATAATTTCCTCAAAGACGTAATAAGGAGACATAAGCCAGATGCAATAGTGCATTTTGCAGAACAAAGATCTGCTCCATATTCAATGATAGATAGAGATCACGCAGTCTACACAGTAGTAAATAATGCGGTGAGCACATTAAACGTAATATATGCCGTGAAAGAGATAGACCCAACAATCCACATACTTAAAATGGGCACAATGGGAGAATACGGCACACCTAATTTTGATATCCCAGAAAGCATATATGTTGAGGCAGTAATTAATGGAAAGAAAGACAGAATAATTGTACCTAGAAAAGCAAGCTCTGTTTATCACTGGACTAAAGTCCATGACACAGACTTTCTGCTCTATTTCCATGAGCTTTGGGGATTAACTGTAACCGATATAATGCAGGGGCCTGTTTATGGGACTAGAACAGAAGAGATTATAGATGAAAGTCTCAGGACTAGGTTTGATTTTGATGAAACTTGGGGTACTGTAGTAAATAGATTTTGTGTTCAGGCAATTTTAGGAATACCTTTAACAGTGTATGGAAAAGGTGGACAGACAAGAGGATTTATCTCTTTAGAAGACAGCATGGAAGCTTTAGCGCTGCTGTTAGAACATCCGCCAAAACAGGGAGAGTATAGAGTAGTTAATCAGTTTAGTGAAATATATAGCGTAAGACAAATAGCAGAAATGGTCAAAAGAGCGGGAGAGGAGTTAGGACTTAACGTTCAGATAGGACCTTTACCAAACCCAAGAGTTGAGGCAGAAGAGCACTATTACAATCCAGAAAGAAAAGTACTGCCGTCGCTAGGTTTCTATCCAAAGAAAAACCTAAGAGATGAGATAAAAAACATGATAAAAGACTTGCTGCCTTACAAAGAAAGACTAAAGAGGTATGAACATGTAATTTTGCCTAGAACTAAGTGGAGGAAATAAAATTATATGAATAGGTTAAGGCTTCATAGTAGCTTTGAGGATCTCCAACATTTAGCCATTTTTCTTTTTCAAGTTTTATAGCATATACCTCTCCTCCATCCTCAATAAGTTTCTGTATTCCATAAGTTAGCTCAAGTTCTTTGCCTTCTTCAACTTTGACACTTTTTAATGCACTAAATATCTTAGGTGAAAACACGTATACTGCTGAAATTGCTAAATCACTTTTTGGTTCTTCAGGTTTCTCTTGGGCTTCAAGAACTTTATAGTATTTATGGCCCATATATTCTCCTTTTTCTTGGGCAATTACAACGCCATATCTTTTAGGATTGTTAACCTTTCTTATTAATAAAACTGCGTCTGGCCTAATTTCCTCAAATAAGGATTTAGCCTCAATATATCCACCTGTTAATACTCCGTCATCTGCATGAACAAAAAATGGCTCGTTATTAGCAAAATCCTCGGCCCTTAATACTGCATCGCCAAAACCCTTAGGTTCGGGCTGGAAAACAAAAGTGACCCCTCTTTCAAAAAGATAGTCCATGAGTAATTTTCCGTGCTTGCCAACAACTAAGCAGAACTTATTTACGCCTGATTTAGATAAAGATTCCATAATTAAGTCGATTACTGGCCTCATAACTATTTTTCCATCTTCAATCTTAAACAAAGGCAGTAAAGCCTTAGGTAAAACAGAAGTAATATATTTCATTCTGCTTCCTTTACCTGCTGCAGTAATCACTGCTTTATTTACCATATTTCATCACGTTTCTAAGATCTATTTTCTTTAATGCTTTAAAAATTGAAACTGCAATATAAGTGTTTACTAGTGGTGCAAAATCAGTAACATAGAAGCTAAAGAGGGTATGGTTACCTAAGAAATATACAGCCGCAAATGATAACCACATTGTCCATGCTGACATAGTTAAAGTAATTAACTTTGAATCTCTTAGTATAAACGCGATTGGCGTTGTTGCTACCCATAACCACATCAAAATTGGGTTTGTTGATGCATAAAAGTTATAGCCCAAATAGAATGGATGTATATCAAAAAACCAATCCCACGGAGTTGATATCTGAGTTGTAGCTGAAAGAGTAATATGGCCATTTGTAATATCCCAATTTAGCGTATGTAAGAAAGAGTTTTGCATCCAACTTGTTAACCCTCCAAAATAAATCATAATAGGAATTGAGAGAACTGCATAAGTGGCAACTGGAATTCCTATGCCATAAACTGCCCTTTGTAATGGGCTTTTCTTTATTTCACCAACATAATATAAGAATGGTAAGAGAAGGGGAAAAGCGCTTTCTTTAGATGCAAAAGCTAAACCTAAAGCTATTGCTGCCCAAATCAGCTTATTATCTGAAAGTAACAAATAGACAGCTAGAAGAGAAAAGAAGCCCACATAAATGTCTAATAGCGCTATGCCGTGAAGAGCCCAAATGTTTGGAGACAACATAATAAGTGCGGCAGAAAGTAGGCCAGCTATATTTCCCAACAAATCATTCCCTACAAGCTTTCTAGCTAGTAAAAAAGCCACTATTACAGTTAAATCCCCCATAATCCAACTTGGTATTCTCCATGCTAAAGGCTGATAGCCTAGAAGCAAAATGAAGATTGCCATGAAATATTTGCCTAAAGGAGGATGTTCCGGATTTATGTAAACTTCTATGCCTTGCTCGTTTGGATAGCCAATGTACATTGGGGGTTTTACGTTAAATATTAATTTTAAAATATTGTAGGCGGCTGTAGGATACCATACTTCATCTCCAATATATCCATGTATTGGCGCAAATGTAATAACGGTGTAATAAGTGTAAATTGCTAACGAAACAACTAAAATAATAACTGAAATTAGAGTGATCTTGTCCATGAAAAAAAGTCTATTCTAATATTTTTAAAACTTCTCCAATGCTTTTTCTTTCATGAACTAGTGCTGAAATTGCTCTAGCCATTTTTTCTGGTTCTTTAGCTTGCCACAAATTCCTTCCAACAGTAACACCTGCTGCTCCTGCTTCAATTGCGTCATTTAGCATCGTTAAGAATTCTGCATCAGTTTTTGTTTTAGGACCTCCTCTAATTAATATTGGGGCAAAAGCTACATCTACAACTTCCTTAAAGCTTTGCTTATCACCAGTATAATCTACTTTAAGAATGTCTGCACCTATCTCTGAAGCAAGCCTAGTAACATATTTAACTAGTTCGGGTTCTTTTACTGAATCTGGGTTATCTGGAGTTACGTATAAAGGCTCAATTATAAATGGAATTCCGTAGTCATTTGCTTCCCTTCTTAAAGCAGCAAGAGTATCAATATTAACGCCCTCTACCTGATCTTCTCCATATCCAACTACTAAATATGTAACAACTGCGTCTGCTCCAGCTTCAATTGCGTCTCTAATGCCATAGACCGCAGAATAGTAACCGCTTCCAACTTGCTTATATTTTTGTCTCCAAACATTTGCTGTATCTAATCTAGCTATTAACATTGGAGAAGACCTTGAGAAGAAATTTTCTTTAACTAGTCTAACCATTGCTGGGGTCATTTGCAAGGCATCAGGTCCATTAAATGCAATTCTTCTTACTATTTCACCTACTTTTTCAATTCCCCTTAACGGTCCCATGACAAGACCGTGATCAAATGCAACAACAAATGCTTTTCCTTTTTCGAAAAGTCTTCTCATCCTAATTTCTAAACCAGTCATATGAGTATTATAGCATCTTTAAATATGAATTTTTCTCAACTCCTTTAATAAAGCTCCAATAAATAACCTTGCATAAGGATTGATCAAATAACTTATACCTATGAAAATGAGAATGGCTAAGATGCCATAAATTAACATATCAAGATAAGAAACAAAATGCAAAAATATGAAAGGAAGTATAGTGACAATTGCTGCTATCGCAGAAGAAGCTATCTCTTTTATAGGCAATCTAAATTTATACTCTCCTTTTGACAAAGAATAGGAAGATTTAACCATCCAAATAGAATTAATGAGGACTCCTACAGTCATCCCCAACGCTATTAAATATGCCGGGAAATTGCGCAAGAGAAAAACTATTGTTGCAGAGGTAAGAATGCCTATAATACTGAACAACAAGTTAGAAATGTTAAGTTTTGCCGTTAGACCTCTAAATGGATTTTCATATTCATTTAACCCTAAACTTCTGTCTATCATTATAATTGAATAATAGAAAATTGAATACCAGCCACGCAAATAGTTTGAAAGTGCCAGAATTATTAAAGCGTAGATGGCGGCTAGATAGTCCCTTCTAATATGATAAAGTAAAGGTTCCCCTTCAACAATTACTAATGCCAACCATAAAGTTGATAAGAAAGAGTACATCCTTGCGGACGTAACTATTATTCCTGCATCTTTAGTTTCAGCTAACTTAGCTATTAGCCCATCATATAAGGAAAAAGACCAGGTTACAATATTAGCAATAATCAGTGCGGATTCGAAATACGCTACAGGGATTGCATTATGGATAAGGATAATTGTTATCCAAACGACTGTAGCTTCTAGTATCGCTTGAAGATAATAAATTACTGTTGCCATAGATTTTTTCATTGCTATAAATGCCACTTTAAAATCCATCTTTAGATTTGCTTTTATTCTAGGAATTGACAAAAATATTTGAATAAGATAGCCGGCGAAATATGCATAGACGACACCTAAAATAGCTAGGCGAAATATGTAAAAAGCAACTACTACTACAGCAAGTCTAACTATTTGAAATGCTAATGCTATAGTACCTATAACTAGTGGAGATTTACCTCTAATAATTGAATAAGATATTCTATATACATAAAAGGAGATAATAATTAAGGCTACTGAGTAAAAAGCCAAATAGTCTACGTAGTGCAAAGAGGAAATTAAATATGGAACTAGTAAAACGTATATCAAGCTAGCTATGATTCCTGTTACCAAATTAAGTAGTATTAAACCGCCAACAGGTCTGTTTTCACTAGCATACCTTGAAGATAAAAGTGAAAATGTATCTGCAGGGATAGTAAAATAACCAATCACTAAAACGTATAAAGATTGCCATGAGGCAAATACTATTTCGCCATTAGGCAGAGAGCTAAGATAATGAGCAACTAAATATGTAAAAATGAATGAGAGAGGGGCAGTAATAATTCGCAAAGTGAAATTCCTAACACCAGTGTATACTAACCTTACTCTTTGCTCTTCTTCTTTCATTCATTCATACAGAACAAATAAAACTTTAAATGTTTTATCAAATCTTTACATTCACACTGCAAATTTATACTTTTATACCCTGTAGGCTCGACATATGGTAAATTTAGGCATTCATTCGAGTTGTATATCTCAATGATAAGTTGGTTTAAACTAATTTTTTTGTCTTTGCTTAGCTTTGAGAGAATTTCAAACCATTCTTTTGGAATTTTATACTTCACAAAATGAAAATGAAAAGGGACATATTAATGCTCATCCATTAAACTCAAAATTTTATATTCTAGGACAAGATATGACGGCGCGTTGTTGAATCTTAAAAGCTAATATGCCTGACTAATGACACCCGTAAGTGCTAACTTCTTATTTTTCCTACTTTTCCATATAAAATACCCTTTAATGTCTTCCCTTATCGTTTTGAATATTAAGCCCCTTAGAAAAAGAATTTTAAACTCAAAAGAATATTTAAACTAAGATTGGGAATGATGTGGGAAGTAGCTAAACTAAGATTGGGAATGGCTCTTGCAGCAATAACCATCTTAGTTTTAGGATTTGCTTTAGTATATGGTGTTCTTGGCTATTTCTACGGATTTAGTAACGCACCAATATTAATACTTGGATCCTTAACGTTCGTAACATTCTTTACAATACTTCAGTGGCTTTTTGGACCTGCTATCATAAAATCAATTTACCATCTAGTCGAAGTAACCCCTGATGATCCCACTTATGGATGGGTATACAACCTGGTACAAGAAGTAGCGTTCTATAACAAAATGTCTATGCCTAAAGTTTATATTGCAAATGTGCCATTCCCTAACGCTTTTGCCTTTGAAAGTCCCATTTATGGTAAAAACATAGCAATTACGTTACCTTTATTAAGGATGTTGACTCCGGATGAAGTAAAAGCAGTTATAGGTCACGAAATAGGCCACTTAAGGCATAAAGATACGGAATTATTAATGGCTGTCGGTCTAATTCCAACTTTAATTTACTGGATAGGTTATGGATTATGGTGGGGAGGGCTTTTAGGTGGGGGTAGTGGAGGTGGAAGAGATGAAAATGTAGGACTATTATTCTTAGTAGGAATACTATTGATAGCGGCAAGCTTTGTATTTAACCTCTTTGTCCTACTCTTAAATAGAATGAGAGAGGCATATGCGGATGTAAATTCAGCTTTAACGGTACCTAATGGTGCAAGAAACTTACAGACAGCTTTGGCAAAAATTGTACTTTCAATGGATCCAGATATAGTAGAAAGGTATAAGAAAAAGTATGGACAGCTAGGAAGCATGTTGCTGTTCTCTGGTTTCCAAGTAAACACAGATATACCAACATATAGAGCTCAAGAACTAGTGGAATATTGGAAAAGAATCAAAGTAAGTCCATTTGCAGATATATTCAGTGATCACCCTCATCCAGCAAAAAGAATACAGCTCTTAGAAAAAATCGTTCAGACTCAATGGTAACAGATTATCTGGTAATAATGAGTAATAAATTCCCCTTTTTTATAACTTAGTTCTTTTAATTCAGTTCATAAAAGATTTCTAAATTTCTTTTTCTAGTTTAAAACTTCAAAAGCTGAATTTTCCCTATAATTATTTCAACGCATTAATTCAATTAGCTAAGATTTCATGGTCCATGGATATTTGACTAAGCAAATCGATATCTATGTGTTCTTTAAACTCTTTTGAAAGCTTTTCTGCTTGCCCTCTAATTTCTTCCTGTAGTGAAGAAGCATAGATCTTAATTCCAAAAATTTCATTTAACAATTTTTTTCCTCCCTCAGAGAATAGAGAGCCATGAATGCTGTATCCAACTTTATCCCCTTTTAACACTCCATCCTCTACTTTAACCTCATTATATCCTCGCCTAATTATAGTAAATAATGGTTTTTCACTTAGAAACTTTATCCTCCCTCTTCTAATTTCATATCCATCAATCCTTAGATCGCTCCAAGATCTAGCAATAATTTTTTCCTTCTCAAACCTAACCTCAATGTCAAATATTCCTATGCCACTAAACTCAGTAGGAAATCCGGCTTCAAGACCATAAGGGTCTATTAGTTTTTTGCCCATTATTTGAAAACCTCCACAAATCCCTAAGACTGGTTTTTTCTTCAACAAATCCAAGAAACCCCTTTCTGCTAGCCATGAAAGGCTTTCAAGAGTATTCCTGCTGCCAGGCAAAATTACTAAATCAGCTTTGGAAAGCTGAGAGGGTTTCTTTATGAATCTTAAATGTGCGTTTGACTTCGAGAAAGGATAAAACTCGTTAAAGTTGCTCATGTAGGGATAAGCTATAACTCCAACTTCAATTTCGCCTTCCCCAATTTCATAGATATTCATCGAATCTTCCTGCATTATAGGTGGTTCTTCAAAATAAGGGAGATATCCGAGATATTTCATTCCAGTCCTCTCTTCAAGCCATCTTATTGCAGGCAAAAGAAGCTTCTCTTCTCCCCTAAACTTGTTTATAATAAATCCCTTCAAGTTTCTCCTTACGCTCTCTGGCAAAGTATAATATGCACCTAAAGCCGATGTAAATGCCCCTCCCCTATCAATATCTAAAACAAGAATAACAGGTATTTGGAATTCCTTTACTATTCTAATCATCGTTAAGTCCTTTTCAATGAAATTTGGTTCTATCCCTCCTGCCGATTCAATTACTAGATCTCTTCTGATATATGATCTAATTTTTTCCCAAAAATTTTCTATTTTTGAATAGTAGTCCTCAGCAGAAAAAATACCCAATGGATTGCCAAAGAAAATTACTTCTATTCCTTTTCCCGCAGGTTTTAATAGAATAGGATTCATATATCTTTCTGGCTCTATTCCTTTTGCAAAAGCTTGATAAGCTTGAATAAATGCAATTTCCCCGCCATCCATTGTAGGGAAACTGTTTAGTGACATATTTTGAATTTTCATTGGAGTCAAACCAAGCAACTTTACAATAGAAGCTGTAACTGTTGATTTGCCGGAATCGCTCATTGTTGAAGCTATAATAATTGCCATATGAATAAACTATCCATATGAAAGTATTTAAGGAGATTGCAGCCCAAATATCTTTCTTTACAATTATTCCCTCTGTTAAGGCTAGTTTGGAGGAAGTTGCAGAAATGTCTTTTCTTTCCCCTATCATTGTTGGGCTAATTACTTCGGCAATTGACTTTCTAATCCTCTTCCTCACTTATCCATTTTTAGGCAAACTTTCTTTTCTCCTTCTAATACCCACGGTAGAGATAATTCGCGGCTTTCACCACCTTGACGGATTACTTGATTTTGGTGATGCAATTATGGTTAGAGATTATAGCAAAAGGTTAAAAGTATTGCATGACGTAGAAGTCGGATCTGGGGGTATTGGTATGCTAATTGTTTACCTTTCATTATTTCTCCTTGCTGTACTTTCACTTAACAAAATTAGTTATTTCCCTTTGCTAATTTCCGAGACTGAAAGCAGAGCTTTAGGAATTTTCCTTCTTTCTTTAATGAAACCCATGGAAGGAAGCTATATGGGTAAACTATTTCATGAAAGATTAAATAAACCTTGGAAAATTCTAGTTATCGTCGTTCAGATAGTACTCCTAGGTAATGTCGAAATATTAATAAGCTTTATTCTACTTTCCCTCATATTCTATCTTTTAGGAATGAAGACACTTAATGGATCGTCCGGAGACTTTGTAGGGGCAATAATAACTTTATCATTTCCTATCTTTCTATTAGTTTCTGAAAGGAATTGCTACCCATTCTTTATATCGCTTTACTCATTGATATTACACTAGGTGAGCCTCCACTTTTTATACACCCAGTAGTTTGGGTAGGAAGAATCTCTGAAAAGTTAATAAAGCCTTATAAAGGCTACTTTTATGGGGTTCTGATTTGGTTTGCTTCTGTAGTTCCGGTAATTTTGCTTCTTCTTTTCCCTTTGTTCATTCCAGTTCAAATAATTCAAATTGTTTTGCTTTCCTTTTTCCTTAAGACTTCTTTTTCCATTAAATTGCTCTATCAGCTAGTAAAGAAAAGCATTGAAGATAAAGAGAAAAGAAGGTTTTACGCTCAGCAGTTAGTAAGAAGAAATGTTTATGAAATTGATGACCCACATGTACTTTCAGCAGCAATTGAGTCTCTCTTTGAAAGCTTAGTTGATGGAATAACTTCGCCGATTTTCTGGTTCCTTTTGCTTGGCTATCCTGGAGCCTTATTACAGAGATTTGCAAATACAATGGATAGTATGGTTGGGTATACAACACCAGAGCTAAGGAAGGAAGGGTTTTTCAGTGCAAAAGTCGACACAATTTTGAATTACATTCCAGCTAGGCTTACTTCACTCTTTATGCTAATTTCTGCTTATCTACTAGGTTATAAGCCTAAAAATGTTATGAAAAATTTAAGAGAAAATAAGATACCAAGTGTAAACGCAAAATACCCAATTTCTTTTGCAGCATCAATACTAAACATAAAACTAGAAAAAATTGGCTATTATGCTGTAGGGGAGGGAGAATTGCCAAATGAAAAAGACGGAGAAAAAGCGTTGAAATTGTTTCTAACAACCTTAATTTTATATTTAGCTTTCATTTCAATCATATATTATTACCTTTATGGCCTCTCCTTCCTTAGCTACCCTTACGGCCTCATTGAACTCATCGAGAGGGAATTTATGAGTAATTAGCTTAGCGACTTCAACTTTCTTTTCGTAAATTAGCTTTAATGCCTCTTTTGTATCCTCTTCTACTGCAGCATTACTTGTAATTATTGATATTTCGTTATTCAAAAGCTCGCTGATGTCATAATTTAATATTGTCCCTTTATATGGCACTCCGAACAAAAGAACATATCCTCCTCTCCTAACAGACTTAAGCCCAGATATTATTGCTGAAGGGGAGCCAGAGGCTATTATTGCAATATCAGCTCCCCTTCCATCTGTCAATTTCTTAACTTCGCTTGGCACATCAACCTTTCTAGCGTTTAGGGAATAATCTGCTCCAACTTTTGCAGCAAACTCGACTCTGAAGTCTGCTACATCAGAAGTTATTATTGTCCCAGCACCATTAACTTTGGCCATCATTACATGAAGTAAACCCATAGGTCCTGCCCCAACAACTAAAACGGAATCCCCTTTGTTTATCTTTACTCTTCTTTGAGCCCTTATTACTGTTGCCAAAGGCTCAATAAAAGCCCCCTCTTCAAAAGTGACGCTATCTGGTAAAACTAATACCCCGCCCCTTAAGACATTCCATGCAGGTACTCTGAAATACTCTGCAAAGCCTCCTGGATCAAGGTTTGTTTTTCTATAATAAGGGCACATAGTAGGACTTCCGTGAGTACAATAATAACATTCATAACAAGGTACATGATGATGAGCGAAAACTCTTTGCCCTGGCTTTAAGAAATCAACACTACTTTCATCAATTATACCTGCAGGCTCGTGACCTAATATTGGTTGAGACGCAGTATATTGACCCTCTATTTTTTCTATATCAGTACCACAAAGTCCGCAAGCCTTCATTTTTACAATAACGTCCCCTTTCTCTTTTATTTTTGGTTTTGGAACATCTTTTATTACAACTTTTCCGTTCTCTAAAAGTACTGCTTTCACAAAGTGAAAATTGTTTGTTCGATTTTAAACTCTCTTTTTCCTTTGAAAATGATATATAGTAATACCGAGTAGTAAATCTTATGAATATTTTTATTTTCGCTTTACTCTCTCCATTACTTATAGCTGATAAGCTGGCCCTTAAAGGAAAGAAGTCTCTGTTCTCTACTGAAGGCATAAAAGTATTCTTAGATCCAAGCAACGAGGTAAATGCCTATATTATAGGAAAAAACTTAGTAATCACAAAAGGGTTTCTTAGTTTAAACGCAGAAGAGCAAAGGGCAATTCTAGCCCATGAGTTCTCTCATTTAATCTTAAACCACTATAGCAAAACTAAATTATTTCTAGTTTCGTCAATGCTTGTTGCTCTCTTTCTCTTTCAAATTAATGCTGTATTTTCTTTACTTGCTTTAGCCGTTGCTTTCATTCTCTCAAAATATTTAAGTAGAAAACAAGAAATTGAAGCTGATAGATTAGCGTATAAAATAGTTGGCGATAAATTGAAAAGCGTTATAGAAAAATATGGCGATAAAGAAGGAGGAATTTTCTCATCTCATCCTACAGCATATATAAGGTTAAAAATGCTTGGCCCCTAAGCAGAATTTTATATACTACTGCTTTAATTTTATCTTGTGTATGTAGGAAAACCGATAAAAAGGATTGAAGATGTAAGATTAATAACTGGAAGGGGGACTTACGTAGACGATATTGAATTCCCAGGGACTTATTTTGTAGCATTTGTAAGAAGTAAATATCCACACGCTAGAATTAAAGTCAAAAAAACTGAAGGAGTTTTTACTGGAGAAGATATTAATCCAGGAAAAGATTTCCCAATAGCTACAACAGAGACAACTTATGTAGGGCAACCAATAGCTATGGTTATAGCGAGGGACAGATATGAGGCTTATGATTTAGTTGAATCTGTAGAAGTTGAATACGAACCGTTAGATTTTGTAATTGACCCGGAAAAAGCATTAGAAGATAAAGTTAAGGTATATAGTCGCCTATCCTCAAATATTTACTACCATGAAAGGTGGAAAGGAGGGGATGTTGAAAAGGCATTTAAAGAGGCAGACTTAGTAATTTCTGACACTTTAATAAACCAAAGAGTTGTAGCTTCTCCTTTAGAAACTAGAGGGGCTTTAGCCTATTTTGATGGAAGCAAGTTGACTGTTTATGCATCAACACAATCTGCACATTATTTAAGAAGAACCCTTGTTGATTTCCTTGGTTTTGAGAACATAAGAGTTATTCAGACAGATGTTGGAGGTGCTTTTGGAAGTAAAATAATTACTCCACCGGAAGTATATGCTTTAGCCAAGCTCGCTTTAACGTTAAGAAGGCCATTGAAATGGATACCGACTAGGGCTGAAGAATTTGCTTCTGCAGGACATGGAAGAGATCAAAGATTAAAGTTTGAAGTGGCTGTAAAGAGGGACGGAACAATTTTAGGAATTAGAGGAACATTGATAGGAAATCTTGGTGCACCTTATCCTGATGCAAATGAAGATGATGTCGGTGATATTAAAAGTGCTGTAAGAATGTTACCAGGAATTTATAAACTTATTGGTGCAGATATTGATGTTTATGCAGTTAATACAAATGTCACACCAACACAATCATATAGAGGAGCGGGAAGACCAGAAGGGATTTACTTCATAGAAAGAATAGTAAATATTGTTGCAAATGAACTTGGTATTGATCAATATGAAATAAGGATGAAAAATGCAATAGATTCCTTACCTTATAAGAACGTATTTGGAATTACATATGATACTGGAAATATAAAGAAGTTGCTTGAAATAGGAAAAACGTATTATGAGAAATTGAAAAGTGAAGACGGATGTGTTGGTGTAGCTACTTATATTGAGATAACAGCTTTTGGCCCCTGGGAGACAGCTAGGATTTCAGTGAAATATGATGGAAAAATAACCTTAGTAACTGGAACTGGTCCTCATGGACAAGGAGATGCTACTGCATTTGCACAAATAGCAGCTGATGTGCTTGAATTACCAATAGAGAAAATTGAAGTTAGATGGGGAGATACAGAAATAATAGAAGATGGAATAGGAACGTGGGGTAGTAGAACTGTAACTATTGGAGGTTCTGCGGTACTCTTAGCTGCTCAAAAATTAAAGGACAAACTAATAGAAATTGGTGCAAAATTACTAAAGGCTGATAAAGAGGAAGTAGAGTATAAAAATGGGGATGTAATACATAAGAAGACAAATCAAAAAGTAACCTTCATGGATATAGTTAGAAATGCGTTTAAGATGGGAGAAAGCTTAGATGTAACAGCAATATATAATGTAACTCAACCACCAACAACTCCTTATGGAATACATATGGCACTAGTTAATGTTGATGAAACTGGAAAGGTTTATATTAAGAAGTATATTGCAATCGATGATGTTGGAAAAGTTATAAATCCATTGCTTGCTGAGGGTCAAGTAATAGGAGGGGTTTTACAAGGAATTAGTCAAGCCTTATTTGAGGAAATGGCTTTTGATAAAAACGGCAAACATTTAGCTACTACTTTCGCAGACTATACTCTTCCAACTGCTGCAGAAGCACCTACAATAGAATGGCATTATGAGACTATAGGTATTTCTCCGCATCCTACTGGAAGTAAAGGAATAGGAGAAGCTCCAACTATTGCATCAACGCCTACAATAGTAAATGCAATTGAACAGTGTGTTAAAAAGAGAATAAGAAGTATGCCAATAAAATTTGAGGAGCTAGTAAAGTAATGCAGAGACATTTTTTATCAGAAAAAGAGGCAAAGAAAATACTAGAAGAAATAAAAAAGAAATATAATATAAATATAGAAGGAAGAGTTGAGATAGGAAAAGAGAAAAAGAAAATATATTATTTTATTGACGGACTTTTTTCATTCTTTTCTGAAGAGTTAATCCCAACCTTATGCTTTATAAAGAAATATAATCCCCCCTTACCTTCAGTTGTTGTTGACGAGGGTGCAGTAAAACATATATTAAATGGTGCAGACTTATTCGTCCCCGGAATAGTGGAATATAATTGCGAATGTAAAGAAGGGGATATTGCTGTTGTTAAAACAAAAACAGGAATTCCAATTGCTGTAATAAAAGTTATAATGAATAAAGAAAAAGCGTTGAGCGAAAAGAGAGGAAAGTTTGGAATAAATTTACATTATATGACTGATGAAATATGGGATATGTGTAATAAAAAATGAAAGGGATAGTAATACCAACATATAATGAAGCAGAAAATATAAAGGAGCTAATTCCCCAGATCAGACAATATGTTCCTGATGCAAAAATAATTGTTATTGATGATAACAGCCAAGATGGCACAGCAGAAATTGCAAAGGAGCTAGGTGCAGAAGTTTTTGTAAGAAAAAATGAAAGAGGATTAGGAAGCGCATTAAGGTTTGGACTTTTAAAAGCTTATGATTTAGGTTTTGAATATGTAGCTACTATGGATGCAGATCTCAGTCATGACCCTATTTACTTGCCAGCCTTGTTTAGTGCCTCATTAAATGCAGATTTAGTTCTAGGATCTAGGTATGTGAAAGGTGGAAAAATAGAGAATTGGCCATTAAAAAGAAGGATTATAAGTAAAGGGGCTAATTTGTTGGCTAGGATACTATTACGATTATTAGATGTAAAAGATAACACAACTGGATATAGAGTATATTCAAGAAGGGCAATTGAAGTTGTAAAAGAATGCAAACATAGTAGCGGTTATGAGTTCCAAATATGCGCAGTTTATCAAGTAAAGAAACACGGATTAAAGATCTTAGAAGTCCCAATAACCTTTAGAGATAGAAAGAAAGGGCAGAGCAAATTAGAAAGCAAAAAAATGTTTGAGTGGTTTATCTACGTATTAGAACTCTCATTAGGCATGACTTCTTGACTTCTTTAACTTTGATACTTCTACCTTAAGCATTTCAATTTCTTTCTTTAAATTTGCAATTTCGATTTCATGAGACTCCAATATCTTCTTTATCTCGTTATTTTGATCTGGATTATCAGTCTTCAATTTTACATTCTCATTTTCTATTTCTACATAACCTAACCGATACAATTCCCTAACATATCCTTTAGCGGTTTTTGGAGAAATCCTTAGTTGCAATGCTAAGTCTTTTATATTCATTTCTTTCTTTTCTTTGAGAATAGAAATAATATCCTGGAGTCTAGGGGTTAGTTCCATGACTACTAAGCTTATATAGTATTTATTTTTAAACTCTTAGGCGCAACAAAGAGGAAATTATATTCCTAAAATCAAGAAGAAAATTACGGTATTCAAGTTAATACGAATTATATTAAAATATTTCGCCAAATGAAATTGTTATATATCGGATAAGAAGCGAGATAAATAAGAGAAAAATGGTTAGTCGTATAGGACGAGAAATTGAAATTTCCCCGGTTGAGTTGGCTTCACAAATAGCAAAAAAAGTTGAAATAGATTTGGCAAGTGGCAACCCAGATCCCAATGTAATGCCATTACGTGAAATAAAAGAAGCCTATCAAGAAGTAATAGAGGAATATGGAAGTAAAGCCCTTACTTATCCTGGCGCAGGAGGACAAGAGGCTTTAGTTAAAGAAATTGAAAATAGCTATTTGCCTTTGCTGGATTTACCAAAAAACGGAAAGGTGGTAATCACTAGTGGTGCTCAACACGCGATAGAACTATTGTCTAAATATTTTCTTGAAGATGATACAATTGCAGTTGAAAATCCAACTTTCATTGAGACTTTTACACCATTAAAACTGAGGAGCAACGTAGTTTTGCCAATCTCTGTCGACTCAAAAGGGATAAACGTTGAAGAGTTAGAAGCAATGCTAAAAATAGTTAAAATAAAGCTTCTTTACGTAATACCCAACTGTCACAATCCTGCAGGAGTAACCCTTTGTGAAGAAAGGAGAAAAAGGTTGGTCGAGCTAGCCGAAAAATACGACTTTTACATCCTTGAAGACGATCCATATAAGCCAATAGCTGGGGAAACTCCAAAGCCAATAAAGTATTTTGATAAAAGTGGAAGAGTGATTTACGTTAGCTCATTTAGTAAGATAATTGCCCCTGGCTTAAGGACTGGTTTTATTTTAGCTAATGAAGAAATTGCAGAAAAGATTTCTCTTTTAGAACAAATGGACTTTTCCACGTCTACTATAAATCAATATGTAGTGCTTAAGCTTCTAAAGAAAGGTGTAGTGAAAGATAGGATGAGGTATTTATATTCTCATTATAGTAATAAGATGAAAGTACTTATTGATTCTCTAGAAGATGAAGGATTTAAAGACTTTAATAAACCTTCTTGTGGCTTCTTCTTGCTCCTTGACTTAAAAAAGGACAGCTGGAAAGTGTTTTATGAGGCTGTAAAGAGAGGACTTAGCTTTGTCCCAGCAAAGCCATTTTTCTTAAGAGGGGGAGAAACTATGGCAAGATTGAGCATTTCTGTTTCATCAGAAGAGAAAATAAGGAAAGGGGTTAAAATCTTAAAGGAAGCTTGGAATTCCGTATAGAAAGAAATATAAAAAAGAGAAACTATTTTTACACAATGTTAGATGAAATAATAGCATTTCTGAGTATTTTGGTGTCGTCCTGGAGCGTTTACAACTCATTTTTAGCAATATATGGCATTACGTGGAAAAAAACCAACAGCACAATAAATAATAAAGATTACCCAGAGCATACATTCTCTATAATTATTCCGGCAAAAAATGAGGAGAAAGTGCTAGGAAGGTTACTAGATAGAATGGTTAATCAAGAGTATGACAAATCTAAATATGAAATTTTGGTGATAGAGGACGGATCTACGGATAATACATTTCAAATTTGCAAGAATTATGAGTCTTTATATAGTGATTTAATTCGTTGTATAAAATTGCCCCCAGCAAAGGTCCCTAATGGTAAAAGTAGAGCACTAAATTATGCACTAAAAATTGCAAAATATGATATTATTGGCATATTTGATGCAGATACAGTACCAAGGTTAGATGTATTAAGGCGAGCTTCTGAAGCTTTTTCTGATGATCAAGTTGCAGGAATTCAAGGTAGATTAATACCTATAAACGTAAGAGAGAGCGTAATTGCTAGATTTGCTAGTCTTGAGGAATTATATTATGAATACTCAATTGCTGGGAGGGCAAGACTAGGTCTCTTTGTACCATTAGAAGGCACTTGTACATTTGTAAGAAAATCTGTGTTAAATGAAGTTGGAGGATGGAACGAGTATAGCCTAACAGAAGATCTTGATCTTAGCATAAGGCTTGCCTCAAAAGGTTATAAAATAATTTACGTCCCGACAATAGTTGGTTGGAGAGAAGTACCTGTAAGACTATCATGGCTAATAAAGCAAAGACTAAGATGGTATAGGGGACATCTTGAGGTAAACTTATCGATAAAAAATGGCAAATTTGATTTTAGAATAATTGACGGCATACTAATTGTAGCTACACCAATATTTATGATATTAAACTTAGTTAACTATTCTTTAATTTTAATATATCCATCTTCACTTTTCATAATTGCAGCCGCATTCACATCATTAGCGTCATTTGTAAGCTTTCTGACTACTATAGCTATATCTAAGAAACACTTAATTGAGTTTCCCTATTCAATACTTTCATTGGCCTATATGAATTTCGTTATACTTTTGAACACAATTGCATTATTCCTAGAAATAACTAAAAGACCTAGAGTATGGATTAAGACTGAAAGAAGTGGCAAAATATTAACTAACATAGGGGTTTAAGAATTGTTAGTAGAAAAAATATTTAAGAAAAAACTTGAAGACTACTTATCCCATGTAAAAGAGGAGAATACACTTTATGTTACTGACCTTGTAAGATGCCCTTTAAAAAATTATTATGAAAAGGAATACAAAGAACTAGCAATATCTGAAGTTTTCTCTCCTTCTGCTATTTTAGGAGATTTTGTGCATGCAGGGCTTGAAGAGTTCATAAAAAACAATTTCCCTAATGCGCAAACAGAAGTAGAAGTAGAGAGGGAAATCCCTGTTGATAACAAGATTATAAAAATCAAAGGAAGGGTTGATGCAATAGCAGAAATTGATGGAGAAAAAACGGTCATAGAAATAAAATCCGCTAGGGCTGATAAAGGCTTACCACATGAGCATCATAAAGCTCAACTTCAAATTTATCTTTGGCTAACTGGAATAAGAAAAGGGCTTCTCGTATATATAACACCAGATAGGATAACAGAATATCCTGTTAATGAGCCATTAGATGATGCAGTAGTTATTAGGTTAGCAGAAGAAACGCTAAAGATGACTAGAGCACCAAGATACTCCTGGGAGTGTAAATACTGTATCTTTTCCTCTCTTTGTCCTTACAAGAAAGTTTAATTTGTAAATATAAAAAAGGACTTGCTAAGTAAAGAAATAAAAAGTAATTCTCAGTTTTTAATCTTGTGATTAGGCCAGTAGTAATGACAATTGCTGGAAGCGATTCTGGAGGAGGTGCAGGTTTACAAGCAGACTTAAAGACTTTTACTGCTTTAGGGGTCTTCGGAACTGTAGTAGTTACTGCTTTAACTGCCCAAAATACTTATTCTGTTACTAAAGTACTAGAAGTTCCTCCAGAATTTGTTGAGGCCCAATTTGATGCGATTATGGACGACTTAAAACCTACTTATGCAAAAACTGGGATGCTTGCATCTAGAAAAATAATTGAAGTTGTAAAAAAGAAAGTGACTCAATACGGAATAAAACTTGTTCTTGACCCTGTCATGGTAGCAAAATCTGGAGCACCCTTAATTACAGATGAAAATGTAATATCAGCAATACTTGAGTTACTAAAGATATCACTAATAGCAACGCCGAACAAATTTGAGGCTGAGAAAATTTCTGGGATGAAAATAAATTCAGTAGAAGAGTTAAGGAAAGCGGCAAAGAAGATTTACGAAACATATGGAGTAAACGTAGTAGTAAAAGGGGGTTCAACGTTAAATGGAATTGATTATGCTGTAATTGAGTCAGAAGAATTTGAATTAAAAGGGGAAATAATTAACACAAAAAACACTCACGGAAGTGGTGATGTATTTTCTGCAGCCATAACTGCATATTTAGCTAAAGGGGAGAAATTAAAAAATGCGGTAATAAAGGCAAAGGAGTTTGTGACACAAGCAATAAAATATTCTTTGGATCTTGGAAAAGGTCACGGTCCTGTAGATCCTTTTGCCCCTGTTGATCTACTAATTCAAAGAGAATATTCAAGGGAGGAATTAGAGAGATTGCTCTGGGAATTTGAGAAAGATCCAAATCTTCTCCTTCAAGTGCTTGATGAAAATACAAAAAGTAATGTGGCTTACTTAACAAATTATAATGATGTTGCAAGTCTGGCAGGAGGAATAATTAAGTATCTTGATAAAATAAAAATTGATGGCCCAATTTTAATAAATGTGAAAAATACAATATCAGACAAGCTGAGAAGTTTTAATAAGAGAGTTGCTTTAATAGTTTCCTTGAATAAAACACTACTAGAAGCTTCTGAGAAAGGAATACTAAAAATTAGTGAAAGCGGAATTAATAGCGACTTAATTATGAGCGAAGGTGTTGTATATTTGGTAGGTGACTCTGTAGATGAAATTATAACTAAATTGAGGAGGATAAGAGAATGATAACGGTTTTGGGCAGTTACAATGTTGATTTTATATTAAAAGTTGATGAGTTTCCAGCTGAAGGAGAAACGGTATTTGCAAGAGAAGTCTATATTGGTCATGGCGGTAAGGGATCAAATCAGGCAGTTTCTGCTGCAAGATTAAAAGCTAAAGTGAGGCTTATTGCTGCTGTAGGCAATGATGAGTATGGAAAGAATGCAATAAAATTTTGGCAGGATGAAGGAATTGATACCGCTTATGTAAAGATAAAGAATGCAATAACAGGCTCAGCTTACATAATTGTTAACTCTAAAGGGCAAAACATGATTATAGTAAATAGAGGTGCAAATGCGCTTCTTAGCGAAGAAGATTTAGAGGGCAGCCTGGCTGGTGACATCCTTTTATCTCAACTTGAAGTTAACGAAAATGTAGTAAAGAAGGCATTTAAAGAATTCAATGGAATTAGAATTTTAAACCCTGCACCAGCTATTCTCAGAGACGTCTCTCTCCTAGATTATGTCGATATCTTAACTCCTAATGAAGTTGAATTTAAAGAATTAACAAATTCCGATGATTTCGAAAGCGGATTACAAATACTTTTGAAAAGGGTAAAAAAAGCGGTAATAGTTACTTTAGGGGAAAAAGGTGCATTAATAGCTACAAAACATGAGAAAGTATTAGTACCAACAATAAAGGTAAATCCGATTGATACGACAGGGGCAGGAGACGTTTTTAATGCTGCATTAGCAGTTTACTTGGAAAAAGGCTATGATCTTATTACTGCTGTTAGAATAGCTAATAAAATAGCGGCATATTCAACAACTATCATGGGGGCTTTAGGCCCAACTTATGAAGAGGTGAAAAGTCTAATTGAAGAAGAAGAAAATTAGAATAACTAAAGAAGAAGAGGAAGAAGTAAAAGGACATGAATGTATAGGGCTTTGTTGCGATGATCTAGTGGATATAAATGAAAGGGATGATTTATGAGGGTTGTATTTGTAGGGACTGGAGCAGGCGCTAGTTTTGGCTCAAAAAGAGTAAGATCATCAATTTATATAAAAAGTGATGAAGGAGTTTCAGTACTTCTTGATCTAGGTACAGGTGCAAATTTTAAACTTGAAGATCTCAATCTCTTAGATTTCTCTGCAATATTTATAACACACCTTCACATAGATCATGTAAGTGGCATTTTTGAACATTTGGTTCAAAGAAAAGTCTTGAGAATGTCAGATATTCCAATTTATTCTCCTCCAGGTTTTTCAAAACTTTTGTCATCTTATAAAGAAACAGGCAATAATATTTCAGCAATAGTTTATGAAAATAAATTACCTAGTGCTAAAATTGGGGATTTAGAAATTTACTCTGTTGAGGCTTGCCATAGTATATATGCGGTAAGCTATATAGTAACTGATGGAAAGAAGAAAATTATATATACAGGGGATACTTTAGAACCATGCGAGCCTATATTAAAAGAAAGTAAAGATGCAGATTTAATAATTCATGAAGGTACTTGTATTGAGGGTTGTGAGCAATACGGTCATACGTCAATATCAAAATTAATAAACATCTTTAGTAACAGAAAACTAATTATAACTCATATTCCTTCTCAAATAGAAGATGAAATTAAAAGAGCAGCAAAAGTTTTCAATTTAGCATTTGACGGCATGAGTGTAGATATATAATATGTTTACAGTTAATTATTTGATGTCACTAGTATTAAAAAGAAATTAGCTAGAAAATTCAAGAATTAAGTTTTAGTGCAGCAAATTATATATCTAGTTAAAAACTTTAAATAAATTATTTGGGTATATATGCCTATGTCAGAAGAATTAGTTGAGGCTAAAATTATAGATTATGGAAAGTTAAAAGAGCTTTACAAGGAGGTACAATATGTAAGAGAATATTTGAGAGTCTTGAAAATGTCTGGGCATGAAGTTGGTCCTCCTCCAAAAAATTTGCCAAAAGAGTTATATTATTTGGCTTTATCATCAAACGAAATAAAATATGGACCGATCGAAATAATTGGAAATAACCCATATAAGCTGAAAGGATTAGAAGCCATCGTTAAAAGTGAAAGGCAAGAAATTCCGCATTATGCAATAGTCGATTTCACAAATGGCATTAAAGTCTATTTAGCTTATGACAAACCAAAATCTATTGTAGGAGTTGACATAGGAGTAAGACATTTAATAACTGTTGTAGCAATAAGGAACGGAAAAATATGGAAAGCTAGATTCTGGGGAAATGATCTGATTACAAATGAAATGGTAAAGATTTTGGGAGAGCCTCAGGGAATAGCTGAAATAAAAAACATCAGGGGGAAGGTAAAAGGAATAATAAGTGAAGTAGTAAAGTTCATAGAGGATTTAAATCCTAAAGTTGTTGCATTAGAGGATCTAAGGGAATTTGAAAGTAAGGTTGGAAACGCATTAAGAAATATAGAGCTTGAACTTGAGCAACAGCTTTACTCTAGGGGAATTAAATATAAGTTACTTGACCCTTATAGTACTAGTAAAATATGCTCCAATTGTGGGTTTAAAAAAGGTGAAATTTTAGGACCGCTATTTGTTTGCCCGGCATGCGGATATAAAGCGGATAGAGACTTTAATGCAGCTTTAAATTTGGCTTTAAAGTGTTATTATACATGTTAAACCTTCCAGTATTCTCTCAGTATCCTTTTCTCTTCAGAGAGATATTCTCTAAATCTACTCTTTACCGCATCAGAGGACAAATTCTTCTTATAGTCCTCTGACTCCCCTTCTAATCCTTTAAGAAAGGCTTTAACCCCTCTTTTTAGTCCTACTGAATACCCTCCTTCTAAAACAGCATATTTCCTTTCAAACTTTGAGGAAATCAACCCTAAATTGTAATATGTCCATTCGGTTGCTCTTAAATTTGCAAGACCGTCTCCTTCAAAAGCATCAAAGCCTGCTGAATATGCAATAACTGTTGGCTTAAAATCATCTATTATAGACTGAATTATAGGGATTAGTTCTTCATAAAGATCGTCTCCACCTAAAGGCGGAATAATTAGATTTATTTTAGTACCTTCTGCTTCTTTTCCTCCAATCATATCTGGAAACCCCGTACCAGGATAAATAGTTTTAGGATCCTGATGTATATCTATATGAACAACTTCTGGGTCGTTCCAAAATATATCTTGAGTTCCATTGCCATAATGAACGTCAAAGTCAATTATAACTACGTGCTTAAGGTTATACTTCCTAATAGGGAAAGCGACATTATTAAAAATACAGAAACCTAGCGTAGGGGCGCTAAAGGCTCTGCCATATTTACCTGCGTGATGCCCAGGAGGTCTAACTAAAGCAAAACCGTTACTTTCAAATGCCTTTAATGCTCCGCCCAACGCATAAAGCGCTACTTCCCATGTATATTTATTAGTATAAGTGTCAACATCTAACCACTCTTCCTTTTCACTGCTCGCTTTAACTAGATTTATATACTCCTCGTCATGAACTAGTTTTACATCCTCCTCATTTACTTTTACTGGTGAGATTATTTTGTAATCTTTAAGTTCTTCGATTAGTCCTTTTAATCTTCCAGGATTCTCAGAATGATATCTTTTACTTTCATGTAGCAAGTACTTATCAGAGTAAATGAGAGGTATTGGTGCCACAGAAATTATATACTATTTTAAATTAAAAGTGTATATATGGGAAGGTTAGAGAAGTTAAGGGAGCTTATGCGAACAAAGAAAATAGACTATATGATTATTGGACCTGGAAGCAACATGTTTTATTTAACTGGATTTACTGAGGAACAGATGGAAAGGCCTTTATTCTTTGTTATTGATAATTGGAATGCCTATTTCTTAGCGCCGAAACTTTATGAAGAACAGCTTTCAAATTTCCATTTTCCAGTTATTACTTACAGTGACGATGAAAATCCTTATAAGAAATTAAGTATAGAAAAAGGAAAGGTTATTGCGGTAGATGACACATTATGGTCTTCTTTTACAATAGACATTATGAACTATTTTTCGCCTTCTCAACTCGTCAAGGCCAACGAAATTATGAAAGAACTTAGGATAATAAAAGACGATGAAGAAATAGAAATAATGAAGAAAGGAGTTGAGATAGCAGAAAAATCGTTCTTAAACACTATTTCTCAAATTAAAGCTGGTCTTACGGAAAGGAAAATAGCAAAGATGTTAATAGACGAGTTTATCAATAATGGAGCTGATGGGATTTCTTTTGAACCAATAGTTACTTCTGGTCCAAATACTTCCATGCCCCATTTGAGGTCTACAAATAGAGAGGTAAGAAATGGTGATATAATAATCTTTGATTTTGGCATCAAATATAAGGGTTATTCAACAGATACGACAAGAGTCGTTAGTCTAGGCAAACCATCAGAGGAAGCAATAAAAATCTATGAAATTGTAAAAGAAGCTCAGCGAAGAGCAGAAGATAGTGTAAAAGAAGGAGTTATGGCTTGCGACATAGATAAAGCCGCAAGACAGACGATTTCTTCATATGGATATGGAGGATATTTCATTCATAGAACTGGCCATGGTATAGGAATTGATGTTCATGAAGAGCCATATATAGCCCCTAACTATAAGAGAAAGCTAGAAAAGAATATGGTTTTCACAATAGAACCCGGAATTTATCTGCCAGGGAAATTTGGAATAAGGATTGAGGATATGGTATACGTTAATAAAAAGGGAGTTATAATGAATAACCTTGAAAAAGACGAAATATTTGTGGTTTAAACGCTAATTTTCTATAAAGAATAAAAGTATTCTTCAACATTAATAAGAAATTGGAATACCATAATTCATTAAGCAACATCTTAAAGCTTTTCTCATAAAATTTATTTTATATGAAAGAAATTTTAGGTGACTACGAGCCCAGAGGAAGAACTGTACAGGCTGTTGGAAAATTCTTGGCCTTTGTGCTTGATGACCCATTTCATATAACTACTATTGCTGGGCTAACATTATACGGAATTGGAAAATATTTAGAGAAAAAGAAAACGAATTATGGCCTTAGAATTGCTTATCAAGAGCTTGAGGAATTTAAGAGACGCCTAAGAGATGCAATACTAGATATTAATAGCTTAAGAATATAATAATTAGTGAGCATGAAAATTACACCATTAGCATTTGAAAGCCTGGGTGTAAGATCTCAAGCAACTTTAGTAGAAACTAAAGATGTGAGAATATTAATAGATCCTGCAGTATCATTAGCACCTAAAAGATATGGTTTACCACCACATCAATTAGAGGTTGATAAGTTAACTGAATTAGCCAAAAAAATAACTAATGTAGCAAAAGACGTTGATATAATAATTATAACACACTATCATTATGATCATCACGACCCTGGATACGTAATTCCTACAGATATATATAAGAATAAAATAGTGTTCATTAAGGACCCTTTAAATAACATAAATAATAGTCAAAAATACAGGAGAGCTCCCAAATTTCTTAAATCCATAAAGGATAAACCTAAAATGTTAGAAATTGCTGATGGAAAAGAGGTTAAATTCGGTTCAACAAAAATATTCTTCTCTAATGCTGTCCCACATGGCGCTGATGAAAGATTAGGTTATGTAGTTCAGGTGGGAATAAGCGACAAGGACGGAACTGTAATATTTACTTCAGATATTGAAGGAGCACCAAGAAATCAACACCTCGAATTTACACTAAGAGTTAAGCCAAATTTCTTAATAATTGATGGACCTTTAAGCTATTTACTTGGTAGAGCATTATCAGAGGAAGATTTAGATAAGGCTATAAAGAATATGGAAACTATGGTAAAGAACGGATTAGAATATGCGATTATAGATCATCACGTATTAAGAGATTTAAATTATGAGAATGTGCTAAAGCCGGTAAAAGAAATAGCAAGAGATAGCGGATGTAAAGTTATTTCTGCTGCAGAATATTTAGGATTAGAGCCCAATTTACTAGAAGCTCATAGAAGAGAACTATTTGAAAAAGAAAATAAGCCAGCAAAAATACCTAGAGGATTAGCAAAACTTCTCAGTGCTGGTGACTATTAAATATTTACATGAACTGGGAAGAAATGACCTATTATCATACCTCCTATATAGCTTCCTGCTAAAGCTATCAGACCTACACCTATTTGCTCAAAAGCACCCCTCCATTTACTTAGGCCGGTATATTTAGTTGTCATTATACCAAATACTCCAAGAGTAATTAATACAAGGACTAAAGATGAGATGACCGCAAATATGAAAGGAATCCTTACAAATAACGAGAAAATAAATGGAATAAGTGGAATAATGCCACCAACTATTAAATATAGTGCCATAATAAAGCCCAGCTTAACTGGATTTTCATATTCATCAGGGAATAACTTAAGCTCGTGAATCATCATTTCGTGAAGTACAATTTCTTTATTTTTCATTAATCTCTTTGATATTTCTTCTGCCTCCTCTTCAGGCAAGCCTTTACTCAAATAGAATTGCTTTAATTCTTGCCTTTCTTTTTCTGGGTAATTTTCTATTTCATATCTTTCCTTTTTTATTTCATTTTCTATTATTTGACTCCTAACCCTAGTGGATATATACTCACCCATTCCCATTGAAAATGCTTGAGCAATTGTTGCTATTAAACCGGTAACTAGAACTAATAAAGGATCGTTAGAATAGCCTGCAGCACCTAAAACTATAGCCCCAACTCCTATTAACCCATCTTGCATCCCAAAAACTCTCGTTCTGAATACGTCTGCCTCATGAGTATAATGTACTACAGAATCTTTAGAGTTCTGCTTCTCTTCCACAATACATTGTTTGCTATGACTTTTAAAAATCCTTCTTGGATTACGAAAAATCGTAAGGAAATTTAAGTTACTATGTACTCTTCACCTTTCATTTTTAAGAATCCAGAATAAACTCCCCATTCAGCTAAAATTATTTGTAGATCATGATAACCAGAAGGACCAGAATATGCAGTAACCCCTTTTTCTTTCAATTTTTTCATTAAATCTTCTATTTTGAATCTTCTCAGTTCCTTTGCTGTGGCAAAAGGCTCCAACTTATGCAACGATTCTTTTAGCAGTTCTTTTCTTCTCTTTATATTGCTTTTTAAAAATTCTATCCCTTTATCGGTTATTATGATGTCTCCTTCGCCAACTGTTACAAAACCTAAAATGTTAGCTGCATACACTATTGGCATAAAATCATCTAAATCCACCTCTAACTCTTTTTCTAGCAAATATATGTCAGTTTTTCCTTCAAAACTATAATACAACACTGAGAGTAAACCTAGCAAATCTGCAACTCTTGCCTCTGGTGAAAGTATAGGAACTTGTGTTTGCATTACTTTATTTATATATCATTCTCCTTTTTAACTTTTTTGTAAAAAGAACAATATAAAGAAATGGAAACATATAGAATCTTAAATAAAATAAATAAAATTATTCTCGTAATTCTTAAGTCCTAATATATTGTATGTACTCGTTTGAATTGCAAGCAAAAATTAAATTTAACGGGTAAATAGGTTAGCTTATGGATATTATTAATGATGTTAAGAATGCTTTAGATTACTTTAACGTGAAAATTACATATATTTATACTGAAACTGCCCTAGATCCCGATTTTGGTTCTTACGTAGATGATTTACCTATACATAATAAAATAAAAGAAGCATTAAAGAGCATTGGAATTTCACGACTATATAAATACCAGGAAGAGGCTTTGCAAAAAATACTTGATAGAAAGAATGTTATGATAATATCAGGGACTGGAACAGGAAAAACAGAAGCGTTCTTAATCCCTTTGTTAGACTTCGCATTAAGAGGCGAAAGAAGTGTTCTAATTTATCCTACAAAAGCATTAGCTAGAGACCAGTTAGACAGAATTTTAAGGCTTACATCTAAATTAGATGTTGACGTTGGCATATTTGATGGTGATACTCCAGAAAAAGAAAGAGAAAGGCTTTATGAAAATCCCCCATCAATTTTGATCACAAACCCAGATATGATTCACATTGGTCTTCAGCTTAGCCATAGGTTTAGAAGCCTAGTTAGAGGTGCTGACCATTTTGTATTTGATGAAGTCCATATATATGAAGGGGTTCTAGGGTCTCATCTAAGAATGATAAGCGATAGAATAAGGGAGTTTTCTGATTATCACGTTATTGCATCTAGTGCAACAATAGAGGCTTCACCGTATTTATTTGAGGAATTATTTGGAGTTAAAGGGGAAATAATTAGAGGTACTAATAGGAGAAAAGGAGTAGCCTTTCATATTCTCTTAAATATAGGTTCATCTAGCAGATGGGTTATTGCGGCTTATTTGGCTTCTTATTTAATGAAGAAAGGTCTAAAGACTTTGATCTTTGTAGATTCTCAGCAAATGGCAGAAGTTTTAGGGAAAATAATAAAAAGGTTTGGATTTGATATACCCGTACATAGGGCTGGAATAAACCCTGAAGAGAGAATAAAAATAGAGGAAGACTTTAAGAGCGGAAAAGTTATGGGTGTAGTAGCTACTCCGACCCTTGAATTAGGAATAGATATAGGCGATTTAGATGCTGTTATTATGGCAGAAAATCCGCCTAGCTTTTCAAAATACTTGCAAAGAGCTGGAAGGGCTGGAAGAAGAAATAAGGTTGGATATATTTTTACACTGTTAGGAGACGACCCGATAGATGCTTATTATAATAGAAAACCTGAGGAATTTTTCAATAGAAAACTTACTCCCTTACCGTTTGATATAACAAATAAAGAAGTTATAAAGTTGCATACCGCTGCTTATATTGTTGAAAAAGGCAAAGTTAAAATATCAGATTTACCATCATTATGGGCTAAAGTTTTGGATTCTTTGCCAGTAAAAATTGTTGGAGAATATGTATATTCGACGCCAGAGTTAATCAAATTTGCAAAATCTAAGACTTTAAGGTCTGTTGGACCTTTAGTGAAAATTTACGAGGGGAATAAAAAAGTCGGAGAAAGAGAATTGCCAATAGCGCTTTATGATTTATATCCAGAGGCAATATACCTTATATCAAAGAAAACTTACATGGTAGAGAGTATCGATTTAAATAAACTTGTTGCAAAAGTCAGAAGGGTTTCTGATGATACACCTTATTATACAAAACCTCTTTATAGTACGCATTTGCTTTCGTTCAAAGAAATAGAAAAGAGAGAAGCTTTTGGTATGCCTGTAAGTTATGGAGAAGTAGAAATTCTTGTCTCCGTTGACGGTTATGTAGTGTATAACTTATTTGAGAGTAAGGGCAAACCAAAAGAAGAAAAATATTATCAAGAGCCTGTAACTTTCTCTTATAATACAAAAGGAATAATAATAAGGCATCCAATATTACCAGAGTTTAACGAGTTTGACGCAATTGAAGCTTTTCATGCAACAGAACACGTTTTAATAAGCGCGGCAAGAATTACAGCAGGCGCCTCTATGACTGATTTAGCTGGAATAAGCTATCCGAGTGGACATGTAGTTATTTATGATGCAGTTATTGGAGGTAGTGGGGTAAGTAAGTTGCTTTTTGAGAGACTTGAAGATACATACGATATAGCACTAGATATTACAGGAAAATGTGACTGCGAAGATGGCTGTCCTAAATGTGTCTATAGTCCATATTGTGGAAATAATAACAAAATGTTATCAAGAAGGAAGTCTTTTAGATTGATAAGTTTTCTGAAAGAAAATAGAAATATTAAAATACAAGAAGAAAATCCGTTCGGAAATCCAATAGTTTAATTGGAAGAAAAATTAATAAAAGCTATATAGAGAATAGTTAATTGAATGCTTAATTTATTATATTCGCAGCTTTCATTAACTAAAAAATCATCTATTATTCCTGAAAGAGTCATTACTATTAGGTCAGAAGAAGATTTAAAGAATCTAAGCGGAGCTGTTGGTAGATATGAATATTCTAGAGGTTATGAAGGGAAGATTATAGCTGACTTAACAAGACTAAGAGGCATTGAAGAAAAAGATAACAAGCTGAGAGTTTTAGCAGGGACCTCTTGGAGAGAAGTAATAAATAAGAAACCAGAAATTTTCGGAAATTTAGATTTCTCTGTAGGCGGATCTGTTGAATACGGAGATGCAGGCTTTGGTTTTTACGAGTTCAGATTTATTAAAGATAGAGTAGAAGTTGAAGCTTATTTAAACGGAAATAAATACATAGGCAAGTATAAGGGGGGAATTATTTATGCTGTTCTAGTGAGAAAAGAAAATAAAGAAATAGTCACTAAAACTTATGAAACGAAAGATTTTGACGAACTATATTACATGATAAAAGGTTGGTTTTTGTCAACTTTCCCCCCTTTTAGAGATGTAACAATCCAATGGAAAGACGAGAAATTTACTTTGACCGTTAGTTACACAAAGCTGAGAGAAAGTCTTCTATCTAATTTTGTAAAAAATTTTCATGATGGAGAAATAATCTATGAAGACTCTTCTTTTCCACATAAATACAGATATTTTGGGCAAATAGACTTCTCTAACTTGTTAGCATTAAAAGATAGAATACAAAGATCTAAACGGGCATTCATAAGAATAGGCTTAAACAAGGTTTACTTTTCAATTTATTCGGACACATTCTTATCGTTTCCAGAAGTAGAGCTTTCTCCTCTTTCAGATACATTAGAAGAGAACAAACTTAATGGTTGCATTATGTGTGGAAAATGTGTTGATGTCTGTCCTTATTCTGAATATAAAGGTTCTCTCGTTTATTCTCCGTTGGGTTTTTACGCTTTACAAGCCTTAGGCTCTGCTATTCAGATAAATTGCCATATGTGTGGAAAGTGCGTAGAAGTATGTCCAGCTAAATTAGATATTATATCCGACATTTCTAAGACTGTTACTTATAATATTCAACAAATGGAAAAAGAAAAGAAAGTAAAAGAATTTAGTTATAAAAGAGAAATAGTAATAACTCCTATAAGTTCTAGTTTAGAAGAGCGACTCCTAAAGGCGCTATTATATCTCTATTCTAAAGGGTCAATAGTAGGAGTGAAATATTTAGACATCAACATTCAGGATTTAGTACGTGGAAAAGTTAATTGGAAAGAAATAGCGAAAGAGTTTAACGGAGTTTCCCAGATAATTACTATTACACCAGAGGAATATTATTATTTACAACCGCTAAAGAATTTTGACATTCTAGACATAAATTACATAGAGGAATATACGATAGCAGAGCAAGAAATTAAAGAAGAATTACATGTCCCTTGTTATTTAAGGGGGGTCAAAAAGGAAAGCGGAAAATGTAGTTATGCATTTTTAGATATGTTAAACAATACAAATGTAAAGAGTGAAATAAAAGCTAAAGTTACATTATGCCCATTTACAGCTAAAAAATTAAATATAGTAACGCCCTTAGATCTTCTAATACCTAAAATAAATAAAGAAGCTGTAAAGTTAATTGCAAGCAAAATAAAGAAGGGTCTAAAAGATGCAAGCAAAATATTAGATGATGCGAGGTGGTATATAGATCTTGCTGACGCTTTATACGAAGAAATAAGTAACAAATTATATGAATCTGAGCTCAAAAACCTCCAGCCAGAAGAGTTACTGGTACTCTATTTCTATCTTGATTCAGTAGAAGATTTTACAGCAGAGGAGAAAAAGTTACTAGAGAGGATAATATCAAAACTCCTTCTTAAGTAGCCTTATAGCTTACTTCTAACTAGATAAATCAGATGTCCAACTTCCGGCAATATTAACTCTTTTAAAGCAAGCCTAACGGCACTTGGAGACCCTGGTAACAAGTATACTATTTTGTTTTGAATTATACCTGCAGTTGCTTTAGTTAAATACGCTGCAGCTCTAACTTCTGGGTCATTATAACTTACTAGCCTAAAAACATCTGAAAAACCTTCTATTTCTCTATCAAAAATTCCTCTAATTGTTTCTACTGTTATATCGGTAGGGGAATACCCAGTACCACCAGTAGAGACAATAACATCTACGTCGTCTCTATCTAAAGCTTCTGAAAAAGCCTTCAGTATTTTTACTTTGTTATCAGGAACAAGCGAATAACCAACGACTTTGTGCCCATTTTCAATAACTAACTGTTTGATTAAATCGCCAGATTCATCAACTACAGGCTCTTTATTTAAGAGTTTTTGATATCTTGAAGTGCTTATTGTAATTACGTAAAAGTTTAGACTTTTTGGCGCAAGCTCTTTATGTTTTTTATGTGCTTCACTCATAATATTTTTACCTCCTTTGCCAAGTCTAAGTCTAAATCTAGGAATTTATTTCTTTTTAGTAATATTCCATTAACATATAATCTTGTTCCTTCTTTTAATTCTGTGTACCTAATTCTGAAAGAAGTCAAGTAAAATCCCTTGTCAGTATAATATTTCACTGGAAGAGAGTAAGGTTTTTCCGCTTTTACAATTTTGACGATGCCCTTAAATTTTTCTTTCTCCTCAACTATACCAAAGTCTTCACATTTAACAATTTTAAAAGTATATGGAACCCCTTTAAATACCCCCTCAAGAACTCTATTCTCTTTTAAGTGTATGAAATCCTTTTCAGATAAGCCCTCAATTTCATTTTTATTTGCTAATTTTAAAGGTGACGTAATACCTTTCTTTCTTAGCTCTAGTAAAGTTTGATAATCTTCTTCATTGAAACTTAAAAAATCCATATCATTGTACGAATCTGAATAAAGCATGCTGCCTGTTATGCCAATTTTTCCCTTAAAGTATTTTATAAACTCCTTTGCAACTTCGTCCCTAATTACCTTATTAAAAGGATCTAAAATTTCAGAATCTTTTAAAGGAACGAGGGGAACTTCAAAACCTATTTCTTTCACGTAGCTATACAGAAAGGGGAATTTATAACGAACTATTTGCAATGCATCCTCCATTCTTTTAATTTTTATTCCTTTATAGACTCTTGGGACAGCAACTGCATAACCTTCAGGATGATAACAGCCTTTTACAGCCCATATAGTATCGAGATATTTGAGCATATAACCTTCAGTAATCATTAGTTTTTAATTTCCCTACCAAGGCTTTAAGAATTGTGAAAGTTCTGATTATTGGGAGAGGCATAACTGGTAGCGTTTTATATCACTTATTTAAACGTGCAGGACACTCAGTAATTGTAATAGAATCCGGATTTAGAAAATTCTATCCCACATTAATTCATTCCCTTCTATTGAAAGACAAAGATATAGAGTTAGCAATTGAAAGTAAGAAGATTTATAAAGACTTTAATGTATTGATGGTTAGCTATCCTTCTTATACAATTGGAAAGGTAAGCCGTAAAATGGTAGATGAATGGCTGTCCTATAGCCTTAATGTAAAAGAAAAGTTTGTAGATTGGCTTAATACTTATGCAATTGTAGGGGAAGGAACCGACAGTTTGGTCTATATTAAAAAACTTATAGATAGCGTCCCATTTATTAAGGGAGTTGCAAAAATTGAGAAAGGAAAGGTGTTTGTAAATGAAAAAGAAATAAATGCAGATATAGTTATACTCTCTGCTGGTGCATGGAATTCCTATTTTGTAGACATAAAACTCCCATTAAAGTCTTATTATTGCTGGGCATGGGTAACAACAAATAGGAATCCGCTATTAGACAAAACAATAATTTATGATTATGAGCTTGGCTATTACTCTAGGCCATTATTCGGATTAGGGATGAGCCTTAATATTGTAGGTGATGGTGACACGATACCTAGTAGCCCATTTGTAAAGCAAAATGGAGATCTAAAGGCTGTTGAAAGGGCTAAAAAAAGGCTTGGCGAATTAAAGCCCGTCATTAGAGGAGAAAGTTACTGTGAAGGGACACCAGATATGAGGCCATTGTATGGTAGAATCATGGACAATATATACATTATTGGTGGATTAAATGGTTATGGAGCAGAAGTAGGCCCTGGGTTAGCCAAGTTGTTATTCGAATTTATAACAAATGGGAAAGAGGAGAAAGAGTACATGATTGATAGGTTCGGTTATGTGGAAGACTTTGAGTTAGGAAAAGAGCCTCATGAATTATAAATTTGGAAATGCTTCCTAAACACCTCTTCGTCTGTAAGGTTTTCTTCCTCAACTTGTAAATGGAGTTTTTGCTTTTCATGACAGTTTTCACAATCGTATATTACCCAGCCAACTAAGAATTTGTCTTTATCGTAATATTCAATAGCCCTCCAATTTCTAAACTCTAAGAACCTTTTTATAACTGATAACCTTCTTGTTGGAAAGGCCACATACTTCTTTAATTTTAAGTAATATGGCTTTAGTGTAAGCAAATAGTAGCCGCCCAATAATACCGAAGTATTAGTATGAAATTCATCAAAGTCGCTAACTTTTACTATCTCAACATTGCCGTAAACATTTACGTAAACTCCAACGTTCCTATAATCTTCAAAAATCTCATCGAGGTATTGCCAAGGCGGTGCAGGAGAACCTAATAGCCAACTTATCATATATAGTATTTTTAAGTTACCATGTTAAATGTTTAAGTAAATGATGATACGACGGTTTGCTGAAAGATGAGGATCGCTTCCCTGACTGAAGTGATACTTTATGAGACCAGATCGCATAATAAAAGACTTAGAATTAATTTATGAAAAAGTAAGTGATTGTTACGGTAATAACTCTAATTTAGAGGAAATCTACAGAAAGCTTCTCGGCTTAAGTAAAATTGGAATTCTTAATGTAAATCACAGCGTACTTCAGCTAATCCTTTCTGGATATCTTCTAAGTAAAGGATTTAGAGTATATGTGGAAGTAGAGGTACAAGGAGGTGTAATGGACATTTACGCAATTAAAGTAAAAGATCTGGGAATAGAAGTAGAGACAGGCTATGTACCGCCAAATAATGCAATAAATGCAGAAGAGTTCTTAATGAGTAGAATTTCATTAAAAACTGCAAAATATAGTAACATGGTAAGCGAGTTTTATATAGCTGTACCATCCTTTTATATTCCCCCAATTCCTAGAGAACTACTTTTAGATCCTAATGAAAGAAACGAAGAAGAAGTTAGAAATTTAATGAGACTAATAAGGAAATACTCCAAGACCCCAGATATAACAATTAATGATGTAAAGACAAGCAAAATAAACGGAATAATAATTGTAAACACTAAGAACATGAAAATTAATATAATTGATAACAAAAGCTTTTACACTTTAAAGCAACTTTATGGTGGTATAGAGGAATAAGAAGGAGATAAAAGGAATGGTTAAGTTGTCATCAATAAAGGGAAATAATTCTACTGCTGTAGCAATAGCCCCTGAGATTGCCCCGTATATTCTAAAGAAATAATAACCTAATGGAATACAAAGTAAAGCCATTCCAAGACTGCCCCATAACCCTTTAACCCTTCTTCTATACACATAGTTTCTAATTATCCCAGTAACACCGTCCCCAAATGACATATAATAAATTGGAAGTAAAGGAATAAACACGTCTTTTGAAAGCCAATAATTGCCATCTAAAATCCACATAAGTAAGAGAACAGTACCATATGAAAATGTGAAAAATATCTCTCCGTAATTCTTTTTTTCTTGAAACCAATCCATTATCCCATTCTTAAAACGTCTCACAAGTAAATAACCCATTATCGCGTAAGAAGAAATTATTGGTATTAATGGAGAAGAGAACACAAAAGGAGATAATATAGCAACGATCCCACCACCAAGTATATGAATAGATTTTCTTGCAACATAAATGCTTGTATGCCTGCTAATAATTTTTGAGATATACAAAGTAACTATTGCGACCCAAACACTTAATATAATTCCCCATATAATGTCGTTAATGGTAATTATTTTTAGCATTAAAATTTCAACATATTACTAATTTATAAGTTCACTCATCGTATATTGTCCAGTGAAAATATTCTTATACAAAACAAATGAACGAGGAAAATTGGTGCCGGCCGAAAAAGATGGGAATATCGTAGTAATTGTAGATAAAATGAACGTAAAAGTGTTTGATAAAAGTGGAAATGAGATTACAGATTATTCTTTCTCATTACTTGGTGATGAGGGAATATTGCTAGAGAAATTAAGATACTTAGAAGAAGCTTCTGGGTTAAAAGTAAATGTTAATTTTGCTCTTGCCTATCCTGATATAAGAACTAGAAAATTAAAGCTAAATCAATTAATGGGATATTTATTTGAGGAATTTGTATATTCTGTTTTATCAAAGCATTTTACTATAGAAAGAAATAAAGAAATTTATACATCTTTATCAAAGTTCGGAATAGAGACCCATAATAAACCAGATTTCGTCGTTGAAGGAAAAATAGCAATTGAGGCAAAAACTGGCAATTATTCTATTGACCAAATAATTCAGTACGAGAAAAAATATCCAATTGGCGCAATAGTTTTCCCTTGGTCCGGTGAATGTAAAAGAGTTAGATGGAATTGCTTCTATAATTTTTTAAAGGATTATAAGAGGGTAATAGATTGGATTTCTATTTACTTAAACAAGTAATTGATAAAAGAATGAAAGGCTTATTATAAGGTTTAAGAAAAACATTCTCATGGAAATTGGGACACCACTTTTTGAAGGTTCAAAAAAGCTTCTCTTTTTTGGGGGCGAAGAGGTAAGCAAAGAAATGGTAATAGAAGCCCAGAGAATGGGGATTGAAACAGTAGTTGTAGATAAATATGATATGGCACCAGCTATGCATGTTTCGCATAGAAAATATGTCGTTAACATGCTAGATGAGAACGCAATAAAAAGCATTGTAAAAAGGGAGAAGCCTGATGCTATAATTGTTGAAACTGGAACTATAAATACTGAAGCATTAATTGACTTAGAGAGCGAAGGATTTAAAGTAGTTCCTAATGCTAGAACAATAAAGATTTGTACAAATAGAATAGAACTGAGGAATTTTATAGCAGAAAAATTAAAAATCCCTTCAGTTTCTTATGGTATTGCAGAAAATCCTGAGGAAGTAAAGAAAATATGTAAAGATATTGGATATCCATGTATTATAAAGCCAGAAATAAGGTCGGGAGAATATGACATTGAGATAATTTATAATGAAGAAGAAGTTGAGAATAAGTTCAAAGAGTTATTGGCTAACGCTGAATGGAAGAGCAGTAAGGTAATTGTTGAGGAACATGTAAAGATTGATAAGGAGCTAATAGCTTTAACATACAGATATTTAACTGATAATGGAATTGAAACAAAAACAATCACCCCTATGGAGCATCAAAAACTTTCTGATATTTTTCACTATGTAGAGTCTTGGCATCCTACTACAGCAAATAAAGAAATAATTGAAAAATCTCAGGAGTATGCAACAAGGATAGCTAATGAGCTAGGAGGTTTTGGAGTATTCAGTATAGAAATTCTTGTTTCAGATAATAAGGTTTTACTTAGCGAAGTTTTTCCAAGACCTCATGATACTGAGTTTGCAACTATTGCTAGCCTAGATATAAATGCGTTTCAGATTCATATAAGAAGCGCTTTGGGCTTGCCTACGCCAGAGGTTAAGTTAGTATCTCCAGCTGCAGCACACGTAATTTTGGCAAATAGCAAAAGATGGGCTCCAAAATTTTTAAATATAGATAAGGCATTACAAATCCCTGGTGTACAAATAAGACTGTTTGGAAAACCATCAACTTATTATGATAGAAAAGTTGGTGTTGTTATTGCAACAGGAAATACATTAGAAGAAGCTAAAGAAAAAGCAAGAAAAGCGGCTTCTTTAATACTAGTGATTTAATCCATGTATTTTCTTTAATTTTTTAACGGTTTCTATTACTTTGTTTTTAACAAATTCTTTAGATGTTGTCATACAGCAATCTTCTAAGTCTTCATATTCAATAAAATCAAGAGAAGCTATTTCAGCTATAGAAAGTGCCCATATTCTAGCTGTCCCATCATAATCATAACCTCCGCCACCTGTCATAACCAATCTTCCATTGGATAACTTGTGCGAAAGTTCATGAACAATCCTTACTACTTCCAAATAACCTTTAGTAGTGAGCTTCAGCTCAACTAAAGGGTCATTGTAATAGGCGTCTCCACCATTAAGAAGAAATATTATATCTGGCTTGAACTCTTTCACTTTAGGTACTACTATTTCATTAAAAGCATAAAGATACATGTCATCTCCTGTTCCAGGAGGCAAAGGAATGTTAATTGTATAACCTTTTCCCTCCTTTTCTCCTATTTCGTCTTCCCTTCCAGTTCCGGGAAAGAAATGAGGATGATACATATGCAAAGAGACCTTTAACACGTGGGGATCGTCATAAAGCAAATACTGAGTTCCATCTCCATGATGACCATCAATATCTATTAATGCAATTTTGTTGAAGTATTTTTCTGCAATTTTTATAGCTAATGCAACATCGTTGAAGACACAAAATCCAGCAGCAGATGACCTTTTTGCATGATGAAATCCACCGCCAATATTTACTGCATGATCATACTTACCATCTTTTACTAATTCTAATGCTGTAATGGTACCACTTACCCTTACTAATGCCGCTTCATAAATACCTTTAAAAGCAGGGGTGTCACCTTCATCCAATAATCCTTTGCCCTCTCTACTTTTCTCCTTAACAAATTCTATGTATTCTTTTGAATGTACAATGTATAGTAAATCTTCACTAATTATTTTTGGAGAAACTAAATCTATATAGTGAAATGCCCCTCTTTCTTCTAGGAGTTTTTTAGTCCTCAATTCTCTTAAGGGCTTAAAAGGATGATCTCCTGGAAAGGAGTAATCTAAATATCTATCATCCCATACGAATGCTGTTCTGTGCATTCAGATATCAATTCACCGAAAAACTATATAAGTATTGACGAGGATTTTTCTTTAATGATACCAGAAGAACTCTTGGAAGAACCAAAAGTTGTTGCGGCATACAATGACAGAATTAGAGATGTAATATCAAAGATGCAAGAAAATAATCAGTGGGTAGTTCCAGTAGTTAAAGAAAAAGTAGTGCTAGGAATTATAAGTTATAAGGAATTATTAAGGAAAAAAGTTAGCCCAGAATCTAAAGTTATTAACTTAATGACCCCATCTAATAACGTTTTGGAGTCTGATGATGAGGCAAAAGTAGTTGCAAAGTTTTACACCACTAAAGCTAGAGCATTAGTTGTAATTAATGAAAAGAAAATGCTAGTTGGCTTAATTACTAGAGAAAGATTTCTTTCATACTATTTAAATAGAGGAGAAATACCAAGCGCTAAAGTAAGGGAAATAATGAATTCTCCAGTTATCACAATAAATTCTAATGATTCCGTAGCAAGAGCGAGATGGTTAATGACAAACAACAATATTTCCAAACTCCCAGTACTTGAGGAGAAAAGGTTAGTAGGGATAGTATCAACGAGAGATATTGTAAATAGGCTCTATTCAGTAGGAGGAAAGAAAAGGTCGTCTATATTAACAGAAGAGGAAAGGTTGATGGCTTTACCAGTAAGGGAAATAATGACATATCCGGTAGTAACAACTGATGGAAATCAAGATGTAAGAAAAGCAGTAGAAATCCTATTAAAGAGGAATATATCCGGTATGCCAGTAGTAGAAGGGGAGTTTGTTGTTGGAATGTTTAGTGGAATTGACGTTGTTAAACTTATTGCAAAGAAATTTGAACTAGAAATGTCAATTCAGGCAAAACTTAGCGGAGAATTAAAACAAGGAGACACAAAGGCTTTGATTGACGGAATACTCGAGAGATATCTCTCTAGACTGCAGAAATTAACAGATATTATGGACTTTAAAGTAACATTTAAAGAAGAGGCAAAGGGTCAAGAGAAAAAGGTATATAAAGTGACTGCCAGGGTCGTCACAAAATTAGGCGACTTTGTAAGTAAGGATATTGACTGGGATCCTGTAACTGCTATAAGAAAAACAGTAGAGAAATTAGAGGAAAGAATAATTAAGGAATTAAAGAAGAGTGAAACAAAAGTAAGAAAAGCAAAGGCAGAAGAAGGTTGAAAATAGGCATAGTACAACCATTAAATAGTGATAGTGCTTTAAGACTTAGTGAAGAAGCTCTAAGATCTGGTGCAGAGATCATACTATTACCAGAAAAGTGGATTAAGACTCTTGACGAATTACCATTAAAAGCATTTCAGCAATTAGCAAAAAAGTACACAGCTTATGTAATACCTGGAGCAGTGGAAGATGGAGTTTCGATTGTGGCCCCAATTATAGGACCTGACGGTGAGGTTAAGGCTGTAGCAAAAAAGATACATCTATTTGGTGATGAGAAAAAGAGGTTATTAGAAGGAGATACTGCAATAGTCTTTAAATATAGGGGGATCAAAATTGGAATTCTTATTTGTTATGACATAGATTTCCCAGAAACAGTGCGAGAAATGTTCCTTAGAGGAGTTGAAATTCTTTTGGTTCCCTCTAAAATTCCTGCTGACGGAATAGATTTTTGGAGAGAATATCTTAAAGTTAGAGTTCTAGAAAATAGAATAGCTATTGTAAATGCAAACGCTTTTTCACCACCAGAGTATTTAGGTATGAGCGTAGTTTACGTTCCTTCATTAAGAGGAAGATTCTTAGAGGCTAAACAGTTAGCTGAATTAGGTGATAGAGAAGGCCAAATCGTAGTTGACATTAATCCTCTTACTTACATGAGCTATAGAGTTGAGAGACTCAAAGAATACAAGAAGTTTGATATTAAAGAAATCGAATAATCAGCCCCGGAAGATGTCTTCACCTCTTCTGACTAGGGCGCGATCATCACTAAAAAAGAAAAACTAACTTTTAACTAATTAATCTTGCGAGTCTTCATCGTGGTCTCCATGAGGATGTATTATAAGTAGCGGTTCTTGTTTTACATTTAAATCTCCTTCAGGATGAGTAGATACCTGATAAAATATCTTTATATATACTGTGTATTTTCCAGCAGTTATGTTAAAGCTTGCTTCATCATTTGAAAGAGATAGAGTTATTGTCTTATTTCCAATTGTTATTGTTACATTAAACTCACTAAATACATCACTCAACTTATCCTCATGAAGTAGCTTAATTTCGTATTCTCCACTCTTATGAAATATAATTGTAGCAGTAGCACTGGCATTTCCCTTCATTCCAGGTGTTAAGTTTCCCAAATTAATATATGCTGGAACAATCTCTACTGAAGTTGAGTTAGTATATATTACATGATATGATATATATGCTATTGGGCCATATCCTTCCATACCCGCAGCGAAAACTGCTGTAGCTATAGCTACCATAGCTATTAGGCCTATTAGTAGGGCTTTCATCGCGTTATCTTACTTGTTTCGCCCTTTTATATTTAACCTAGTTTCACTCTGTTTCACCGATGAAATTCTATTCAAATATTTCATAAATTCTTTAATCTCCTAATTAGAAAAACTTTGGGAAATAGAATTTTTAAATTTCATTTTCAATCTCTTTTTGTGCAATCACTGAGATATTTCATGGACTTCAATGAAACAAAAGAAATAGCAAAAAAAGCATTAGAATTTGCCTCATCTAATGACCTAGAACCAATAGTTTCGTTCTATTTAGAGCCCGAGTTATCTAAAAATATAATAAAAAGACTTGATCCAAAACTAAAAGATATTTTCGAAAAATATGAATATAGCAGAGATTTATTCATTAAAGAGGCTATAAAGGTTCTAGGTGAGGAGAAAAAAGACTACACTTACTATGTTTACTATGCTACTCCAATAAGTGAAAAAACCGAAATAATGATAATAGAAAATAATTGGATTCCTCCAAAGGCTGTAATATTAAAAGGGAAAGTTAGATTCACGTTTATGCCTTACTCTACAATAGAAGATATGGAGAAAAAAATAAAGACTCAAAATGATGATGATATTATCGTAGAGTTTGAAAATGGAATTGTAAAGAATTATGATAGAAAAAGAAATATTTTTACTGACTTCAGAAATGTAACAGAGGTTTTACAGTCTAAAAAGCCAGTTGTAGTTAATTTATTCTCCTCTCTAGAGTCTATACTCCCCCTTACTATATTAAGCAATAACGTCTATCCATTTAAAAACAGAATAGAAATTATTAACAACAATGGCAATTTCACGTTTAAAATTTTAGAAGGAAAGGCAAATAAAGAAGATGTCAAAAATGGAGAGACGTTAACTGCAGAGACTAAAGCAGAGCTTTATTACGATTTGAAGAAGAATAGAGTAGATACTAAAACTATTCTTAATGGTCTTATTTATAAGTTACCAATTTTATAATGAAAAGTAATAAAAATATAAGAATAGTACATAAAGATAAATACAGCCACATATACACTTTAAACATTTGAAGGAAAAAATAATTTATTTTCAGATTTGCTTATATACTCCAAAATGAATAGTGATAATTGATACAAATGAGGATAAGTTGGGTTATAGGTGGGGCTCAGGGTACCGGTATTGACACAGCAGCAAACATTTTTGGAAATGCAATTGCAGCAGCAGGCTACTATGTATTCGGTAACAGAGAATATAATTCGAACATAAAGGGTAGGCATAGCTACTTCTCACTCACAATAAGTGATAAAAGAGTAAGGAGTATCACGGAAAGTATAGATATTTTAGTATCTTATGACGCAGATACTATTTTCGAACATTTCCAAAACGTGAAAGGAACTCTAATTTATAATCCTACAGTAGTAAACACAAAAGTAGATGCTGTTCAGCCAATGTGGCCAGAAACGGTAGAAAGAGTTAAAGAATTTCTATCATCTAAAGGTTATGAGCCAACAGTAAAAGGAGTGCTAGATTATCTAAAATCAAAGAATGTTGAATTAATTCCTGTAAATTATGACGAAGTAGCTAAAAAAGTAGCTGATCAATTGAAAATACCTTTATCAGTAGCTGAAAGGGTAAAGAACATTGCAGGTATAGCTGTTTCATTCAGAATTCTAGGACTTGATGCCAATTATTTAATTGAAGCAACAAACAAGGTCTTTAAGCAAGATCTATATAAGAAAATGAATGCTGCAGCTGTAAAAGAAGCTTATGAATTGGCTAGTGCAAAGTACAATCTTAAACCTCTTCCTAATAAGAAGAGATACTGGTTAGATGGAAATACTGCAGCAGCAATAGGAAAAATTTATGGAGGCCTTAGATTCCAATCATACTATCCAATTACACCAGCAGCAGATGAAAGTATGTATATGGAGGCCCATATGGATGTACTAATGGAAGATCCTATTACCGGAGATAAGAAGAAGGGTTCAGTGGTAGTTGTGCAAGCAGAAGATGAATTAGCAGCAATAAACATGGCCATTGGTGCTGCATTAACTGGTGTGAGAGCCGCTACAGCTACTTCTGGCCCAGGATTTTCATTAATGGTTGAAGGTATGGCATTTGCTGGCATGATTGAAGCTCCAGTTGTTATTACATACTATATAAGGGCTGGACCATCAACAGGAATGGCTACTAGGACAGCGCAATCAGATGTAATATACTCTATATTTGCTGGTCATGGAGAATTTCCTAAGCTTGTGATAGCTTCTGGGGATCACGCAGAAGTCTTTAAAGATTCAATATGGGCTCTAAACTTAGCCGAGAAATATCAAACACTAGTTATTCATTTAGTTGAAAAGACATTAGCAAATTCATATTCAACAGTGCCAGAAGAAGAGTTAGAGTTAGATAAGCTTAGAGCCGAAAGGGGCAAAATAGTAGAAAAAGTTGGCGAAGATTATGTCAGATTCAAAATTACCGAAGATGGAATTTCACCTAGAGCATTCCTTGGACAAGTAGCAATACAGTATACAAGCGATGAACATAATGAAGAAGGCCACATATCAGAGGATCCAGTTAACAGAACTTTAATGTACGAGAAGAGAATGAAAAAACTAGAAACTGCAGACAAAGAAATACCAGAAGAGGAAAGAGTTAAAATATATGGTGAAAAAGATTCTAAATACTTAGTAATAACTTGGGGATCACCAACTGGAGCGCTAAGAGATATATTAGAAGAGTCAAACCTAGAATTCACATTATTGCAGATAAGGATGTTCTCTCCATTCCCCAAGAATTTGGTAAGTAAACTAATGGAGGGAAGAGAAAGAATAATAACAGTTGAAGGAAACTACCTAGGCCAAACAGCACTCTTACTTAGAATGTATACTGGAAAGAGCGTAGATAGCGAAATATTAAAGTGGAACGGAAGACCAATCTTAAAAGACGAACTTGAGAATGCATTAATTAAAGTTATGAAAGAAGGAGAAAAGAGGGTGGTATTAAATGGCGGCGCATAAACCAGTATGGAATGATTGGTGCCCTGGTTGTGGAAACTTTGGAATAATAAATGCAGAAGCACAAGCAATTACAGAACTTGGTCTAGACCCTAAGAAAGTTGTTATTGTATCTGGAATTGGATGTTCCGCAAAAGTTCCACATTATATAAGGGTTCCAGTGTCTGGAGTCCATAGTCTACACGGAAGAGCAATACCAGTTGCTACTGGAATTAAGCTGGCAAATCCAGAATTAACAGTAATAGTAAATGGTGGAGATGGTGACTTATTAGGGATTGGCGCTGGACACTTTGTGGCTGCAGGAAGAAGAAATATAAGCATAGTAGTAATTATGCATGACAATGGAGTTTATGGATTAACTAAAGGTCAGGCTTCGCCTACATTAAGGAGAGGAGAGAAGCCAAAATCATTAGCTAGACCAAATATACATGATGCAGTAAATCCAATAGCTTTAGCAATTTCTAGTGGCTATACTTTTGTTGCTAGAGGCTATGCATATGACGTAAAGCATTTAAAAGAGCTAATGAAGGCAGCTATAAAGCATAAAGGTCTTTCCTTCATAGATGTTTTGCAACCTTGTCCAACTTATAACGATATAAATACTAAAGAGTGGTACGATAAAAGAATATATAAGCTCGATACCTTACCAGATTGGGACCCAGTAGTTAGGAAACCCGAAGAGGCAAATGAGAAAATGATGAAAGCAATTGAGAAAAGCTTAGAATGGGGAGATAGGATACCTATTGGTATATTCTACGTTAATGAGACTTCACCAAGCTATGAAGAACGTATAAACTCTATTTCACCAGCATACTTGGAGAATCCTCCAGCAAAACAAATAATAGAAAAAGAAGGAAAATTAACAACTATTATTGAACCTTTCTTAAAAGAAAGAGAAGTCAGTTAAATTCTTTTAAAAATTTAATTTTTGTTTTAGTTTTTGTTTAAATATTTTTATAACTATCTAATATAATTTGTGTATTAAATCTCAGATTAATATCTCCTTTATTAGACAGCCGATAAAGAAGTTGCACGAAAAAGTTTGATCGTAGCAAACATTCCAATAGAAGACTCTAGAGAAGATAAATTACACTAACTTTTTTATCTATTAACTTTCTTTAAAAAGATTGGATTTTGTTATTTTTAATCTCTTTTAACTCTTTCCCCTTTTATTACACTTATATCTTCTTTTTCCTTCCTTTTTTACTAACAAAGGAGAGTATTATGTGAAGAATCTGAAATTAAGAGCTCTGACTAAAGAGTCTAGACATGATAATTACAGTAATAAATCAAAAAGGTGGTGTAGGCAAAACTACAGTTTCAGTCAATTTAGCCTATACCCTTAGCAAGATAAAGAACAATATAGGTTTAATAGATCTTGACCCTGAAGGAGGAGCAACAATATCATTTGGAATGAAAAGAGAAAAGAAAGAACTAAAACTTGGAGAAAAGAGCGTAAATATATTTAACGTAGAAGTATTTCCTGCACATTTAGGCTTGCTAAGACTAGAACTAAATGGTGAAATAGAAGGAATTGTAGAAGGAATAAAGAAGATTTCAGAGAATTTCGATGTAATAGTTGTTGATACCCCTCCAAATCTCGGCACCTTATCTGTCTCTGCAATGATAGCGGCAGATAAAATTATATCTCCTATAACTCCACAACCATTAGTATTAGAGGCAGTGAAGAACTTAGACTCTAGACTTGCCAGTCTAAAGAAGACTGCTATAGCAATAACAAATATGTCAAAAAAGCCAGTGAAGATTGAACTGTCTTATGTAAAGAGTTTAGAGTTATCAATTCCACAATCTAAATTATTCTATGAAGCCTCTAGACTGGGAGTTCCAGCAGTCAGATATGAAGAGTTTAGAGTGAAGAAGCCAAAGTTTTCACCTATATTTGAAGAACTAGGCAAATTGGTGTTAGAAAGTTGAGCGAGCTAGATCTAATCTTTAGTAAAAGGAAAAAGATAGAAGAAGAAAAGAAAGAAGAAAAAGTAAATGAAACTGAAATAGAAACATCAAAAGAAAAAGAAGAAGATATCGAACAGCAAGCTAAAAGCAGTAATAACCTTAAAATTGACGATAAACAAGTAGAAGAAATTATGAAAAAATTCACTGATAAAGACCCTAAAATAGGCATATGGAGTTATCCATCTTACCTCTTACTTCAGTACTTATATAATACAATACCAGGCTTTAAGATGAGCAAAGTTGCAAGAGAGGCATTAGAAAAAGGGCTAAGAGAAATGTATCCTGAGCTGTTTAAAATAGCAGAAAAAGTTGCAAAAGAAGCAAAGAAAATTTAATTAAGTATTACTCCTCTTTCCTTTTTAACATAAAATTTTTTGTGAGGAGTATCCCTAACATTCACTTTTCCTCGTATTTTTACTTTCAATGTAAATGTAAAGAATAACTAGAATTAAAAAGAATATTAAACCAGAACTTATAAAATAAGAGTAGCCAGAATTAAGGAATAGTCTTTGTGCAAAAAGCAATTTTCCTATTTCTTTCTATTCTGATCATTTACTATTACAAGTAAGGGATACTTGCTAAATATATGCTCATGCCACTAAATACGGTGCCATCTACAATTAAGTTATTATATACTCTTCCGTTTGCAGAGCTACAACTAGCTTTGATGTTTTAGATTTGATAATTGTTAGTTAGAAAGAACAAAATCAGCAAGATCAATAGATAAAAATAGCAGCAAATTCTATGACAGACAATTCCTTTCTTAAAGATTAATATAATATTTAGTTCCTCTCCAAACTATATACTTTTGCTTCAGAGCAAAAGGAGTTAAAATTAAAACAAAGAACATTGCAGGAATAGAAGCAATAGCAGGCAATAAAGAATAGCCTACTCTATGCCCTCTTATAATATTTTTTATTATCCACATAATCAAAGGTGAAAGGAAAATAATAGAGAAATAAGAAGGGAAAAGGATAGAGAGTGCTAAGAAAAGTAAAAAGAAAATTGAAACAATGAGGAACGCATAAAATCCTTTCCTAGAGTACACATAAACGGTTATAATTTGTCTTTTAGACCAATTTATGAGGTCTTTCTCATCAAATACATTTAAAGGTATAGCATTTATGACAAACCCTATTTTACCTCTTTCCTTTGCTATCCTTGTTAAAGTACAATCATCACACCAATTTTTACTAAGCTCCTGAATTACATAAGAGTCAAAAAAGTCCCTTTTGAAAGCCATACTTCCTCCCCATAAAAAAGTGCCTCCAATAGCTTGAGATTCAAAACCAAAAGTCCAAAAACCTGCCCTTATAAAGTTACTAAATGAGAACCTGTAAGGCTTAGGCCATGAAAATACTGTTGTAGCAATATAATCTGACAGTGGTTTGACTAGCTCCTTAAGCCAATACCTAGGATACCACGTATCCGAATCTCCAAAGACAATAACATCTCCAGAAGCATATTTTAAGCCTGTTAGTTGTGCCTTTATTTTGCCACTGCATTTTTCGCAAATATTTTCAGTTTTAATAATTTTCACATTGTATTTTCTTAAAACGGAAATACAAGGATCATTGTAATCATCAACTACATAAATTACTTCATATTTTGGATAATCTTGAGATAAGAGAGATTTTACATTTTCTTCCAATCCTACATCTAACCCCTTAATGGGTATAATAACTGAGGCAAAACCCTTATGTTCACCCTTAATGCTTTTGAGTCTAACCTCCTTTGATATTTGATATAGTAAGAGTAAATCCGCTAAAATAGGAAGCAACAGCAAGAGATATCTTAGTATCATCCCCCTTATAAGTTAGCTCAAAATAATATTAAGTCAACTTTAGACCAAAGCCGTGTAAGAGTAAAAAAGAAAAAGTGTAAAACGAATTTGTCTTTTTCTATAGCATATATTGGAATTAAAGATTTATTCTTCTGTAAATATAACGCAGACTAGCTGATCAAAGTTCTTCATAAAATCTATGTCTCACTATAATAGGGTTAAGACTGAAGAGTATACTTTGAAAAATTTTCTCTCAATTCGCTGTAGTCTAGACTAGAGAGTTTCCCTTCTTCTGAGATTATTAAGTCTTATATGCTTATTCGTCTTCAGCTGTTAGCTATCTTTCTATTCGTAACAAATACCGGTTTAAAATTCAAAAGGGACTTATAAGATTTTAAAATCTCTAGATATTTTCTCTGAGCTAAGTCTTGTTTAAGTCTTTCAGAAGCTTGCAGTACAACAGGAATATTGAAGAAACAATTGCGAAAATCTTTCCTTTGTCACTTTAATTCAAATTCTTAATCTAGCTCCTCCATCTACTGGTATAACTACTCCGTTTACCCATTCCGCCTCATCAGTTAAAAGCCATACTGCAACTCTTGCAAAATCTTCTGGTGGGGCCTTCACATCGCCAAGTTTTCTTAGCTTTTTCCAATCCCTATTTGGCACAAAATCTCCATCTATCCAGCTAGGGGCTATTCCAACAACTCTAATGCCCTTGTCTAAAAGTTCAGCAGCTAAAATCTCAACTTCTTTAGCAATCCCAGCTTTTGCAACAGCATAAGATAGTTGATTTGGATATGCAGTATAAATTCCCCTAATTGCTGAAACTAAGAGAATTGTTGAACCTTGCTTAAGTTTATTTAGAGAGGCATTTACAACATAAAGAGGAATTTTTATGTGATTTAATATCATTTCTTCAAGTCCAGAAAGATCTTCAACCGTATCCTCGATATATCCTCCAACAGCAATTACTAAATCAGTAAAATCTCCAGCCCTGTTTACTACTTCTTTTGCCTTTTCTAAACTTGATACATCACCAACTACATAAGTTATATCCCCTAAAGACTCTAGACTCTTCTTTATTTCTTTTAATTTCTCTTCATTCCTTGAATTAATTATAACGCTTGCTCCTTCTTTAAGAAGAAAATATGCTAATGCGTACCCAAAACCTTTACTTACGCCTACTATTAAAACACGCCTATTTTTTAGCCTCATTTTCAGCCACCTTGTTGTAAGTATAATTTTAGTTTTTCCGATATAAAAATAGGAAAACCTCGATTTATTTCTTCTGTAAATAGAGACAATTTCAACAAGGCTTTGGCTCTTAATAAGTCTAGCAATTTAGAAGGGGAATCAAAGATGTATCCTTTAATATCTTTCAAATTGCGAGAAAACTCTATTGCTAATTCATTATATTTGTAGTCTCCAGCTGCTTCATAAGCTGAAATCAATGCCAAAACTGAGAAGGCATAATTTTCTAATGATTCCTCTATACCTTCATCGAGCCTCTTGCTCGATATGGGAGTAAGCTGTCAATAAAGTTTTAGCGGCTCTAGCATCAGAATGAGTATATATAAACAATAATCTCTAATGGTTTTCCCACTCTTCTCTCTATACTCTAGAAGCTTCTTCCTTATCTCGTTTAGCTTCTCAAAAGAGTATCTATTTGTGAAGCCTCTATGCTCTACTGTCCTTCTTAACACTTTTTCCCTTCAGCTTTCCTTCTGCAAATTAAATCAAAGAATTTAGACTAATAATCAAATCGCTTCTTTGAATTCGTCTAAAATCTATGTGTAATTATCAGTAACCCTCCATACCTTTAAAATCCGCACCTAAGCTACTAGCAAATCCACACTCAATTTTCGTATCCCCTATCAGAAACTCGTAAATTAATTCTATTGCACTTAAAAGCTCTTCATCTCTAAAGCATTCATAAGCAAGAGTGCAATCTATGAGAAGCTTAGTATTGTTAATTAGTAATTTTTCAAGATGTGGCACATGCTATTCATTATCAACAGTATACATGTTAAAACCTCACTATCCGATCAAAAACCTCACATCACCAGAATATGCTACTTTAAATTACAGACTTGTTGACTTTAATGAAGAACCGACTATTACTATTTATTACTATAGTAATCATATTAAAGAGATAAATTGTAAGTTTAAATACAATAATTAAAAGTATATACATGAATTTAAAAATTAAAGCATGTATAAAGATTCTGATGGCAAGTACATACCTACTCCTTCAACAAGCCCCTTCTACTGGGCTTTATGAAGAGCAAGTCAAAAAGTTGTATCGTGTGGGTCAGGTTCTTGGCTTATCTGAAGATGTTT